>OGYY01001323.1_pt1 | contig 21968 bp, 20 predicted proteins | sample 1576671 | NCBI WGS metagenome assembly OGYY01 (sample SAMEA3541593, study PRJEB24748) | human gut metagenome | biome: human gut; feature: human-associated habitat; material: faeces | place: China | collected 2012 | reverse complement strand
TCGCATGTGAATTATAGTGAATTACTCCAACTCGCAAAGGGCTGGGGTAATCTTGTATCTAACCGCATTAATATTTGGCGCTTGCTTTTCTCTAATTGTTAATGCTATCCTGAATGGTTACAATTTTCGTACACAGTAAATCATGAGTATCACGCTTTTTTTGACTGCCGTTTCCAGCGGCCGGTTTGCACATTCGTTGTTTTTGTTTTGCTCCGGCAGGTTTCCGGCAGCTGCTCAGATCATGGAAGCAGATCTTCTATAAAACGGTAATTCGTATCTTCCCGATGGCCCTTCATCACAGTCAGGACGTATTCCAGATAGCGGAAGGGATTCAGGTTATTCGCTTTCTCTGTTTTTGTGATGCTGTAGACGATTGCACTAGATTTCGCGCCATCGATACTGTCGATCAGCTTCCAGGCATGTTTGTGTAGGCAGAAACTGCGCAGCGCACCTTCTGTTACGTTATTATCAAGTGGGCCTTAACCATCATCAAGAAATACTTTTAATGTCTCTTCCTGGTTGATGCAGTAGTTTATCCCTTCCAGTGTTTTATCCTTGATCAGACGACCGGATGCCTGACTCTCTTTTGCCCACGTAAAGAAAGCCTTCACCAGAGGTTAGAGGTTGATCTGCCGCTACTTTCTGTGGCCATCCGGTTTCAGATCGGCAAGCGGGTTATCCTAATGATAGATCGCACCGATCCGCTTGATTGCTTCATAAGCGACCGTATCTTTGGCTGCCTCATGCTCTTTCTTCGGCAGTGATTTCAGGGCATCTGCGAAATACCTTCTCGCATGGGCCAGCACCCTGCGAAGACGATGCCTTCGGTTTGCTAGTCCAGTTTCCGATAGGCAGTTGTCTTTGGACAAACATGGGAGTAAGAATCAGTGATCTCGTCTCCGTAATCAGTGGTCTAAATCTCCGTGACAAGTGATTTGTTCACGCATAATATACAAGACATCTGAAAAATGAGGGATTAATGTCGTGTTTAGTGAAATTTTTATAGAAATATTGTTAAAACCGACACTTTATGATGCCGCTAAACGTGGGACTGGTAAAGCATGGGAAAAAGTAAAAGAAGCATATTCAAATCGTTTGCTTTCTTCCTTAGATATAGAACTTTATTATTTGGTAGAAAAAGCATGCAAAGAAAGAGCTTTAAGAAATTTATCTCAAGATGAACTGGCATTGGCATGTGAGATACTTTGTATTTCATTTTTGAAAAATGCTTGTTTTATGGAACAAGATGTATATAAAGCATTAAATGTGTTGCAAGAGCAATCAACAACGGATCAGATTCAGAGTTTTAAAAAGGATTTAGAAAATGAGATAAATCTCAGCGAGAATCTTTCTCATGCAGCTATGCGTAAATCTCTGAAGGATATTTATAAAAAACTAGAAGAAACAGAAAATTCATGTGAAAGTAAAAGACAACATATTCAAAAACACTATGATTTTTCGGAACAGTCGTTATTTTCTTTTGCAAATAATGGGTTAGGCGAAATGGCCTTTAAATTGCAAAAAGCAGATTCTGGTTATAACATCAATATCAATTTTGAACTGGAAATGTTCCGACAAAGTATTCCTGCTTACAGAGGAATTGTTTATTTATGTAATCCACCGTTAAATATATCTGGCAAAAAAGAGATCCATATTTCTATTGATTTTAAAGACAGAAGACTTAAAGGAGTTCGGCTGGAGTTGAAAAAGCAAAGTCATATTCAGCCACAAGACGAATATAAAATTTATTTGGAAAATTTCGGGAAATGTGGATTTCAAGAATTTGCTATTGCATTAGATAGAGTGTCCAATGAGATTAAAGATAATTTAGGGGAAATCGTTATAGCAGTGTATGTAAACGATTTTTCAGATTATGATGATTTAACAGCCGATATATCGATTAAAGACTGGTATTTTAAATAGATTCTATTTAGATGGGAAAACGATGTACGTAAAATCTTCCTATTAATTTATATGTTATTTTATTGTTTTGAAAACAAAAGATAGATGTGAGAAACATCAGGAGAGTTAATATGCCAAAAAACGGAATAATCTATGACTTGTTGATTGCAGGGCCATCAGATACGAAAGAATGTTTTGAATATGTCATGCGTGCTATAGAACGCTTTAACATCCAGGGCAGAAATAGTAGAATTACGATTGTAGGTGAAAGTCTTGGCAATGGACTTTTTGCTGAGTCTGGCGGACAGCCTAGAGAGTTAGTGCGCAATCAGATTATGGGAAAATATGATATGATGATCATTGTTTTTGGGAAAGATTATACTTCCTTTGAAAAAGCTTACTATATAGACTTAGATGAACTTATTAAATGGTTTACAGAATCCAGAAAACAAATATTTGCCTATTTTATAAATAAAAAGGTGGCAATATTAGATCAAGAACCTGCTGAAATTAAAAAAATAGATAATTTTCGGAAAGAGTATTCTAAAAAATATGGATTTTTTATAACAGTACCAGATGAACGAGAACTGGAAACTAGATTTTATAGCGATATACAGAAGTATTTCGCAAATTTAAAAGATAATCAGAATGAAAAGGTTATTCAGATGGATCCTGTGAAAGAAAGTGCTTTATACAGCCAGAACGGGGCCTATTATCTTCCTTATGGATGTTTCGGAAGAGATAAAAAGCTCAAAGATTTTGAAAGGACTATTGCACAAAATAGTGGACCAGTTGTTATAAAAGGGGTAGCCGGTGTTGGAAAAACTGCATTTTGTAGTTTTTACTATCAACAAAGAAATCAGGGTGAACAGAAATTTTCGATGCCGTTCGTAAATTTGGAAAATTGTATGTCGAAAGCGGATTTTATACATTCAATTTGTGCGGCATTACAAATTAAGGAAGCATTTATGGAACTCGATGCGATTTTGAAACAAATATGCGGTAATAAGAGTTATGATGCACTCTTTTTTGACAATTGGGAGGATTTTCAGTGTGCAGCTCTCAATAGTAATGATTGGTATTGTGTGTATCGTTTTATTAACACACTTGCCAGTAACGGATTTCAGATTTTAATTTCAAGTCAGGAAAAAGTACCAAACGGGTGGCATGAATTCCGCATAGATGTTTTGGAACCAGAAGATGGCAGAATTTTTTTTGTTGAACTTCTGAAAAGAAGAGGAAAGGATATAAATAATGTATCGGCGAGAGAATATGAGGCATTTGAAAAACTTTTGGTATATATGGAAAATCATCCACTGACGATGGTGCTGACATCCTCTTTGATTGAAGATCCAAATGATACTTTGGAACGGATAGAAAGCAAATGGAGCGAAGTGTGTGATCAATCTGCTTCAAAAAGGCATCAGTCAATGGAAATTGCATTACAAATGTCATATGAAACAGTTTCTTCCACTCCTGGTGCAGCAACTTTATGGGGATTGATTACAGAACTGAACATAGATTTTCCGTCTTACTTTATTGACGTGCTACAGCAGTTATATCCCCAAATTTCATGGGATGAGGCGCGAAAAGCTCTATCAAACAGAAGTCTCATTCAGTTTTCTGAGAACGCTTCGGGCATTCATATGTTGATGCCGGTAAAAGCTCAATGGAAACATTTTGTTGGGAAAGCTGACGTGGTACAAAGTTTGCAAATGTGGGGGGTGCTGATCAAGTATGCAGCAGAACAGTCGGCAGTCTCAGAAAACACCCGTTATAATCCCGAACTAAGCAATAGAATCCGTGGGATTGTGTTGGATTGTATGCGAAGTTTCATGTCGATTATTAGTTTGCTTATTAAGATGGAAAAATTTCAAATAGCAGAAACATGTATTATAGCGTTGCAGGATTACTATGAATCTTTGTCCGACAGCGCTTTTGAATTTCTCGATAGTCTTCCCTTAAAGAATTTTTCAGCGTTTACCAAGGGATTGGTCATGAAATGTAAAGGTGATATCTGTAGACTTGGAAAAAAAGACAAGCCCAATATTGCAAATGATTATTATAAGGATGCGTTGAAATTTTTTCAAGAGGATGAAAAGAAAATATGGAGCGCACAAGTCATGGATGTCATGGGAAAAAACCAATACTGGAATTTCCATGATACATCCAGTGCTCTGGATTGGATTGGAAAATCAGAAACCTTATCAAGGGAAATATCTTATAGCAGAGGGATCGCTGAAGCATTAAAAGATCAGGCCATTATTTTGACGGGCGATGGCAAATATACTGAAGCCATCGATCATCTGGAGGAGGCCTATCAACTATTTTCTTGCCTGGGAGATTACCAGGGAATTGCCCATGTATTAAAACGGCAAGGTGTGGTCATGCAAGTTCAGGGCAATCTTGGGGATGCAATAGAAAAATATGAACAGGCATTGGGATATTATGAACGTGCGCATTATATCCAAGGGCAAGGCGACACTTTGTCACGTATGTGTATAGGATATATAGAGTTGGAGGATAATATTAAATTAAATGAAACGATTATATTGGGAGAAAGGCTTATGGATAAGATTCCCTATCAAATGACGAAAAATGATTTGCAGGACAGCATAGAAAAAGGTAAACATTGGTTGCTAGGAAGGAAAAATAACTAAATTATGAAAAAAGTGGAGTTATTGGCGCCGATTAAAGACAAAGAGTGTCTAAAAGCGGTGATCGAAAACGGGGCAGACAGTGTCTATATGGGCTATCAGCAGTTTAATGCTCGAATGTTCGGTGTGAATTTTGATGAATCAGAATTTCGTCAATGTATTAAATATGCACATGAAAATAATGTGAGGGTATATCTTACGCTGAATACTTTGATACAGGAGGAAGAAATGCCTTATGCAGTACAGTTGGCTATCCAGGCTGTGAAAGACCAAGTTGACGGAATATTGGTGCAGGATTTGGGTTTGGCTTCGGAAATTCATAAAAAGATTCCTGATATTAAGTTGCATGCAAGTACGCAGATGTCAATAGCGAATCATTATGGCATCCAAGAATTATCTTTAATGGGATTTAGTCGTGTTGTTGTCGCCCGTGAGTTGAATTGCCAAGAGGTTTCTTCGGTGAAGCGAATTTGTCATATTATGTCAGGAATGAATGATATGGAAATAGAAACGTTTATACACGGCGGTTTGTGTATTGCATATTCCGGGCAATGCCTTTCTTCGTCCTATTGCTTCGGCTCTTCGGCTAACAGGGGAAAATGTTTAATGGTTTGCTGGAAGAGATATATGCTTATGTTGAACGGGAAGATATTGGATTATGGTCATTTGCTGCGCCCGAGGGATTTGGAGGGATTGCGGGGACTTAGATATCTGATGGAAGGCGGAATAGACTGTTTTAAGATCCAGGGCAGACTTCGCGACAAAGAATATATTGGAGAAGTGGTACGGGTTTATCGTCAGGCAATTGATGACATTAATAAAAATAGGGATAGCCTAAAGCGTGAAAAAAATTATGATCAACAACTGTGGAAAATTAGTCCGAGAGGACTAACAGGAGGAAATCTGCTGCCAGAATTAGATAAAAATTTGATTATGGATATTAATGTTGAAGATGCAACATTTCCCGAATATGAAAATAAGGTTAGAAAAAAAATATTGGGCAAACCCGTCAAAAAAGATATAGCGATTTTTATGAGAGAAATTATACCGGAAGAGAATTATTCTTTGCTTAGAGATGATATTAAGTGGGTTTATATACCTTATGTAAGTTTTTTTGAAGAATGTTTTAGTGATACAATACAGAAATTATGTGAGAGATATGAAGTTTATCTTTATATGCCTCCGATGATTTATGAAAGAAATTGTGAAAACGTATATTCTGATGTAGACCGTATCTTAAACAAATATGGCTTACGAGGGATTGTGTTGTCGAACGTAAGTGATTTAATGTTGCTGAAACGATATGGAACAAAACATATGAGATATGTATCAGGGAATCATCTGCATATTTATAATCATTTTACTGCCGACAAATTGAGAGAAATGGGAGTTCAGACAGGGACAATCTCCCTGGAATTGCCATTGGAAAGCTGTATTTTATTGAAAAAAGCAACAAAGTTACCTGTGCAGCAGATTATCTTTGGGCATCCGGATTTGATGCATATAAAGTATTGCTTACTTTCGCATAGTCAGGAATGTATTCATTGTGGCTGCTGCCGAAAAAAAATATATAGAAATTTAGAATTAAGGGGAGAGATTGAATTTGATATAAGAATTCAGGACTTTCAAACGGAGACTATTCTATATAGTAAAAAAATATTTTCTTTAGATACAACCCGTGTTATTGCAGATTCCGTAAGGTTTGATTTCCTTGGGGAGACAGTTGCAGAAATGAACCATATTATAGAAGATGTCAGAAATGGTTACTATTATATAGGAACTGACTACGTCAATGAAATTTTAAAGGGAGATTGCTAATGGACAGCATGATCGGCAACGATGTATCACCAAAATGGATTAAGCAAAAAATGCTTACAATGTGGCGACTGAGGGAAAGTGAGGAATTGGCCTCATCTATTCATCGCTATAATATAAGAGAATATAGAGAATGTCTCAAACAAATAGAAGTGGGGCTGAGAGTGTCAGAAGTCCATAGAATATATGTTATTAAATTGATCCCTTATAATTCTGTCTATAAATTGCCCAATTTTTTGATTGAAAATCCTGAGGAACTTAAAGCATGCAGAGATAAGTTGAGAAGTATAAATATAGAATCGTTTATGGAAATCTGGTACTGTGAAAACACGTTGCAGGAGGAGAAAGTGTATGGCAGAATGCTATTTTCGCTGGATGAGTTATTCCCAAGGATTATGACACGTAATATAGAGGTGGTATGGGGAATATCAGCACGGATGATAGAACAGTATCCTGATTTGACATGTACCTTTGCCGCAGTAGAGACGAATGGATGGAATCAACATTTCCGAATTATTAAAATATTACAGGCGGATAAGTCGAAAACGGAAATCCAGAGAGTCATTGCAGTATTATTAAAATTATTAGGCAATTATCAGGATAGGATTATCAAGTTTGGAACATTTATAAAAGAATGTGGATGTTCCTCATTATGCATTGAGTTTTCTCTTGAAAAGGGAGAGAGGTTTACGATTATTGATTGGGATAGTGATAATGATATGAAAGTGATTTGTAAAATAATACAAAATAAAGATTTTTTGAGATAGAAAGGGGGATGATATATGTGTTGCGATTGTTTTTTTTGTGGTAACAGAAGGTTTTCTGTAAATAAAGAAATCGGATTGAATTGTAGGGACTGGACTGTTTATGAAGATGAGAATGTATTTATAACTCCGGATGTTTCACCGATTATAAAAGGGCATTTTTTGATTGTTTCCAAGAAACACATAAACAGCTTTGGAAATGGTAGTGAAGAAGTGTTTCTATCGTTGGAGAAGGCAAAACAGATTTTAAAAAAATATGTTTATAATAAGAAACGTGTTTTATTTTTTGAACATGGTGCGGTGATAAGTCATACAGCAGGCGGTTGTATAGATCATGCACATTTGCATGCAATTCCCCTTGAAAAGAATATTGATGTGGATGCGTATATAGACAAATATAAACTTTTAAATACGCCAAAAATAGAAATGACTTATGAGATTATCCATAAATTTGCGGAAGAAAAAAATCCGTACATATCGTATGAGTATAGTGATGGAGGCAGTTGGATTCGGAAAGCTGACTGGTTGCCGACTCAGTTTTTTCGAGTTTTGGTTTCATCCTATTATACAACAGGTGAATACAACTGGAAAATTACTTGTAAGACAGAAGATTCAAAAGAACGTTTTATGGAAACATTTGGGATGGCTGTCCAATTATCGAGGAAGGGCGTGTAAAAAATATGTCTAAATATATCAAAATGTATACGGCATTGATTTCCTGTCCGTCTGATGTAGGCGCATATATTAACAGTATAAAAAAAGGTGTTGACCGATTTAACAATATCTATGGGGAAATCAATGGAATTATAGTACGAACGAAATATTGGTTAGAGGATTCTTTTCCTGAATCAGGAGGATCGGGCCAAGAACTCCTGAATAGACAAATAGTTGATACGGCAGATATTGCTATTGCAGTTTTTTGGACTAAATTTGGGGAACCTACCGAACATTTCGGATCTGGAACAGAAGAGGAAATAGAGCATATGATTTCCAGTGGCAAACAAGTTTTTTTGTATTTCTTGGAAAAGCCAATTTCCCCTTCAATGCTCAACAGTCGTGAACAAAAAAAAATAGAAAATTTCAAAACAAATTACCGGAAAAGTAAAAAAGGAATGTATTTTACCGTTGAAAATGAAATTGACTTGGAATCAAAAGTAACTGAAGGGTTAATACACTATTTTTCAAATATCACGTCAGTATGATCTGGAAATCCAGCAGAAAAGCGAGGGGGCCGCTCCAAAGCGCGCCAGATATCACAGTGGATTGACAGATATGAATATTCTGGAAGCAGGGGGATTTTGGACATCTTTCGGAAAGATACGTGATTTTTATAACAATAAGAGATGCGTTGAGCGATCGCCGGCTTATCGATCATATTCGAAAAAGAACTGATGAAACCGGAAAGATTTTTGATGATAAAGATTATATTATATACATCAATTCCAGCATACAGGATGACACAGAGTTAGGGGCCTGATGCATGATTTTCGCTGTAAAGACGCAGAAAATATGTACAGTGATGTTTTGGCGGAATGCGTCCGGGAATTAAAGGAAACCTAGGAAGGAGTGGAGCAGATGTGTCAGGAAATGGGAAATTTATATAATGAGGGTGTAGAACAGGACATTGCGCTGGACGAGAAATGTGGAATGGCAATCGGCGTTGCTCAGGGCGAGAAACGTGGGATAGAAATTGGCCGGGAGGCATCAAAAAGGGAAGCGGCTTTATCCCTTCATGCTATGGGCCTGCAAAACGTGATGATCGCCCAGGCGGTGAAGGAGAAAGTTTCTCTTGTAGAGTGATGGATTGTCCAGGGTACATATAAGATATTTTGGGTGTTAAAAATTTATTGTGATGAATAAAAAATGGGATTGGGCATGCTTTAGCAGACAGACAATCTGGATCATGGAAAATGCCGAGAGAAAAGGGGATGAGTAGACATTCAGCCAAAATTTTAAAGTTTGGTATAGAGATCAGATAGGGGATGAACTGCCGGATATAAGACTAAATCGCACCGTAGATAATTTCTTGAAAATAAAGGTCATTGGAATAGAAGAAGGCAAAGTGAGGTTGCAGGAGAGCGCTGGTATAATAAATTGAGTTGAACAATTGTAACACATGCTTGTACATAGCTATAAGGCATTGATGAAATAACCATGATGTGACAGGATGTTTATAGTTAGAAAAGGGAGTAGTGTTTATGGGTGATAAGGAGAAATTTTGGGAAGAAGTAGGAAAAAAACTTCCTGTTGATAAAGTGTATGATGACGTTTTGCATCCATCTTTTTCTGAAGTTGGGAATACGCTGCAAGGAGCAGTGAGGGTAGCATTGGCACCTATATCAGCACTCGTATGGGGGTATGAGAAGATTGCAAAATATTTAGATGAAGAAATTCCAAAATATTTTGAAAATTGGAAGATATCTAAAGAAAAGATTCAAACACCACCACCAGAAATTGCTGTACCAACCATAGAAGCGCTGCGGTATGCGAATAAAGAAGAGCTCAAAAAGATGTATGTTGATCTCCTGGGAGCGAGTATGAATAGAGATACGATGGACTTCGTTCATCCTTCTTTTACAGAGATCATCAAACAAATCACACCAGATGAAGCTAAAATATAAAAAATACTTCCCAACAAGGGCCTCTGTGAACCTTTAATAAATATAAAAATAGAAAAATTAAATGTTGAGGGAAGTTTTGTGATATATAGCAATTGCGGAATATTAGGATCTGAGGCTGGGTGTGATTTCCCGGAAAAGATACCACCGTATATTGATAACATGATTCGCCTTTCATTGGTTGAGATACCAGATAATGCTTATTTGGTAGATGAATGGAGATATGATAAGATAATAAATTCGGAATATTTTCATTGTCTTGAAATGGAAGCGGCAAAAATGGGAAGGGTATTTTGTGAGAAACGAATGATTGGACTTACAGATTATGGAGATCAATTCCGAAAAATATGTCTATCATGATTATTAAACATTCTATACGATAAAATTTTGTATGTCCCTATATTTTTGAAAAAAGGTTGTATCCTCCGAAGAATGATGGTAAAATACTATATACCGTAGACAGTAGGTGGTAAAGCCATAAGTCCTACCGAGGTCAGTCATCAGTATTCGGTCATTCTCACCTGAGCTTATTCTGCGCTCGGGATTTTTTTATCTTGGAAGAAAGTCATAATTATGAGGAAAAAAGAGAACAAAGTAAAATTCAATGGAAAACGTTTTATATCATCGCTAGGGCTATGGATAGTCGGAGTTTTGTTAAGTACTATCCCGATAGTGTATAAAAATCTTTCTATTTTTTTTAATGCTGACGAAAGTGGTGAGCCATTCGATTATGTAAAAAATTTTTGGATAGATCAGGATTTTTTATTTATTGGCTTTAGTTCTGGTTTTTTATTGTTTTTGGAACTATTTTTCCTTGAGTCGCATTATAATAGACCAATACAGAAGATCATAGAAGGCTTTCTGATTTTTTATACATTAATTCTGATTATTATTTATACGATAAGCTATTTTAATAGCAACTGGGTTTCTAAATGGGGCGAAGATAATGTCCTCATTCTTAATAAGATGGTATTAGCGTTATTGATTGTGTTTGGGGTTATGGCGTTTGTTGTTAAGGCGTTTGAATCTGAGAGAAAGGAGGGGCTTGTAAAATGTTAATGATATTGTACGTACTTGCATTATCTTTCCTTATAGCGGGAGTGTTGGTTATGGGGCTGGAAATCTATAGGCTTTTCCGAAGCCGGTCAAAATTCACGCAGGATATGGAGCACCCTCATAAAAAGATTTCTTATCTGGAAGGAGATATATTGGAAATCCGCAGGGTTACTCAGAAATATGATGGTAAAATCCGTGGGTCAGTCCGAATGGGAAAAGGACGTATAAAATCGTTGGCAGATGTGTATGAATTGGAAAAGGATATTTATTTCCCGGAGCCGTGATAAAGGAAAGAGTATGGAAAAAGAGATAGAGGTTTTTTGGACTGAATATAGTTTTATTTATAATACGACAAAAGAATTGTATATTATGGCAGAGGAATATGACGAAGATTTCAGTTCTTTTATCCAGCCGATAAAAGAGCAAAGAGATTCCCTTGAACATATTGTCAGGGCTTATTCACGTATGTCCAGTGCTCTAGACGTGCAATCAGAAGAAGTCAGGCAATATATATCCAGTAACTTGAGTAAAGCACTTGGACATATATTTAGAGCTTTTTTTGACTGTGCCGATGTTCTGGGAATCATTTTGAGGGAACGCTTAAGTATACAACTTAGAGAGTATTCTTATCGGCAGATTATGGAGGTATGGCCGGATTACGAAAAATATCGAAAAAGGTTAGTGGTCATGCCCAAAGAGTTTGCAAAGATGCGGACAGAAAAAGATATTGCGCAGGGGACGATACGTATTATCGATATGGTGAAGTCCTATAAAGCGCTGGTTGACGAGTTGTTTGTGATATACGATGAATTTGTGGTTGATATTTACCCGCATTTAAAGAGCATTCCCATCACATTGTGAATGATCTGGAGAAGTATAAGGAAATGAGTGGTGTATCATTGCAAATAAAGAAGAAAAAGATGAGTTTGGTGAAATAAGATGAACGCTTTCTGTAGTAGCTGTGTAGTGGTTTCTGCAGGGGGCGTTTTGTTATTGTGGTGTGGCTCTTTATGCGCAGACATCTAATTTTTCTTTTAGTATATAGGCTCTGTTGCACTGTGGGCATTGATTTTTTCTGTCTGTTGATACGCCGAACATTATTTTTACCGGAGTGTCGTTTTTTGTGGAGTCGGGATTTCTGATTATAGATATTGCTTTGGTTTGTTAACTTGAAATCGAAATTATGATATTATACAATATATTATGTGGTGACGAATTTTCTGGAAATAGGGGGGCTGTCAGCACATTTTGCTTTAATCGCATTCTTGATTAGAATTTTTATACAACAAAGGCGGCTGGCGCAAGGGAAGAAGGTATAAAAGCTTATAGAGCCCGCAGATTCGGGGCAGGAATTAAAGAGAAAGTTTATTGGTGAAAACATATGGATAATAAAAGAATTGTGTCAGTAGGGAAGGCTTCTGCCAAAAGCGAAAAGACATCAAAGCACATCCCGTCGAAGATTCAGGCGGATACGTTGTTTACTTTTACAACAGAACTTGATCATATAGTGGCTTATATAAAAAATAAAATGGTGCCTCCGAGATATTGCGAGGAGGATATTAGGTATCTGAAAATCCCCCATTTAAAAAAGATTGCATATCCCATGAAATGTTTCTGTGATATTAATCTGCACCGGATTGAGGAACATTTGCAGTGGTATGGATACTATGGACTGGCTTTTACAAAGTACTGGGGGATGCAAAGACAGATCCAGCCAATCCAATATATCAATCCTAACTCTGAGTTGCGAAAAGATTTTACGACAGCGTTTTCGGCTGCGCTTAAATCAGATGTCCGAAAAGAATCAAAGATACAACTTAAGATGAAAAGCTTTTTGCTCCATGAAATGATGTATTATAAGCCATACGAGGGGAAAATGAAAAACAGGAATACTGGAAAAATTGAGAAAAAATGTTTTACTGATGAATGCGAATGGAGGTTTATTCCGGATGTAACCAGAGCTGGATTTGAACAGGTGTATTTTGACGAAAACATTTTAAATGCCGGCGGCTTAAATGATTTAAGTAATGCGATGTCTGGACTTCAGGAGATATCTCTGAATTTTGATTATGCTGACCTCAAATACATAATCGTTAAGACCCTTTCAGATTTTGATATTTTAGCTGAACAAATCATGACATGGGGGCTTGATAAGTCAGGAGAATATCAACTGCTCTCAAAAGTTATCATATGGGATAATTCAAAGGGGGATTTTTAATGTTTGTTGATTTTAACAGAGTTTTCAAAGGTAAACCTCAGTCACAGCTTGCTGTTCCTCCGGCACTTATCGAATATTTGAATCGTTCGCTTCCCGAAGGTGTCAAGTATGTGGCTGATGAAAATGGGAATTGTGTTATTACCGGTACGGATAGTTCGTTTACGCTAGGAGGATTTTCATTAGACCTGACTGATGAACAGAAAAAGATCCTCGGTAAGCATTATACGGACAAGGACGTTTATGAATATTCATACAATGCGCAACAGCCTATTCGGTTGAGTTTGATTAAAGACGGCTATGTTCTTCTTAATGGACAGGAATTTCCTGTAAAAGAAATGGCATATAATCCATTGGCATCTATTAAATGTGTTTCAGGATCATTTTGGTTGTCTCCCCCCAGACTACCTGATCCATTTGAAATAAAAGTTGGGTGTGATAAATATGAGCGTACCCTGAAAGTTTCCAGGGTTCCAAATAACAGCATTTCAATTTGGGCATTTGAATCAGAGAAAGAAGAACCACTGTGTCTGAAATATTTCGCTGACAGGAAGACGCAGCGGATGACTTTGAATATATCATTGAATCTTGGAAGGGCAAAAAGTGTTAAAGATATTGTTGAATCAACATCAATCTATAATGCTTATCTTGAAGGAAAGGGAACGCTTTTAGGACAAAAACTAAATAGTATATCATGCGCAGACAATGGTAAAAAATTTAACAGTAATAGTATTCTGTTTTGGGAAAAAGTGTTGAAAATAGAAGAGTATCTCGAGGTATCTTTTATTCCGCCAAAAGATGATGTGGATTTTCATACTGCCTGTGTGATAGAGCAATTATATCAGAACCTCATTCATAAAATCCCTGTTCGTAACAACCAAAAGATTAATTATATTGATGGTGAGTGGGATTTTAACGATATTGGAAATGATATGAGTGAGTCAATAGGGAAGCCATTTTTCTTTGAATTTGAAGCAGTATCGGAAATTGATCTGTTTGGCGTAAAGATAGAAGTACCTTCGTTGATCTGCATATTTGATGCCTTGCTTCAGGATTGTATTAGGAAAGGTGAAAAGCAGCGGTTAGTTCTTGCGGATGAAAGCGAAGAGAAGGAGCGATATACATCGACTATGTGTTTTAAAACTGAAGAGGAATTGGCAAAATACAAAACAAAAGGATCTGACGATATAATTACTCTTTTTCATGATGCGAAACGGGTGCAGGAGTATTTATAAAAAGACGAAACATAGGAGAATGATTGATGAGATATCCAAGAGAATGGAATGAGCATGAACGCAGGATTAAAGAGATATTTCACAATATTTATCGAACTCAGATTTGGGTTAGTATTGAGGAACTGGAAGATATTCGAACACCGGAAGAATTGGAAGAACGCCGGATGGTAGCAAAGCTGAATGTAATGACGATGGATATGCTTGAATATGATGAATCATATTTCGGAGAAGATTCTAATCAGAGACCGGCAGGATATCGACCTTATTTTTATAGTTATCTGATCTATATGGATGCCAGGTCAGATTTCCAGGCATTGATAAAGTTAAGAGAAATGGGCGATCGGTGGTTCATAGCAGAATTTCGAAAACCTTATTCAGCTGGTTGGGATGAATATGAGGGAGTCATAGAAAGCAGTGCCAGTCCGGTGATTTTTAGAGAACGTAGCATATACATATCTGATGATACTTTGGATCAGGCAATACTTGACAGGATTAATGACGTTTATCCGGTGGCACCAGTGTCTGGCGATCATGTGATAAGGGGACAGTTAAAGACTTTACTGGATGGAGTACATTTTACATCGACAAGGATATATAATGTCGGAAATGGGAATCTTATACGTCTGTCAGGGGATTCATTTAAAATGATGTTTGATGTAGGATATCATCAGAGGTCACATCCTGGTGGCAGTAGAATGAAATATGGGGCGGCCGTCAGAAGTTTTCAAAAAGTTATTCCGAATGCGGTGGTACTGTCCCACTGGGATGATGATCATATTATGGGATGTGTATATGCTCCGGAGAAATTATTTGAATGCCCCTGGATCGCACCGGAAATTGTTAAGAAAAATGCGATCAGCGCAAAACGGTTGGCTGCATATTTGACTAAGAAAAATAAACTGACAATTGTACAGAGAAATTCTGCGGCGCGGAAGCTGGTTGAGATAAAAAATCCAGATTCTACAATAACATTTTATGTTGGGGCAAATAGGAAATTTGATTTATCAAAGGAAAACTGTGGCGGTATTCTGATCGAGATTAAAAATCAGCAGAATGGGAAATTGACAGAAAGTCTGTTTTCAGGAGATGTTCCGTATAAAGCAGTAAAAAGCGTGATATGGGATCTCAGAGCTGAGGGGTATGATAATTTGATTGTTCCGCATCATGGATCTTATATGGATTGTTCCGCTTTGAAAGTGAAAAAGAGCGCAGTAGCGATTGTTTGTGGCGATGGAACTGTAACAAGACCATGTAAACCACATAAAGAAAAATTAGAATCCGGCAAAACTGGCTATGAGGTAATTACTACTGGGGAAATGGGACATTTTTGTAAAGACCTTGACTTGGGATAATGGTAGAAGAGTATTAATTCTAGTCGTACTTATACTTTGAAAAACAGTACATTCCAAATTGCCTGGTGCTGGGGAAATGGGGGTTTTACAAAGACTGGAATTTGATGGAGTGACACTGCCCACGCAGGATAAATCTGTTCATCCGAAGGGGGATTTATGAATAATATAGAATATCATATTCGGTGTTTTGACCAATATAGATCGCAATATGAGAATGAGTATAATGCTTATATTGAGAACTGTATGAAGGAGCGGGAAAAATACGGCGTGACAACGCTATATTTACCAACAGAAGAAATGGATATGGTTGATACACTGCGTCAGGCCATATATTCAGCGGTTGTTTTGTTGGATCAAGTAAAGATAACTGACAGGAATATAAGGAAATTTGTATCGGGAATTCGTTATATTAATAGTCTTTTTAAACATTCTGCTGAGATGTTTGAAGTCGCGCAGATATCATGGTCAGGTGTTCGATTGACGTGTAAAATAGAAGATGTCGGGGGAATGAAATTTAAGGACGTGGAATCAAGGCCGATCCTTCTTTTTGGAGATCTGGATCAAGTTTCAATAGATGATAAGGTGGATGGGAAAACTAGAGAGGTCTTTAGAGCACAGAAGGAGAATTATGTTTCTGAAATTAAAGGAAAGGATTGCATCGGAATTTTAAGAAAGTTGGAAAATCTAATAAGGGAATACTATAAACAGAATTAAGTCAAGAAATATTTATTTTTTAGGGCATCAATTATTACTGTTTTCTTTCGGTTCATGAGAGCCGTCTGGTCGATACCGGTGCTTTGATAATATTGATATTTTCAGCATTTGCAGCAGTTGGAGTTAGATAGCTATTTGTTCTTTTGTGTATTTCATCGTTAGTCACAATGTGCAAGAGTCCAACTTTTTGTCCGCACCCCCAATTGGAATATAAAATTCAGCAATATGCTATATTGAGTATATACCATAAAAAGTGTTATACTTTTCCTACATAATCTGTATGTTATTTTATTAATGATGATTTGCTTAGTTGGAGGGAATATGTGTTTTTATATTGGGATTGAGGATTTGGCGGCAAACGCGCTGATCGAGGTGTTGAAAAAGACGGATAAAAGATTTCTTACGTATCATGAACTTGAAAGTTATGGTTCAGAAGTGGTTCAAATCTTAAAGGAAAATGGAGAAAAAGCGGTTTTGATTCTGTCACGGGATAATACCGATGCTTTGTTCAGGAATTATTCGGATTTTTTTGAAGAAAACGAAGAAGAGGGCGAAAAAGGGATTTCGCTGAAGGAAGGAAAGGATGTAGATGATCTGGTACACCAGTTCCGGGGATATCTTGCATTGGATGTTTTGCTTGCATTTATGAATCAACGTTCGATTCAGGCTTTAGGGGTGTAAGTATGAAAGAGTACAAAAGGCTGAAAGATCCTATTTACGGATATATCCAGATACCAGTAAAATATATGAATAATATTGTAGATACGGCTACATTTCAAAGACTGCGGAGAATACTACAGACTAGTTATTCTCCGCTTTATTCTTCTGCGGTACACAATCGTTTTGTCCACTCCATTGGGGTATATTACCTGGGAAATCTTGCTGCCAGACGGTTGGTGGAAGAAGTGAAGGCCAAAGAAAAGGAGATGAAAGCGGTAGAGCGTATAGGTGAACTTTTTCAGCTTGCCTGTTTGCTTCATGATGTAGGCCATGCACCTTTTTCACATACAGGAGAAGAGTTTTATCTGGGAAAGGGACGTGATTACAGGGAATTACATACAAGATTGATAAGGAGTGTCGGAAGCGAATTATTTAAAAAGGATGTCCCGAAGGGAAACAGTCAGGCGGCAGCGCCCCATGAAATAGCAAGTGCGATTATTGGTATCATAGAATTTGAAAGCTTTTTCTTAAAGGAAAGTGAGAAAGAGTTCTTTGCAAGATGTATTACTGGGTATCAATATAGTAATACAGAGTCAGTTGAAAATAGTATTAAAAACTGTTTTATCGCTATGCTTAACTCCAAAGTTATAGTGTTGTTGATTTCTTAAAATAGCATATTTATGATCTACTTGCCTGTCAGCGGATTGCTCTGTATACTGTCATAAGACTACAGAAAGAAAAAGTCTCAGAGCACCCTCCCTGGAAAGTCGTGTACTCTGAGACCCGGTTATAAAAACCATGGTTATTATATCAGAATACACACTGACCTACAAGGCGGACTCCAGTGTTTTTTGTTATGAGCAGTGATGACACCCTTGTCTGCCCCGTCTGCGGCGGTACTTTGAAGTATCGCGATACCAGACCACGTATCCGGAAGAAGGAAGGTGGCGTGAAAGAGTATCTTATGATCCGCAGGCTCCGCTGCACGGAATGCCACCGACATCACAACGAGCTTCCTGATTGTCTTGTACCTCACAAGCATTATGAAGCCGAGGTAATCTCCGGCGTGATCGACGGGATCGTAACATCTGAGGATGCTGATTCGGAAGACGCGCCTTCCTTGCTGGCCATGTTACGATGGCTTCAGTGGTTCCAGATGAACCTCGCAAATATTGAAGGATCCCTGCGCAATGCCGGATACCGGATACTTGGATTGGGAGAAGAACTTCTTTTCTCTCATGCATCACTGCTCGATACCATACGCCAAACACATCAGGACTGGCTGGAGCGTATCCTCCGTATCATCTACAACAGCGGCGGTTTTTTACCTGCTGTACCATGGTGATGCTATTGCACCTATTTTGATTCGTCTGTCACCGGGCCAGTAGGTATAGTGGTCTCAGAAGGAGGTCACTATATATGAATACCAATACAAACAGAATCAAACAATGGCAGGAACAGGAAGCCCTTTCCCGGTTCCAGCTGATTGCACCGCTGCTTCAGGAAGATCTGGACGATGCAAAGAGGCTGCAGCTCCGGAAACAGATTGCTCAGGACAATGATATTTCCGTCCGGTCCATCTACCGCTATGAAAAGGCCTACCGTGAAGGACAGTTTGCCGGCTTAAAACCAGCCACACGCGAAAAACGCCGTTCACAGAAGCTTCCGGAAAACTTTGATCTTCTGCTTGAGCAGGCGATCCAGCTCCGTAAGGAAGTCCCGGAGCGGTCTGTCGCACAGATCATCTGCATCCTGGAACTGGAAGGCTATGCTGCGCCGGGAGTCCTGAAACGCTCCACTCTGGAACGGCACCTGTACCGGGCTGGTTACGGAAGGGAACAGATGCAGATGTACCGCGATGCGCGGGAAAGTTCTTCCAAACGTTTCTGCAAACCGCACCGTATGATGCTGGTACAGGGGGATATCAAGTACGGTCCGAAACTTCCGATTGGGAAAAATGGCGCCAGAGTACAGACGTATCTTTCCTCCGCAATCGATGACCATTCCCGCCTATTGCTGGCTTCCCGTTTCTATGCCAGTCAGGAGGAAGCCATTGTTGAGGATACGTTCCGCCAGGCAGTCCTCCGATACGGAAAGTTTGACGCCTGTTACTTTGATAACGGTTCCCAGTATATCGCCAGGCAGATCAGGCTCTCTCTTTCAAGACTGGGGATCCGGGTTCTCCATGCAAAACCGCGGAGCGGCAAAAGTAAAGGGAAGATTGAAAAGTTCCATCAGGTAGTGGACACGTTTAATCGGGAGGCAAAACTAAAAAACATCAAAACCCTGGAAGAGCTGAACCGGCTGTGGGCCGTGTTCCTTGATGCGTACTATCATCAAAAGCCCCATGAAGGGATCAGCGAATACTACGAAAGCCTTGGTGCGGCAGTCCCGGAATCAGGGATCACTCCCCTTCAGGAATGGAACCGCGACAGCCGTCCCCTGACCTATCTGGATGTCTCTGTTGTATCCGAAGCATTTCTGCACCATGAGACACGTAAAGTGGACAAGGGCGCCTGTATCAGTTTCAGGGGCAGAAAGTATGAAACGAAACCGGCTCTGATCGGATATAAGGTTGAGATTTCCTATGATCCTGCAGCTCCCGAAACCATTACGGTAAGTTATCCGGGATACGAGCCGTTTCCCGCACAGCCGGTCAGGATTGGCGAGTTCTGTGATAAGAACCCAGCACTTCCTGCTGCGATGCGGGAACAGACTCCGACAACCTCACGCTTCCTTGATGCGCTGGAAAGGAAACATTCGGAATCGACGCGTCAGCGGGCAGATGCGATTTCGTTTGCTTCTTACCGGAAGGAGGCGGATCACAATGTATGAATCATTTTTCGGAATGACCAATACACCTTTTGGACGTGACATCCCAGCAGAAAGACTCTTCGAGTCTGACGCTTTCCGTGAAACACTTGGCAGGCTCTGTTATGTAGCAGACCGGCAGATGTTTGCGGTCGTAACAGCGGATCCCGGCTGTGGGAAATCCACTCTGATCCGCAGGTTTTATTCGGAACTTCCGAAGGAAGAATATATCATCCTGTATCTTTCTGATTCCAAGCTGACCCCACGGTGGTTTTATAAGGGGATGCTGGACCAGCTGGGGCTGGAAGCACGGTTTTACCGCGGCGATTCCAAACGTCAGCTCCAACAGCAGATCGAGATCATCCACGGTGTCCAGCATAAAAAGGTGGTATGCGTTCTGGATGAGGCGCACCTGCTGGAGAAAGAAACACTGGAGGAATTCCGTTTCCTTTTGAACTACAGGTTCGATTCTGTAAGTCCCATGGCCGTCGTGCTCGTAGGGCAGACAGAACTGTGGGATAACAAGCTGAAACTTCAGCGGTACGCGGCGATCCGCCAGCGGATCGATATGTACTGTACACTCCCGCATCTGGATCGGGCAGAGACAGAACAGTATGTCAAAAGCCATATGGATTATGCGGAATGCAGCCAGGAGATTTTTACAACCAAAGCAATGGACGAGATCCATAAAGCTTCGGCCGGGATTCCGAGAATGATCAACCGGGTGTGCGAAAAATCGCTTATGTATGCGTTCCAACAGCAAAAGCGGCTCATTGATGATTACATGGTCAAGTATGTAGTGGAACACGAAATGCTTGGGACCGTAACCGGATAGAGAAGGTGCCGTCCGGATTCCGGACGGCCCATACACCGGGCATCCTGGCGACAACAAACATAGCAGCTTAAAGACAATTCATGAGAGCAGTTTGATGACAGCTCATGAAATCAGCAACATTATAGATGTCGATAAGCTGGACTATTTGCTTAGAGATGCGTATATTACTGGATTTGATACTGTTAACATAGATTATGTAAGGCTGATCAGTTCCCTCACAATAGCAAGAGATCAGGGCAACTATAAGATTGCCTATAATAAAAATGCGATTAGTGTGATTGAAAATGTTGTCTATGCGCATGATGCGGAGAAGAAATGGATCCAGTCGCATCCTGTTGTGTTGTATGAAACTTATCTTCTTCAGCATATTATTGCGCATCTTAGCAAAGAGGTTAATCAAGGCAGCAAAAAGCTTTTCTCCATAGAAACATTGTCTGAGAAGGGTCAAAAACTTCGCAAGGGGATTTCCATCTCTCTGCTTTGCGATGATGATATTGTTTATCTGATGAAGAATGCATTTCCGAATGATATGAGTCGTGAATTTTTTGAACGCAGGGGAAGGAGACATCCGGTGTGGAAATCTGAAGCGGAGTATAAAGCTTTTATATTAGAAATGACGCACGGCGGATCACTGCTGCAGGATTTTGAAGATGCTATGAGTGTTACGGCCTTGTATCTTTCTAAAAGCACTGATTCCTGGGTGATAGATAATGCGCTGATAGAGAAGTTGCAGAAAGAAAAAGAGATTATTGAAGAGACAGAGATGGATGCAGAAACAAAGAGAACGCAGCTAAGAGATAAAAAGAAAATATTAAAGGTTATGAATTCTCTGAAAAAGTATGCAGATGAAAATCATATAGAGTGCAACTTTATCATTCTGATGGCATCGCAGTTTAACAGCGGATTTGGAAAGGCTGATTTTTCTTCGACGAATATTGTATTTCAAACCAAGGAAGGAGAAAAAGTTGCAAAAGTTGGAGATATTGTAACTTCTTTGCAGGCGAAAGAACGTGAGAGAGATAATTTCTTTTATCTGTTTTATAAACGGAAACCAGGAGTAGATGAGGATGCTGCTGATATCGACAATCAGGAAATCTGTAAAAGGCTGTTATTGGATGTGGTGTCTTAGAGTGTTTTGCTAGATTCCCTTTTACATGGTATGTGCCGTGTAAATACGCAATGTAAAAAGCAGGCTTTTTTGGAAGAAGAATTGACTGGAGTTCCCGGAGGCAGTGGATCCTGCGAGTGATAAATGCATCGGAGAGCGAGTCCGGAATTGAGAAAGGCAGGCGTCGGGCAAAGAGCGGATCTGGGAGACCGTAAATATGTGTGTA
>OGYY01001318.1_pt1 | contig 21999 bp, 23 predicted proteins | sample 1576671 | NCBI WGS metagenome assembly OGYY01 (sample SAMEA3541593, study PRJEB24748) | human gut metagenome | biome: human gut; feature: human-associated habitat; material: faeces | place: China | collected 2012 | reverse complement strand
GCGGAAACGACAGCTGCCTGTGGATCATCCTTCTCCTGTGCTGCTGCGGCGGCTTCGGCGGCGGCAACGGATGCGGCTGTGACTGCTAATTTTAAGACTGACGGCGGGGTAATACATCCCGCCGTTTTTTATTTCTTCCCCTGCTGATATCCATGCTGATATCTGTTCAGATGGGATTCATGTTTTTTTCTGTCTTCTTCCTCGCGGACTTCTACCTTCTTTTTTATCATGCAGGCTTCATCAATCTCATATACCTCATTTCCGTCAATGATCAGACGCCGTTCCATTTCCCAATCCTCCTTTTTGAAGTGATTTCTACCATAATATATGTTCCCGTTCTTCATAATTCTTATACTTTGCTCATATATATTTACAACGTTATCTAAAGGAGTGCCTATGGAACAAAAGCCTCCCAGGCTCATGACGCCTTTTGACAGCCTGATCACTCCGCCGGGGCTCTACACGCTGAAACTCCTGCTTCCATACACTCCGCCTTCCGCCCAGCATTTTCTGGCGGTGTATATTAAATTTGCGGAGCTTTCCTATACTATGGAACATTTCCGCGGCTTCCCTGCCGCTTCCCGCCCTCTGGAACTCTTCAGCGAACTGAAAGCCTATATGAGCCCGGAAGAGCGGGAAAATCTAGAACAAATGGAGACCATGATGAATATGATGGAAATGATGCAGCACGCAGATGCCGCAGATTTTATGCAGGATTTTATGAAGGGAGGGTTTGAAGACGATGAACGAATGGATGGACCATCCGATGCTGAAGAATATGGATCCGGTGAAGCTGGAGCTGATCCGCAGCGCAGCCAGTAAGACAAAAGGGAAAAGCGGTAAAGCTCTGGCTCCTGTAATGATGGCACTCATCACCAGCGCCAATAAAAAAGGGATCCGTTTTACCCCTGATGAAATGACCATGATCATATCCATACTCAAAGAGGGAAAATCCGAAGAAGAGCAGGCACGGATTGATCAGATGCTAAAGATGATGCATGGAATGCTGAAAAAATAAAGAAGTGGGGATTGACTAAATTCCCACTTCTTTCCTCATCAGGCGCACCTCTTTGCGAAGCTTCGCCTTCTCCCATTCCTCCCGCTCTTCGTCTGTGGTAAGAGTAAGACGCGGCACGGTACATGGCTTATCATTCTCATCCAGAGCCACCATTGTAAAATAAGCTCTGTTGATCGGCGTCCTCACGCCATCCAGATCTTCTACATAGCTGTCCACCCGGACCTCCATGGATGTATTTCCCACATAGGTGATCTTCCCGGAGATTACCACTACATCTCTCTGGTAAGCTCCTTTTAAAAATCTCAAATTATCCACCGAAGCCGTGGTCACATTCATATGCGAATGGCGCTTTGCCACAAGCCCCGCCAGCTCATCGATCCACTGCATCAGTACGCCTCCGAACAGACGCCCTACCGCATTCAGATGGTTTGGCCGTACAATATGGAGTGTCTCTGTTGCAGAGTCTGATACCTTTTTTGTCGTAGTACTCATAAATATGCTCCATTTCCTGCGTTTCTAAGATTTTTTTCTGTTTTGCCGTCACGCCCTTTCATTATACCACAAGATTTGATATACTAAAACTGATTTTTAGGAAAGGGTGTCTGCTATGAGAAATATTAAACTCACGATCGAATACGACGGCAGCCGCTACCAGGGCTGGACCCGTCTTGGAAAAAATGAATCCAACAATACGATTTCAAATAAAATCATTGAAGTATTAAAGAAAATGACCGGTGAATACCTGATCGAATTGAACTGTGGCTGCCGCACAGAGGTAGGCGTCCACGCCTATGCACAGGTGGCAAATTTTAAAACAGAATGTGACATGCCTCTTGCGGAGATCAAACATTACCTGAACCGTTATCTCCCCATGGATATTGCCATCACCGGGGTGGAGGAAATGCCGGAGCGCTTTCACGCACAGCTCAACGCCACTTCCAAGACCTATATTTACCGCATGACCATCGATGACGTTCCCAGCGTTTTTGACCGGAAATACACCTTCCACTGCTTCCAGATCCCGGACAAAAAGCTGATGCAGCAGGCAGCGCTTCTGCTCCTTGGGAAGCATGATTTCCGCAACTTCTCTTCCGCTAAAAAGAGTAAAAATACCGAGCGGGAGATTTATGATATCCAGATCTATGGAGACACTGAAGAGATGCAGATCCTGATCCATGCGGACGATTTCCTTCACAACATGGCAAGATTCATCGTCAGCATCCTTCTGGATATCGGCTTTGGCACAAGAAAAAGAGAAGATATCGAGGATATCTTCTCCGGCATCCAGTATCCCAGTGATCCCTGCGACCCCAAGGGGCTGTACCTGCAGGAGATCACCTACGGACAATAAATATTTGAAGCGTACCTGGCCGCTACTTTTATGGCTTCGATCATGCTGACCTCTGAGGCCTTCCCGGTACCCGCGATATCAAAAGCGGTTCCGTGATCCACAGAGGTCCGAAGGATCGGCATCCCGCATGTCACGGCAATAGTACGATGGAAATCCAGCGTTTTAGCGGCGATATGTCCCTGGTCATGATACAGGGACAGTACGCTGTTGTATTTTCCTTCCGCCGCCTGGTGGAATACCGAATCAGCCCCTACAGGGCCTTCCACATCATACCCTTCTGCCTTCAGTTCTTCAATGGCAGGAACGATCTCCTCTTCTTCCTCCCATCCAAACAGACCATGTTCTCCGCTGTGGGGATTTAACCCCGCCACCGCCATAGTCCCATTCTCTACGCCCAGCTGCTTTAGAGCCTTCGTGCACCTCTTGACATATTCTATGATCCGCTCTTTCTTTATCATTTTCAGCATCTCTCTTAAAGATACATGCCTGGTCAGGAAAAAGATCCGAAGCCCTCTTGTCTCAAACATAGTCAGCGGATCCTTCGTCTCTGTCAGCGCGCCGAAAATCTCCGTATGGCCGATGTAATTGATCCCGCCGGCTTTTAGAGATTCTTTGTTGATGGGCGTTGTTGCCACCGCATCCACCCGGCCGTCCAGCGCAAGCTTCACACTTTTTTCAATGTATTCATAGGCGGCTCTCCCGCACTTTCCGTTCACGGCTCCCATCTCATATTCATTTGGGCCAAGGTTGGAAAGATCGATCAGATTCATGACGCCCGGACGGTAATCCCCCTCTTCCGGATTCGTCACAGAACGGATCTTAAGCGTCTCCACTTCCGCAAATCTTACAGCCCGCTCCATGATTCTTTTGTCTCCCACCACGATACATTCCGCAACATCGGAAATCTCATTTGACGCCATCGCCTTTGCCACGATCTCCGGCCCGATCCCTGCCGGATCCCCGATAGGAACCGCTATCCTTGGTTTACGCATCCTGATTCTCCTTTTTCCGTCTTTTCCTACTTTTCCATATACTCCTGGAGCGCCTGATACTGGCGCTTCATCAGCCGGTATCCGTGTTCATAGAAATGCATCAGAGCATCATAATTTTTCTCCAGCCTTGACACCGTCGGGATCAAAGGCCTTATCACAAAAATCTTTCCTTCATCCTCCAGCTTTTCCACCAGTTCCATCTGCTGATTATAGATCATGCTCCTTTTGATTGCTGTGCGCACCAGATTAGGATACTTTTTATAAGCTCTTTTGTAGAGACTCTTAACTCCTCTGGATGTCGGTTTCTTCCGATAGCCCGGATTGCGGGTCAGGATCACGATGATCTTTTCATTTCCAAGCGCCTGTGCCCGCTTCACAGGAATAGAATCCGCCAGTCCCCCGTCCAGGTACGGCACGCCGTCTACATTAACGATCGGCGAGACCAGCGGCATACTGCTGGATGCCCGGCAGAGCTTCATCAGCCGGTCTCTGTCGCTCCTTTCCGTCATGTACTCCGCTTTCCCCGTCACACAATTGGTTGTGACAATTTCACATTCCATTTCCGAAGCGAAATAGGTGTCAAAATCAAATGGAAAAATTTCTTTCGGATATTTGTCAAACACCATATCCATATCCAAGATACTCTTTTCTTTTACAAACTTCCTGAATCCCACATGATAATCATACTCTTTTTCTTTATGGATCATACAGTCCCTGGTCCTGCCGATCTGCTTTGACACATAGTCCACACCGTTGCAGGAACCGGCGGATACGCCGACCACATGGGACGTATAAAAGTCTTGTTCCATCAGATAATCCAGAGCTCCCGAGCTGAAAACGCCTCTGGTTGCTCCGCCTTCCAGTACCATTGTTGCTTTCTGCATAAATTCTACCCCACTTTCTACCGGATATTATATACCGGATTCCCGGTTTGGAAAACCATAACTTTCCCGGATGACAAATTTTTTCACACAGGCGCTTTCTATCCTTGCCATTTCCGGATATATTTGCTAAGATAGGCAATGTATGTAACCAACTGATACGCGCTCCGGCAGACACGCCGGACATTTTTTAAGTAAGGAGAATGAATCTTATGATCAGTACAAGCAATGTGACGCTGCGCGTCGGAAAAAAAGCTTTGTTTGAGGATGTGAATATCAAATTTACCGAAGGCAACTGCTACGGCCTGATCGGAGCCAACGGCGCCGGAAAATCCACCTTCTTAAAGATCCTTTCCGGACAGCTGGAGCCTTCCAAGGGAGAGGTCATCATCACTCCTGGAGAACGGCTTTCCTTCCTGCAGCAGGATCATTTTAAATACGATGACTACCCGGTGCTGGACACAGTCATCATGGGAAACGCCCGCCTCTATGAGATCATGAAAGAAAAAGAAGAGATCTATGCAAAAGAAGATTTCACAGATGAGGACGGCATCAAGGCCAGCGAGCTGGAAGCCGAGTTTGCTGCCATGAACGGCTGGGAAGCCGAATCCGACGCCGCTTCTCTCTTAAACGGCCTTGGCATCGGCACCGAACTTCACTATGAGATGATGAAAAACTTAAACGGACCGGAAAAGGTAAAGGTCCTTCTGGCACAGGCCCTCTTTGGCAATCCGGACATCCTGCTCCTCGACGAGCCCACCAACCACCTGGACCTGGACGCCATCGCCTGGCTTGAGGAGTTCCTTATCGGCTTTGAAAACACAGTGATCGTGGTATCCCACGACCGTTATTTCTTAAATAAAGTCTGCACCCAGATCGCAGACATCGACTACGGCAAGATCAAGCTCTATGCCGGAAACTATGATTTCTGGTATGAGTCCAGCCAGCTTCTGATCCGTCAGATGAAGGAAGCCAACAAGAAAAAGGAAGAAAAGATCAAAGAGCTCCAGGAATTTATCTCCCGGTTCAGCGCCAACGCTTCCAAATCCAAACAGGCTACTTCCAGAAAGCGTGCCCTGGAGAAGATCCAGCTGGACGACATCCAGCCCTCCAGCCGGAAGTATCCTTACATTGACTTCCGTCCAAACCGCGAGATCGGAAATGAAGTCCTCACCGTAGAAGGCCTGTCCAAGACCATTGACGGCGAAAAGGTACTGGATAACATTTCCTTTACCTTAAACCGTGACGATAAGGTGGCTTTCGTGGGAGGCAACGAGCTGGCAAAGACCACTCTCTTCCAGATCCTGATGGGCGAGATGGAACCGGACGAAGGAACCTATAAGTGGGGAATCACCACCTCCCAGGCTTACTTCCCGCTGGATCACGGCGCAGAATTTGAGAACGACTATACCATCGTAGAATGGCTGACCCAGTATTCCGATGAAAAAGACGTCACCTATGTGCGCGGCTTCTTAGGCCGTATGCTTTTCTCCGGCGACGACGGCGTGAAGAGAGTCAGCGTTCTGTCCGGAGGCGAGAAGGTCCGCTGTATGCTGTCCAAGATGATGATCTCCGGAGCCAATGTGCTGATCCTGGACGAGCCTACCAACCACCTGGACATGGAATCCATCACCGCTCTCAACAACGGTATGATCAAGTTCCCGGGCGTGATCCTCTTCACTTCCCGTGACCACCAGATCGTTCAGACTACCGCCAACCGCATCATGGAGATCGTGCCCGGCGGAAAGCTGATCGACAAGATCACCACCTACGACGAATATCTGGAAAGCGACGAGATGGCAAGAAAACGTCAGACCTACTCCGTGCAGACGGAAGACGAGGATTAATCATTTTATTTCATTTAAAAAGGCTCCCACGCAGAGAAAACAATAACCGCTCTGCGTGGGAGCCTCATTTTATGCAAACTGACTGTTATAAAGTTCCGCGTATGCGCCTCCGGCGCCAAGCAGGGTATGATGGTTCCCCTTCTCAATGATATTTCCGTTTTGCATCACAAGGATCAGATCCGCATCTACAATGGTAGAAAGACGGTGGGCGATCACAAAGCTGGTCCGCCCCTGCATCAGTTCACTCATTGCCCTTCCAATCTCCATCTCTGTTCTCGTGTCCACGCTGGAGGTGGCCTCGTCCAGAATCAGGACCGCCGGATCTGTCAGCATCACCCGTGCTATGGTCAGGAGCTGTCTCTGTCCTGCGGATATCGTCTCGGCGTCTCCATGGATCACCGTATCATACCCTTTTGGCAGCGTCCGGATGAAGAAATCCGCCCTGGCCGCCTTTGCTGCCGCTATGATCTCCTCTCTTGACGCCCCAGGTCTCCCGTAAGCAATATTCTCCGCAATGGTCCCGTCAAACAGCCATGTATCCTGAAGTACCATTCCGAAATTTCCCCGGAGTCCTGCATAGGTCATATCTGCAGTATCTCTGCCGTCTAACAGAATCTGCCCGCCATTCACCTCATAGAACCTCATCAGGAGATTGATCAGTGTTGTCTTTCCGGCTCCGGTACTTCCCACCACTGCGATCTTCTGTCCCGGCTTTACCGCAAAACTGATATCATCCATCAGAATATGCTCTTTCGTATACCCAAATTTCACATGGCAAAACTCCACATATCCTTCTGCATTCAGAACTTCCGCCGGATGTGATGGATCCTTCCGGATCTCCTCTTCGTCCAGCAGCTGAAAGATCCGTTCCACGGACGCTATGGAAGACTGCAGCGAATTGATCATATATGCCGCCTCTGTCAGAGGCTCCGATGCCTGGTACACGTACTGGAAAAAGGCCTGGAACACGCCCACGCTCAGCACGCCGTCCAGCAAAAGCTTTCCGGCAAACACGGCAATCACCGCCTGCCCCAGACGGTTGACCATACGGATAAAAGGGTTGACCACATTCATCATAAAGTCTGCTTTCCTTGAGGTCCTGGCCAGCTCTTCTACAGCCTCCTCCATGTCTTTCCGGCTGTTTTTTTCCTGGGTAAATGCCTTGATCACAGTTCGCCCGCTGTAAGCTTCCTCCACCCTGCGGGTCACCAGGCTTACCGCCTGCTGCCTCTTTGCAGCACAGTGGAGTGTCTTTGCAGAGAAAAAGCTGGTGGACAGCATCGCAAGCACAGTAAAAAGTAAAAACACCAACGTCAGTCCCACATGAAAGTAAAACATCATAATCAGGGATCCGGCTACCATACCTACCGCCGTAAATAACTTCAAAAGCCCTGTCTGCATGACTTCAGCCATTTTATCCAGGTCATTGGTGGCACGGCTTAACACTTCTCCGGGCTGATGCCCGTCATAATAAGAAAGAGGCAGCCTTGAAAGTTTCCTGCTGATCTTTGTCCGAAGCTCCAGGCTCAGGCGCTCGGCAAAGCTGGCCATGAGAAAGCTCTGAAACATGTACAGAATCCCTGTCACTGTATAGATAAGAAGAAGGATCATGATTTCCCGTCCCACATGCTCCCAGGATACACGGAAAATATCTCCTGTCTCAATGGCCGCCTTAATCTCCATAAAGAGAAGGTCTACGATCTTCGCACTGTAAACCGGGGCCGCCACAGAAAGCACTGTATAAAAAACTACAGAAACAGCCACGATCATAAGACGGATACGCTGCCTTCCCATAGACTTCCACAAACGTTTTACCGTTTCTCTGGACTTTTTGGGCACCTCAAACTCCATCTCGTCTGTATACTGGGTATTTTCATACTCAGCCATATCTATGCCTCTCCTTTCATCTGCGATCTTGCAATATCCTGATATACCAGGCAGCTTTGCATCAATTCGCTGTGCTTCCCGATACCGGCGATCTTCCCCTCATCCAGTACGATGATCTGATCTGCGTTCAGGATCGTGTTAATACGCTGGGCCACGATCAGTACGGCAGCATCCGCCACCTCTGTTTTGAGGGCATGGCGGAGCGCAGCGTCTGTTTTGAAATCCAGCGCTGAAAAACTGTCATCAAAAATATAGAGATCCGCCTTTTTCATCAAAGCCCTGGCGATAGCGAGGCGCTGCCTCTGTCCGCCGGAGAAATTGGTGCCGCCCTGGGATACCCGGGCATGCAATCCCATCGGCAGCCCGTTTACAAAATCAGCCTGGGCAACCGAAAGGATATGCCGCATTTCCTCCTCCGTAGCCTTTTCATTTCCCTGCCTCAGATTCTCCGCAACTGTTCCCGAAAACAGCCATGCCTTCTGAGGTACATAGGCAATATGCCTGCGCAGCTCTTCCTGCGGGATTTCCCTGACATCCTTCCCGCCTGCCAGCACCTGACCCTCCGACACATCATGGAAACGGAGCAAAAGCTTTGCAATAGTAGATTTTCCGCTTCCGGTTCCTCCTATTACCGCTGTCGTCTCCCCTCTCTTACAGGAAAAACTAAGATTTTTCAATGCATATTCATCTGCATCCGGAAAGCGGAACGACACATCGAGGAATCTGGCGGCCACCACGTCTTCTCCATGAAGGCCTTCTGCCAGTCCGTATTCCTTTTCCCCTCTGTTTACCTGACCATCCAGGATTCCAGGCTCCTTTTCCAGCACTTCGCTGACTCTCCGGATACACACTCTGGCTCTTGGGAGCAGGATGATCACCATCTGGGCCATGATGATATAGAATAAGATCAGAATCGAATACTCCGTCAGTGCAGTAATATCACCGATCTGCATGTATCCGGCTCCAATCCGGTTTCCTCCAAACCACAGGATCGCCACAATACAGATATTGATCACAAAAAAGGCGGTACTTTCCAGTCCTGCGAACAAGAGATTTGCCCTGATCGACGTCTCTGCATAATCCTCAAAGGATTTTCTCATCCTCTCCTCTTCATCTCTTTCCTTCCGGAAGGCACGGATCACCCTGACTCCTGTCAGATTCTCCCGCAGCACTACGTTCATCCGGTCCAGCAGCCTTTGCAGGCGTCCGAAAATTTCTGATGCTCTCCGGGTAACGATCACTGCCAGGATAACGATCAGAAGCGTCACTCCAATCAGCAGAAATCCCATCACCTGATCCACCGCAAATGCCATGGCAATCCCCATCACGCAGACAGCCGGAACCGGCAGCACCATCTGGATACACCAGACCACTGACTGCTGTATGATATTAATGTCATTGAGTGTACGGGTAATCATGGAGCCTGTCCCAAACTGGTCAAAATCATGGTCTGAAAAGGTAAGCGACTTCTCATAGACAGCATTTCTCATATCTTTTCCTATTTTTGCCGACAGATCCGCACACAGCCAGCTTCCCAGCAGCGCTCCTGCGCCTGCCGCAAGAGTGGCCGCCAGCATTGCAAGCCCTTTTTGGATGATAAAGGACAGGCTGCCGCTTTCTATACCGATGTTGATCATATCCGCGGTCAGACGGGGAACGATCAGCCCTCCCGCCACGTCAAGGAGCATAGCGAGTATGGTAAGTCCGCATAACCGCCGATATGGCTTTAAAAAACGTAATACCAGTTTCATTTCAGATCCTCCAGCAATATCTTCTCATGTCTTTCAAATATATCTACATATTTTCGGAAAAGACGGACAAATTCTTTTCTCTCCTCCGGTTCCAGATCCATAAATATTTCGTTTTCCATCTGGATCACGGGGCGTATTTTCTGCTCTGAAAATTCTTTTCCCTGGTCCGTAAGGTATATCTGCTTATCTCTCCCATGCTGCTCAAGAAGGAGAAACCCTTTCTTTTCAAGATTCCGCACAGAAGAGTTTACCGTCTGCTTGCTTACGAACGCTTCCCGGCAGATATCTCTCTGCAGACACCCATCCCCTAAAGTGGCAACTACATACATAACGTCAAACGCACTGTCTGATAATCCTGTCGCAGTGGAAATCTCATGATAAAGATCATCCAGTTCTTTATAAAAATGATTAAACTGCTGCAGCACTTCTTCTTGAAATATTTTCATCTGGAACCTCCTTAGTCCGAAATCGTACCATGATTATAGTACGACTTCGGACTAAAGTCAAGGGCGCTGCATAAAAAATCCCGGCAGGAAAGTTCTCATCCTGCCGGGGTTTTAAATCCTATATTCTATTCTTCTCTATTCTCCCATATTACTTTCCCAGAAGCTGGCCGCCCGTTCAATCAATAGTCTTCCATATCAATCTGAAGCTCCTCCGCATGTTCATGAAGGAAGGCGATGGCTCTTGCCAGATCCTCGCAGGCAGTATCGGCTCCCGGCCGGTAGATCAGCGCAAAGGCATTATATCCCATTTCTGATAACTCCATGGCATGCGGGAAGCTGTCATGCATAGCCGCCACATAGACGAATCCTCCTCCCGCATTTACAATGGCTGTCTTAGCCCCCGGATCTCCCCGGAAGAAAAAAAGACCTGTATTTTCTTTGTCCGGATCTTCCCTTTTTTCCTCATCTGTATAGATATCATAAAAAATCTGTTCTCCGGATGCCGCCTGCTTTCTCAGCTCATTCGCAATGGCTACTGTCCGCTCAGGATTCACATTGTTATACCAGGTCAGGATCTCTCCCACGTCCTGCAGCGTGAGATCGTCGTCTATTGTCCGGTCCGCCGGAAAGATCAGTCTCCCATAATCTCCAAAGGCCGGATCATTGATCACGTCTTCTACCTTTGTTTCCAGTGTATACGCCTCCTCTTCACCGGAAGAGGCGGGCTGGGATTCTTCTTCCGTGCCGCTGCACCCTGAGAGCATCAGCACAACGGCCAGGGACATAAGAATCAATACTATGCTCCGTTTTTTCTCTAATTGCTTCAACAATCCACTCATACATATTTCTCCTTTATATGAGTCATTATAAAATACTTTTGAGGTCTGCAGAAGAACCGATTTGTTTTTCTGTAGATACCATCAGGTTTGGACTTACAGCGTGTTTCTTAAAAAGCTACACGGGCATAGACTGTCGAACCCCAAAAATGCAGTACGGGCATTTATTAAGATTTAATATAAGCATTAGACGTATGTCTTTGTGAAAGCTATAATAAAATTGTTCCAAAAGAACGATCATACTTTATATAGTATCTCTTCCATTGTGAACGAAATGTTATTCCGAGAGGAGGGAACAAATGACAATTAATGAGGCAAGCGAGCGCTATCATATACCTCTTGAAATCCTTCATGAGTATGAGCGCTGGGGATTGTGCGGAGCAGTCAAAAAAGTAATGGGCTCCTGGCAGTATGACGATACCGATTTGGAACGCCTTAGCATGATCATGACACTGCGTGATATCGGATTTGAAAATACGGAAATTGAAACTTACATGAAACTTCTTCTGGAGCAGGAATGCAGCGAAAGTCAGCGTCTTAAGATGCTGGAGTTAAAGCGGCGAAGTCTGCTGGATGAGATTCATTTCCATGAAAAACAGCTGAGTAACCTGGATTATCTCCGCCACAATATCCGTAAAAATCAAGAAACTTAAAAAGCAATTTAGCAGGAGGTTTTTATTATGAAGATTCAAGACAAAGAAACATTTGACAAAGTAAACGTATTTGGTATGGGACAAGAAAACTCTGCATTTGCCCAGTACTTTATCGGTAATTCATATTTAAATCCGCTGACAAAACCGGGGGAAGAATCCATCGCACTCGCAAACGTCACCTTCGAGCCGGGATGCCGCAATAACTGGCATATCCACCACGCAAAGACAGGAGGCGGACAGATTCTGATCTGTACTGCCGGAAGCGGCTGGTATCAGGAAGAAGGAAAAGATCCTGTAAGCCTGGAGCCGGGAACTGTCATCGTAATTCCACCGGAAGTAAAGCACTGGCATGGAGCCAAGGCAGACAGCTGGTTCTCTCACATCGCTTTTGAGGCTCCGGGAACAGAAACCAGCAATGAATGGCTGGAAGCGGTAGATGATGATACCTACGCTAAATTACAGTAAATAGCCACGAATTCAGGGAGCGAAATCGGTAATCGCCAATTTCGCTCCCTGTCTGTTTCCTGCCACTTATTTAATTCTCCCGTCTTTCCTGTTGTTCAAAGACCTTATTCTGCCAGGGACAAGGTGACTGTTACATCTCCCTCACCCAGAATATCCTGCAGTTCTTCCGCACTCACACCGTTGATCTTTCCAAGCCGTGTAAAATTCCATGTATTGGGTGCATAATAGATGACAAAGGAATTTCCCTGATACAGGATCAGATCTCCGGCCTCGGTCGTAATCTGTTCGTCATTGACAGGCAGATCCTGTCCGAGACTTCCCACCTTTTCCATATCACCATAATCCTGCATATCAATTTCTAAAGGTCCGGCCGAGAGCATCTCCCGAAGTGCATCCACTGAAGAATTGTCGGCAAGCTCAGCCGTCAGGACAGTATCGCCTATCTGCAGGTTCAGAGTATTTTCCTGAACCGCATCTTCACTCTGGGCGCCGCTGTATCCAAGTTCCTGCACCCACTCACGGATCACTTCCTCGGAGGACGATGCATCTTCCTCGTAGCAGTCAAAGATATTATCTGAAATCTCTGCATCCGGCACCGCTTCTGTTATGATGTCCATGCTGTCAGCAAGTCCTCCCGTGCCGTGGGAACAGAAGAGATATACGTCTTTGCCGGACAGATCATTATTCTCCAGGAAAGACAGCAGCGCCATGGGGACGCCGTACCACCAGTTAGGATAATAAAACCGGTTGATTTATGAGAAATGCTTATTTTTAGCATTTTAACACAATACACACTTTTTCAGCATTCTCATGCTTTCTGATAATCTGATCTCCTATTTTTTATCTCATTCTGATAGATTTCCACCTGTTTCTCCATGCTTTTCTCACGAACTTCTCGCTTAATCTGCGCCAATTTACCCTGATCTATCTTTTCCCGCTCTCCCTCCAGCACAGACTTTACTTCTTCATTTTTGTAAAAGAAACCTCTGGACAGTCCTGTATTTTCTGAAAGTTCAGACACTGATAATGATTTTCCTTCCGACGCCGTTCAGCAGATTTCTTCAACAGCAAGTTGTATTTTTCTTTTACTTTCCTAGCGATTGACTTCATTCATCTTAACGTATTTCGCCATTAACAAACCAACAGCACAATCAGTAAGACTATCGTAAAAATCTCAATTGCGCTGTTGATGGAATTACAGGCCATAGCAACACCTCCGGTTAAAAGCAGGTTTTGGATTCCAAACGATGGTTTTTATTTTATCATAACTTTCTACCCCAAACGACCGGAGGGATTTCGGAATGTCAGAAGCAGCCTAATTTTCTATAATTTCAAATCCAGCATCCTTTAATACTTTTCTATCTCCTTCTGAGAAATTCTGGGGCTTTGGGATTCCAAGTGCCAATAAATATCTGGCTCTTGAAAAAGCCACATAAGCCAACCTATTTTCTTCCCCAATATTTTCTCTGTTAAACCACTGTTTCCAATATCCACCTGAATGTTCATCATTACTTGCCTGATATGAAGATAAGAAAAAAACTGCATCCAGACTCATTCCCTTACACCCATGTATTGTTTCGATGGGATACAATAAATCTCCTTCTTTATTGTTAAATAATATTTCCTCTACTGTTTTATTCCTATTCCCTCTTCTGATATTTCCTATATCATATGTGCATCCTGATAATTCCGGCAAAACTTCTATCTTCTCCACCATTAACCTGTTTAACAGTTTTTTCCATTCCGTCCAAGTGACCGAAAAATCATTGAGCTGTTTTGCATCTTTCAAAAGGGTTCTTATATCAAATAATATCTTCTTCCAGTCCTTGCTTTCAATCTCTTTTGGTCTGTAAAAAAACTGGCTGTTTAAATGCTCACTTGTTTTAAAAAAAATCCTCTGTATATTCTTTGCCAACATATCAAACAACATTTTAAAATCCGACTCTTGTTCTTTTTGATTAAGCAAATATACGATTTGAGCCATTGTTTCTAAATTATTGTAACTTTGACTATTGTTTTTAAGCCCTAATAACTTATTTTTTAAATTGTGGTTTCTAACAATTATTCTGCTTTCTTCAACACTCAAATTATTCTCAAGTACATACCCGTGAAATTTATTAATTGCAGATTTTTCTTTTCCCTTAGAATAAAGAATTGCAATTAAAGGAAACTCTACTTTTCCGCTATTCCTTCCCACGATTTCATTTTTCCCATTTACAACATATTCTGAAGCGTTTACAACAGGCTGGCAGCTTCTGTAATTTTCTTTCAGCAACTGAATGTCAAAACCATAATTTTCTATGAATTCACTAGTATCACGCGGCTCGATATTTCTAAATCCATAAATTGCTTGATTCAAATCACCAATCAAATGAATTTTGCACCCATTTTCACAAAGAGTTCCTAATAGTTTCAACTGGACATATGATAAATCCTGACATTCATCCACAAAAATTACGGGAAAACGTCTTGCTACAAACTCTGCTATTTCAGGATATTTTTCAAATAATAGATTTGCTAAATATTCAATATCTTCATAAAGAACAAATCCATTTTTCCAAAATTTCAACTTTGTTTTTGCCAGATCCAGTTCTCGCCAATCTCCTTCCTGTATCAGGCTCTGCAAAATTTCTTTTCCCTGCCTGTTTCTCATTCCACAATATTGATACGAATCCGTTTTAAAATCACGAAAAAATTCATTTGCTCTAATATTTCCTAATTCCCTAAATTTGTATTTACTGCTATATGCACTCAAAAAGTCAGAAGTACAACTACTTTCTATCAGCCGTATGCTTTTATCTCCCCGTTCATCACCTTCATATTTCATCAATTTATATAAAAACGGGTTAGCAATGTAACCATGCAACCATCTTGTAAAAGTTCCCATGTAATGTGGATATTCCAATTTCCCGTTTAAAAAGCAATTCAGCCTGCTATTGATTTCCTTTTCCGCTGAATTTGTAAATGTCAAAACCGCAAAGCCTTGACTTGTCAGTTTCCATTGCTCTTTTTCATATGATACTTTAATTGCCAAAACTTCCGTTTTTCCACTTCCCGGACACGCTTTCAAAAAAACGTTCTTCTGTAATTTTGATGTCACATAGTTTATCTGTCCCTCATTCATATTATGGATAAAACTTTTCCCTAACTGTCTGCATCTCTTATTTTGTTTTCCAGCACAGGCACACAAATCAGGATTACATTTCTCTTTTCCACATAATACTCTGCATATCTGTTCTCTCTTACTTGCCATCTTTTTCCTCAACTTTTAAAACAAATTTAACTGCTGCTTTTATGTAATCAGGAACGATAAAATCATTTGTCATGTTTATTTTTTCTAACAATAGCTGTGCAAATAAACCTTTTCCCAAATAATTTGAATCAATCTGCTTTAATATATCAGATGCAACTTCTGACTGATCTATGTTTTCGTTGTTTTTGTATGCCTCCAAATACCCATTTAATTTGTTCCTGACTGGACCGTTAGTTGGTAATTCGTCCAAAATTATTTCTATCATTTTTTTTGCATTATCTTTTTCCAACGCCAAGTCATATTCAAATGTCTTTAAATTAGAAAAAATACGACAATTATTCGTCATATTTTTTAATTGTTCTTTTAAAAACAATTGCGGATTCTTTCCTACGACATCTGTACCTTTTTGGGGAGCATTTTCTTCCGGATCACTATCTGTTATTGCAACACATAAAATTGGAAGAAAATCTGTCTTTTTATATTCATTTTCTTCAAATGTAGCTTTCTTCCTAAACAAATCTATTCTTTCTTTATATGCGTCTTTGCTTTCATCATCTTTTTTCTCTGGATATATAAGTTCATATCCATCGTAAAGTTTCATAAAATATTGAAAAAAAATGCCACTCATATTTATAACCGAAATGCCAGCTTCTTCTAAAGACTTCGGTATATTATCCATTTTTAAACTCCCCAAATATATTTCTGCCAATTTGGGGATAAGCATAGCCTCTGCCAAGCCTTCTACTAAAATATTGCCCTTTGAGAAGAGCAATGTTGATCGTGTCGTATCCATCCACCTGTTTATAAATTGTTTTACCTGCTTATTTTTTACGCATCTGCTAAGAGATGTAATTTTTATTCCGTTCTTAGCCATATTAAAACTGATAATATTTTCAATTGGCGTTGCCGAAGCTATTGTAGCAGAGTGTGTTGTTATTATAATTTGTATGTCATTTTTCTCAGCCTGCTCTTTTAAATACTTCAATACTTTTATCTGTATTTGCGGGTGCAAATGCGCTTCCAATTCTTCAATCAACAATATTCGTGGAGAGCTATAATTCTCTTTTAATCCCTCAAATTCAGCCAATATTGTTGCTAAATAAATCAAGTTATTATAGCCCAGACTGTTTTCAAAAAGATTTCTATATACGCTTTCTTCCGCAGGCAGCTTTCCCGGAAAAAATACAATACGCAATGCCTCAACAATTCTTTCAAATGTAACATCCCCAAACTGTATTTTCGTAGTCTGCGCAAACACCGTTCCTAAAGCTTTTTCCAAGCTTTCATTAATCAATTCATTTGCCTTTGCAATATCGGGCTTTTTCGCCAATTCTGCATTAAAATTATTAACATCCTGTTCTATATCCATTAGTTCCCCAGCTTTACGCTTTTCTTCTAATGTTTTCTGAGACAAGTTAATCAATAGTCTTGCCAGTCTTGAACCCCTGCTCGCTTTTAATTTTTTCTCTGCATCCCTCAAAGCAGGAAGATATACACATTGTATGTCATTTAATATCTCCCACTCAAATACACTGTTTGATGCCTCTCCTCCCCATACTGCTCTCTTATAATTATGCCGGCGGTCTTGCTTTTTCGCTATATCAATATTCAATACAGCATTATAATCTTTATCAAGCCAAGTAATGTACTCAACCTTCTTATCTTCTGATAAGTCCGAAAATCTACCTTTGATTGAAATATTATCAACCCATTCTTTTTTATCTACTGACGAATAAAAATCTTCTTCTAAAATACCATTCCGTGCATATTCATCTTCATTAAGCAACAAACGGATTGCATCTATCACTGTACTTTTTCCACATCCATTCTCGCCAACTAAAACATTCAGTCCCTTTCTCAAATGCAATATCCGCTTTTCTTTAAATAATCTAAATCCTTCAATTTTTATATCTGATAAGTACATCACATCTCCTCCTTGTGTAACATAATATTTTTATACTAATTTTCTTCCCTTGTGACAAAATTTTGTTTCATTTTTGTATAATCCATATGTACCTCAATTTTTCCTTTATACTTCTTATCTGTTTCATTTATTCTGCAATAATTTACCGAAACAGGTTTGCATACATAACCCCCCTCATATTCTATCGCATAATTACATGGATTATTGCATGGGCTAAGAATCCGCTCTGCCTTTTCATGTAATATATTTATACTCCAATGTTCTGCATCTTCTGATACTTTTCCGCACTTCAAATTGCATTCTATCGTAACCATCATTACTTTCTTGGTCAAGAAATTTTCTACCTTCCCGACATATATTTTTGCAAATTCTATAAACTTGTGTATATCATCTAATATAAAAACAATATTTTCATATGGATGTTTTGGAAAAACATTGCCTAAATCTGCCTGTATCTTTCCATTATTTACCCTATGAAAAATGTAAGAAGACGTATCATCCAATGAATGGGTAAAATGATTTCTTAATCTTATTCTAACTTCCTTATGTTCTATACTATTCAAATAATTCTTTAATCTTCGCACATTTGCATTTCCGATTTTCTGTTTGACGATGGATTGGCTTAAGAAAGAAAAAATATTTGTTTCATCATCCACACCATAACCACATTCATAAAACTCGTTTAAAAACTGACGAAGCAAATCCCATAATACAATATCTCTATATACTGCATCTTCCAGATAAAAAGAATACATTTGAGAATTTTCTGTTTCTTCTAACGGGCTTATCATTAACTTTGCATACTCATACGACTTTATAATTGCATATGTCAAATTATGAATTACCTTATTTATTCTAATGAGCCACTCAGTTGAATTTCTTATTCGCATTACATCTTCTGTAATTTGAAGTTGTTCCTCTCTATATAATCGGCACTCATTCAACAATTCTATACCCTCTATACTTTTTTCAATATATCCTCTAATTTCTTCATCTGTGCTAAATTGACGCATACAGACTCCCTCCTATTCATCCTATGTTTCTCATTCTGTTATCGGCCGTGAAACAAATTCAATAATCTTATAAATTCCTCTTATCACATTATCTGTATTCTTTACCCTTTCACAAAAATCAACCCGTAAATAAAAAATACATATTAATTGTACCTGCATAGCTCACATATACAACGTTCACGCCCCTGCCGGTTCTCTACCATATCGGAAACCAGCGCCTCTCCCTGTTCTGGATTCTCATGCTCTACTGTTACACGGCTGTTATTATCCGTCCAATCCAAATCTTCATCTGTATAAGTTTCCACCGGCACCAGATCAAACACCCCCTGTTATCTCTGCAATTACTAAAATAGACAACCAGTGTTTTTCCTGCTATTTCTTCTGAGCCACTCTCGCCTGTATTATCTTCTTCCACACTGACTTCTTCTGATTGTGGCTCTTCCCAGCATCACTGACTATCTCCGGTTCATTCACTGTCTCTATCTGAATTGCCCGCAATGTATTGGCAACCCGCTCATTACTAGAACCACATCCCGCCAGCATTCCTGCCATCATCGTACATGCTACTATTAACAATAATCCTCCTTTTCTCATATAGAATAGTCTCCTTCTGATCCGCTCTCTCTATGTCAACGCTATACACAATTCCTATCCATAACTGTGCATACAGTTCCTTTCCTCCTCATAAATCAAACACAATACACATTTTTTATTTTGCTTAACCGTTCTGTCAAACCTCTATTTTTTTAACATCTTCTCCAGTTTTTTTGCCATCTTTAGATTTTCTTTTTTCAATCGTTCGTTTTCTTCCAGTAATCTCCTCAATTCATTCTGATAAATTCCCACCTGTTTCTCCATGCTTTTCTCGCGAACTTCCCGCTTAATCTGCGCCACTTTACCCTGATCTATCTTTTCGCGCTCTTCCTCCAGCACAGACTTTACTTCTTCATTTTTGTAAAAGAAACCTCTGGACAGTCCTGTATTTTGTGAAAGTTCAGACACCGATAGTGCTTTACCTTCCGAAGCAGCTCTGCGTATTTCTTCTACAGCAAGTTCAATTTTTCTTCTGCTTTCCTGCCGATTAGCCTCATTCATCTTATCGTATTTTTCCATCAGTAAATTTCCTCCCAGGCTGCTTTCCATTTTTGCATAATACTCCATCGACTTTTTCACCAATTCTTCATCCAACAATCCGATATTTTTCTTTACATTTTCATCTGTTTGATATCCCATATAATCACGGATTACCTGAATCGAGGTACCGCTTCTATAAAATGCTTTACACACTTCTTTTTGGTAGCCATTACCTTTAAACACATACACATCCGCCAAAATGCCAGACTTTCTGCATTGTTTCATAATCGCATTTTGAAATCTTTCAGCAGTAAACCTTTTGTCGTTATTCAGGAAAAGCAGGTTTTCCACAGGTATATGGTTTCTATCCGAAAATCTCAGAACAAGCCAATGCAAAATATCCGGAATTGGTATACTTCTGGTGGTATCCGGTACCTTCATCCAACTATTCTCATCTTCATAGTAAAAATCTGCATTTCTCAAAAGAAACAGTTGTCCCTTTTTTATACCTGTAGTAAGCAGGATGAGGCTCATAATCCGCAGATTCTCCGGGAATTCTCCAAGATGAGCTATCAGCAGATCCAGTTTTTGATCCAGGTTATCGATTTCATTTACACCCGGATAACTCTTCTTATAATATAGTGGAATCGGATTTGAAAACTCTTCAATATAATCTGTCACTTGCAGATAATGTAAAAATGCTGAAATGACTTGCAGCTTGTTATTATAACTCTGAGCAGTAATACGACTCATGGACAGGCTTTTTAAGTATTCTTCCATGGAATTACGATCAATATCTGTTATGACCTTTCCACAGTCTTCCAGAAAACTTAAAAATTCTTTGATATAGGTATGATGAATACGGATGGTTCCTAAATTTAAAGATGTAACTGTCAAAAGATATTTCAGGTATCTTTGCAAGCCCTGACGATTCTCGTAAAAATGAATGTCTAAAAATGAAAAACTCTCAACAGCATTACTACGGCTATATCTCTCTGATGAAATATTCAGTCTTTCCGTAAACCAGACATTAGCTTCCCAGTTTATATTCTTAGATTCCAGAAACAACAACTTGCGGCAAAATAGGATGAATTTTTTCGGACTTGAACAAGGATTGCCATATTCCCGCTTAAGCATGAGAGAGTATTCCTGTTCCTGAGTTTTCTCCATTTTCATAATATCATTCAATCCACTTTTTTCAGCATAGCAAAACAGGCACTTGAGCGGAAGCAAGTACCTGTTTCGTCTCTCTTCTCGATTTTTTATTGATTTTACAATCTCGTTCAGAAGTATTTCTATCTGCATCTTAATCTTTTCATCAAGAGCTTTGCTGAAATCCCAGTACAGTATTCTCTGGTCTGATTCTTTCTCAAAAGATCTGGCAACAGTGCCGCTGAGATATTCCGGCAGATAGATTTCCTGATCAAGCGGACATTTTTTCTTCATATCTTCTCTCTAAGTAAAATCCTACTTTACAATCCATTGTCCTGATTTGCGGCTACCAATACGCTCGATAATCCCTTTTTCTCTCAGTTCTTTTAAAACTCTTCTTATTTGTCTGTCAGAGCGATTTAGTTTTGTAGCGAGCTGCGCCTGTGTTATATGAGAGTTTTCTTTTATTGCTGATATTACTTCTTTCCCTAATGGATCATTTATTAGGACATTTAATGGGACATTTATTAGGACATTTTGATCTTTTAAAATCTCCTGATGTCCTAAAGGCGTAAATTTCACCATAATATCTTCTAAATGAAGCGTATATTCCGGCATTGGAACACCATGCTTTTTACAGGCTTCACATATTTTTTCTATCCCACGCCCCCATGTTTCCACATATCCACTTATTATAGCTGTTATCATAAATTATACGTGTTCAAAATAATCAATTAAATAATTGATAGCTTTTTTTGTTTTAACATGTCTAAACCAATAGTAATCCGCCTTTACAACTGGAGACTTTTGTATAGTTACTATATCTCCATCGCAAAGCACATAATCGACTGAATACCGTTCATTGTTATTATTAATAAGGGCATAATCAAAACAAAGTCCCATATCTCTGTTAACCATAAAAGCAAAATCTAGTACTGTTGAACCCTCTTGAATCCATGCAACACTTCCATCTTTTGTTAGTACCTTTATATTTCCATTAGAACGCTTATACTGTGTTTTAAAAAATTTTATCAAATAATTAACCGCTACATCCGTCTTAAGATACCGAAACCAGTTTAACTCGGCGGTAATCTTTTCGCTTTTTTTTATTTCTACCGTATCTCCATTATTCAAAATTGTATGAGCTGGAAGCAATCTTTCATTCTGATTTAAAATTGCACTACCAAAGTGTAATCCTAAATCTTCATGAATCATAAAAGCGAAATCAAGTACAGTTGTCCCTTTTTTCACCATTTCCGCAGTTCCATCTTTTCGAAATACCTTAATTCTACTTTCATTTCTTCTTGTCAAATAATTTAAGTTAAACTTTTCTCGTGCAATTATGTCTCCATATAAGTAATGTAGATATTGTGACTCAGTTTTTACAAAAAACCGATATATATTCTTCATTGGATCACTTATCAAAAAATAAAACGCTTCTTTTTTTGTCGTTTGA
>OGYY01001312.1_pt1 | contig 22085 bp, 20 predicted proteins | sample 1576671 | NCBI WGS metagenome assembly OGYY01 (sample SAMEA3541593, study PRJEB24748) | human gut metagenome | biome: human gut; feature: human-associated habitat; material: faeces | place: China | collected 2012 | reverse complement strand
ATGCTGTTCATCCTCCCTTTGCCGCATCAAAGGAACACGGAGGCGTCGCCCGCGTTCGGGCCGAGCCGCCCGTCCCGCCAGAAGCCCCACCGCTCCAGCCACCGGGCGAAGGGCGCGATGGGCGCAAGGCCCAGGGCCTCGCGCACGGCGGCCACGTCATGGTAACCGGTGGACTGGTAGTTGAGCATCACGTCGTCGGCATGGGGCACGCCCATGAAGTAGTTGCATCCGGCCGAGGCCAGCAGCACAGCCAGGTTTTCGTTGTCGTTCTGATCAGCGCGCATGTGGTTGGTATAGCAGCAGTCGCACCCCATGGGCAGGCCGTGCAGCTTGCCCATGAAATGGTCCTCCAGCCCCGCTCGGATGAACTGGCGGCTGTCATAGAGGTATTCCGGGCCGATGAAGCCGACCACGGTGTTGACCAAAAACGGCGCGTAATGGCGCGCAAAGCCATAGCAGCGCGATTCCATCGTCAGCTGATCCCAGCCGTTATGCGCGTCGGAGGACAGTTCGCTCCCCTGCCCCGTCTCAAAATAGAGCTGGTTGGGGCCGTGGGAGGTCCCCTCGCGCGCCATCAGGTCCTTTGCCTCGGCGATCAGCTCCGCGCTGATGCCAAAGGCCGCGTTGCCCTTTTCCGATCCTGCGATGCTCTGGAACATCAGATCGCAGGGCGCGCCGTTTTTGACGGCCTCCATCTGCGTGGTCACATGCGCCAGCACGCAGATCTGCGTGGGAATCTCATAGCGCCGCTTGAGTTCGTCAAAGCGGGTCAGAATGGCCTGCACGCTGGCGGTGGACGCGTCCACGGGGTTGAGGCCGATCACCGCGTCGCCCATGCCGAAGGACAATCCCTCCAGCACGCTCGCGGTAATGCCCTCCACATCATCGACGGGATGGTTGGGCTGAAGCCTGGCCGAAAGGGTGCCCGGCTCGCCGATGGTGGTGACGCAGGTGGCCTTCACGCGCATGCGGGCAGCGGCGTAGATCAGGTCCAGATTGGACATCAGCTTGCATACCGCCGCGATGACCTCGCTGGAGAGGCCGCGTCCCATGCGCGTCAGCTCCTCCGGCGGCGCGGAGAGAATCTTTTCCCGAAGCTCACCGATGGGCATGTCCTGATACGCCCGGTAGATGGGCAGGTTCAGGCCGTCCAGAATCAGCCGGGTCACCTCGTCCTGCTCATAGGGCACGGCGGGGTGCTCGCAGATTTCCTTCACCGTCATTTCGCTCAGCACGATGCGCGCAGCCACGCGCTCCTGCGGCGTCTGTGCCGCCACGCCGCAAAGCTGGTCGCCTGATTTCTCCTCATTGGCCTTTCCCATCACCTCCCGCACATCACGGAAGGAATAGGTGTGGCCGCCCAGACATACGCTTAGCCGCAAAGCCCTTACCTCCCCGCTGCAAACGCCAGCGTTTTTACAATCACCGGAATCACCCGTCCGCCCGAAAGCGGCGCGCCGATGTCCACCGTATCGCCATAGGTGAGCGCAATCCCGTCCATGCACAGAAACGGCGTGTCCTTGGGCCACGCGCGCATCAGCGCCTGACCCAGCGCCTTAGCCATATCCTCCCGCAGAATCACGACCTTGGGCCAGTGCGGGGCCATGGCCCGCGCAAGGGCCCGCGCTGCCTGCTCCACCAGCTCATAGGAAGGCGCCTGCACGCCGTCCATGCAGATGGCGCATTCGCCGTCAAAGATGCGGTACTGCTCCCGCACCGCCGCCTCCAGCCCCGGCAGGTCCTCCGGGCCGGCAAAGGGCACCTTGCCCGTGGGCAGCGCCGGGAGCGGAAAGGATAATCCCTGATAGCAGATGGTGCTGCCCGACACGGCAACACTGTACGCGCCTGCGCCGATCACCGTGGCGTAGCTGCGTTCCGCGGGCTGCGCCACCCGGCCGGACGCAAAAAAGCGCGAGGACGCCACCGCGCGGCCCAGCGCCGCGCCCACATCATGAAAGCGCTCGGTATCCGCATCCGTTCCATAGATGCATTCCGACACGCCGCCGGAAAAGGTATAGATATCCGACAGCCCGATGTCCGGCAGGCAAGCCTCCACGCACAGGGCGTCATGAAGGGGCGTGCGCGGCTTCAGCCCCGCCGCTTCCTCCAGCACCTCCGCCATGCGTACCGCCAGCCGGTCCGTCTCTTCGGCGGAGAGGCGGGTGCCCTCCGCCAGCGGAACGCCCGCGTCCCGCGCGATGCGCCGCATCGCCGGAGAAAAGGAAAGAACCGTATGGTCGTCGTCCTCAAAGCGCAGAAGCCTGCCGCCGATGTCCAGGCAGCCGTTGGCGATGGGCTCGCCCCGCTCAAACACCGCCATGTTGGCCGTGCCGCCGCCGATGTCCAGGTTCATCACCCGCTTGCCGCTGGTGCGCGAAAGCTCCGCCGCGCCGGACCCCCGGCCTGCAAGGATGCTTTCCAGCGCGGGACCGGCGGTCGCCACCACAAAATCCCCCGCCAGGCGGGAGAGGGCCTGCGCCACGGCCCGCGCGTTCTGCTTGCGCGCTGTTTCGCCGGTGATGATGACCGCACCCAGGCGAATCTGCTCCGGGCGGATGCCTGCCGCGGCATAGTCCTCGCTGACGATGCGCTCGACCGCCCGCGCATCGATGGTATCCGGACTGGTGAGGGGAGTCAGGCGAAGGGGCGCACGGTAGATAACGCGTTTTTCCGTGATCTGAATGCGAGGGACCGAAAATGCCGAGGCTGTGTTGGACAGCGTAATGGAGCTGAACACACACTGCGTAGTTGAGGTGCCGATGTCTATTCCTACGCTCAAGAGCCGTTCCTCACGCATGCATCGCTGCCCCCGTTTTTTCCTTCCGAATACCTGTTTAATTCATTGTATATGGCGTGGCTTTAATTGTCAACCATTTTCCCCATGGCTGCAGTTTCCAAAAATATGGCTTTTTCCGGCTTGACATCCTGTATGCTTCCATTTATAATGACAATATGTTCTATACGATCGTTGCATAAGTTGTTTAGTAAACGCATTATTGGTGTTCAGTACTAAATTAGACGTGTTTTTTATGAAATCAACGAAAAGGGATTTTTCCTGGTTTTTACCTTTCCTTTATCTTCGTATCATTTCAAACAGGTACACTGTTTGAGATTGTGTTGGACCCAATCAAAAACATGAAGGAGGAACCCGATCATGAAGAAAATCCTGTGCCTCATCCTGTGCCTGACCATGCTGCTAGGCTGTACCTCCGCCTTGGCGGATGAGGCCGCCGCGGCTGCCGCTGCGGAAGCCGCCGCCACGATGACCGTTGAGGAACTGGTTGCCGCCGCTCAGGGCGAGGGCCAGCTGTTCTCCGTCGGCATGCCTGACGAGTGGGCCAACTGGAAGTCCCTGTGGGCCTACATCACCGACACCTATGGCATCAAGCACTCCGACACCGACATGTCCTCCGCCGAGGAGCTTGCCCGCTTCGCGCTGGAAGGCAAGGCCGACGCCGACATCGGCGACATCGGCATCAGCATGACCGGCGTGGCCATGGAGCAGGATCTGCTCTTGCCCTTCAAGCCCAGCACCTGGGATTCCATTCCCGACTATGCCAAGGACCCCGACGGCAAGTGGATCATGGCCTACACCTGCACCACCGCCTTCATGACCGACCTTCACAACGTCGAGACCGCCCCCACCACCTGGGCCGAGCTGCTGGAAGGCGACTACAAGGTCTGGATCGGCGACGTTGAGAAGGCCGCCCAGGCGTATGTGGGCGTGCTGGCCTGCGCCGTGGCCTATGGCGGCGACGAGACCAACCTGGAGCCCGCCATGGACTTCTTCGCCGAGCTGGCCAAGCAGGGCCGCCTGATCACCTCCAACCCCTATGTCGAGAACATCGAAAAGGGCGAAGTCGGCGTCGCCGTGGTGTGGGACTTCAACGCGCTGGGCTATGCCGAGACGATCTATGAATCCCAGGGTGAGGACAACGGCCGCTTTGCCATCACCATCCCCCAGGACGGCGCGGCTGCTTCCGGCTATGCCAACATCATCAACAAGTACGCCAACAACCCCTACGCCGCCATGCTGGCCCGTGAGATCATGCTCTCCGACGTGGGCCAGGAGTTCCTGGCGCTGGGCCATGCCAAGCCCATCCGCACGGACGTGGAATTCAGCGAGGAAGCACAGGCTGCCATCCTGGACAACAGCATGTATGAGAACGTCTACCAGGTCAAGGACTGGGCCGTGTTCGACGCGACCGTCGCCGCGCTGCCCGAGCTCTGGGCCGAGAACGTCGCCATCTACATGAACTGATCACAGGCCTCTCTCTGCCCGCCGGCGCGCCCAGGCCTGCCGGCGGGCTTATCTGAAAAAGGGGCGGCGCCCGCACCGCTTCGGCCGCGGGGCCGCCCCTTTTCCCGCCCAAGCGGCTTTCCACATTCTGGACGCCTGCAGGGGCCGCGCTAAAGCTGACTGGCGCAAGGCGCCATCCTCACATCGGAAGGGGGCTACCCGCTTGAAAAGGAAGCGGAAGCTTAACGGCTTTTATCTATCCACGATGGGCATCTTTCTGCTGTTCATCCTGGCGTTTATGGCGTTGCCGGTCATCAGTCTGGTTTCATCGGCGCTCACATCCCAGGCGACGCAGACCTTCTCCTTTGAAAACTTTGAAAACATCTTCACCAGTGCCTATTATGCGCAGAGCTTCGGCAACAGCCTCAAGCTCTCGCTTCAGTGCAGCATTTACGGTATCATCATTGCGCTGTTCTGCTCCTATGCCATCACGCGTTTCGTATCCGAGCGTACGCAAAGCAACCTTCTGGTTGTCGTCAACATGACCTCCAACTTCGCGGGCCTCCCGCTGGGCTTTGCCCTGACCCTGATGCTGGGCACCACCGGCGTTTTCGTCATCCTGCTCCAGCAGATGGGCATCGACATCACCCAGGACTTCTCCATCTATTCCGTGCAGGGCCTGGTCATCGCCTATACGTATTTCCAGGTGCCGCTGGGCATCATGCTGCTCTACCCCATCTACCGCGGCATCCGGGACGACTGGAAGGAGGCCGCCTCCATCCTGGGCGCTTCCAATGTGCAGTTCTGGCTGCGCATCGGCATTCCGGCCATTCTGCCCAGCATCCTGTCCACCTTCACGGTGCTCTTTGCCAACGCCATGGGCGCCTACGCCACTGCCTATTATCTGGTATCGTCCAGCTACAATATCGTACCCATCCGCATCAGCGCCCTGATGAGCGGCGACGTGCGCACCAAGCCGGAGCTGGGCAGCGCCCTGGCCGTTACGCTGGCGCTGGTGCTGATCGTAGCCATGCTGCTCAATGACTGGGCGTCCCGCGTGGCGAGCAGAAGGGGGCTGAAATCATGAAAAACAAAACCGGAATCGGCCCCAAGGTCATCGTGGGGATTTTGATGGTCTATCTGTTTTTGCCCTTCTTCATCACGCTGGTCTATTCGCTGACCGACATGTGGAACATCACCGTGCTACCGGAGAGCTATACGCTCAAGTTCTACGTTGAGATGTTCACCTCCGAGCGCTTCTGGATGGCCATCGGCCGCAGCATCTTCATCAGCACCGTCAGCGTGGCGCTGGCCGTGCTGGTGATGACCCCGGTGGTCTTCGCCATCGCCGCATTTTCGCCCAAGCTGGAGAGCGCCATGAAGATCATCACTTTGTTGCCATACGCCATTCCCGGCGTCATCAGCGCCGCCGCGCTGCTGAGGGCCTATGGTGGCACCGACCTGCCCATGGTGCTGGTGCTGGCGGGCGCATACTTCGTGCTGGTGATGCCGCTGGTGTATTCCGGCATCAACAACGCGATGCACGCCATCGACATCGTACCGGTCACGGAGGCGGCGCGCGTGCTTGGCGCCTCCACATGGACGACCTTTCTGCGCATCATCGTGCCGGGCATCGCGCCGGGGATTATGGTCAGCACGCTTCTGAGCTTCTCGACGCTGTTTGGCGAATTCGTGGTCGCCAACCTGTTGATCGGCGGCAGCTTTGAGACGGTGCAGATCTATCTGTACCTCATCATGAAGCAGACGGGTCATCTCTCCAGCGCAGTGGTGGTCATCTACGTGTTTATCATGACCGTCATCTGTGCGGCGGTGATGAAGCTGTCCAGCGGCAAGAAGGAACACAAGCAGCTGAAGGAGGAGAAGCCATGAGCTCCTACATTGAAATTCGCAACGTAGTCAAGAGTTTCGGAAGCAATACGGTTTTGAAGCATATCAACCTGGACGTCAACGAGGGCGAAATGGTGACGCTGCTGGGCCCCTCCGGCTGCGGCAAGTCCACCCTGCTGCGCGCCATCGCCGGACTTAACGACGTGGACGAGGGCAGCGTGTTCATCGACGGCAAGGACGTGACCAACGTGGACGTGCGTCAGCGCCAGGTGGGCATGGTGTTCCAGAGCTACGCGCTGTTCCCCAACATGACGGCGGCGCAGAACGTGGCCTTTGGCCTGTCGATCAAAAAGCTGCCCAAGGACGAGATCCGCAAAAAGGTCATGGACATGATGGCGCTGGTGGGCCTGGAAGGCAAGGAAAACCAGCGTCCCAGCCAGCTTTCGGGCGGCCAGCAGCAACGTGTGGCCCTGGCCCGCGCCCTGGTGATGGAGCCCAAGGTACTGCTTCTGGACGAGCCGCTATCCGCCCTCGACGCCCAGATCCGCCAGAATCTGCGCGTGCAGATCCGCGAGATTCAGCAGGATATGCACATCACCGCCATCTTCGTCACCCACGACCAGGAGGAGGCCATGGCCATTTCCGATCGCGTTTGCGTGATGCACGGCGGCATCATCGCCCAGGAGGGCGCGCCGGAGGAGCTTTACAAGCTGCCAAAGACCGAATTTGTGGCCCGCTTCATCGGTCATTACAACGTGTATAATCCCCAGCAGGCGGCCAGCCTGTTGAGCATTCCGTCCGAGGCTGGATGCAAGGTGGTGGCCATCCGGCCCGAAGCGTTCACGCTGGAGGGCGGCGAAGGCAAGATTCATCTGAATGGCAAGGTGGTGCGCAGCTCCATGCTGGGCAGCGTGACCCGCTATCAGATCGACTGCGGCGCCATTCCCGTCAACCTGGAGCTGCTCAACCATGATACGCGCCACCTGAACATCGGCGAGACCGTCGATTTCTACATCAACAACAAAAACGTGCTGCGCATCCACGAGTAAAGCGGTTCTGCGCCGGCACATTCCGACGGTCTGTGCGTTCATCACACAGGCCGTTTCCTATTGTCACCCTGTCCAAAATGTCGTATACTGTTTGCTGACGGCACAGGCACGCTACAACAGCATACGGAGGATTTTCATGAGCGAATCATCCCAAAGGCGCTACCTGGCATGCATCAGCGAACAGTTTCCCACCGTTCAGTCGCTTTACACGGAAATCATCAACCTGAAAGCCATCCTGAACCTGCCCAAGGGCACGGAACACTTCATGAGCGATATTCACGGCGAATATGAAGCGTTTCTGCACATCCTCAACAACTGTTCGGGCGTCATCCGGGAAAAGGCGCTGACGCTTCTTTCCGCTACCCGCAGCGGCCCGGAGATTTCCGATTTGCTCACGTTGATTTATTATCCTGAAGAAAAGCTCAAGCTGCTCGGCGCGGCAGGCCGGCTGACCAAAGCTTGGTACAACGAAACGCTGCACGATTTGATCGACTTAAGCCGCGTGCTCTCCTCCAAGTACACGCGCTCCAAGGTGCGCAAGGCGACGCCCTCGGCCTACGCCTACATTCTGGACGAGCTGCTCCACGCCCTGCCGGACGAGGACGACAACCAGCTCGTTTACCATCAAAAGATCATCGACACGCTGATCGACATCGGCAGCGGAGATGAGTTCATCGTGGCGCTGTGCGGGCTGATCAAGCGCCTGGCGGTGGACCGGCTGCACATCGTGGGCGATATCTATGATCGAGGCCCTCACGCGGACGGCATCATGGATCTGCTTTTGAACCACCATGCCGTGGACATCGAATGGGGCAACCATGATATCCTGTGGATGGGCGCGGCCTCCGGCAACCCCGTGTGCATGGCCGCCGTCGTGCGCGGCTGCCTGCAATACGACAACATGGAGCTGCTGGAAACCGGCTACGGCATCAGCCTGCGGTCGCTGGCCCTGTTCGCCAGCCAGACCTACCCCAGCCCCGTGGGAGAACCGGCGGCGCTTCAGGCCATCACCGTCCTTTTGTTCAAGCTGGAAGGCCAGCTCATCGCGCGGCATCCCGAATACGGCATGGATGGCCGCCGGCTCTTGCACCGCCTTTTGGAAAACGGCGAAAGTCTTTCTTTGGGCGGGCAGACCTATCCGCTCAAACGCATGGAGCTGCCCACCCTTGATCCCGCCGATCCCTATCGCCTGACGGCCGGCGAAGAGGCGGTCCTCCACGATCTTTCCGCCGCCTTTGCCAAAAGCGAGCGGCTGTGCCGCCATGTGCGCTTTCTCTACGACAACGGAAGGCTGTACCGGTGCTACAACGGTAATCTGCTCTTTCACGGCTGCATTCCCATGACGGAGGACGGCGACTTCGCTCAGGTAACGTTTGACGGCGAATGCTATCAGGGCCGGGCGCTGATGGACCATCACGAGCGCATGGCCCGCAGAGCGTATTTTGGCCGTGATCCCGAAGCGGTGGATTTTATGTGGTACCTCTGGTGTGGCGAGCGCTCGCCCCTGTGCGGCCGCAGCATCAAAACCTTCGAGCGTGCGTTCATCAACTGCCCGGACGCCTGGCATGAACCGATGAATCCCTACTACCGCCACATCAACGATGAAGCCGTCTGCCGCCGCATCCTGAGCGCCTTTGGCCTGGATTCGCCCGAAGCGCATATCATCAACGGCCATACGCCCATTCATGTCAGCAGCGGCGAAAGCCCCGTCAAGGCCAATGGACGGCTGATCGTGATCGACGGCGGTTTCTGCAAGGCGTATCAGAAGGCGACCGGCATCGCGGGATACACGCTGATTTCCAACTCGCACGGCCTGCGCATCGTGGCGCACCAGCCTTTTTCGTCCCTGACGCGCGTGCTCGACGCCAACGACGATATCCATTCCGATTCGCAGATTCTCTGGCACAACCGCCGGCGCTGCCTGGTGGCGGACACGGACAACGGGCGGCAGATTCAGCAGCGTATCCGCACGCTGGAGGAGCTGCTGCACGCCTACCGTAGCGGCCAGCTGACCCCGCGGGGCGAATAGCGCTCCGAAAGAAAGGAGAACGGCCTCATGACGACGGAACGGGAAAGCGCCTGCCTTTTCAGCCCGAAGCAGCACGCGGTGATGTTCGGACTGCTGGCCGGTGCGATCTGCAAGCATTACGGACCAAAGGCGGACGCGCTGCTGCTTGAGGCCGTGGAAGCCTACGGCGAGGAGCGCGGCAGGCGCATGGCGGCGCGCTGCCGGAAAAACGGCGATCCGCTGGACGATATGGCCTCCTATTTTGCCTATTGCGAATGGGCTTGGCCCGGTGGATCGTCCCGGACCGCCAACGACCCCGACTGCCCCCATGTCAGCTACCGGATGCTGAAATGCCCCTGGCACACCGCCTGGCGGGAAAGCGGGCTGGAGGATGTCGGCCATTTCTATTGCCGCTGCGTGGACCGGGCGATTTTGCGGGGATTCAACCCGGCATTCCGCCTGCGTCTATCCTCCTGCCTGCCCCAAAATCCGGAGGAAGGCTGCGCCTTTCACTGGGAAAGCGCGGAAAACACGCCCGCCCTTGCGCAGCGGCAAAGGCGCATTCAGGATCGCCTGCGCGGCACGCAGGTCAAGGATTTTCTCTATCATACGGCGCACCTGTACCGCACGCTGCTCGACTGCGCCCGCAGGCAGGACCCGCAGGCGGCCGCCCTCGTCGAGGCGGAAGCAGGGCAGGCCTTTGCGCAGCGCTTCGGCGCAGAGGCGTTCGAACAGGTGCGTCAAGCCGCACAGGGCGACTTTGCGGCCATCTGACGTGGAAGGTGAACCATGTGACGAACAGCAGCGGCGTAAGCTACTTTTTCAAAGGGGATTTTCTGCCCTACCGGGGAGCGTTTGAAAGGCGCTGTCCCCCGCCGATGAAGCTGCACAAGGGCATGTGCGTTTCCAAAAGCGGCGAGGCGCGGGACTGGATGTACTACCTGTGCCGCGGAACGCTGCGGGTCTATGCCGGCAACTGCGAGGGCAACGAGCGCACGGTGGCTCTGCTGGGGGACGACAGCCTGGCCGGGCTGGACTGCTTTCTGCCGGGCGAAACCTCCATCATGACCATCGCCTGCATGACGGACTGCTGGCTCATGCCCATTCAAAACAGCTCGGTGGAGGATATGGTGCGCGAGGACCCCTCCTTCGCGGCGACGCTGGCGCGGTATTACTGCAAGGTAATGCGCCAGCTCTGCTTTGACGCGGCCAACCAGAGCATCAACAGCGTGTTTCTGCGCCTGGGCAACTTTCTTCTGACCAACTGGGACGGCGGGGACAATCTCGTCCGCCTGAGCCAGCAGGAGCTGGCCTATGCGGTCAACAGCTCACGCGCCAGCATCTCGCGGGCGTGCCGACTGCTCAAGCAGGAAGGCATCATCGCCACGGAGGGCGTGGGCTTTCGCCTGCTGGACCGCGAGGGCCTGCGGCGGCTTTGCGAGCACGCGCCGCAATTGGTTACGCCGGTCGAGCCGCAGAAAAAAAGTACGTAACCGGCAGGTTACAAAAAGCATTGCAACTCCGTCTAATCATCAAGAGGGCATTCCTGAAAAAGCGCTCGTTTCCCAGCGGCAGGAAACGAAAGGAAGGAAGAGAAGCCATGAAAAAAAGGATGCTGCTGCTTTTTGCATTTCTTCTGATCTGCATTCCGGGTCCGGCCACGCCGGCAGAAGGCTTCGTCGTTTCGGGCATTCAAAGCCCCGAAGGGCGTCAGGAAATCTTCTGTTCAATCGTGGCAGATGACGCGGCGTATTTGCTCTCTACCGCCAAAAGCCTGTATGAGCTCGATCTGGAAACCCGGCAGGCCACGCCTCTGCCGCTTCGCAACGCCAGCCCCGAATATGAGTTCATCCCTGCGCAGGCGCTGCGTTTTCACGGCATCGGCAAGGATGAGTCCGTTCCGGATTGGCTGCAAAAGGACGCTTCCCTCATTAGCCTGCTTTTCAGCGACGGGGAAGCGCTCTATGGCCTCAATGAGCTGAACGGTTCGCTCTACCGCGTGGACATTGCGCAGGATGGCGCGACGCTTCACGGCCTTTCGCAGCTGGATTTCTTTTCTGACGAGGGGAAGGCCGGCCTGCCCTTCGTGCGCTCCGGCGCGGTTTGCGGCGAATCGCTGTATCTGCTCATGGGCCTGACGGACGGCGGTGTGCAGGCTTCCCTTTTCCGCTTTGACATGGCCACCGGTGCGCGCAGCCCGGTCGATCCGCAAAGCGATGTGACCGAGATTGCCCGCTACCGGGATGGTCATCTGCTTCTTCTGGAGGCCCTTCCCAACGAGCAGTGGCGAATTACGGACTTTGACCCCGCCGCGGAGACCTTTATCCCGCTATGCGACAGCGAGGGCCTGAACGGCGCTCCCGTCCATGGGCTGGTGTACGACCCATGGCGCGACCGCGTGCTGGTCGAGTCCGGGGAGGAGGTGCTTGCCATTTCCGCAGGCAATGCCTGCGAGGTCGCGGCCTATCTTCCCCTCCTGTCATTTGGCGGCAGGGCGCTTGCGCAGGATGGCCGCCTGCTGCTTTTGCAGGACCAGGCCGTATATGCCCTGTCCACCTTGCCGCAGGCGCAGCTCAAGCCCCTCATGATCTCCTGCGACTACCCGGAGAGCTGGATCGAGCGGGAATTTGCCCAGGCCCATCCGCAGATCGCCGTGAAATACCGCCAAACGAGTTCTTACGATGCCCTGGCCCTGTTTGCCCAGCACATGACGCTACAGTCGGACGAAATTGACATCTTCGAACTGCCCGCAGGGCACAATACCCGGCGAGCCCTTGAAAAGGGCTACTATACCCCGCTCAACGGCTCCCCGCTGCTCCGGGACCGTACCGAAGCCTGCCGGCCGTTTTTCCGTGAAACGGTGATGCACGGTGACGAGATCGCCGCCGTGATGAGGAACGTCAGCCAATTCACCCTGGGCTACAGCCAATACGCACTCATCCAGCTGGGGCTGACACCGGAGGACATGCCCTCCACTTATATGGAATTGCTGGATTTTCTGATCGAATGGGACGATCGCGTGGGCGAAGCGGCGCTGCGGGCGGGCATCACGCCCTTTGGCGACGGGCTTGACATTGACAGCTTCAAGGCTACGCTGTTCAGCCGGCTCAGGGAGCAGTATTATACGCTGATGGCGCAGGATGCGTCGGCCATTCCCCGCTATGAAGCGGACCTGGCGCAGCTTTTGGACAAGCTGACCCTCGCCTGCGCCTCCATTCCCGAAAGCAGTCCCCAAGTGCCCTATGGCGACATGAACGAGCGCTTCGCCACCACCCGCCTCAACGGCGAGCCCTCCTACCTCTTCTCCGTATATGCTTCCTTCCATCCCGGCCGGCGCCTCTATTCCAACGGCGAACCCGTTTCCGATTTTGTGCCCATGGCGCTCACTTTGCCCTCGCAGGACCGCGCGCTGCTCCTGTGCGATGGGACGCTGTTTGTGGTCAATCCCTATTCCACGCAAAAGGAGCTGGCCATCGAGTGGCTTGCCTTTTACGCAAGCCATCAGCCGGAGAGGGATGGCGCCATGTTTTACGGGGACGTGTCGCCTGCGGAGTACAGCACCTACCTGCTGATGAAGGAGCACTACGCCGCCGAGATCGAGCGGCTCAAGCCGCGCATCGAGGCGGCGGAGGGTGCGGAAAAGCGCGAGCTTGAGGAGCAGGAGCGGCTCAAGCAAGAGAAATTGCGCCAGATTGAGAGCATCCGCTGGGACGTAAGCGAGCAGTCGCTTGCCGACTATGAGCGCAGCCTTGAGCAATGCACGTTTCTATGGAACGACGCTGTATTTTCGGACGCTTTTAGCCCCACCTGGCAAGCCTATATGTACGAAGGGAAGCCGGGAGACGAAGTGGCGCACGACTTCTTTGCCACCCACCGGATGACGCTGCTGGAAGCGGAGTGATGGCTTCCTTATGGCACAGCCGCCTGAAAGCACCGGGTTTCAGGCGGTTTTTGCCTGGCATGGTCCGCCGGAAGAATCATTCGAGTTTCCCGTAAGCGTTTTTCCAATGTTCCGCCGCTTTCATAAATGCGGTATAGCCGTGAGTGCGGATAAACGCCAATGCCTGGCGGTATTTGGAATACTTGTAGCCGGGGTGGCGGAGAAAGCCCTGCAGGGTCTCGCAGCGTTCAGCCCTCTCACAGTCCGCACAGGTGATATGCCCCCTGGTCAGGCAGCAGACCTTCATGCCGCATCTGGCCCGGCACAAATCCCGCGAGCCATCCAGATACCCCAGCTTGCATCCCTTGCAGGTTTTGAGAAATTCGCGGCATGTCCCGCAGTACGCGCCGCAGCAGCCGATTTTTCCGGTATCGCACATGGACCCGGCCCCCTTTGATGATGGGCGCCCTGCCGCCGGCAAACGCAAAGCAACCGCGCTCCTTTTCCAGCGAAACGATGCAGGGACCATAAGCTTGATTGTGCCACGCGCCCGTTGCAGAAAAAAGAAAGAATCCGTGAAACCAGATGATTTCACGGATTTTTGGTGCGATCGACGGGACTTGAACCCGTACCCTCATCGGACACGCCCCTCAAACGTGCGCGTATGCCAATTCCGCCACGATCGCGCGTTGCTGTTTCGCAACGATAGGTATTATATCGGATTTGGGGGGCGTTTGTCAAGATGATTTTCCGCTTTTTCTCAAATCTGTCGGCAAGGGTCCGTTTCGCTTGGCCGCCCGCCCCAGCGGACCGTCATTCCTCCGCCGAATGCCCGTCCGGGAAAGAGGCGGAGAGGTCGTAGGGCGTGGTTTGATATACGAAATAATCCAGCCAGTTGGAATAGAGCAGGTTGGCGCAGGAACGCCACCGGACCACCGGCTCTTTTTCCGGGTCGTCATCGGGGAAATAGTGTTGCGGAAGCTGAATGTCCACACCCGCGGCCACATCCCGCAGATACTCCTTTTTCAGGGTGTCGCGGTCGTATTCGGCATGGCCCATCAGGTAGACCTGCCGGCCTCCCTCGGTTTTCACGGCGTACACACCCGCTTCCGGCGAGGCGGCCAGAACCTTGAGGCCGGGCACAGCCTCGATATCCGCACGATCGACGGTGGTGTTCCGGGAATGAGGCACCCAGAAGCGGTCGTCAAAGCCGCGGAACAGGATGAAGTTGGGGTCCTCCACCGTATGCTCGAACACTCCAAACAGCTTGTGGGGCAGCTGACGCTTGGGAATGCCGTAATGATAGTAAAGCCCTGCCTGCGCGCCCCAGCAGATGTGCAAAGTCGAATGAACGTGCGTCTTGCTCCATTCCATGATTTCGCACAGCTCGGGCCAGTAGTCCACCTGCTCAAAGGGCAGGTGCTCCACCGGCGCGCCGGTGATGAGCAGGCCGTCGAACTTCTGATCCTTCACGTCGCAAAAGCGCTTGTAAAACGCCAGCATATGCTCCTGCGGCGTATTTTTGGCCACGCGTCCCGAAGGCGCGATCAGCTCCAGCTCGATTTGCAGCGGTGTGTTGCCCAGCACGCGGGCGAACTGCGTCTCGGTGTCCACCTTGGTGGGCATCAGGTTGAGAAGCAGAATGCGCAGAGGCCGGATATCCTGCGTCAGAGCGCGGGTTTCCGTCATCACGAAGATGTTTTCGCGGGTCAGGGTCTCGGTGGCCGGAAGCTGGTTGGGAATCTTGATGGGCACAGGGTTCGCCTCGCTTTGACTGATGATGGCGTTCGCCGGTCAGATGGCGTCCAACGCCTGGGAGATATCGGCGATCAGGTCCTCCCGGCTCTCCAGGCCGCAGCTCATGCGCACCAGGCCGGCCGGTACGCCGGCCGCGCGCAGCTGCTCGTCGTTCATCTGGCGATGGGTGGAGCTGGCGGGGTTGAGGCAGCAGGTGCGGGCGTCGGCCACGTGGGTCTCGATAGCCGCCAGCTTGAGCGCCTTCATAAAGGCGCTGGCCGCCGCGCGTCCGCCCTTGAGCTCAAAGGATACCACTCCGCAGGAGCCGTTGGGGAGGTATTTCTGCGCCAGCGCGTGGTAGGGATCACCGGGCAGGCCGCAGTAAATCACCCGCTCCACCTTGGGATGGGCCGACAGGTATTCGGCCACCGCCTGGCCGTTTTCACAGTGGCGGGCCATGCGCACATGCAGGCTTTCCAGACCCAGATTCAGGTAAAACGCATGCTGGGGCGACTGGATGGCGCCCAGGTCGCGCATCAGCTGCGCGGTGCACTTGGTGATGAAGGCGCCCTCTTTGCCGAAGCGCTCGGCATAGGTGATGCCGTGATAGCTTTTATCCGGGGTGCACAGGCCGGGAAACTTTTCCGCATGGGCCATCCAGTCAAACCGTCCCCCATCCACGATGGCCCCGCCCACCGCCGTGCCGTGCCCGTCCATATACTTGGTGGTGGAATGGGTCACGATGTCCGCGCCCCATTCGAAGGGCCGGCAGTTGACAGGCGTGGCAAAGGTATTGTCCACGATCAGGGGCACGCCGTGCGCATGGGCAGCGGCGGCAAACTTCTCAATATCCAGCACGGTCAGCGCGGGGTTGGCGATGGTTTCGCCAAAGACGGCCCTGGTATTGGGACGGAACGCCGCGTCCAGCTCTTCCGCCGTACAGTCGGGCGCAACAAATGTGCAGGTGATACCCATCTTGGCCATGGTGACGGAAATCAGGTTGAATGTGCCCCCGTAGATGCTGGAGGACGCCACGATGTGGTCCCCGCAGGCGGCAATATTGAACAGCGCGAAGAAATTCGCCGCCTGGCCCGACGAGGTCAGCATGGCCGCCGTGCCGCCTTCCAACGCGGCGATCTTGGCTGCCACATGGTCGTTGGTGGGGTTTTGCAGGCGGGTATAAAAATATCCGGAAGCCTCCAGATCAAACAGCTTGCCCATATCTTCGCTGGTGGCGTACTTGAACGTGGTGGACTGAATGATGGGAATCTGCCGGGGTTCGCCGTTGCCGGGGGTATATCCTCCCTGGACGCAGATGGTTTCGATGCGCTGCTCGCTCATGATGGGGGTTCTCCTTTCCTGCCCGCATTGGAAAAAGCGCCGGACGGGCGCGAATCATGCCGGTACAATCGCGGCGGCCGCCGGGAAAGCCGCTCGCCGCCATACCGGCATCATAACGCGGGCAGGGGGCGTATGTCAAGAGCGGAAGCGTTTGCCTGCCCCCTCCCAGGAGCCGCCCTTCTCCCCCTTCATGCATCAGCCTTGTCCGGAGGTGTTGTCGTTCATATCCACAATCGTGCCATCCGCCGCGGAAATATCCACGGCATACAGCAAGGCATACGTCTGTGTCGCCGGGTCCAGCTCCCGAAAAGCAATCCTCCATATTTTGCTGGAAGGATCTCTGGCATCCATATAACAAAACTGTGTGGACAGCGAATACTCCTCCTCTAGCAATCGGGGCGAGAGATTGTACATTTGTGCCACGGCTTCCATTGCCGCTGCCACGGCTGCATCTTGCGGTATATCGCGCTCATCGGGCAACGCCGGCCGATAGTTCCAGCCCCGGTTCCGGTACAGCTGATCAAAAAGATACTGATCCTCGATGCTCCAAAAGAATTCCGGCCCCTTTTCCCGCTCCCAAATTTCCACAACCTGCTGGATAAAGCCGAAGCTTGTTTCAATCACCTCTCCATCAGGAGAGGCAACCGTCACGGTCCCGACATAAAAGGGCGTATCCTCAATGAAAAAAGTAACAATCCACGCATAGGCAGCCGGACTTCCCCGGCTGAACGCAACATAGTGCGCCATGTAAGAAAGAGCGCGATCCTCCACTTCCAAAAGCAAGAAATTGTAGTGATCCGGGTTTTGCGGATTTCTTTCGATCACCGCGTTCTGGCTGAGAAGCACATCCATGGCTATCTCCACGGCGGCATCCGATGTCAATGCATCCGGGCTCGGTGTGGCCATAGAAAATTCATGCTTCCATTCTTTCTCAAGCGTCCCGGAGATATCAGCATTGACATCTGCGTGTGCATCTGAAAACATGGCGGTCGTTGGCTTGATGATTTCCGAAAAGGCACCCAAGGGATATAGCACAAGCAGAATGGTCAAAAGAAACGAACCTGAACGTACAGCCCCCATCTCTTCCTTACCTCCAGCCCATTTTTAAAAAGATTATTTTTCTGCAAAATACAACGTACACATTTTTAATATTCTTCCGAAAACTCACTGCTTTGGGAGAAAAGATAAAAGAAAAAAGTCTCTGTCTCTTTGCGGTTTCAAAAATACGTTCTGCTGATTGTGGGGGTATGCTTTTACCAAGAGTCCGTTGTCAGGTCAAATGATCCCATGCTGATTCAGGCAGCTTGTACCTTCTTGTTACGGGATTGTATCTTTTGGATGATTCGTTATTTTTATGAAAGAGTTCCTTGTGCTGATTGGAGGTAAAACGATGAAAAAAAACGTTCGACTATGCCTGATTTTACTGTGCCTGATCCTGCCGGTATCCTGTTCCAGCTTGGCGCAGATCGGGGAAACCGTCTACTATGTCGCCCCGCACGACGCGGTATCCTACCATGTGGACCCTGACTGTGAGCTCATTCCCCCGCAGGACCGCGGAGCTCTGCTCGCCCTGACCCCGGAAGCGCTCTCCGAGGCGCCCTACCAGACTCTTCTTCCCTGCACGCTGTGCTTTGGGCAGTTGGAAGGCAACGCGCTGGAGGAGATGGCAAGAACCAACCCCTTTGTCTATCGCCCGCGCAGCGCCTATGACACCGCGAAAAACAGTACCCTCATCACCCAGGCGGGCGCGTATCTCACCGGGCGCGATATGGACCCCGGCATCTACACCATCGAGTCGGATGCGCGTTGCGCAGGCGAAGCACGCGTACTCACTTGCGACGGAGAGGCGCTGTACGCCTATCCGCTGGAGGGAGAAACCCTTTGCTCGCTCTATCTCGGCGAGGGGATGACCGTGGAGCTGCCGGCGAACTGTCAGATGCGCCGGGTGCGCTATGACCCGGTTTTCGAGGATCAGCGGCAGGAGCTAACCATTTCCCACCGCCGATTCTTCACATGGTTGGAGCTGCCCACCTATGATTATCTCGTTACAAGCATTCCCGGCAAGGAGGCTTACTTTATTGTATCCACCATCGGGGCCGAAACGGGTAAAGAGGCGCCTGTACGTACCGAAATCCGGGAGGGAGAAACCGTTTCGCTGGAGCTGTGGCGCCAGGACGACCGGTTTGTCGAGTTCGTCAACTGCATCGTATGGCCCGCCGAAGTCGGCGTAGGTTAAGGAGGGGACAAACATGAAACGGATTGGAACCCTTTTTATGCTGCTGATGATGCTGTGTACCTCTTTCTGTCCCGCAGCGGCAGAAGAGATGGGAAGCCCTTACAGCGTCCAGAAAAAAAGCGCCTATGACACAGCCTCAAGCGATACGGTCATTGATGTGCCCGGCACCTATTCCGTAGGAGAGAGACTGAATGCAGGCATTTACACGATCTTTTCGGACGAGGCGTGCGACGGCAGAGTACAGGTAGCCTGCGCAGAAGATGAGGCGCTACGGGAATATGATCTTGTGGTCGAAACGTCTTATACGCTTTATCTGGCGGAGGGAAACACCATCACCTTGCCGGACCACTGCCGCATGCAGCGCGTATCCTACCAACCAGAATTTCAAACTCCGTTTGAAAAGGTGTCCATCTCCCAGCGGCGCTTTATCACCTTGTTCGATCTGCCCATGTTTGTCTACGCAGTTACCAACATCCCTGGCAAGAGCGGCTATGTTGCAGTTTCCTCCATCGCGTCTGCGCAGGGCGAGACTGAGCCCTCCTATACCTTTCTAAGCGATGGTGAGGTTATCCATCTCGATCTTCAGAATCATTTTGATACGCTGGTGGAATTCGTCAACTGCGTCGTGTGGTGGGATGAAAACAGCGAGGGATGATTTTCAATATCAAAATCACATGCTACCGCTTACACATGCGGTAGCATTAGACTGTCAAATAACCCATTTGGGGAGGTTTGGAGGACCCGCAGGTCCTCCAAAGTGAATTCGTATCGCCCGGCTTTGCCTCTTCATTTTGCGCAACTTATAGTACCTTATCCCGCCGGGCGCATATTCTGGAAACGTGAACCATTTTCTTGCCTGTTTAAGGAGGGAATCGTGCATGACCAATCGCGTATCGCCATTTGCAGCCCTGACGGGGGCCGAAAAACAAATCAAATGGCTGGAGTACCAAAGCGTGCGCCTGCCCTACATCCAAAGCGGCATGGAGGATGTCCCGGAGGCCAAATCGGCCGTGCAGCAGCCCGGTCCAGCTGCTCCCCCTGCGAGACGCGAGCAGCCCGCTTTATCTCAGCCGGAGGCGCCGTCTCGCCAGCAGCGTCCTGTGCCCCCGCCTGAAATTCCCCGCGGTCCCGCCCCGCAGCGCGGCGACTTTCAGCGCACCCGTCACAGCCAGTACGACGCGGTCATTGCCCGCCTGAAGCAGGCCGAGCTCCAGGCCGGAAACTACCGCACCATGTCATAAGCTGCGCAAAAAGTCCATCAGCCGGCGGCATTGGATTTGAGGCGTTTTGTTCGCAAGAACAAACGCACGGGACCGACGTCCCAGCATAAGGCGTTCTTCCTCGGGAAGCTCCAGCGTTTCCCGCACGGCGCGCATGATCGCGCTCGCGCCTTCCCCCTCGATGTATCGCAGATAGGGATCGTATTCTTTCGGAATCCCCTCAAGCCTGTAGCACGCCACGGGCTTTCCGGAGCGCATGTATTCCAGCGTTTTGCTGGGGAAGGAATACCGCGTGAATACGCCCCTGGGCGATCGCGGATTGATCAACAGCGCGGCGCGCGCCTGCAATTCCAGCGCCCTGTCATGGGAGACAAAACCGAAATAGTGGATGTTGGCATGGCTTTCCGCGGCGCGTGCTACCTCTGCGTCCATGCTTCCCTGGCCGCAAATCCACAGATCATAGTCCGGCATGGCCGCAAAGGCTTCCAGCAGTTCCGCAACGCCCAGCTCCGGCTCCAGCGTTCCGCTGTACAGCACGGCATGGCGGCCGTCCGTCCCTGCCGCCCCGGTCGGGATCTCCGGCTCTCCCCCACGCTGAATCAGCCCTTCGATCACCAGGCAGGGCTTGTCGCAGACACCCATCGCGTCCGCCATGGGACGGGTAAGCAGTACAAAGGCATCCATGCTGCGGCAAAGCGCCATGCTCCGGCGTCCGCGCGCGTATTCGATGCGTTTGAGCAGCCCCTTTCTGCCGGATGCCAGCCCCAGCTCGTTGGGCAGATCCGTCACAATCACGCAAGCCTTCAGATCGGGATACTAGTTCCCGCTCCCTTCAGACACTGCGCGTGCTGCCCGCATACAGCTATACCGCCGACCGCTTCTCCGCCAGCCTGGGTGCCGTCATCGACGTCACCTGGGGCGCCGGACGCAGCATCGCCGCCGAGGTCGCAGACCTCGACTACTCCACCGTGCATGTGGCTCCGGCAGTGCGTCTGAGCTACGACGGCGGCACCTGGGGAGCCACCGTCAGCGCCACCGGCGGACAGCGCCTCCAGACCCTCCGCTCCGGCTACGAGCTCGACTACTACCAGCAGCCCCTGCTCGACTACGTCATGCCCGCTTTCGTGCCCGTCGAGGCGAAAGTCCGCTTTGAGGCAAAGCCCTCCACCCGCTTCCGCGCCGGACTCGACTTCACCTACGCCACCGTGCGACACCTCTACATGGGCGGGTGGTACATGCCCGAACTCTCAGGCGAGAACGAATACCTCTACGACTTCGACCGCCAGCATTGCAACCTTGCCGGCTACAGCATCGGCCTCGATGCCGAATGGACGCCACTGGACCTGCTGACCCTGAGCGGCCGCGGCACCTACCAGCCCCAGCGCTCCTGCTCCACCACAGGCTTCTTCAACGGTTACGACCGTCCGCGCTGGACCGTCGACGCCGAGGCCACCGTGCGCCCGGTCCGCGCCCTGTCGCTCACGCTCGGCTACCGCTACCGAGGCGTCCGCCAGATTTTCTGGGGCTACGGCCAGTCCCGGGACGGCCAGGGCTACCGCCTGCCCGACATATGCAACCTGCGCCTGGGCGCGCGCTACCGCATCTCCCGCACCCTCAGCGTCTATGGCAGCGCCGACAACCTGCTCGGGCACCGCATCGACCTGCTCCCCTGTCAGCCCATGGAGGGCTTCAACTTCCTCCTCGGAGCCGACGTTCTATTTTAGGAAGCGCTCCCTGCAGGGACGCACCAGGGTGCGTTCGTTAAGCGGGGGCCATCTGCCACTAAAGCAAGAAACTATGAGCAACACATTAGATACATTCGAGTATAGAAACGAAGACGACAAAGCCTACGGCCTGGCCGGTATGGGCATAAGCGCCGGGAGCCTGGACGCCCTGGAGCTGGTACACAGCGTCAGCCTGGACGCCGACGGGCCGATGGTGCGCTTCTCGGAGGCATACCACCATCTGCTGTCGCCCAGCCTGTCGCCCAAGGGCGTCTGGGAGCAGCTGCGCCGCAATCTCTACATAACCGCCGCCATGGCCGTCGGCAACCTCATGTCCCGGTCGGTGGTGCGCGACGGCGCCGAAGTCCCGGTCCGCCTGCTCGGCGACCTCCATAAGGCCATGGCCGACGAAGCACGCGACGCCCTCTCCCTCGACGACGACGAGACCGACGCCCTGTTCGACCACCTGCTCCGCCACAACATGCAGATCTTCCACAATCCCCGCGTGCAGCCCAAGGTCCACGCCCTCACCCGTCGCCTGGCCCTACTCCGCTCCCTTTCCCAAGGCGATCTCCTATTCGAGCTCGAACACCTGTAGGCCTTGGAGGCCAAAATAAAAAATGGATGTCCGCGGACATCCATTTTTTATTATAGGAGGGGGAGAGGTCAGGATTCGGGGTGGTCCTGGGCGAAGGCGGTGGCGGGATCGTAGCTGGAGCCGTCGAAGCAGTGGGTGCAGAGGCGGCACTTGGGCAGGCGGATGCTCGCCCCCAGGTCCTCGAGCTTGCTGAAGCTGACGGAG
>OGYY01001309.1_pt1 | contig 22109 bp, 22 predicted proteins | sample 1576671 | NCBI WGS metagenome assembly OGYY01 (sample SAMEA3541593, study PRJEB24748) | human gut metagenome | biome: human gut; feature: human-associated habitat; material: faeces | place: China | collected 2012 | reverse complement strand
TCTTGGGGGTTCAAAAGGGGGATATTCTCTTTCGTGAAAGAGAATATCCCCCTTTTATTCGCTCCCCCTGCACGGTGCAGGGGCATAAAGCTCTGTTAGTCTTCGACTAACTTTCCCTCCGCATCCAGATGTGCCTTCTTGACCTCATTGCCGGTGAACTTGGCGATTCCATCCAGCCGCATGCCGGAGGGATAATCCGACACCAGTGTGTACGCCACGCCGCGGCGCTTGGCGCGGCCCGTACGGCCGATGCGGTGGACGTAATACTCGTTTTCAAGCGGCACGTCGTAGTTGAACACCGCATCGACGTCGTCGACGTCGATGCCGCGGGCGGCCACGTCGGTCGCGACAAAAATCGGCAGCTCGCCGCGGCGGAAGCGCGCCATGACGGCCTCGCGCTTTTTCTGCGGGATATCGCCGTGGATGCAGTCGGCCTCGAGGCCTTCCATCATCAAAAACGCCTTGAGCCGCTCGGTCATGCCCTTCGTGTTGCAGAACGCCATCACGCGCTCGTGGCCCTCGGCGCGGATGATCTGCGCCATGACATGCGCCTTGTCGTTCTGGCCCACGTCGATGCGGTACTGCGCGATATCGGGCTTATTCTCCTCCTTGGCCTGCACGGTGATCTCCTCGGGGTCGCGCTGGTACATCCAGCTGATGTCCATGACCTCGCGCGAGATCGTCGCGGAGAACATACCGAGATTGCGGCGGGAAGCCAGCTTGTCCAGAATGCGCGTCACATCGTGGATAAAGCCCATGTCGAGCATGCGGTCGGCCTCGTCGAGCACGACGGTCTTGACGTTGTCGAGCTTGACGGTGCGGCGCTTCATGTGGTCGCTCAGGCGGCCCGGCGTCGCGACGACGATCTGCGGGTGCTTTTTGAGCGCGTCGATCTGCTTGCCGATGGGCGCGCCGCCGTACAGGCACACGATGCGCACGCCCGGAAGATAGACGCAAAGGTCGCGCAGCTCCGCCGTGATCTGCATGGCGAGCTCGCGCGTCGGCGCTAAGATGACGGCCTCGGTCTCCTCGCTGCCGGGCTCGATGTGCTCGATGATGGGGATGCCGAAGGCAAAGGTCTTGCCCGTGCCGGTGGGTGCCTTGGCGATGACGTCCTTCCACTCGCGCATCGGTGGGATGCAGCCCGCCTGCACGGGGGTACTCTCTTCTATATTTTTCTTTTTCAGTGCGCGCTGGACCTCTTCGGTCAGTCCGAGAGAGTCAAAGCGCACGCCCTGTGTGAATTCCATAGCGTTTTCCTCTGTTTTTTCATATTTTCAGTCGTGTATGATTATATCATGGCTGTCAACCTGTTTTCCTCGCCCCAGATGCAAAGCTGGTCAAGGACCTTCATCAACGACTTTCCGCGCTCCGACAGCGAATACTCCACCTTCGGCGGAATCTGCGGATACTCCTTTCGCACGATGAGACGATCAGCCTCCAGCTCCTTGAGGTTGCTGCTGAGCGTCTTATCTGTGATCGTCCCAAGATAGCGCTTCATCTCGTTGAACCGCACCGGCTCATACTCCATCAGGCAATATAAGATCACCATCTTGTGCTTGCCGCTGATGAGCGACATCGTGTAGCTGAATCCGGTGTCGGCAAAATTTGCGCTTTTGATATACTTCTCCATGCAGGACATATTTACACTTCCCTTTTAGAAAGTACCTGTATTTATTAACAGTACTTGTGTTTTTTCCGATGCATGCTATGATGATAGCAGGATGACCATATGAAGTCAATCCAAAATGCAAATGGAGGTCGTTAATAATGAAAAAAGAATTGGGTGTCCATCCCTATCTGTTTCCAATGCCCGTGCTGATGATCGCCACTTACGGCGACGATAATGTCGTCGATGTGATGAACATGGCGTGGGGCGGTATCTGTGCCGAAAACATGGTTTCTCTCAACATTGACGAGGATCACAAGACCTCAGAGAACATCAAAAAGCGCGGTGCGTTCACGCTGAGCATTGCGGACATTCCCCATATCGAAGCCGCCGATTTCTTCGGCATCGCCAGCGGCAACAAGATGCCGGACAAGTTCGAGCACAGCGGCTTGAGTGCTGTAAAAAGCGAAAAGGTAGACGCTCCTATTGTGCAGGAGTTCCCGCTGACGCTGGAGTGCAGGGTCATTGAGGACAAGATGGAGGTCTACGGCCACCACATCATCGGCGAGATCGTCGGCGTGCTGGCGGATGAAGCCGTGCTGGATGAAAAAGGCAAGGTGGACGCCGCAAAGCTGAATGCATTTGTGTTCGACCAGTTCCGCAGCGGCTACTATGCCATCGGCGAAAAGGTCGGTCAGGCATGGCACACCGGCGCACCGCTGATGAAAAAATAAAGATAATCCCTGCACTTGCAGGCAAACTGCCAGCTCGCTATGCCGATCTTGCTTTTCAGGATACGACACGAAGGATGCCAGGGCGTTTTATGCCAACAATGAAGCGCTGATGGGCAAAAAGAAGGCCGTTTTCCTCACCGCGATGGCCGATGAGGATCAAAAGACTACCTCCGGCGCGAACGCTTCGTTTGACCTCATGGCCGACTATCTCGGCTGGGAGATCGTGGGCAGGCTGAATGTCGGCGGCTGCTCCACGGCGGACGATCTTCACGAAGAAGACCTGACCGCCGCTTACGAGCTCGGCAAGAATCTGTAAACAGTTGATCGTATAAAAAAAGAGGACTTGCTTTGCAAGCCCTCTTTTTTATTGTCGAAACATTCTGCTGTTGTACACGGCCAACGCCGCAATGAGCGACAGAACAGTGGAAAAGATCAGCTTCACCGGCGCGAGCGCTTGCAGGCTGGCGAGAAAATACGTCCAGCCGTCGGCTTCCAGCTTGATGCGAAAGGCCGGAATGCAGTAGCCCATCGCAACATACGCCGCGGCAAAGAACACGGCAAACGCTATGATCGCCCAGCGTCTCTTTTTCATCTCCCACGCTCCTTTCTTATCACTGCACCGCGCAGCCGCCCCATTCGACGACCGTGAAGCCCGTGCGCTCGGGCGCGGAAAGCTCCTGCGCGGGAAGGTCGACAAATTTTTCCGATGACTGCCACGCCATGAAGACGCGCAACAGCGTGTCAGGCGCGGGATCGACCGTGAGCTTGGCAGAATCCGTATAAACGTTCTGCTGGAACGAAATCAGATTGTAGGCGTTGTCCTGCATCTGCGGCAGCCAGTAGATGATGAACTCGTTCGCTTCCTCGCGCGTTAGGCCCAGCTGCGCGAGCGCATCCTCGAGGAACGCCGCGGTGTCCTCCCCCGAAACGCAGAAGCCGGTGGAAAAGTCGTAATCCGCCCCCGACGTGCCCTCCCAGTAGAGGTAGCGGTAGGTTTGGCCGCTCTCGTCCGTCAGCGTGCCGTCTGGCATGGCGCGGACGCTCCAGCCGTCGCCGTAGGCGGGATAGGCGCACGTCAGCTCGCCCGCAAGATCAAGCGTCACACGCACATCCGTCTCCTGCTCGGGATATAGATAAATCACAGGCTTTTCGTCACTCACCTCTTCCTTCGGTTCCCGCCCGCAGGCCGAGAGCGAAAAGAGCAGCAAACACGCAAGAGTTAGGGAAAACAACTTCTTCATGACAGAGTCCTCCTCATCAGTAGTTGTTCCTTTAGACGCAAGAACCATCAAAAAAGTTCCAAAAGCCTCGCAGAGTTTCACGCCCGCAGGCGTGAAAGGATCCTGATCGTTATTTCTGACGTCAAAAGGTGTATTGCCGCGGCGCGGCAAGAGAAGCCGCCCTGGGGCGTGCGCGTCAGAAATAATACTTTGCGCGGAGTGGAAATTGGCGAAGCGCCGCCGGTGGCGGAAGAAGCGAGCCAGTTTCGAGGAAGCGGCACGATCGGCGCGCCTGTAAGGGCGCGGGAATCGTAACGCCGCGACGGTGCAAAGTCGAATTGTCCGCTTAAATCGGACAACCGAGGCGCAGAACGAAGCGAATCTTTACAAAGAAGTGGCACAGCCACTTCTTTGTAAAAATCAAAAGAGGGACAGCAAAGCTGTCCCTCTTTTGAAATCTTTATTTGTGCGGTACATGCCAGATCGTATCCGCGTACTGCGCGACGGCGCGGTCGGCGGCGAAGATGCCGCTGCGGGCGATGTTGATGAGCGACATGCGGTTCCATTCCTCGCTTCTTGCGTAGGTGTCTGCCATGCGCTGCTCGGCGGCGCAGTAGGACGCGAAGTCCTGCAAGAGCATGTATTCATCGTTCATCAGCAGCCGCGAGGCGAGATCGTCGTAGGAAACGCCGTCTGAGAAGCCCGCCTTGAGCTTGTCGATCACCGCGCGCAGGTTCTCGTCGCGCGCGTAGAGCTTCTGCGGGGCGTAGCCCTCGCGCTTGAGGCGCACGACCTCGTCGGCGTGCAGGCCGAAGAGGAACATGTTCTCGTCGCCGAGCCTCTCGTGCATCTCGACGTTCGCGCCGTCGAGCGTGCCGACGGTCAGCGCGCCGTTCATCATGAACTTCATGTTGCCCGTGCCGCTGGCCTCCTTGCCAGCGGTGGAGATCTGCTGGCTCACCTCGCTCGCGGGCATCAGATGCTCGGCGAGCGACACGCGGTAGTTCTCAAGGAACACCACCTGCAGCCTGTCGCGGCAGATGGGGTCGGCGTTGATCTCAGCGGCAAGGGAGTTGATGAGGCGGATGATGCGCTTGGCGACCGCGTAGCCCGGCGCGGCCTTCGCGCCGAACAGGAACACGCGCGGCTGCATGGCGCGGTTCGGGTCGTTTTGCAGCTGTTGATAGAGGTAGATGATATGCATCGCGTTCAAAAGCTGACGCTTATACTCGTGCAGGCGCTTGACCTGCACGTCGAAGATCGCGTCGGCATTGAGCACGATGCCCTGCGTCTTTTTGACGTAGGCGGCAAAATCGAGCTTATTCGCGCGCTTGATCTCGCCGAGGCGGTTCAGCACCGCGGTGTCGTCTGCATAGGCCTCGAGCTTTTTAAGCGCTTCGGGGTGCAGGAGGTATTCATCCCCGCCCGCGAGCGCGCGCACGAGCTCGTCGAGCCGCGGGTTGATCTGCGCGAGCCAGCGGCGGTGGTCGATGCCGTTGGTGACATTCTTGAACTTCTCCGGCTCCATCGCGCACTGGTATTTAAAAACGTCGTTTCGCAGGATGTCCGAGTGCAGAGCGCTCACGCCGTTCACGGCCATGCCGCCCGCGATGCACAGGTTTGCCATGCGGACCTGGCCGTCCCAGATGATAGCCAATTCACGCGTTTTGGCCTCATCGTGGTAGTAGTTTTCGATTTTTTCCTGATAGCGGCGCGCGATCTCGGTGATGATCGTCCACACGCGCGGCAGAAGCGACTGCATCAGCTCCTGCGGCCAGCGCTCCAGCGCCTCGGAAAGCACCGTGTGGTTCGTGTAAGCGACGGAGTGCGTCGTGATGTTCCACGCCGTGTCCCAGTCGAGGCCCGCATCATCCATCAGGACGCGCATGAGCTCGGGGATGACGAGCGCGGGGTGCGTGTCGTTGATCTGGATGACATTCTTTTCGTGGAAGTTCGTGGCCGTACCGTAGACCTCGATGTGCTTGCGCACGATGGACTGCACGGTCGCGGAGACGAAGAAGTACTGCTGCTTTAAGCGCAGGCTCTTCCCCTCGGGATGGTTGTCCTCGGGATAGAGCACCTTCGCGATGGTCTCGGCCATCGCGTGCTGCTCCTGCGCGCGCAGATATTCGCCCTGTGAAAAGAGCGACATGTCGAGCGGCACGGGGGACTTCGCGTCCCAAAGGCGCAGTGTGTTCACATGATCCGTGCCGTAGCCCGCGATCTCCATATCGCAGGGGATAGCCAGCACCTCGGTCGCGCCCTCGGGCACAACATGCAGCCGCCCGTCGTCCCAGAACTGGCGGACCGTGCCGCCGAAGCAGACGGTCTCGGTCTCCTGCGGCTTGGGCAGCAGCCACGCGCCGCCGAGGTCCTTCCAGTTGTCCGGCAGCTCGACCTGCTGGCCGTCGACGATGCGCTGGCGGAAAATGCCGAGCTCATAGCAGATGGAATAGCCCGCGGCGGGGATGTCGAGCGTCGTCATCGAGTCGAGATAGCACGCGGCCAAGCGGCCGAGGCCGCCGTTGCCGAGACCCGCGTCGGGCTCGCTTTCAAAGATGTCCGCTGCGCGGAAGCCCAGCTCGTCGAGCGCTTCGGTCAGAATTTCGCCGACGCCTAAATTGAACGCGTTTTTCATCAGGCTGCGGCCCATCAGAAATTCCATCGACAGGTAGTGCACCTGACGGCGGTGTTCCTCGCGGGTCTCGCGCATGGTGTCCACGCTGCGCTCGGCCATCACGTCGCGCAGGACAAGGGCGCTCGCGCGCATCATCTGCGCGTCGTTCGCCTCCTCCACGGTGCTGCCGAAGCTGACCTTCAGCTTTTCGCACAGCGCGTCTTTCATTTTCTTCACAGAGTCAATGGTCATAGATCGTTTTCCTTTTCTTTATCGACAGATGGATTCGTAAATGTTGCGGTATTCCTGCGCCGAGCGCGTCCAGCTGAAATCCGCGGTCATGCCGCGCTGCTGGAGCATCGCGTAGGCGCCCTTGTTGTCATGGTAAAGGTCAATGGCCTCGCAGATCACGTGGCACATGTCGCCAGCGTTGTAGTTGGCAAAGGTGAAGCCGTTGCCCTGTCCGTTCCAGGCTTCATACGCATGGACAGTGTCCTTTAATCCGCCGGTCTCGCGCACGATGGGCACCGCGCCGTAGCGCATCGCGATCATCTGCGAGAGCCCGCACGGCTCGCTCTTCGAGGGCATCAGGAAGAGGTCCGCGCCCGCGTAGATCTGCATGGCGAGCTGCTCGGAATAGCCGAGGTAGACGGCCATGCGTCCGCCGTAGCGCTGCTTGGCGTACTCAAAAAACGTCTCGTACTTCGCGTCGCCCTTGCCGAGCACGACGAACTGTACGTCCTTGCCCATAAATGCGTCGAGCGTTTCGCACACCAGGTCGAGCCCCTTGTGGGAGACAAGGCGCGTGACCATCGCGAGGATCGGCGTATCGGGCCGTTCCTGCAATCCCAGCACACGCTGGAGCGCTGCCTTGTCCTTCTTCTTTCCGGCAAGGTCATCGGGCGAATACGCCGCTGCGAGGCTCTTGTCGCGCGACGGGTCATAGCGCTGCATGTCGATGCCGTTGAGCACGCCGTGGAGCTTGCGCGCATTCATGCTCATCACGTTTTCCAGCCCGTGGGCAAAGTACGCGTACTTGAGCTCCTGCGCGTAGGTCGGGCTCACGGCGGTCACGGCGTCCGCCGTGACGATCGCGCCCTTTAAAAGGTTCACATCACCGCCGAATTCGATCGTGCCGCCGTCGAACCAGCCATGGTCCAGGCCGAACAGGTCTTCGACCGTGCGGCTACCGTAGCGGCCCTGATATTCGATATTATGCACCGTAATGACGGTTCGGATTCCCTTATAAAAGTCGTCGCGCACGGCTTCATCCCTGATGTAGATGGGCACAAGCGCGCTCTGCCAGTCGTTGCAGTGGACAACGTCGGGCTTTTGCGGCAGGGACTTGAGCAGTTCCGTCACCGCGCGGGAGAAAAAGCCAAAGCGCTCGCCGTCGTCATAGTAGCCGTAGAGCTCGCTGCGGCGGAAATACGTCTCATTGTCGACAAAGTACCACGTGACGCCGTCGCGCTCGAGCGAAAAGAGCCCGCAGTAGACGCTGCGCCACGCAAGGCGCACGAACGTCCACTTTTCAAAGTGGAGCTGCTCACCCCACTTGTCCTTCACGCGCTCGTAAAGCGGCAGGATGACGCTCACGCGGTCTCCGTTTGCCGCGAGCGCCTGCGGAAGGCTGCCGGCCACGTCGGCAAGGCCGCCCGTCTTGCAAAAGGGGACCGCCTCGCTCGTCACATACAAAATGTTCATCTGCAAGCTCCTTTCTTCTGTTTGCTGCTTTCATACAATGCTGCCCTTGCTCACGGCAAGCGGGTAGCTCTCGTGTCCGATCAGCGTGCCGCCGCGGCGGATGTGGACGTCCTTGTCGGCGATGACGCAGCCGAGCGTCACGCCGTCCTCCACCACGGTATTCTTAAAGAGGATGCAGTTTTTGACTTGGCTCCCCTTGCCGACCTTGACGCCCGGGAAGAGGATGCTCCCCTCTACGTTGCCCTCGATCTGGCAGCCGTCGGCGATCAGCGAATTGACACAGCGCGAGTCGGGCGCGATGTACGACGCCGCCTCGTCATCCTCTTTAGCGAGGATGGGCCGCTCGGCACACAGGAGCTCGGAACGGATGGCGGGGTCTAAGAGCTGCATGCTGCGCTCATAGTATTCCTGCACCGTGCGCAGCTGCGCGGCAAATCCGTCCCACAGGAAAGCGCGCAGGTCGAGCTTGTCGCCCATGGCGCAGAGCACATCGCTGCGAAAGCTGTATTTGTCCTGCGCGGCGCACTCGTCCACAAGGGAAATAAGAAGGTCGCGGCTCAGAAGGTAGATCTCCAGGCTGCGGCAGCCGCTCGCCTTGTGCGGCGCGCAGCGCGTCTCGGTGATGCGGCCCGCTTCGTTGACGGTGAAATACGTGGCGTTTTCCACAAACTGGCCGCTCTCGGTGCAGACGCAGGTGATGTCCGCGCCGCTTTCGATGTGCGCGTCCAGCACCTTCTGCAGCGGCAGATTGATGATAAGGTCACTGTCGGACAGGACGACGTACTTCTGCCGGATCTCGTGCAGGTACGACCGCACGCCCGAGAGCGCCTCCATCTTGCCGCGGAATTCCTCCACGCCGAACTTGCGCGCGTCGGCAAAGGGCGGCAGCAGCTTGAGACCGCCGTTCTTGCGCGCCATGTCCCACGTCTTGCCGCTGCCGATGTGGTCGAGCAGGCTTTGATAGTTGCCGTGCAGCACAACGCCGACGTCTGTGATGCCCGCGCCCGCCATGTTGGAGAGCATGAAGTCGACCACGCGGTAGCGCCCGCCGAACGGCACAGAGCCGGGCATGCGCGCTTCGGTCAGCTCGCGAAGGCCGGGAGCCTTTTCATAAGCAAAGATGATGCCGTGCAGTCCGTTCATCGTACCGTCTCCTTTCCGTCCACGCTGCGCATGCGGTTGGCAGGCAGCACATAGTCATCCGCGACCGCCGCGCCGGGGCCGAGCACCGTGATGCCCCACTGCTCCGGCGGCACCGCCTCGGGCGGCGCGCCGACAAAGGCGTGCTCGCCGACGACGCCGTTCTCGCCGATGATGGCGTAGGAGACGCGCGCGTCCTTTTTGACGACCGCGCCGGGCATCAGGATGGAGTACTGGACGCTTGCGCCCTCCTCCACCGTGCAGCGCTCAGAGAGGACGGAGTTCTCCGCCTCCCCCTCGACCGTGCAGCCGCGCGCGACGACGCTGTGCTCCACGTGCGCGTTGACGCCTAAGTACGCCGGCGGCGCGGAGACGGAGCGGCCATAGATCGGCCAGTCCTTTTCGAGAAGATCGAGCCCGCTGCCGGTCGCGAGCATATCCATGTTCGCATCCCAAAGAGAGTCTAGCGTGCCAACGTCCTTCCAGTAGCCGGAGAAGCGGTACGCCGCCATCTTTTCCCCGTTTTGCAGCATCTTGGGGATGATGTTTTTGCCGAAGTCGTTGCTGCTCGCCTCGTCGCTCTCGTCCTCGATGAGGTATTGACGCAGCTTTTTCCACGTGAAGACGTAAATGCCCATCGACGCGAGGTTGCTCTTGGGATGCGCGGGCTTTTCCTCGAATTCCGTGATCGTGTCGTTTTCGTCCACGTTCATGATGCCAAAGCGCGGCGCATCCTCCCAGGGCACCTCCATAACGGAGATGGTACAGTCCGCGCCCGCTTTTTTGTGGTGGGCGAGCATCTTGGCGTAATTCATCTTGTAGATGTGGTCGCCCGAGAGGATGAGCACATACTCGGGGTCGTACATGTCGACAAAGCCGATGTTCTGGAAGATGGCGTTGGCCGTGCCCTTATACCACGACGCACCGCCCGCGCTCTGATACGGCGGCAGGATGTGCACGCCGCCGTCCGCGCGGTCGAGATCCCACGGCTGGCCCGAGCCGATGTAGCGGTTGAGCTCCAGCGGGCGGTACTGCGTCAGAACGCCGACGGTGTCGATGCCAGCGTTGGCGCAGTTTGAGAGCGGAAAGTCAATGATGCGGAACTTGCCGCCAAACGGCACGGCGGGCTTCGCCATATTCTCCGTGAGCACGTAGAGACGGCTGCCCTGGCCGCCGGCAAGCAGCATGGCGATACATTCTTTCTTCACGCTTGTTCTCTCCTCCTTGTTTCGTTGCCGTCCGGTCACACCTCGGGCGGCTCGTTGGTTTTCTCCTCTTCCTGCCATTCGCCCTCGCCCGCGAAGAACACCGCGCCGAGCGGCGGGATGGTCACGCACAGCGAGCAGGGCTTGCCGTGCGAGGGGATGGACTCGGTCAAAAGCTCTCCTTCGTTGCGCCAGTCGCCCGTGCCGCCGTATGCGGGAAGGTCGGTGGTAAACACCTCGCGGTACGTCTTTTTCGGCGGGACGCCGAAGCGGTAGTCCGCGCGTCCGACGGGCGAGAAGTTGACCGCCGCGATGAGCTCGCGCCCTTTCCGGTCGCGCCGGACGAAGACGACGACGTTGTTGTGGTTGTCGTCGGCGACGAGCCACTCAAAGCCCTCCCATGAAAAGTCAATGTCCCAAAGCGGGCTCTGCGACAGGTAAAAGCGGTTGATGTCCTTGAAAAACCGCTGAGTCTGCTGATTTTCTTTATTTTCGAGCAAATACCAGTCGAGCTGAGAGGCAAAATTCCACTCGTGCCACTGGCCCAGCTCCGCGCCCATGAACGTGAGCTTCTTGCCCGGATGGGCGAGCAGATACGCCGTAAACGCGCGCACCCCCGCCAGCTGCTGCCAGTCGTCGCCCGGCATCTTGCCGCGAAGCGACCCCTTCATGTGCACGACCTCGTCGTGCGAGATCGGCAGGACGAAATTCTCCGAAAAGGCGTACATCAGCGAGAACGTGATGTCCTTGTGGTGGAACTGGCGGAACCAGGGGTCAAGCTTCAAATAGTGGCACATGTCGTTCATCCAGCCCATGTTCCACTTGAGGTTGAAGCCGAGGCCGCCATCCTTGGCGGGCCGTGTGACGAGCGGCCACGCGGTCGACTCCTCCGCTACCATCAGCGCGTTCGGGTCGACGGAAAACGCCATCTCGTTGAGCGCGCGCAGGAAGTCGATGGCCTCTAAATTCTCGTGCCCGCCGTTGATGTTTGGCGTCCAACGGCCATTTTCGCGGCCATAGTCGAGGTACAGCATCGACGCGACCGCGTCCACGCGCAGGCCGTCCACATGGAACTCGCGCAGCCAGAACGCAGCAGAGGAAAGGAGAAAGCTCTTCACCTCGCCGCGGCCATAGTCGAACACACGCGTTCCCCAGCCCTCGTGCTCGCGCTTATTGGGGTCGGCGTATTCGTAGCAGGGCGTGCCGTCAAAGTCGATGAGGCCGTGCGCGTCCTTGCAGAAGTGCGACGGCACCCAGTCTAAAATGACGGAAATGCCCTTTTGGTGCAGATGGTCGACAAAGTACATAAAGTCCCTGGGCGTGCCGTAGCGCGACGTTGCGGCAAAATAGCCAGTGCACTGATAGCCCCAGGAATCGTCAAGCGGATACTCGGTGACGGGCATGAGCTCGACGCAGTTGTAGCCAAGGTCCAGAACGTGATCCGCCAACTCGCGCGCAAGCGTGCGGTAGTCGTAAAAATCGCCGTTTTCGTGCCGCCGCCATGAGCCGAGGTGGACCTCGTAAATGTTGAGCGGCGAGCGGTCGAGGGGTGCCTTTGCGCGGCTCGCGCGCCATTCGTCATCCCCCCAGCGGTAGCCGCCGAGGTCATAGAGCTTGCTGGCCGTACCGGGGCGGGTCTCGGCGTGGAAGGCGTAGGGGTCGGCCTTGAGGACCGTTTCGCCCGATTGTGCCGTCACGGCGAACTTGTAGGTATCGTAGCGCTTGAGGGACGGCACAAAACACTCCCAGAAACCGTCCGCGTTCTTTTCCATCGGGTGGGCGTAGCCGTTCCAGCCGCAGAAATCGCCCACAACGGACACATGCGCGGCGTTCGGCGCCCATGTGCGGAAGACGTAGCCGTCTTTCCCCGACCGCCGCGTGCGGTGCGCGCCGAGATAGCGGTAGGCCTCGCTGTTCGTGCCGCCGTAAAAGGCTGCGGCGTCAAATCGTCTGCCGGTTTGTTTCATGCCTCTTGTCCTTTCTCCTCATAGAGCGTATGAGAGCGGTGCAGCACCTTATTCCTCATCCGGTGCGCGCTGCACTGCCGCGCCGCCGAGGCCGAAATCGTCCTCCACGCTCGCCGTGTCGCGGCGGAGCATATTTTCCATCACGCGGATATCGCTGTCGATGTCCATCGCCTCGTTGCGGTACAAATCGTCGAGCTGCTTGTCAAAGCCCTTGATGAGGGCATCCATCGTCTCTTCGATGCGCTCCTGCGCGCGGGAGAGATTCTCGCCCTCGATGCCCGCCTCTTCAAACTTGGCGTAGCTGTCAAGCAGCTTGAGCGTCGTGGGCAGGTAGTAATTGAGGAACGTCGCGGCCTGCTGCTGCTTTTCGGGATGCTCCTCGACCTCGCGGAAAATTTTGCCCGCAACGGTCTCGAGATGGTCGATCTTCTCGCTCAGCACGGGGTCGGCGATGCGGTCGTTGGCCGAGCGGATGGCGCGCAGCGCGCCCGCATAGCCCTCGTTGGCCTCCTTGGGCGTGACGTTTTCCTTTTTCGCGGTCGCATTCGCGTAGTCGGCAAAGGCGTCGGCGCTGCGGAAGAAGATGCCGCGGCCGCTGTCTAAGTACGCGCCCGCGCCGAGCAGGCCCTTTTCGACCATGTAGTTAAGGTCACTCTCGATCTTTTTGCGGCTCTTGCCCGTTACGGTGCAGAGCTCCTCCACGCTGATGTAGCCGCGCTCGCCCATCACGGCGAGATAGCGCGCGATGCGTGCGCTGCGTCGCTTCATCCGCTGCCCGGCGACGAGCATGGCAACGCCGCCGGCAAAAAAGCCGCACATAGGGAAAAGCTCTTCCATCATGTAGGAATACCAGCCGTAGGCGATGACCTCGCCCAGCATGGTCACAAGGCTGATACCAAAGATCGCAGTGATGGCAGCGCCCACGATCGAGAGGATGCGGGAGGTCTTGTCCGAAGCCTTCGGCGCGCGGTTCATCTTCTTCGCCGTCTTTACGACGGTCTTTTCTACCTTGTTCGTACTGCGCGCCGTAACATTCGCGTTCGGACTGGTGCTCGTGCGCGTGCCGCTGCGCGGCGAACTCACCTTTTTCGGCTTGTCCGAGAGCTTGGAGATGAGCGCGATGAGGCCGATGGGCCACAGTCCGAAGGCAAACAGCGCCGCAATGATGATCCAGCCGCCGACGTCGACATCGTTCTTTTTCTTCGTTTTTCCGCCGCTCTCGTCAAAGCGGAACGAACCGGTCTCGGGATCGTATTCAAAATCCTTGCTCATTTATCTGTTCTCCTTTTTCTTGCCCGCTCTCGCGGCGCGCTCGCGCTCAAAGTCGACGATCTTCGTCTTTTTGCCTGTCTTTTCGTCCAGCACATAGAGCGTATTGAGCTGGGATTTTAGGTTCGCCTTCACCGAGTCGATGTAGTCGCGGCGCAGCTGCGCCTGCTCCTCCTTCTCCTCGTCGGTCAAGCCTTCGGCTTTGGCCTTGTGCGCCAGCGCGTTGATGCGCGCGATCTTTTCATCCATCGTCATTGTTTGATTCTCCTTACAGGTATCGGCGCAGAAGCAGCGCCGTTCTTCCTTTTTTACTCAGGCCGCCGACCTCGGCGACCTCGAACTTGCCGAGGCCGCGGGCGGAGATCACATCCCCCTGCGCGACGGGGGCGTCGCTCTTGAGCGTTTCGCGGTAGTTGAGCTGCACGCGGCCCGAGGAAATGAGCTCCTGCGCCTTGCCGCGGCTCATCGAAAAGCCGCTCGCCGCCACGGCGTCGAGCCGCAGTGTCGAGACCGTGTCGCGAATCTCCCTGACCTTGAGCTCGGGGACGCTCAAGTCTGAAAGCTCGATCTCGCTGACCGAGAGCTTCACGCGCCCCGCGCTCGTCACGTTTTGCAGCAGATACGGCGCGATATCGCGCGAGACGATCAAATCGCACGAGCCCTCCGACACCAAAATGTCGCCGAGCTTTTCGCGCGTGACGCCCTGCGCCATCAGCGAGCCGAGAAAGTCGCGGTGCGTCAGCGTATCTTCCTTGCGATACGTGCAGCGGAGCGCCGTCATGTACTCGCTCTCGTCGGCCTCCTCCTGCCAGTCGGGCAGAAAGAGGAGCATTCTCCGCTCCGCGCGCGCAAAGCCGCCGCAGAAGGCGCAGCCGTCATGAATGGCGGCGGCATGCAGCAGGTCCTGCGCGCTGCGCTGCTCAGCGGGGCTCAAAAAGTCCGTCGCCGACGGGATATTGCGGTTTCTGCTCTGCTCACACTTGTCCAGAATGTGCGCCAGCAGCACGCGCTCATCGCCATTGCGCGCGGCGCGATCCAAAAGCTGCCGTCTGTCCATCATGCTTTCCCATTCTGCGTGCGCCAGAGGGACGCATACTCGCCGTTTTGCGCGAGCAGCGCCTCGTGGCTGCCCTGCTCGGCGATGCGGCCATTCTCGACGACGAGGATGCGGTCCGCCGAGCGGATGGTCGAGAGGCGGTGCGCGATCACAAGCGTCGTGCGCCCACGCGCGAGCTCATCGAAAGCGTGCTGAATTTTGACCTCCGTCACGCTGTCGAGCGCGCTCGTCGCCTCGTCCAGAATGAGGATGGGCGGGTTTTTGAGGAAGATGCGCGCGATGGACACGCGCTGCTTCTGTCCGCCGGAGAGCATCGTGCCGCGCTCGCCGACATAGGTGTCGAAGCCGTGCGGCATGGCCATGATATCATCGTAAATCTCCGCGCGCTTCGCCGCTTCGACGATCTCCTCGTCCGTCGCGTCGGGGCGGCCATAGCGAATATTCTCGCGCACCGTGTCGGCAAAGAGGAACACATCCTGCTGCACGATGCCGATGGCGCGGTGAAGAGACGACTGCGTAAGAGAGCGCACATCTTCCCCGTCGATACGGATCGCGCCCTCGCTCACCTCGTAAAAGCGCGGGATGAGCTGGCAGAGCGTCGACTTGCCTCCGCCGGAGGGGCCGACGATGGCGAGCATCTCGCCAGGCCTTATATGCACGCTCACGTCATGGAGCACGCCTTCATTCTCCTCGCCCTCGTAAGAAAAGCTCACATGGTCGACGTCGATCTCGCCGCGGCAGTGTTCGAGCTCCTTCGCGTCCGGTGCGTCCTTGAGCGCGGGCTCGACGCGCATGAGTGCCGTGAAGCGCTCAAGACCTGCAAAGCCACGAGCAAAAATCTCAGAGAAATTCGCGAGCTTTCGCACGGGGTTGATGAACGTTGCGATGTAAAGGGAAAACGTGATGAGGTCAATGTAGTTCATCTCGCCGCGCATGATGAGATAGCCGCCCACCGTGATGACGGCGGCGGAGAGCAGCGTCATAAAAAATTCCATCGTCGCGTTGAACACACCCATCTCGTGGTGGAATTTGCGCTTGGAGACCTTGAATTCCTCGTTCGCCGCGTTGAATTTGTCGATCTCCTCTTCCTCGTTGGCAAAGGCGCGCGCCGTGCGGATGCCGGAGAGCGACGACTCGATGCCGACGTTGATGGCGGCAGTCTTCTGCTTCTCGCCGCGCGAGGCTGCCGTCATCTTGCTGCGGCGCGACATGATGACCGCGATGAACACCGGCAGGATGCACGCCACGACCAGCGCGAGCCGCCACTCGATGGAAAACAGGATGGCGAGCGCGCCGACGATCGTCAGCGTCGAAATGAGCAGGTCCTCGGGGCCGTGGTGGGCGAGCTCCGTGATCTCGAAGAGATCGCTCGTCAGCCTGCTCATGAGCTGGCCCGTGCGGTTGTGGTCAAAGAAGCTGACGTCCAGCTCCTGCACGTGCGTGAAAAGGTCGCGGCGGATGTCCGCCTCCACCAGAATGCCGAATGTGTGTCCCCAGTAGGAAATGACATAGTATAAAAGCGCGCGCGCAATGAACGCCGCCATCATCACGCCCATCACGATAAAAAACGTGCGGTACTGCTGATTCGGCAAAAGGTCGTACATCGACTTGCGCGTCACGAGCGGGAAGGCGAGATCGATGAGCGCAACGACCGTCGCGCAGACAAGGTCCAGGATAAACAGGCCGCGGTGCGGCTTGAAATAGGTGAAGAGAATGGAAAGCGGCTTTTTCTGCTGAAATTCACGGGTCGTCATATGGTCGATAGCTCCTGCAAATACTTTTTCAAGGTAATTGTAGCACAGGCGGGCAGTGCTTGCAAGGAAAGCCGCCCCTTTTTGCGTAAAAAAAGAACGGCCCCGGCCGTTCTTTTTCTCTTTACTTGATGCGCACCGTGATGGTCAGCACCGCGCCGCCAACGGTGGCCGTCACGGTCGTGGTACCCACCTTGGCAGGCGTGATCAAGCCGTCCGCCGAGATGGACAGGACGCTCGCGTCCGCCACCGCCCAGGCCGCGGCCGCGTCCGTGCCGGAAACGCTCAGGCGGATGGTCTCGCTCGGCTTGATCGTGCAGTCAAAGTTGCCGTTCGCGTCCTTGGGCAGCGTCGTGCCAACGTTCGTCTTGATGCTCAGGGCCGAGGCATCCACCGTCGGGGTGGACGGGGTTGTCGTGGTGCCGGGATTGGTGGCAGTTGTGTCGCTGCCGTTTGCGGGATCATTTGCGTTCGGCTCATCACCGGTGTTCGGGTCAGTGGTGCCGCCGTTGTTCACGTTCGGATTGTCCGTGTTCGTATTGCTGTCGTCGGGCGTATTGACATCGTCCTGCACGCCGGGGGTATCGTCGTCGGCGGGCGTGATCTTTGCGACGATCTTGTCACCAAAGAGCGACCAGCTCAGAAGCAGCAGCACGACGACGAGCACCGCCGCCATCGCGCCGCGGACGGACTGCGTCTGCTTTTTATCCGAAACGCGCCGGCCGCCGCTCTGTTTGCTGGAGTTGTACTTGATCTTACGGGGATGGTCTCCCTCCTCGCAGAACGGGCATCTGCGATAGCTGGGGGAATATTCTTCGCCGCAGCGCGGGCACTTGAGAAGATTCATGCCGACGCTCCTTTCTTTTGTCAAAATAGAGTCTCTGCGCGCGAGCACACACGGTGCCGCGTTCCTTTACATAATACTTGCTTTTTTGTCCCGCGTCAACCGAAACACGCAAATTTTTGCCGCATTCCGCCGCGCGGCCTTGCTTTTTCGCCAAAGTCTTCCTATAATCGACTTAACAACAAACGATTCATGGAGGGTCTGGCGATGAATACCATCTTCATTGGCATTGCAGGTGGCACCGGTTCGGGCAAAACGACGCTCACCGAGCATCTGAAGCAGCACTTCGGCGACGATATCAGCGTCGTGCACCACGACAGCTATTATAAATATCAAGACAGGCCCTTTGAAGAGCGCTGCAAGCAGAATTACGACCACCCCGACGCTTTCGAGACCGATCTGATGGTCGAGCAGCTTAAGGAGCTCAAGGCGGGCAAGGCCATCCGCTGCCCTGTCTACTCCTACGCAGACCACCAGCGCACAAGTGAGACCGAGCTCATCCGGCCGAGCAAGGTCGTCATCGTCGAGGGCATCCTCATTTTCCAGGACCCGCGGCTGCGCGAAATGCTCGACATCAAAATTTTTGTCGAGACTGACGCCGATGTGCGCATTCTGCGCCGCGCGCTGCGCGACGTGCGCGACCGCGGCCGCACGCTCGAGAGCGTCATCACGCAGTATTTGACGACCGTCAAGCCCTGCACGAGCAGTTCGTCGAGCCGAGCCGCAAGTATGCCGATATCATCGTGCTTGAAGGCGGCCACAACTTAGTCGCCCTCGACATGATCATGCAGCGCATCGCCAGCCACATCGCCTCCGCCGACTAACGCAGCGGTTAAAAAGCCTCGCAGAGTTTTACCCGCAAGGGGTACGCGGTATCCGTAAGGCGGCAGAGCCGCCAACGGCTGCCCAGGCGTCCGCAGACGCGAAATAAATTGGAATCCGTTTTTCCGGCGTACACGCCGCCGGAAAAACACTTCTCGCTCCGCGCGTGTCGCAGCCGCCTTTCGGGCGGCAAGGCACAAAGCGGAACGCATCTTTCTCAAAAAAGAGGGACGCAGCTTTCAGCTGCATCCCTCTTTTTTGAATATCTTTTACACTCCCGCGAAGTGGAACACGACGCCGATCACCGCGGAGACTCCGATAAAGACGATCGGGTGCAGGTCCTTGGTTTTTTTGATGTAGCGCGTGAAGACGAGCAGCACCAGCGCAAGGAGGATGCCGCGCCAGCTGATCGCGCCGTCCCACGAGAATTTCATCAGGATGGAATCCTCCTGCGACGCGCTCGTGATCCCGGCGATCACCTGAAGCATCACGCCCGCGCAGGCCGCGCCGATCAGGCCGGTGGAGGCGGGACGAAGGCCGTAGAATGCGTTGGCGACATACTGGCTGTCGCGGAATTTGGCGAGCATCGCCGCAACGATCAAAATGACGATGATCGACGGCGTCACCTCGCCGATGGTGGCGACGATCGCGCCCGGCACGCCGCCGACCGTATAGCCGACATAGGTCGCCATGTTGATGCCGACAGGACCCGGCGTCGATTCCGACACAGCCAGCATGTTCATCAGGTCCGTCTGCGAAAACCAGCCCGTGGTCGCCCCGATATCCTTGAGGAACGGCAGCGTCGCCATGCCGCCGCCGATGGCAAACAGGCCCGTTTTGAAAAATTCCCAGTATAAGCGAAGATACAAGGTCATTTTGCCGCCCTCCCCTCAAGATTTTTCAGCACGATGCCGGACATCGCCGAGAGCAGCACGAACCACACCGGCGAAACGCTCAGCAGCATATTCCCCAGCAGCACGATAACAAAGATGACCGCCGTGCGCTTATCCACGACCGACTTTTTCAGCAGCTTGAGCACAGCGTTCAGGATGAGCACGCATACACACACCTGAATGCCTGCAAAGGCGTTCTGCACCCAGGCAAGGTGGGCAAAGTTCGTAATGAGTCCCGCCAGGATCGTGATAATGACGAGCGAGGGGAATACCACGCCGAGCGTCGCGGTGATGCCGCCCATCGCGCCTTTTCTCTTCTGCCCGACAAATGTCGCCGTGTTGACGGCGATGATGCCCGGTGTGCACTGACCGATGGCAAAATAGTCCACCAGCTCTTCTTCCGTTGCCCAGTGCTTATTCTGCACCACCTCGCGCTCGAGGATCGGCAGCATCGCCATACCTCCGCCAAAGGTCATCACGCCGATCTTGGCAAAGGTGAGAAACAGTTCCAAAAGTTCCTTCAAAACACTTTCTCCTTACTCCACATATCCGTAAAGGCCGCGCACGGACACCTCACCCGTGCGGACGGTCTCGACCGTCCCGTTTTCGCGGCGCACGATGAGGCCGAACTCCTCGTCCACGTCAAGCGCCGTGACTTTTTCCTTCGTATCCTGCCACAAAAGCTGCACCTCGCGCCCGATGGTCACGCAGCGGCGGCGGTATTCGTCGAGATACCCGCTCGTCTCTCCGGATCTGAGCGCCGTATAAAGCGCATCGAGCTCCTCGATCATCGCCGCGGACAGCTCCGCGCGCGAAATGAGCCTGCCCGTCTCGCGCATATGGGCGTTCCGTTCCCTCTCGCGGACACACCGGAGATGGACGCCGCAGCGCTGTGCCGGCTGGAGGACGCGGTGCGGCGAGAACTGCCGGACCTTGCGTGAAAAAGGCGCGCCGGACGAAAAAACACTTGCGCGCCGCAAAAGGGTATGGTAAGATATGCTTATACCTTTGAGGGAGTAGTTCGCGCCGGGCCTGTACGGCGTGTAAAGTCAACATGATGGCGCGCCGGCACGCGCCTGGCTTTGCTTAATGAACAAGACTCATGGGCGGCTTTGCGCCGTCCGTGGGTCTTTTTTTTGCGGCCCCGCCCCACAGGGCCGCAAAACGGACGCCTCCCTTTTCCGGCGCGCGCTGCGGGCGGAACAGATTATCCGGCCGCAGACACGCATATTCTTATGAAAGCAGATTTGGAGGAAAAAGCGTTATGGATTCGATCACCCTGTTCGTACTCGCGCTGGGGCTTTCGATGGACGCATTTGCGGTGTCCATCTCCAACAGCATGTGTTTTTCCGGCCTGCGGCGGAACGAGGCCGCCCTCACGTCGCTGTCCTTCGGCGTGTTTCAGGGCCTGATGCCCGTGGCCGGGTATTTTGCGGGCCGCGCCTTCGCCGATGTGGTGAGCGCGTTTGACCACTGGATCGCCTTTGCACTGCTGGGCTTCATCGGCGGCAAAATGATCTGGGACGCCGTCAAGGAGCTGCGCGCGCCGGAGGCGTGCCCCGTGGGCCGCGCGTTCAGCTATAAGCTGATGGTGGTGCAGGCCTTCGCCACCAGCATCGATGCGCTGGCTGTCGGCGTCAGCTTTGCCGCGCTGGATGTGAACATCGCCGCGGCGGCTTCCTTCATCGCCTGCGTCACGTTCGTCTGCTGCCTTGCGGGCCATCTGCTGGGCAAAAAATTCGGCAGCTGGCTGGGCGGTAAGGCCGAGATATTCGGCGGCGTCATTTTGGTGTGCATCGGCGCAAAGATCCTCGTTGAGCATCTTTCCGGCGGCTGAGGGCCGGAAAAAACAGAGAAAATGCAAAAACGTGCGCGTGTTTCGTTGACACACGCACGTTTTGTTTGCTATGCTGGACAAAGACGGCGCTCTATGCGGATGCGCCGGGTATCGGAGAAGGAAAAAGAGGGATCAGGGTTATGGAAAAACGAGAAAAATTTGCCTCGCGGCTGGGCTTTCTGCTCATTTCGGCCGGGTGTGCCATCGGCATCGGCAACGTATGGCGCTTCCCCTATATTACCGGACAGTACGGCGGCGCGGCGTTCGTGCTTATTTACCTGTTTTTCCTGGTCGTGCTGGGCTTGCCCATCATGGCCATGGAGTTCGCCGTGGGCCGGGCGTCCCGCAAAAGCTGCGCGGTCAGCTTCCGCGTGCTGGAGCCTGCGGGCACCAAATGGCATTGGTACGCCTGGCTGGGCATGGCGGGCAACTATCTGCTGATGATGTTCTATACCACGGTGGCGGGCTGGATGCTGGCCTATGTGGTAAAAATGCTGCGCGGTGCGTTCACAGGCGCGTCCGCCGAGGCGGTGGGCGGCATTTTCAATGACATGCTGGCGCAGCCGGGGCCGCAGATATTCTGGATGATTGTGGCTGTGGTGCTGGGCTTCGGCGTGTGCAGCCTGGGCTTGCAGAACGGTGTGGAGAAAATCACAAAAGCCATGATGGTCTGCCTGCTGCTGCTGATGGTGGCGCTGGCTGTGCGCAGCGTCACACTGCCGGGCGCGGACGAAGGCCTCAAATTTTATCTTGTACCGGATTTCGGGCGCCTTGTGGAGCAAGGCGTGGGCAATGTGGTGTACGCGGCCATGGGACAGGCCTTTTTCACGCTGTCTCTGGGCATCGGCGCCATGGCCATTTTCGGCAGCTACATCGGCAAGGAGCGCACGCTGCTCAGCGAGAGCGTCAACATCACGCTGCTGGATACCTTTGTGGCGCTGATGGCGTGGATGGACCGGGAGATCACCTGGTATATGGTCTTTGCGTGTATGATCGGGGCCTTTATCGTGGCCCTGGTGGCTATGGATGGATGGGAGCGGCTCAAAGAAATCTGGGACCGGACCGGCTACCAGAAAAAGCCCATGGACAAGTCTTAAGGAGGTGATCCAGTATCTCCCGGCCGGCGGGGTTAAGCCGGATGTTTATTGCGACGTCGCAACAGGGAAAAAATACGAAAACGGTAGAAACCTGTCGGAAGATATGGTAGGATAAAGATGCTGTCGAACCTCCAGCAGAAGGGAGGTGACACCCTATGGAGTACATAATAACTTTCCTTATCTCTGTATTGGTAAGCGTAATTGGCTACTACGTTTGTAAATGGCTGGACAGAGATAAATAGGCAGCAACAGCCTAAACGGAGTGGTTCACCGTAACGAACAAGAAAACCCCAGAGCTGGCACTCTGGGGTTTTCGTTTTGCCCTATGGACAATAATAGCTTT
>OGYY01001305.1_pt1 | contig 22116 bp, 20 predicted proteins | sample 1576671 | NCBI WGS metagenome assembly OGYY01 (sample SAMEA3541593, study PRJEB24748) | human gut metagenome | biome: human gut; feature: human-associated habitat; material: faeces | place: China | collected 2012 | reverse complement strand
CGGAGGAAGGAAAGATTGTGCATGCAAGGTTCGACAAGTTCCGGCAGATCAACCGTTTTTTGGAGATGGTCGGTGATGCGGTCGGGGACGATACATCAGAAACACTTCACATCATTGATTTTGGCTGTGGAAAATCTTACCTGACATTCGTGCTGTATTACTATTTTACGGAGATTCAGAAAAGAAACGTGCAGATTGCAGGGCTTGACCTGAAAGCGGACGTGATTAAGAACTGCAATGCCGCCGCGAAAAAGTACGGCTATGAGAATCTGCATTTTGAGGTGGGAGACATTAACGGATACCGCACGGATGCGCCGGTGGAGATTACCCCTGCCGAATTGAAGCGTAAGACACCGGACCGCGACAAGCTCTTCGCCATCTTTGATGAACTGGAGTTCAAGACCCTCGCCGAAAGAGTGCGCCGCAGATTAGACAGCGACGGGAGGCCCGCATCCAGCGAAACAAACACCAAGAAAGATACTGAAGCCTGTAATGCCTATGAGAATAAGGAAGCGAAAAGCGCAGAGGTGAAGGATAGTTTCGAGAAAGCGGAATATATCATTGCCGAAGGCAACCCCAATGTGGTATTATGCGAAAGAGGCATCCGCACCTTTGAGACCAGCATGCGCAACACCCTCGACCTTGCCGGTGTGGTGATGCTGCACAAGATGACCCACCTGCCCGTTATTGTGGACCCCAGCCATGCCTGCGGCCACGCATGGATGGTGCCGGATCTGGCAAAGGCCGCTGTTGCTGCCGGTGCCGACGGCCTGATGATCGAGGTGCACAACAACCCCGCCAAGGCAAAGTGCGATGGTGCCCAGAGCTTGACCCCCGACCAGTTCGACGAGCTGATGCAGTTCATTGGCAAGGAAGTGGAGTTCTTTGGCAAAAAGCTGAACTGATGATTTGAACTATCCTCTGCGGAATTATTATTTTGTGTTTGCAACGAGGAAGATCCTGCGGGATCTTCCTCGTTGCTTTTTTCACACTGCATCTTCCGGTTCTGCCCCTTTTCCTGTGAAAAAAACAACCCCGGGGCGCTTGCGGTCACCCCGGGGTTGTTACAAGAATGATCTACTTTTTCAGGAGATCAGGCTCTTTTCCTTGGCCTTATCCCAGACAAGGCAGGTTTGGAGCTTGGTCACATAGCGATAGGGGCGGAACTCGTTTTCCTTCACATCGTCCATCAGACCCTGCTCTTCCATCCAGCTGGCAGCCTGCCGCAGATGAAGGTCGGCGTCATCGATGTCGCTGAAGCTCTTCACCGTCTGCGGTTCCGGGCAGCCGGCCTTTTCCCAGATCAGGGTCGCCAGACCGGCGCGGTTGGAGGGCATGGGGACGCCGGGCATATTCAGCACGCGATAGATGCCGGTTCCGGTTTCGTAAATGCCCCACACGGCTGCACCGGTCAGCGCAACAGCCGCAATGCCGGCCACCACATCGCTGCTGCTGCCGCCGCCGGGATTGACAGGGTCAACACTGCCGCCCTGATACAGCGCTTCGACGGTCACGTTGCAGCCGGGCATCTTAAACTGTGCAGTCTGATCATCGCCCAGATCCAGCTCTTTGCCATCGTCACGCACGGCGCTCCAGCCGAGGAACTCTGCGCCCTCTGCGCCCTCCGGGAGGTTTGCCGTCACGGTCACGAGGGTGTTTTCCGGCACAACGGTGGCAGTATCCAGCTCCTGCTCCCCGGCACCGAGGTTAGCGGTTGCCTTCGCATTTACAGCGTTGACGATGTTGCCGTTGGCATCTGCCAGATAGCGGTATTCCACGCCGTTGGCATCGCGCTTATAGCCGATGATGTAGCCAGAATTCATGCTGAAGAGTCTCAGCTTGTTCTGATAGCTGAGATCCTCGTTGTCCGTTGTGATCTGACGGCCCCGCGCAGGGTCATCCACCCGGATCTTTGCCGTACCGACAAAGCTTTTTTTGATGTTGATCTGCTGGTCATTTCCCAGACTAATATCATCAGTATTATCCTCAAAGGTCACAGCCTTCAGGTCGATCTCCGAATCGCCTGCATCGGCCACACGGACACCGGTGACGCTGTTGCGGATGGTGCCGCTGTTCAGCTGCACATCGCCGCTTTCGCCCGAAATGTCAATGGCGATGCCGTTCGGCGCTTCGACCGTGCCGCCATTAAGGCGCAGACCTCCGCGGTTTTTGACAGCAATACCGGCGTCCGTAGTAAAGCTTCCGCCGTTGATCCGTACCTGACCCCAGTTGTTGTCAATGCAGCTGGCACCCTCAGACACAAAGGTTCCGTCTGTTGTGCTGCCCTTGTTAATGGTCAGGTTTGCAGAGTTGTTGACAAAGCAGCTTTTTGTGCCGGTGGTTTTGAAGTCGCCGCCATTGACGTCCACCGTGCCGGTACTGTTAAGGATAACAGGTTCCGCGGAGATTGCGGTAACATCGTTCAACGTCATGTGGCCACCACTAAAAATCCAAAAAACAGCTCTTTCTTCTGCCGGGTTTTTATCATGTATATACGTACCCCCGTTAATAATCACCCTTCCAGAACCTGAAGCTGTCAGACAGTAAGCATTCGATTCCATTTCTGCATCATTTACCGTAAGTGTACCTGCAGGAACCATGCCTACATTAAAGGTTCTCGATGTGTATTTACCTTTTTCAATTGTCACCTGTGCTGACGGAGAAGCTACATTTATGAAGTGTTTTGCATACGTTGCACAGTCAACTACATAATCGGCTTCACTCTTAATATTTACGATTCCTGCATTTTCCACATCGATAAAAGGATCAGAATTACTGAATGTAACATTACCTTTAATGGCAATATTCACCGGCTGTGTCGTATTGATCACGATTTTACCAGTATAAGGCCCCGCCTGGATCTCGTAATTGCCGCCTTCGGTGATGATCTTACCTTCAAACGGGATCGTTGTGGCTGCGGTATCTTCCTGCGCAGTTACGCCATTTTCAGGCGTACCCCCCCAGAGCAAGTGCATTGACCGGAAGGACAGATGTCATCATGCATGCCGCAAGCACTGCACTGATGAACCGCATCTTCTGTTTTTTCATCCTCAAAACCTCTGCTTTCTGTTAAATTTCTGAGACTTATGTCTCGCATTTTTAGTATAGCACCTCTATTTTCTGCATACAATCTTCACCTGCACTGAAATTTGCCTTGTAATTTCTTCTAATTTTTGTTGCCTTTGCTCGAAATTCTCTGAAACTTTTCCCGGTAGTACCGGCCCCCCCGGCATTCCATTTTTTGCGTATTTGTGTTATACTATAGTGTATTTGCAATCCACCCTGAAATGAGGTTTTTTTATGAAAGCACATATCGCACGCAACCAGAACGCCGGTGTCCCGCTGATTCTGGGCTGGAACCTTTCCCCCGCCGACCGCGGCAAGCTGGAAGGCATGGCTCCTGCTTTTGGCATGAAGCTGCTGCTCGTCTCCCCTGCCGATGCGGGCAAGACCGTGGCACAGCTGCTGGGCGAGGTGGAGACCAAGGCCGCCCGCACGCTGGTGCTGGAGCCGGGTGCCTACCCGCCGGCAGTGGTTCTGGCCAACTTCAAGGAGAAGGATGTGGACACCCTGCTGGATCTGATGAAGCAGGCACAGGTCACCATTCCGCTCAAGGCCGTTGTGACTCCCTCCAACCGCAGCTGGGTGTTCGGCGATCTGCTGGCCCACCTGCAGGAGGAGCACGCCGCCTTTACCGCCGCAAAGGAGAACCACACCGTATGAAGACCCGCGCAAAACGTTTCGTCAGCGCCCTGCTGGCCGGGGTGCTCTGCCTGAGCCTGCTGGCAGGCTGTGCCTCCAAAAAGAAAGAGCTTACCCGCTATTCCACCGTTTTTTATGATGTGTTCGATACCGTAACGCAGGTGATCGCCTACTGCGAGAGCGAGGAAGAATTCAACACCCAGATGGATGCCCTGCACGCAGACCTTATTACCTATAACCAGCTGTATGATATCTACAACGATTACCCCGGCGTGACCAACGTCAAGACCATCAACGACAATGCCGGCAGCGCTCCGGTGGAGGTGGACGACCGCATCCTCTCCATGCTGGAGCTGGCCGACCAGATGTACCAGACCACCAACGGCAAGCTGAACATTGCCATGGGCAGCGTGCTGAATATCTGGCACAATTACCGCGAAGCTGCCGAAGCCGCCGAGACGGATGCCGACAACAAGCTGCCCACCATGGAAGAGCTGGAAGCAGCCGCCCAGCACTGTGATATCAACAACGTGATCATCGACGCGGATGCCAAGACCGTTTATCTGGCCGACCCGGAAATGCTGCTGGATGTGGGCAGCGTGGGCAAGGGCTACGCCGTGGAAATGGTGTGTCAGGCTGCCGAGGCCCGCGGCCTGACCAGCGCTCTGGTGAGCGTGGGCGGCAACCTGCGCGCCATTGGTGTAAAACCGGACGGCAGCCAGTGGACCGGCGGCGTGGAAAACCCGTGGAGCTCTTCGGATGTATACACCTCGGATTCCATGCTGGACGGTGCCATCAACATGAGCGATATGGCCCTTGTGACCAGCGGCGACTACCAGCGCTACTATGTGGTGGACGGCAAGCGCTATCACCACCTGATCGACCCGGACACCCTGTTCCCCGCCGCCTACTTTAACGGCGTGACCGTGCTGTGCAGCGACTCCGGCCTTGCCGACTGCCTGACCACCGGCCTGTTCTGCCAGCCGCTGGAGGACGGGATGAAGATCGTGGAAAGTCTGGACGGCGTGGAAGCCATGTGGTGCACACCGGATCAGCAGGTCATCACCTCTTCCGGCTGGGATTCCCATTTGAAAAAGTAACCCTTAAAACGGCAAAAGGCCGACGCAGTGCTGCGTCGGCCTTTTGCTGTTTTATCAGATGGTGAACTGCACCACACAGAATGCCGCGTAGATGCACAGCAGCGCAATGCCCTGCGGGCGGCTCAGCTTGCCCTTGAAGAGAGCGGGCAGGGTGAGCAGCAGCATCACGGCGAACATGACCGGGAACTCCAGCACCAGCGATGCATTGTGGCCGAAGAGCATGGAGTTCTGCGGGATGGTAAAGGGTGCCACCGTGGCGGAAACACCGCTCACCAGCACCAGATTGAACACGTTTGCACCAATGACATTGCCCAGCGAAAGTGCACCGTGGCCCTTTGCCAGCGAGGTGATGGCCGTTACCAGCTCCGGCAGCGAGGTGCCCAGTGCCACGAAGGTGAGCGCGATCACCGACTCCGGCACGCCCAGTGCCTGTGCGATCAGGGTACCGTTGTCCACCAGCAGGTTGGCACCCACGGCAATGAGCACCGCGCCCACGGCCAGCAGGCCCAGCTCCTTGGCAAAGGATGCATTTTCTTCCGGTTCTTCCTCTTCTTCCGGGGCGGGGGCGTTCTTCATGGCCATCACGTTGCAGATGATATACGCTGCGAACATGGCCAGAAGGATCAGGCCCACCGGGCGGGAGAAGTAGCCGGTGGTGTAGGCCACACCGGCATAGAAGGCCGCTGCCACAAAGAAGAACAGCACCGGCGTGCGCAGGCTCTTGGGGTCTACCTTGCCCGGCTTCACCGCAATGGTGAGGGCCGCAATGAGCGATGCATTGCAGATGATCGAACCGATGGCGTTGCCATAGGCGATCTCGCCGTGGCCGGTAAAGGCCGAGGTGGTGGAGACCATCACCTCCGGCAGGGTGGTGCCGATGGACACCACGGTGGCACCGATGAGCAGCTCCGGCACATGGAAGCGGCGGGCAATGCCCGTGGCACCATCCACGAACCAGTCACCGCCCTTGATGAGGCACAGCAGGCCCACGATGAACAGCAAAACAGGAATGAGCATAGTTTTCTCCTTTTGTTTTTGGCAGAGCAGCAATAAAAAAGAGGCCTTTATTACATCCTGCCCAGAAACGGGAAAGTGTAATAAAAGTCTCAAGCTTCCGGTGACACAGCGGGCATTTCTGCCGGGATGTCGCTGCGCCACAGCGCACCGTTTTTGCAAAACGAGCGCCCTTTACTCCCTTTTATCCGAAAAATATTATACCGGTTTTTGCACCAAAGTGCAAGAGGAGCGTTGAAATTTCATCCGGCCTTGGCTACTTTCTTCGCGTTGGGATAAATACGCTCCATGCGGGCATCGTCAAAATGCGCATCCAGCAGCGTATCGATGCTGCTTTTGGGCGCTTCACCGCTGGTGCGGGCATCGTACCGGGCCAGCGCCAGCGCACTGGTGAGCGTGTTCACCGCCATGAACACTGCCAGCAGGGCGGTCATCCATGGGCGGACGCGGCTGCGCACCTTCTCCATGCCTCTGAGCACCAGCGGATAGCCGTAGCGCATCCATATCACCGCCGCAATGCCCCAGAAAAAGCAGTACAGCAGGTTGATGCGCCCGCCCAGATTGAACTTGAACTTGCTGTAGTCCCAGAACACGGTACCGAACAGCAGCTCGGTGACGGCGCTGCACACGTATTCGTACACACCGCCCATGACGGTGCCGAAGGCGAACAGATAGCGGTCGCTCCGGTCCTTTTCCTGACGCAGCAGCACCGTTGCCAGCACCAGCGCCAGACCCCACACCACGCTGAACGGCCCCCAGACCAGACTGGAGCGGCTCATCCAGACCCCGGCGGTCACGCGGCAGAACACCGTCTCCACCATGTCGCCCAGAAACGCGCCGATCACGAACAGCCACAGCAGATCGGACACGCTGAGGAAGTTCTTTTCCCCCTTCCGGAGCGCAGTCTGCTCCTGCTGGGCCGCAGCCGGGTAAGCATACTGGATGCGTTTTTCAATGTAAAGCGCGATCCTGCGGCGCAGCGTATCCGACCGCTCCCCCAGTCTCTGGTTGAGCTGCTCCAGCATCGGGTGCCGGGCCGCATACTGCTGCACCAGCACCGCCGAACCGATCTGGTCCAGTACCGCCACCGTCAGCGAGACCCATACTGCCGGGCGCAGCAGCCAGACCGGGATATGCGCGCACAGCTGCAGCAGCACATTATTGCCCCACAGCACACTTGCCGTGCCCAGCGCACCCCACAGCAGCGAATACTGCAGGCACACATAGCCATTCAGATTGAATTTTTTGCCGGAATAGTCCCACCACTTGCGGCGGTGCAGGCGTTCCAGCAGCTTGGCGGTGATCCATTCCATCACCGTTGCCGCCATCATACAGGCAAAGAACAGGTAGACCGGCTCGGCGCGCAGGTCGCCGAAACTCACGGCCAGCAGCACGCCGGTGGTACCGTAGATAAAGCAGAACGGGCCTGCCGCCGCACCGCGGTTGGCAAACCTTCCTCCCCGGATGGTCGCGACTACCGTCTCAGCCACCCAGCCCAAAAAGGAATATACTAGATAAATAACACCCAGAGTATAGAAGTTCAGCGTCATAAGGTTCCTTTCGCTTCCAGTTTTTTCTTACTGCATTGATTGTACCCGTTTTGGGCGCTGTGTACAAGAGCCGTGCAGAAATTTTGTCACTCTGCGACGCGGCAGGCTCTCCGGGCATCTCTGAAAAGACGAAGATCCAGCCTGTTGCTTTGTTTTCAGATACATCTTAGAAAAAGGCCCTGCCATCCCGAAGGACAGCAGGGCTCAAAATTACAGCTTGAATTTACAGAGCGGAATCACAGCTGGCTCTTATACAGCTCCACGATCTCCTCCACGCTGGTGTCGCGGGGATTGCCGGGACGGCAGGCGTCTGCAAATGCGGACTCGGCGAGGAACTGGATATCCTCTTCCTTCAGGATGCCGTGCAGATTTGCGGGGATGCCCACGTCTGCGCTCAGCTGCTTGACGGCGGCGATGGTGGCGTCAGCGGCTTCCACATCGTTCATCTCGTCGATGCCCACAACACCCATGGCCTTGCCCACGGCACGGTAGCGCTCACCGGCGACGCTCTTGTTGTACTCCAGACCCACCGGCAGCAGGATGGCGCAGGCCACACCGTGCGGGGTGTCGTACAGAGCGGACAGGCCATGTGCCATGGAGTGGACGATGCCCAGACCCACATTGGAGAAGCCCATGCCGGCGATGTACTGGCCCAGAGCCATGCCCTCGCGGCCTTCCGGGGTGTTCTGCACTGCGCCGCGCAGGCTCTGGCTGATGAGCTTGATGGCTTCCAGATGGAACATATCGGAGATGACGCAGTGACCCTTGGTGATGTAGCCCTCGATAGCGTGGGTCAGAGCGTCCATGCCGGTGGCGGCGGTCAGGCCCTTGGGCATGGAGGACATCATATCGGGATCGACCACGGCGATCTCGGGGATATCGTTGGTATCCACGCAGACGAACTTGCGCTTCTTCTCCACATCGGTGATGACGTAGTTGATGGTGACCTCAGCAGCAGTGCCGGCGGTGGTGGGAACAGCGATGGTGAACACAGCGTGCTTCTTGGTGGGAGCAACGCCTTCCAGAGAGCGGACATCCGCAAACTCGGGGTTATTGATGATGATGCCGATGGCCTTTGCGGTATCCATGGAGGAGCCGCCGCCGATGGTCACGATGCAGTCAGCTTCAGCAGCCTTGAAAGCGGCCACGCCGTCCTGCACGTTGGCGATGGTGGGGTTGGGCTTGATCTCGCTGTAAACAGCGTAGACAAAGTTTGCAGCATCCAGCAGATCGGTGACCTTCTTGGTGACGCCGAACTTGATCAGGTCGGGATCGGAGCAGACGAATGCCTTCTTGTAGCCGCGGGCGGTCAGTTCGGGAACGATGTTCTCAATGGCACCGTGGCCATGGTAGGAGATGGTATTCAGAACGATGCGGTCAGCCATAGTTATTTTTCCTCCAAATCTCTTTTCCGCCGCTTTCCGGGCGGAGCTCTCTGTTTTTCAGCATAGCACAGTGTCAAAAGCTTTGCAATGTGAAATTGTTTGAATTTATTGTAATTTTTTATCAATGTGCAGTGTTTTATGGGCACTTTTCCAATTTCCCACAGTTTTATGGTGTTTTTTCTTTTTCCCCTTGACAAACAGCGCAAATCGTGTATTATTGTATCAAGTGCTTAATACAGCAAGACAAGGAGATGATACCATGGGCGAACAGTTTGATGCCAGCCGCCCGATCTATGCCCAGCTTGTGGAACGGCTCAAGGCCCGGATCCTGGCCGGCACCTACCCACCGGGCGGGCATCTGGATTCGGTACGTGATCTGGCCGCAGCCGCCGGGGTGAACCCAAACACGATGCAGCGGGCCCTTGCCCAGCTGGAGACGGAAGGGCTGGTGCGCACCGAACGCACCGCAGGCCGCTATGTTACGGAGGATACTGCATTGATCGAACAGCTTCGCGCCGATACCGCCCGGACGCTGGCGTCGGATTTTCTGGAAAAGATGCGCGGCATCGGCTACAGTCCCGCACAGGCGGCCGCGCTTTTGGAACACTGGGACGCAAAGGAGGATCGCAATGAATGAGCTTTTGAGCTGTGAAGCACTGACCAAGTGCTACCAGAAGGATAAGACCGCACTGGAAAATGTAGACCTGCACATCGGCTTTGGCCGCATCGTGGGGCTGCTTGGCCCCAACGGCAGCGGCAAGACCACCCTCATCAAGCTGGCGAACGGTCTGCTGCAGCCCAGTGCAGGCAGCATCCGGATCGCCGGCATGACCCCCGGGCCGGACACCAAAGCCATCGTGTCCTATCTGCCGGATGCCGACTGGCTGCCGGACTGGATGCGTGTGGAGCAGCTGGTGGAAATGTTCCACGAATTTTATGCCGATTTTGACCCCGCTAAGGCAAACGAAATGCTGGCCCGGCTGGAACTGGAACCGAAGGCGCGGCTCAAGACCCTCTCCAAGGGCAGCAAGGAAAAGGTGCAGCTGATCCTGGCCATGAGCCGCGCCGCAAAGCTCTACCTGCTGGATGAGCCCATTGGCGGCGTGGACCCTGCCGCCCGGGACTATATCCTGAGCACCATCCTGAACAACTACAGCCGGGATGCGACCGTCATTCTATCCACCCACCTCATCGGCGATATCGAGCCAATTCTGGACGAAGCCGTCTTTTTGAAGGATGGCCGGGTGTTCGCCCACCGCAATGCCGAAGAGCTGCGCGAGACCGAGGGCATGAGCGTGGATGCATATTTCCGGGAGGTATTCAAATGCTGAAACAGCTGTTAAAATATGAATTCAAGGCCACCGGCCGCACCTACGGCGGGCTGTATCTGGCCCTTGTTGCGCTGGCAGTGCTGAGCGGCTTTTCCCTGCGCAGCTCTTCCAAGGACAACTTTGCATCTCTTCTGCTGTTCGCCTACATGGTCGTAGCCGTTGCGGTGGCAGTGGTGTCCGTGATGACCATTGTCACCCGCTTCACCCGCAATCTGCTGGGCCGCGAAGGCTACCTGATGCACACCCTGCCGGTGACGGAAAGCCAGCTCATCCTTTCCAAGCTGATCTCCAGCGTAGTTTGGATGCTTTGCAGCAGCATCGTGGGTATTTTCTCCTTTGCGGTGATGCTGCTGGCTCTGTCTCTGAACAGCGCGGCCCTGCAGCAGCTGCCGGAGCTGTGGCAGAAAGTGGTAGAGATCTTCCGAGAGATCTTCCGCATGACCGGCAGCTCCGGGTGGCTCTGGCTGGCCTTTGAAACGCTGAACGGACTGGTGGCACTGGTGTCCAGCATCCTGTGCATCTATGCCGCATGCATGATCGGCCACCAGTTCAAAAAGCACATGGTCCCGGCCGGTATTCTGGCATTTTTCCTGCTGTCCTTCCTGCAGAACTGGCTGAGCTCCGGTGTCAGCAGTGCCGACATGCTGCAGGCTGTTTCTTATCCCACCCTTGGCGGTGTAGATGTTTCCATCGCTGCGCCCAGTGCGTTCACCACCCTGTTCGGGCTGGCGGTCAGCATCGCCTTTGCCGCAGGATACTTTCTGCTGACCCGCTGGCTGATGGAGCATAAGCTGGATCTGGAATGATCTTAATGTCCTCCGCTTTCGTTCTGGGCATTTTCAGCGGAACTACTTCTTAATTGCAATTTGTAAAAGGCCGAACCATAAACTTCATCTGATACAAAAAACATCTGCAAGCTGCCCCATTCCGGGCAAAGTTTGCAGATGTTTTTCTTGTTATAGAGTGTTCAGCACTCGTCGTACTGCTTTTTCAGGTAGTTCAGGCATTCCACCGCGTTTTCCGGGGTGGTGTTCTCCAGCGTTGCAAAGATATAGGGCTTTTCCTGCTTTGCAAAGCGCAGGATGGTGCGGTAGTCCTCCATACCGCCCTGCCCTGCACCCGTAGCAGCCAGCTGGCCGCCCGCATCCTTGCGCAGGAAATCCTTGAAGTGGATCATGGCAATGTCCTTGCCCAGAAGCTCGATGGCCTCGGCGAACACTTCCTCGCGGCGGTCCACATTTTCCATGTTCAGCAGGTTGACGGGGTCGAACAGGATCTGCAGGTTCGGGCTGCCGATCTCGTCCAGCACGATGCGGGCGCGTCTGGCATCGTACACGATGTGCTTGACCACCGGCTCAATGGCAATGGTCACGCCGTACTGCTCGGCACAGCGCACCACCGGCTTGAAGTTCTTGATAAAGGTGGAAAGGGCTTCGTCGCTGCGGCACTCCGGACAGAATTTGTACTCCGCGTTGGGCGCACCGGTCTCGGTGCCCACCATGCCGCAGCCCAGCAGGCTTGCAAAGCGGATATGGGCATAGTATTTTTCCTGAATGGCGTGCAGGGCATCCGCATCCGGGTGGGCAAGGTTCAGGTAGTTGCCCAGCACGGCAATGTCGATGCCGTTTTTCTCAAACAGATGCCGCAGATACAGCGCATAGCCGGGGGTCAGGGCGCTGGGGGTGCAGGGCAGCTCCTTGAAGGATTTGCTCAGAGCCACATGGGCGCAGGTAAAGCCTTTCCGGCGCACCAGCGGCAGCACCTGTTCAACGGGCAGCTTTTCCGCGTCATGCAGACGCAGGCCGAATTGGATCATGGAAAACCTCCTCCTTTCCCGCACAACACGCGGGGTTGCATTGACCTTATTATACACGAAAGCTGCGTTCCATGGAACCGCCTGAAACAAAAAAAGAGCATCACTTTGCACCCTCAATGGATACAAATGATGCTCTTTTTTCAGATCTGGTCCTGGCAGACGCGGCTCTTTCTCAGCGCCGGTACTTTGCAGCGGCCTGCAGGCGCTGCATCGCACGGTCGAGCGCGATCTTGCTCTGATAATATTCATGCATGCTCTGCTGATGCTGCAAACGCTCCTCGGCACGGATGCGGGCAGCCTCGGCACGGTTCTTGTCGATATCCTCCGGACGCTCGGCGCTGTCCACCAGCACCATCACGTAGGCAGGCGTCACCTCGGCAATGCCGTCGCCTACCAGGATGTCCCGGCTTTCACCGTTCACCTCAAAGTGCAGGATACCCATGTGGATGGCCACCAGCACCGGGCTATGTCCGGCCTGTATGCCGTACACACCATCGCTGATGGGCAGCACAAGGTCTTCGCAATCGCCCTGATAGTACTCACCGCTGGACGCAGTGATGTTCAGCATGAACTTGTTCATCAGACGGCACCGCCCTTTTCCTCAGCCAGCTTTTCCGCTGCCTTCTGGCGGGCATCTTCCAGCGTACCAACGTTGAAGAAAGCCCACTCCGGCAGGTCGTCGGCTTCGCCGTCCACAATGGCGGCAAAGCTGCGCACGGTATCCTGCAGCGGCACATACTTGCCCTTCAGGCCGGTAAAGTTCTCGGCCACAGCAAAGGGCTGGGACAGGAACTTCTGCAGCTTGCGGGCGCGGGCAACGGTGAGCTTGTCGTTCTCGTCCAGCTCGTCCATGCCCAGAATGGCAATGATGTCCTGCAGTTCCTGATAGCGCTGCAGAATGGACTGCACCTTGCGGGCCACGCGATAGTGCTCCTCGCCCACAATATCCGCTTCCAGAATGCGGGAGGTGGATGCCAGCGGGTCCACGGCCGGGTAAATGCCCTGCTCCACGATCTTACGGGACAGCACGGTAGTGGCATCCAGATGTGCAAAGGTGGTGGCGGGGGCCGGGTCGGTCAGGTCGTCGGCGGGGACGTAGACGGCCTGCACCGAGGTGATGGAGCCGTCGCGGGTGGAGGTGATGCGCTCCTGCAGAGCGCCCAGCTCGTTGGCCAGCGTGGGCTGATAGCCGACGGCCGAAGGCATACGGCCCATCAGAGCGGAGACCTCCGAACCGGCCTGCACGAAACGGAAGATGTTATCAATGAACAGCAGGACGTCCTTGTGGGTCTCCTCACGGAAATACTCGGCCATGGTCAGGCCGGTCTCGGCCACACGCATACGGGCTCCTGGGGGCTCGTTCATCTGGCCAAAGACCAGTGCGGTCTTGTTCAGAACACCGGAGGCGTTCATCTCGCCCCAGAGGTCGCAGCCCTCGCGGGAGCGCTCGCCGACGCCGGTGAAGATGGAGTAGCCGCCGTGCTCGGTGGCCACGTTATGAATCAGTTCCTGGATCAGCACGGTCTTGCCGACGCCTGCACCGCCGAACAGACCGATCTTGCCGCCCTTTGCATAGGGGGCCAGCAGGTCGATGACCTTGATGCCGGTCTCCAGAATTTCGGTCGCGGGCTTCTGCTCCGCAAAGCTGGGGGCCTTGCGGTGGATGGGCCAATGCGGCACATCATCCACAGAGCCCTTGCCGTCGATGGGTCTGCCCAGCGGGTCAAACATGCGGCCCAGCGTGGCTTCGCCCACCGGTGCGGTCAGGCCGTGGCCGGTGGCCTGCACGGTCATGCCCTTGCCCAGACCCTCGCTGGCGGAAAGCATGATGCAGCGCACAGTGGTCTCGTTGACATGCTGTGTCACTTCCATCGTGCGCTCGGTGCCCTCGGCGGTCACGGTAAGCGCTTCCTGCAGGGCAGGCAGCTTGCCTGCGGTGAACTGCACGTCCACCACAGGGCCGGCTACGCGAATAATAGTTCCCTGTATCATACGATTGCCTCTATACTAATTTGTAAATACGTTTTATTCCGCCCGGTTCTGCACGGCAGCCGCACCGCCGATAATCTCGGTGATCTCCTGTGTGATGGAGCCCTGACGGGTGCGGTTGTATTCCAGCTGCAGCTCACGGATCATATCGTTGGCGTTCTTGGTGGCGGAATCCATGGCGGTCATGCGGGCGCTCTGCTCTGCGCAGAAGCTCTCGGTCATGGCACCAAAGATCATGCCGTGCATATAAATGGGCGCGATTTGTTCAAACACCGTCCATGCAGACGGGAACATCTCCACATCGCCCTTCGGATCGCCCAGACCCTTGGGGGCAGGCTGCAGATGGGCGCGGTCCAGCGGCAGCAGACGCACCATGGTGGGCTCGCTGGTCAGTGCATTCTCGATGCGGGTATAGATGAGATAGATCTCATCCAGCTTGCCGGTCTTGAAATCATCGATGGCGTCCATCGTGATATCGCGGGCACGCTGCAGCGTAGGCTCCGTGGCACCGTAGTGGAAATCCTCCACCAGCCGCGGGTCCTTGTGGTACAGGGCGCGGTAGCCGGTCTGGCCGATCACATAGAACCGGTCATTCTCATCCGCATTTTCCTTGAGGAACTTGATGATGTTCTGGTTGTAAGCGCCTGCCATGCCCTTATCTGCCGTCAGCACGATGTAAGCCCGCTTGGGGTTTGCGGTGTTGCGCTCGTGGAAGAACGGATGCACCGGCTCTTCCGGCAGGTGGGGCACCACGCGGGAAATGGTATCGCGCATACGGTTGAAGTAGGGCGATACATTCTGGTAGTTCTTACGTGCCTTGCGCAGCTTGGACGAGGAGATCAGGTACATGGCGTTCGTGATCTTCATGGTGTCCTGAATGCTCTCGATGCGCTCCTTCAGCAGCTTACTGGACGGCATGGCTGTCGCCTCCCGCATAAGCTTTCCAGGCGTTCAGGATGGCATCGACCATTTCAGGTTCCAGCTTGCCGGTGGCGGTGATCTTATCCATCGTACCGGACACATCCGCGCGGAACTGACGCACAAATGCGGAAGTTTTGGCGCGCAGCTCGGCAGTGGGCAGTTCGTCCAGCACACCGTGGGAAGCCAGCACCAGCGTGACCACCTGCTCGGCGTCGGACTTGGGCTGATACAGCGGCTGCTTGAGCATTTCCATCAGAGCCTTGCCGTGATCCAGCTGGCGGCGGGTCTCCGCGTCCAGATCCGAGCTGAACTGTGCAAAGGACTCCATATCCTTGTACTGTGCCAGCTCGATACGCAGGTTGGCGTTGGCCTTCTTCATGGCCTTGGTCTGGGCAGCGCCGCCCACACGGGACACCGACAGACCCACATTGACGGCCGGGCGGTTGCCTGCATTGAACAGGGCGCTCTCGAGGAAGATCTGACCATCGGTGATGGAAATGACGTTGGTGGGGATGTAGGCCGAAACGTCGCCTGCCTGCGTCTCAACGATGGGCAGTGCGGTGATGGAACCGCCGCCCAGATCGTCGCGCATCCGGCAGGAGCGCTCCAGCAGACGGGAGTGCAGATAGAACACGTCGCCGGGGTAAGCCTCACGGCCCGGAGAGCGGCGCAGCAGCAGAGAAATGGCACGGTAAGCCACTGCATGCTTGGACAGATCGTCGTAAACGATCAGCACGCTCTTGCCCTGACTCATGAAGTACTCGGCCAGTGCGGTACCGGCATAGGGTGCGATGTACTGCAGGGGAGCGGAATCCGAAGCAGTAGCCGCCACGATGGTGGTGTAGCTCATGGCACCGTGCTTCTGCAGATCGCCTGCCACGCGGGCAATGGAAGAAGCCTTCTGGCCGATGGCCACATAAATGCACAGCACACCGGTGTTTTTCTGGTTCAGGATGGCGTCCGTGGCGATGGAGGTCTTGCCGGTCTGGCGGTCGCCGATGATCAGTTCACGCTGACCGCGGCCGATGGGGAACATGGAATCGATGGCGAGGATGCCGGTGTGGAGCGGGGTATCCACGCTCTGACGCTCCAGAATGCCGGGGGCCTGCTTTTCGATGGGGTTGTAGCCCACAGCTTCAATGGGGCCCTTGCCATCGATGGGCTCACCCAGCGGGCTGATGACACGGCCCAGGAAGGCATCGCCCACCGGGATGCCGGCACGCTTGCCGCTGCGGGTCACCATGGTACCCACGCCGACGGTCTCAGCTCCGTCGAACAGCATGATGCCCAGCTGTTCGGGGTCCACGCTCTCCACCATACCCTTGGCACCGTTGTCGAAGGTGACGATCTCGCCGTACACGGCGCGGTTCATGCCTTCGACGTGCACGATGCCGTCGGCAGAGGAGATGACCACACCGCCCTCGGCAGAGGTCTCGGCGGGCTTGTAGTCCTCAATGCGGGTCTTGAGGGTAGCCAGCGAGGGCTTGCCCTCCATCATCTTGTCCAGCTGATGACGGCCGGAGTTATCGAACACGCGGTCGCCCACCTGCAGGACATAGCCGGACAGCAGGCTCTCGTCCACCGTCACGTTCAGGATGACCTCGGTGGCATCATACAGCTTGCGTACCTCGGCGCGGATCCGGTTCAGCTCCTCTTCCCGGGGCTTGCGGGCGCTGCGCAGCTCGGCCTTGACGATGCGGTTGTCCGCAAAAAATTCACGACTGAATTCAGTTGCCATTGCCTGCACCTGCTTTCTCCAGCAGATCGTCCAGCAGACGTGCGTCGTCCTGGGCGGTCAGATTGCGGGCCAGCAGCTTCTCGCACATCGCACGGGCCAGTGCCGTGGTCTGGGCATCGGCTTCCCGCAGCTTGCTCTGGCGTTCGGCCTCGGCGCTTGCTTTGCCGGCGGCCACGATGGCGTCCGCCTGCTTGCGGGCATCTGCCAGCAGCTGCTGCTTTTCGACCTCAGCCTGCTTTTCGTAGGCTTCGCGGCGGGCAGCGGCCTCATTGTCCACATTGCGCAGTTTTTCCTGTGCGGCGTTCATGGTCTCTGCGGCTTCCTTCTTGGAGGTCTCCGCATCGGCCAGGTTTGCGTCCACCATCTGCTGGCGCTTTGCGATCACGTCCTGAACAGGCTTGAACAGGAACTTGCGCAGCACCGCATACATGACGAGGACGTTCACGACGGTCCACAGCAGGTTAATATCCAACTTCAGCATTCGTCTGCGCCTCCGTTACTGACCCAGGAACAGGATGATCAGCAGTGCAACGACGAAGCCGAAAATTGCAGTACCTTCTGCCAGAGCAGCGCCCAGCAGCAGGTTGGTCTGGATCTTGCCGGATGCCTCGGGCTGACGGGAGATTGCCTCCGTTGCCTTACCCGTTGCGATGCCGATGCCGATACCGCCGCCAATGCCGGTCAGCGCTGCAATGCCAGCGCCCAGAGCAATCAAACCATTCATAGTAATAATCTCCTTTTAAATTCAGTAAATATCAATGGATCAGTCTTCTCCGCCCATGGTCTCTTTCATGAACAGCGAAGTCAGGAACACGAACACATAGGTCTGGATCAGACCGTCGAACAGGTCAAAATACAGGCTGAACACCGCCGGGACGAACACGGGCACCACGAGCTTGATCAGCTCCATGATGACGAATGCGCCCAGCACATTGCCGAACAGTCGCATGCACAGGCTGGTGGGGCGGATGGCGATCTCGAGGATGTTCATAGGGGTCATGACCGGAGTGGGGGCAGACAGACTCTTGAGGAAGCCCACGCCGCCGCGTGCACGGATGCCTGCACCCTCGATCAGGATGATGCTCATCAGCGCCAGCGCTGCGGTCACGTCCAGATCCTTCGTGGGGGGCTTGACACCGAACACGCCGATCAGGTTGCTGAAGGCGATGTAGATGGCCACGGTCATCAGGTAAGGCACATAGCGCCTGCCCTTTTCGCCCAGCAGACCTTCAAAGAAATTGGTGCCTGCGAGGTAGGCCATTTCCAGCACGGCCTGACGCTTGCTGATATGGTCCACCTTCAGGTTTCTGGTAAGCAGGATCGAGCCGATGGTGACGATGGCCAGGATCACCCAGCTGATGACCACGGATTCCGGGATCTGCAGCGGGCCGACCTTGACGTATTCGACGGTCAGCTCTTCCATCAATGCTTTGGTCAGATTATTCAATTGTTTTTCCTCCTTCCTGAAGAATAGGGTTCCGGGGGTAAGACCGCCGCACCGCCCCGGCGGCGCAGCGTCCTTCTTATCGCTCGAAGAAAAGGCGCAGCTTTGTGAAAAAAGTAAGGAAGGTGTTCGGCTCTGTCCGGTCACACCCTCCCTCCTGCACGGGTCACTTCGTCTTTTTTCGTTGTGTATGATAGTACGATTGACGAAAATTGGCAAGTGGCTTTGTGCACATTCTACATTTTAGGTGGTTCTACTGCATTGATATACAAAAAAAGTTGTGCATCTTGTCCAATAAAACGTTCTTCACATGTACTTTTTCCACAAATTTCTTAGCCAATTCTTAGGTTTCAATGGCTTCTTCAGGGCATTCCGGGAAATATTTCCATCAAAAATGCCCCATTGTACATACTTTATATGCCCGATATATAAAATTCGTATAGGCGTCTCGTCCGGTATTACACCCGCTCCTATACATATTTATTATAACTGCATATCTAAAATCTGTCAGTCCGCCTGTTTTGCGCCGCGGCGGAACACCAGCCGGAAGATGGCACGGGCAAGCGGCCCGCAGTACAGCATCTGCCAGCACAGGGCCATGGGCATATTGCAGCCCCATGTATGCACCCAAGTGCCAAAGCCGGGTTCTTTAAACAGCACCGTTGCGATCAGGCTCATCACCGGGCACATGATGCACACGATCATCAGCGAGATGGCATAGGTGATGAACTGCGGACGATCTGTGGGCCGCATGAACATAAACGCCAATCCGGTGGCCAGTTTCTCCACCACGAAAAATTCCAGCACGCAGGCAATGGGAACCATGATCGGCATCTCGTGCAAAGCCATAACAAAGGTGGCATTGGTGACACCGCCTGTGTTCAGCGCCACATTGTAAACGATCATGCCATAGACCATAATTGCAGCCATGACAATGGTAAAGAAGATACGTTCCGGTAAAGTTTTAGACATTTTGATTCTCCGTTTCTTTTGTGTCTAAATTTTTGCCGCAAAAAAGCCGCCCCGCGAAACTTTCATCTCGCGGGGCGGCGGCGACTACCATTCATTGACGCTATTTTAGCACAAATCGATCTGACGCATAATACCCTGTGGACACTTTCTCCCGTTTTGCGCAAAATCCTCCACAAACGGCCCGGAACTTCTGGGCAGTTGATTAGGAAATGATTTGATTTTTATTAAAAATATGAGATAATAGATTTGGACTAATTTTAAAACAGCAATTTTAGAGGGAGACAATGATGTCAAAACGACTATTTTCGGATGAGCCGAATGCCCCCAAACCCCTTAAGGAGCTTTTCTGGGAAAATGCAGAAAAAGCTCGAATGGGGGAATTTTGGAAAGACAAAAAGAGTTACAGAGAGCTCTCAGAAGCCACGGGGATTCCGTCAGGAAGCCTTCGGATGCTCTTTATGAACAAGCCTAAGGGAAATATCCCAAAGATTGTAACTATTACTAACGGTCTGGCCAAGGTGACTGAAAAAAACATTACACTTGGGAAGCTCTTAGCTCGAGACAATCAGCATGAGGTTTTTGAGTTTCCAAGAGATCCTGATCAAGTCACCCAAAACTTGTGGCACAATATTCGCAAGAAGCTGGAAATCACGGAAGATATGGATGAGGGAGAAGTCAGAGAACGTATGACAGCATTTGTAGTCTCATCTGGTATGGCTCAAACCAACTATGACCTGATCAATCAAAGAGGAACGGTTTCGCTTGATACTTTGGAAAAATTTTCTAAAAGACTTAGAGTTGAGCCTTATGAATTGTTGGCTACCATTAGACGAAGGGAGATTATTGATAGGGACGATTTCCCTGTTCCTAAGGAAAATGATAGCGACTACCACATCGATATTGGCAAGCTCAATACATTCATTAAATCACAACCTTACTCGCCCAACGGTCAAGAGGTAGCCTCTGCAAACTTAAGCCCACAGAATCTTTATCATTATTATTCAAAAGGAACTATCGGAGATATGCCCATAAAAACGGCCTATAAGTTTAAAAGACTTGTAGATATTTATGAAGCAGAATATGGTCCCCTTGAACCTTCAAGTCGAGTTTTAGATGTCAAGGAACTAGAAAGATTCCTTTATAGTGGTATGATTACTGGTTATGCCATTGCTAAGACAGGGTTGATGAATGCGACCAATGGAAATCTCTATATTAAGGGCAAACGTCCTATCGAATCCATGCAACTGGATCGTGCCTTCGGTCTCTATAAACACCTAAAAAGACTAAAAAAGGACCAATAAATTCTTTACCTAACAAAAAGCCAAAATCAGCATGCTGATTTTGGCTTTTTGTTTGTTTTTTTATCTGTATGACTAGTAAGAATAATTTTAGTCAATTTTCGGACTTATTTTACAATTGTTTCGCACGTCCATTTTCATCAAAGTGATAAGTCACACCATTGATGGTACGTGTTTGGTTGGTGACGAGCTCACCAGAGTTGTCATCGTAGTAACGAGTTCCCTTGTAGTCTGTAACGAAATCGCCCTTCACTTGTTTACCTTCATAATCAAAGTAGAGGTGTTGACCATTGACGACTTGATCAAAGAGGAGGGCCTTGCCATCGTTACCGAAGTAGTACCAGTTGCCCTTCCAATTAACGAATTGATTAGTTACAGCAGCACCTGTTTCAGCGTCAAAGTAGTAGTAACTGTAGATTTTAGGTTCGATGATAGTACTACTAGATGTCCGAGGATATCTAGTAGACTCTTTTTGCTCAGGACTAAGCACTTTATCTTTTGCGAGATAACCAGTAACTAAGCTTGTAGACTCTGTATTATCGAGATAATAGAGTTTCCCATCGATTTCTTGAAGACCTAAGAGTTTATTACCATTTTCATCAGTATAGTACCAATCGCCACCTACTTGATGGAATCCTTTTTCTCTGACTGCTGCTCCAGTAACCTCATCGTAGAAAGGTCCTGAACCGGAAGGCCCAAAAGTTCCTTGACGGGCTTGTCCATTTTCATAGAACGAATAGGTTACACCATTAATGGTATGAGAACCAGAAAGTGCTTTACCATCTTTATCATAATAGAAGAGCCCATTATCAGCACGAACAAATTGGTTCCGTGGAACTTCCTTCTGTTCACCGGTATCCTTATCATAGTAGTAGCCATTTTTAACTACGTTTTTGAATTGTGTTCCGAGGTGGTCGTCAAAGTAGACAGGGACACCATCAATGGTATGGGCACCTTTTAGAATATTGCCTTGCTTGTCTGCATAGAACCATTTGCCTCGACTTGTAAAGTAACGCCCCTTAACAAGTTCACCAGTATCCTTATCATAATACTTAACTGGGATACCGAAGACAACAAAGCTATCATAGAGAACATTAATGCCATCTTTATCTACAAAGTCATCTTTAGCTTGTATTCCAAATACCCTATCGAAATGCACCTGAACGCCATTGATGACGTGGTCACCTTTAAGGATTTTGCCATTTGAACCGACATAATACCAATGGTTATTAATATTATGGTAACGATTTTTTTCGAGTGTAATTCTCGCACCAGAGTCTTTATCATAGTAGTAACCGTCGTCTCCAAAATCACCTTTAACTTGTCGTCCATAATAAGAATCAAAGTAGACAGGAACATTATTTATGGTTTGTGAACCTTTTAATGGTTTGCCCTCAGCATCAACATAGTACCAATATTTATCTACATTGACATAACGGTTGGTTACAAGTGCACCAGTTGAGGCGTCGTAGTATTTACCATTACCTCCGAAGTCACCTTTTACTTGGGCACCTGTCTTTTTATCGAAGTAGTACTCTTTACCATCAATACGAGTAGCACCCTTCATGGCGACACCTTTTGCGCCAACGAAGTAGCTCTTATCGTTGACTGTTACGAATCGGTTGCTTACTAGCTTACCAGTGTGTTTATCATAATAGCGGTTTTCCTTGTCAAAATTCCCTTTTATTTGAACACCATTTTCATCGAAATAGACCTGAGCTCCATTGATGATATGGCTGCCCTTTATAATTTGTCCTCTATCATTGAGATAGTACCATTTTCCTTTGATTTCAACAAAGCGGTTGGTACCTAAATTGACGAAAACACCATCCTGATCGTAAAAGTGTCCATTAGGA
>OGYY01001303.1_pt1 | contig 22146 bp, 19 predicted proteins | sample 1576671 | NCBI WGS metagenome assembly OGYY01 (sample SAMEA3541593, study PRJEB24748) | human gut metagenome | biome: human gut; feature: human-associated habitat; material: faeces | place: China | collected 2012 | reverse complement strand
TGTATGAATGTCACCGAGAATGATGTGTCGCTGTTTGGCTTTGCCGACAAAGAGAGCCAGACGATGTTCCGCCTTTTGACGGGCGTTTCTGGCGTGGGGCCGAAGGTGGGGCTTGCCATCCTCAGCGTACTCAGCCCGGACAGAGTTGTTTTGGCTGTTTCCGCGGGAGACCACAAGGCGTTTACTGCGGCCAGCGGCGTGGGGCCCAAGCTGGGCCAGCGCATCGTACTGGAGCTGAAAGACAAGGTAGGTAAGGGGCTGGCCACGGGGCTTGGCCTGGCCGATGCTTCCGGTACGGCAGCGCCTGCAGCCACGGGCGGCGTGGCGCAGGCCATTGCCGCCCTCACAGGCCTGGGCTATACGGGCAGCGAGGCCGCGCAGGCCATTGCCAGGCTGGACCCGTCTTTGCCTGTACAGGAACTTATCCGCCTTGCTTTGCAGGGCATCGGGAAAGGAAGGTAATCCATGGCTCTGGAAACCGTAGAGATCGACAACGGTCCGCGCCTTGTGAGCCCGGAGCCGGAGCCGGAGGACTTTGACAGCGAGGCGTCCCTGCGCCCGAAAACGTTGGAGGAGTACATCGGCCAGGACAAAGCAAAGGAAAACCTGAAGATATACCTGCAGGCGGCCAAAATGCGCGGCGAACCGCTGGATCATCTGCTTTTGTACGGCCCACCGGGCCTCGGCAAAACGACCCTTGCGTGTATCGTGGCCCACGAGATGGGCGTGCAGATCCGCATCACAAGCGGCCCGGCCATTGAAAAACCCGGCGACCTTGCCGCTCTTTTGACGAATCTGCAGGAGGGCGATGTGCTGTTCATCGACGAGATCCACCGCCTGTCCCGGCAGGTGGAGGAGGTGCTGTATCCTGCGCTGGAGGATTATGCGCTGGACATTATGATCGGCAAGGGACCGTCCGCACAATCCATCCGCATCAACCTGCCGCGCTTTACGCTGGTGGGAGCGACGACCCGCGCGGGCCAGATCACCAGCCCGCTGCGCGACCGCTTCGGCGTGCTGCTCAAGCTGGAGCTTTACTCTCCGCAGGAACTGGCAAAGATCATCCGCCGTTCCGCTTCTATTTTGAATGTTCCCTGCGAGGAGGGCGGCGCTCTGGAAATGGCGAAGTGCAGCCGCGGCACGCCGCGCGTGGCGAACCGTCTGCTCAAGCGCGCGCGGGATTTTGCCGCTGTGCTGGGCGACGGCGTGATCGACGAATCTATCGCCCGGGAAGCGCTGCAGCGTATGGGCATCGACGACACGGGCCTGGACGAGATGGACCGGGGCCTGCTGCGGGCCATCATTGAAATGTATGGCGGCGGCCCGGTTGGTTTGGAGACCATTGCCGCCGCGCTGGGAGAGGAAGCCGTGACGCTGGAAGACGTCTACGAGCCGTATCTCCTGCAGCGCGGGCTCATCGTCCGCACGCCCCAGGGCCGCCAGGCAACGCTTCGCACCTTTGAGCACTTGGGGATTGAACCTACCATTTAGGGCGCTTTGTTTTGGCGGGCTGTTAAGCTATCGCTGAGCATTGGATAAACATATCGCCATTCATCGGTTACGGGTGTTTTACTATTGCGCGCCCGTGCTATGCTGAATTGGTCTTTTTCTCATTCGGTAACGAAAGGACCGCCCATGCCTACTGACATCGAAATCGCACGTTCTGTCACGCCGCTGCCTATTACCGAGGTGGCCAAGAACGCCGGCGTCGACGTTAAGCACCTGATTCCGTACGGCTTCGACAAGGCTAAGGTCGACTATTCACTGCTCAACGAGCCGACTGATCACCAGGCCAAGCTCGTCCTCGTGACCGCTATCAACCCAACGCCTGCGGGCGAGGGTAAGACCACCACGACCATCGGTCTGGCCGATGGCTTGCGCCGACGCGGCGTCAAGAGTGCCGTGGCCCTGCGCGAGCCTTCGCTCGGCCCCGTCTTTGGCGTTAAGGGCGGCGCTGCCGGCGGCGGCTGGGCTCAGGTCATCCCCATGGAGGATATCAACCTGCACTTTACCGGCGACTTCCATGCCATCGGTGCTGCCAACAACCTGCTGGCCGCCATGCTTGATAACCACATCCAGCAGGGCAACCAGCTCGGTATCGACGTTAAACGCATCACTTGGAAGCGCGTCGTCGATATGAACGACCGTCAGCTGCGCCACGTCATCGACGGTATTGGCGGTAAGGCCCAGGGCGTGCCGCGCGAGGACGGCTTCGATATCACCGTCGCCTCCGAGGTCATGGCAATCCTGTGCCTGTCTACGAGCATTAACGACCTCAAGGAGCGCCTGGGCGAGATTGTTGTCGGCTACAGCTATGCCGGCGAGCCCGTTCGCGCCCGTGACCTTAAGGCTCAGGGTGCCATGGCGGCCCTGCTCAAGGATGCGCTCAAGCCCAATCTGGTGCAGACGCTCGAGGGTACGCCCGCGTTTGTCCACGGCGGTCCCTTCGCCAATATTGCCCACGGCTGCAACTCCATCATGGCCACGCGTATGGCGATGCGCTTTGGCGATGTCGCCATTACCGAGGCCGGCTTCGGTGCCGATCTGGGTGCCGAGAAGTTCCTCGACATCAAGTGCCGCATGACGGGCGTTCGCCCCAGCGCCGTCGTGGTCGTCGCGACCGCTCGTGCGCTGAAGTACAACGGTGGCGTCGCCAAGGCCGACCTCAACGAGGAGAACCTCGAGGCACTCAAGGCCGGCATGCCCAACCTGCTGCGTCACGTCGACAACATCCAGAACGTTTATGGTCTGCCCTGCGTAGTCGCCATCAACCGCTTCCCGACGGACACCGAGGCCGAGCTTGCGCTCATCGAGTCCGAGTGTCAGAAGCTCGGCGTCAACGTTAAGCTTTCCGAGGTCTGGGCCAAGGGCGGCGAGGGCGCGCTCGAGCTTGCCGATGAGGTCATGCGTCTGATTGAGCAGCCGAGCGAGCTCAAGTTTGCCTATGAGGACGGCGCCGATGTGGCCGACGCTCTTGAGGCCATTGCCACCAAGGTCTACCGCGCCGACGGCGTCGACTTTACGCCGGCCGCCAAGCGCCAGCTCGCCGAGCTGCGCGAGAACGGCTTTGGCAACCTGCCGGTGTGCGTGGCCAAGACGCAGTACAGCTTTAGCGACAACGCCAAGGCCCTGGGCGCTCCCGAGAACTTCCGCATCACGGTGCGCGAGCTCAAGGTTTCCGCCGGTGCCCACTTTGTGGTCGCATTGACTGGCAGTGTTCTGACCATGCCGGGCTTGCCCAAGGTCCCCGCGGCTGAGAACATCGACGTCGACAGCGACGGCAACATCACCGGCCTGTTCTAAGCCTGTTGCCCCTAGCTGCCTGCCCGCCCCGCCGTGCCCCCCAAGGCCCGGCGGGGCTTTTTTATCCTTAGGCCCGCGCATGTCTTGTAGATACCGACGGGCTCTGCCCATCATAGGCTTTTGCGCGGGTAGAATGCATGGATAACTTGATGCTCACGCGCGACGGAAAGGAATCGTTGCATGGATCAGGACAAGACAACCGTGATGGGCGGCTACGGTTCCGCGCAGGCTGGCGATAGCGCCGATGCGACCCGCGTTGTTCCCAACCTCGGTTATACCGACCCCGCCGCGACGCAGCCTTCTGCCGAGCCCACCCGGGTTATGGGCTATGGCGACACGGCGCAGGATTCTTACGCTACATCTTCGCAAGGCCCCTATGGCAACGCAGCTCCGGATCCGTTTGATTACGCGCCGCAGGATTCTTATGCTGCCTCGACGCCGAATCCCTATGACAACCTGCCGCAGAATCCCATTCCGCAGCCTCAGCAGACGACGTATATGCCTCGCACGGCGCAGCCTCGCTACGAGTCGCGCGAGCCGTATCGCGAGTACCCCAAGTCGATTCCGCAATATGGCGAGGACGAGGAGAAGAAGCCGTCGCGTTCGTCGAGCGTGATCAAGAAGATCCTCATCGTACTGGCGATCTTCTTTGCGCTGTCGGTTGTGTTTGCCATCGTGTCGGGCATGCTTAACAAGCGAGGGAGTTCAACGGCCGATGCCACTGTTGAGCAAACCGAGTCCGCCTCGTCTAGCACCGTCGATCTGAGCGATATCCCGGGGCAGTACTGGTCCAATGCCAAGAAGATCCTCAAGTCGCGCGGCGCCGATCTTTCGAATGCCGTGGTCCTGACTGATGATGGCTCAACGCCCGTCGTCGATGCCAACTGGGTCGTTACTTCTGCCTACTATAACGACAACGGCAACCTCGAAATTCAACTCACGCACAAGAACAGCTCGGGCAACTCGTCCGGCGGCCAAAGCGGTACCGACAGCTCGAGCTCCAATACGCTGGAGGACTTGAGCAACAAGGCACAGGAGTTGGGAGACAAAGCGCAAGAGCTGGGCGGCACGGCGCAGAACCTGGGCGACACCGCTCAGAACCTGGGTGATATGGCGACGGATGCCTGGAACGCACTGCAAAACGGCATCTCGGGCGCGCAGGGAAACTAGCTGTTAAGCGGGCTACAGTTGCTCGGCCGGACGCTCGGGCGAGCTAAAGCCCGAATCAAACGTGACGACGCACGAGACGTCGGGCCGGCGCTCGTGCACGATGCGCGTGACGAGCTCCAGCAGCTCCTCGTCGGATATGTCAAAGCCGTCGGGACGCACCAGGTCAAGCGAAACGAACCCGTCGTGCTCGTGCAGGTCGTGGATGGAGAGCGCGGGGTCGATCTGCATGACGCCGCGCTTGACCCAGCCGCGTAGGTCGTCGCCGGTGGTGGCGATGGGGTCGCAGTGCAGCGTGATACCGATGCCCATCTGCCGTTTGATATCGTGCTCGATGGTGTCCAAAATCTCGTGGTGCTCAAATGCGTCGCCCTCGCCGGGCATCTCCACGTGGGCGCTGGCAAACTGACGACCGGGGCCGTAGTCGTGCACCATGAGGTCGTGTGTGCCCAAGACCTGGGGGTACGACATAATCCTGTCGCGGATTTCCTGGACGAGCTTGGGGTCGGGCGCTTGTCCTAACAGCGGGCTGATGGCGTCGCGCACCAGGCCCAGGCCGCTGATGCAGATGAAGATGCCCACACCCAGGCCTGCCCAGCCATCGAGGTCAAAGCCGGTCGTCTGCGAAATAAGCGCCGCCACCAGGACCGAGCCCGAGGTGATGACGTCGTTTTTGGAGTCCTGTGCTGTGGCGATGAGCGTCTCCGAGTCGATGCGGTCGCCCAACGTGCGGTTGAACGCGGCCATCCAGAGCTTAACGAGCATGGACAAGACGAGGGCGGCTAAGGAGAGCACCGAATATGCAGTGGGGGAAGGCTTGATGATCTTAGTGACCGACTCGAGGATCAGGTTGATGCCGACGGCGCAAACCAGGACGGCGACGAACAGACCGGCTAGGTACTCGTAGCGACCGTGGCCATAGGGGTGGCCTTCGTCTGCCGGGCGGCTGGCAAGGCGGAACCCGAGCAGGCTCACGATGTTGCTCGAGGCGTCGGAGAGGTTGTTGAAGGCGTCGGCGATGAGCGAGACAGAGCCGGCGAGCAGGCCCGCGATGCCCTTGGCCAGGCACAGAGTGATGTTGAGGCCAATGCAGATGAGGCTTGCGGCGAAGCCCGCGTTGGTGCGGCAGGAGGTATCGACCGGCTCGCCCTCGGTGCCGGGAACAAGCGTATGTACCAGCCGATTTACAAATAGCATAGCGGTCGTCCTCACAATCATGTTTAAGGGGATAGTGTAGCTCGCGCGGAGGCGCTGTGCACCGATGCTCAGAAAATGCAGTAATGGTCTGCCGGTGCTAACGAGCGAGCCTTCTCGTCTGCCTGGGTGGTCCATTTTGGGCCACATGGGTATGGGCATGTGCCTGTTTGCTCGACATACTTAACGTCGATAGCCCCTGTGCAAAGGAGGACGTTTCCATGGACGAGATGTTTGCCATTAAATGTCAAAACTGCGGCGGCCCTATGTACTCGCACCAGGCTAAACGCAGCTTTGAGTGCGCCTATTGCGGCGCGGTCATTCCGTGGCAGGCGGACGCCGGAGAGCCCAAGAGCGCTTTGGGCATTCGCCATACGCCGTTGACGGTGGTGGATGGACTGCTCAAGCTCACGCATGTGTCGCAACTCGAGCGCCCGGAGGACCCGGACTGGTATTTCTTCAATTCGCACTGGCGCAATCAGTCGGTCCTGGAACATCTGCTGTGGGAGGATCGCGGCACGGCGCAGGAGTTCCAAGAGGCCACGCATGTGAGCATTCCTTGCCCCTTCTGCGGAGCGTCCTTTGAGGGCGAGTCAACGCAGCGTGTGTTTGAGTGCCCGTCCTGCGGCAACAAGATCGGCATTGCCGACCTGCTCAAGCCCGGTACGTTTAGCAAACGTCTGACCATGGGCGTGGGTGCGGAGTATGTGCCGGAGCAGGGTATTCCATGCGAAATCTCGCCGCAGCAGGCGCGTGCCAACGCACTGCAGCTGGTGCGTCAGTACCCCGACGCCTTTGCCGGGCACGAGGTGGAAGACGCAATCCAAAACGACATGATGCTCTTCTATTTCCCCATGGCGCTGGCGGACCTGCGTATGATGGCGAGCTTCCCGGGCAAGGGCCTGAGCAAGGAAACCCTGGTGTACTACGAGGTGCTCGACTGGGCGTATCCGCGGGCAAACTACCTGGACGTTCGTCTCATGGGCATTTTGGAGCCGTGGGACTTTGCCAAGGTTGGGCCGTTTGACCCGGCCATGCAGGAAGGTGACTTTCGCGTCGTCTCCGTCGATGCGTCTACCAAGGACCAGGTGGTCATTGATAAGCTGGCGCTCGACATTGCCGGCAACGATGCCGAGGCGGTGCTGGGGCTCAATAAAAAGAGCATCCGCACCTGGGCGCGCAAGGCCCGCAAGCATAAGGACGGCCTGGTGATGGTGCCGGTCTACTTTGTCGATCGTCCGGCGACGGACAGCCGCGATGGCGAGCAGGTGCGCATTGCCGTAAACGGCCAGACGAGCCGCGCGGCAGCGGTGGTGTTCAGCGACAAGCGCGAGACGCATGTGGTGGCGTCGCTCAATCCGAGTCTGCATCTGTCCGGCGAAAGTACCGTGCATGCCACGCCCATCGAGGTCAAATACGTTAAATCGCCCTTCCTATACCAGATCGTGCGCCGTGGAGGTGGCGAGCAACCGCGCCAGGTTGCAGCGGCAGCTGAGGGTTCCTACCGAGAAGAAAAGCTCAAACGCAAGGGATTGTTCGCTGCGATTTTTGGTAAGTAGGGGAGTGGTGCCGGGGCGTCGGGCTGCATCGCAAGGTCATGAGACGAACTTAAGACTGCTGGGAACGTGCTACCATTGCCGATAGCCTTAATCTTGTAAGAAGCGGAGGCCAGATTATGGGTTTTGCGGATCAGCAGCTTCAGCTTCAGGTACCGTATTCTCCTGACGACACGTTTAATGCCTTGAAGGCAGCTATGGAAAAGCTGCCTAAAGTAAAAGTTGATAGTGCATCGCCCACAACAAGAACAGTTGCAGCCGAGATTGGTATGAGCCTTTGGTCTTGGGGCGAAAATATCAGTATTTCGGTTGTTCCAGTTGAAGGCGGATCTGGCGTTACTGTCAAGTCGTCATCTAAGGTCAGGGCAAACGTATTAAACGGGGGCAAAAATGCAAAGAATATTGCCAAGATAGTCGATGCCCTATCGAAGGAGCTCGAGCGGTATCCGCAGGTTTCACAGACTATTGAGACGCTGGCGGATAGTGGTTGATGTAGTTGCAAGGCTTGAGAGGCTTGCAGCACTGCGTGAGAGTGGAGTACTTACCGAGGAAGAGTTTGCTGCAGAAAAGGCAAAAATCCTTTCGTAATCAGACACGATGGTTGGATTTGCATTCTATTATTGAACTTGTTTATACCAGGCTGAAAACATCGTGTGTAATAAAGGTGCGTAGTAGCCTCGTCTTGATTGGCGGATGTAAATAAACGGTGGAACGGCTGTAAAAGAGCCTTGCCACTGGGTAAAATCAGGATGTGCCGCGGAACCCGCTCCTCAGTCGGTCAACTTTGGAAGCGCGGGCAACGCAGGTACTATCGTCTAAAGGGCCGGGTGCGACCGGCCCTTTGCATGACTCCCTTCGCTATCCGTTACTGCTTATATTCCCGCCAGATCGAGTAGAGGTTCCGGACGATGCCGGTTACATACATCGAGAGGCGCAGGATTTCAAGAAACAAGTTCATAGGCTTCACCCCAATCGGAGATCGGAGCGTTGCCCGCAGGCGGATTCCGCGGCAGTCGTAATTCTACCTCACAGGCCGCGGCGGGAGACATCCTACCCGCCCCATGGCTTGGAGCAGTGTCGATCTAACGGGCAATCAAGCCTCTAGTTCTCTTTGAATTGAGCAAGCATCTGCCCGAAGAAGCTTAGTTCGGATGGCTCATAAATGATCGAACCGCCGTCCGCGGTCCTGTAGAGCCCGCAGGGGAGGTAACGCCCGTCGGGGAGGATATAGAGGCTAGCTTCTTCCTTCAGTCCTACTGGAAATAGCGGAATCCCGTTTTCGTCCACTTGGAACTCGTCTATATTTGCGACCTTCCTCTCCATGATGCCTCCTGCCTTATTTCTTGAATGGCGCCCTAAAACAGGCAGCTCTCAATCAACTCTTTACCGCGCAGGGTGTCGACCCACTCCTGCGGGATGGCCTCGATACCGTATACCGTGCCGGCGAGGGCGCCGGCGACGGCTGCGGTGGTGTCGGTGTCGTCGCCCAGGTTGACGGCGGCAAGCACGCAGGCTTCGTAGCTGTTAGTGTTGACGAAACACCAGGTGGCTGCCTTAAGCGTGTCGCGCACGAAGCCACCCGACCTGATCTCCTGCTCAGGCACGCCTTTCAGATGGAGCGCCCACGAGGGGAGCACGTCGTTCATCACATCCCTCATCAGCTCGACAAATATGATGCATGCGTCGGTCGACGTTCTGTGGGCGTGCGTAATCGCGGAGACCTTGCTGACCTCTTCGTCTGTCGCATCGGTGAACGCCAGGGGAGCGATGCGCATGAGCGATCCGTTGCCGTTGTCGCGCTCGCCGGAGCCTCCTTTGCCGGTGCGCAGGGCGCGGGCGGTCGTACCGCCGTAATCGAAAACGCCGTCGATCGTATACTCGCCACGGGCAATCCAGCTTACGAACTTGTCGCGCATGTCCGCGGTGTCGATGTGCCCGAGCTCCCTAATCGAGTCGCAGGTAGCAAGTGTCATAGATGTGTCGTCGCTCCAGGTGCCGGCGGGTTGCCCATGCGTGCCGTAGCCGATCATGTCCGTGCATTCGAACGTACCGCGGGGCCTGAACTCGTAGGGAACGCCCAGCGCGTCACCGACGGCAAGCCCATAGATGCAGTCGCGCAGTGTTGTTTTCGGTCTGTCTGTCATGGAAAGCTCCTCTTATCCCGGGTGATGTGGAGCGCCGTCGGGGGTATCGGTCGCAACGTGCCGCTACCCTTGCGCTTCGCCATTAGTCGCTTCGTTGATGGCGCGGTACTCGGCACTCAGCTCGCGCGCCAGCTCTTCCTTGCTTGGAAGATACGGCGGGTATTTGGCGGCAAACACTTGGTCGTTGTCTTCGGGCAGCGTGTACTCGACGATCGAATCGCTTTTGTCCGCGCAGAGCACGATGCCTATGGGCGGATTGTCGCCTTCGTTCATGAGCTCGCGCGTGTAGTAGTTCACATACATTTGCATCTGGCCCAGGTCCTGGTGTGTAAGATCGTCCGTCTTAAGGTCGATGAGCACGAAGCAGCGCATCAGATAGTTGTAAAACACAAGGTCAATATAGAAATGGCGCCCATCAAAGGTGATGCGCCTTTGGCGCGCCTCGAAAGCGAAACCACGGCCAAGCTCCAGCAGGAACTTCTGAAGATGCGTGATGAGCGCCTGCTCTAGATCGCTCTCGCGAAACGCAGTATCGTCCGAGAAACCTAAAAACTCCAGTACATATGGGTCGCGGATGATATCCTCGGGGCGACGAGCCGGGGCGCTCTTTTGGATTTCCTGGGTGACGGCCTCCTTGTCCTTGCTGGCAAGCAGGCGCTCGCGGAACATGGTGTTGATCTGGCGCTCGAGCTGACGCGTGCTTCAGCGAGAATCGGCACATTCGTTCATGTACCATGTTCGAGCATCAGGGTCGGTTATACGCGATAACCTGCGGTAATGTGTCCAATTCAATTCGGAACGCAGCGCGTTCCGAATTGGGAACGCAAGATAAAACTGACGCATGTATCTTAAGCTTCTGGCGTTGAAGCCTCTGCCAAAATCCTTAGTCAATCTAACGGCAAGTTCGTCGATCAGTGCATCGCCATACTTGGCGCGCTCCTCTCCGCCCTGTTCATCAACAATACTCTTGCCGATCTCCCAATATGCCTCAACCATCGCAAAGTTAACGGCGGTATAGGCCTTGTCGCGAGCGGCGTTGAGAATCGAGGAAACCTGCTTGTAAAAAACTTCTGGCACGATTGCCGATTCCCCGCGGTTTGCCAGTTCACTCATCAATATCGCCCGACTTTCCTCTTGAGGACGCATCTTTATTGCATTTAGTTTAAAGACTCGTACGGACACGAATCGCTGCGCTGTCTGGCAACTTCGCATGGGGGCCTTGCGGTGACTAAAATTTGGCAATAGAGACAGTTTTCACGAACCCCATGGGAGTGACATACATGGACAACAACACCTTGCTGTTTCAGGACAAGGGCTCGGGTAGGTTTAAAGACGTCAAGATCTACCCCAACCGTATCGAGGTGCTCAGGAAGGGCACTTTCGGCGGCAAGCACACCGAGATTGTCTATCTTAAGGACATCACGGGCGTCAATAGAATCAAAGGCCGTGATGTTTTTCTGCGCAATCGACTGTTGACCGCTTGCGTCTTTAGCCTGAGTAGCCGTGCGAAGGCCCAAGAATTTGTGAACGCGCTGAACATGGTGATGTAGCCGATAACGGCGTTCGGTCCAAGGTAAAAATCGGGGCGCAGAACGGTATTCTGCGCCCCGATTGAGTTGATGCGCCCAAAAAACTGGCTTGCCTATTCGTTAACGTCCTCGGTATTGTCGCGGTCACTGGCAAGCATTGCTGCGCCGGCGACCGTCGTCGCTACGGCGGCGGTAGCGAGCCCGGCGGCAACGCCAGAACCGTCGCCCGTGTTGGCGAGCTTTCCGCCCGAGCTCTTGCCCTGGTCTCTCTTGTTGCCCTTGCCGTTCTTGTCGGCGCTGCCTGCGTTGGAACCCGTGCCGCTGCCGTTGCCGCCCGCACTGCCCGAGGCCGCTACGGTAAAGCTTGCGGCTCCGTCGCTGGCGAGCGTGTAGTTCTGCGCCGCGTCGCCCAAGAGACCGTTCACGCGCACCCAGTACGTTCCTGCGGCAAATGTTTCGCCCTCGGTCATTGCCGTGCCCGGAGCGCCGTTCGCGTCGTGCACAAACTCGAGCTGGGCCGTGCAGGCATCGGTTTCGAGCTTGCCCTCGAGTGATGCCGCAATCTTGGCGCGCACGTCTTCGCCGGCCTTAAGGCCTTCGAGTCCCTCAAAATGGGGCGTCAGCGCGCGTGGATCGATATCGATGGGCACAGAGCCCTGCAGCCCCGTAACGGTCTCGTTGCCCAGGGCGTCGACATCCACGTATTCAATGGCAAACGCATGGCCCGAAGCTGTCGCGTTGAGCGCGTTGCTGCTGTCAGCAAGGCGGAAATGACCCTCGCCAACGGTCTTGCCATCCTGGAATGAGGCATCGCTCAGCGAGTCGCCGTACGTCATGCGCATGCGGGTCGGGAGATAGTACGGGAGATAGTACGAAGCCGTCTGCTTGTGCTCCGTATCGTAATTGCGCTGGTAGATGCTCCGGGCCAGCGCCGCATCAACAAAGTCGGATGCGATGATGCCAATGTGCTTGAGGTAATCTGACTTTGTATCCTCGGTGCCGCTGGGATTGATGTACGGGCTCTTATACAGATGCTCGTTGACTACTCGTGCCGAGGTAAAAGGATTGCCTCCGTGCGACAAGCCCGTGCAGCTGGTGTAGTTGATAGACCAGCAACGCTCCTGGACTTGCACCTTGGCCCCGTCATCGTCCACGACGTCCACCTTGTTACGCGTGCGCCCGGTCGTTTCCTTCAGCGCATTATCGACCCAGCTGAGCTTGTCGGTTCCCGTGAGTTTGTACTTGTCCTGGGCGTATACCTTGGTGCAATAGGGCTCTTTGTCGCCTGTTTCCCCCGCGGCTTCAAAGCCCCGCGCGTCTTGGACGAGACACATAGTGGCGCTGTCGGAGTGAGCCTTGATCTTGTCATCCCATTCGGTAAGGTCGAGGCCCCACGGGTTGCCGCTTACACTGTTGCCGGCGAGCCTAAATCGACGCAGCAGAACGATCTTTCCGCGCACCTCGTGTAGCGTGGGGATTCGGCTCGACGTATAGAACAGTTTGGGGTTGTCGTCCAAAACCTTGGCGAAAGCCGTCGTAACACTTTCGTCGGTAGCCTCGTCGTTGCCTCGTGATACAAGCATGATGAGCGCTTCTGTCGGGTTTTCGTTCAAAAACGTTTTGAAGTAGCCTATGACATCGGAAAGATGCATAAAGTACGCGTCTTTTTTGAGCAGGTAGTAATCCCCGTGGTCGATACCGGGGTCGTCGCCCTTTCCGAGCCGGATATCAAAATAGCGAATGCCTTCGAGCAACTGCGTGGGAATGTAATCCTGCTGGCATTTTGCTTGCGAGGATTGGGGCTCAGTGTCGTTGTCCACGCTGCAGGTGCCCGAATCGTGCGTACCCGGGATGCTCAGCTCGTCGAGGAACTTGTCGTCGTCGACGTATTTCATCCAACATGGCCCATCGACGTAGCTGCTGTACGTGATCCAGTCGAGGCTGCTAACCGTGGCATCGTTCTTTTTCATGTCGTAACCGATAAGTTCGAGCTCCCACGGAATGCTCTTACTCTTATGGCAGATCTTATTGTTGTCCTGGTCTTCGCCGTTCGATTCTATTGCCAGGTACTTAATGTCTTTTTTCTCGGTTTCTTTCTCGACCGTGCGGTCTCGGATGATATAGGTTCCGTTTGATTGACGCTCGAACGCAAAAGCGCGGCTGGGCTTGTTGTCATACTCGCCGCCCCATACGTGGATGACCTTTCCATCTTTGTCAGAGTCGTCGTCGACCGACCAAATGCTGTAGCCCGTCTTTTATGCTCTTCGAAATTGAGCAAGGTGCGGATAGCATACCAGTTTGTATCGTCATTCTTGGTCGTTACGTTCTCAAGGATGAGCTTGCTGGACGTGCCGTCGTTAAACAGGTGGCAGACGTTGCCGCGAACGTTGCCGTCTTGGTTGACGCTCGCGGTGCGAAAATAGCCCGCGGGGCGAAGGCGAATGACGAAATTACCGAGGTGCTCCGCCGGTTTGGGCGTGTCGTCTGCAAATGCCGCTCGCAGGGGAATGCCCGGTGCCGCGGTTTCTGGCAGGCTTGCAAGCGGCGACAGCGCCGCAAGACCTAAGCCCAGCGTAAATGCTCGGCGACTGATGGCATGATGTTCGGCCATGACTCCTCCATTCGCAGGGTGCGGTTATGCGATAGTTTTGGTCACTATACTGCCCAGATGTTTAAAGATGCTGGTTTAATTGTCTGCGCGGCGCAATAAATCGGTGGGCGGACGTGTTGGGGTGTTTATCGTTTTCGTACTGTTGCCACATTTGGGGCGGTTCCGGCGTCCGGCATCCTCGCGTTCGTCGGCTACCGGCATAAGAAAGGGAGGGTCGGTTTACCGGCCCTCCCTGGGTACGAAGCGCTGGGGTACCGTCGCTTGTTTGCACTGCGACCGTGTTTCCCGTTGCGCTCGCCAGTCGCTTAGCGCTTGATCTCGATATCGTCGAGCTTGACGTCCATGGCCTCGGTCTTGGCTTCGGCGATGTCGTCGGCAAACTCCAGAGACTTCATCATGGTCTCGACGGCGTCCTTGTGCTCCTCGACATTGTCGATGCTCACGTAGACGCTGCCGCCGCCTGCTTCGGTGAAGTACTCAGTCGTCACGCCGCCCGAGTGTGTATAGGAAGCGTTGCGCCAAGTCTTGCCGTTGTACTTGACGGGGTCATTCTCGGTCCACTCAAAGTTGGCCTTCCATTTGGCCTCGTAGTCGAACAGCTCGTCGGCGTTCTTGTCGGAGTCGAAGACAGGGATGAAGCGATCGCTGGCGTGCTCGCTCTCGGTGAACTTAAACTGGGCCCTATCGGCGGTGTCGCCTGCGACGTCCGTGATTTCGACGCCCTCGGGCACCTCGACCTTAAACCAAATGAAGTCGGTCCTCATATCCACGGCTGGCTTTTCTGCTCCGCCGCCACCGCCACTGCCAGCAGCGCCACCGCTTCCGCCGCAACCCACCAGGGCAACCGCGGCAAAAAGACTCATGCAGAGGGTGAGAATCGCAAAGGCCTTCTTTTTCATGGTCGTGTCCTCCTCGATCTGTAACCGCCCATGGATTACCTGTCTTTACTGTACGCGCGGGCGGCTCGTTCGGGTGGGCCATGTGTCCCATTCTGGGGGCCGGATTTGCGCCGGCAAGTGGCAATATGCGCGGGTGTAAAAGAGGGGAGGGCCGATGCTGTCGGCCCTCCCCGGGTTGGGCGCCCGTTGTTTTAATGGGGCGCATGTGCGCGGGTGCGCGTAGGCGCGTGCGGGTGTCCCGTTACTTGATCTCGATGCTCGAAATCTCGACTTCGCGTGCCTCGGAAACTGCCTCTTCCATGTCATCGGGGAACTCGATGGAGTTGAGGAGCGCCTCGGCTTCTTTCTTGTGCTGGTCGAAGTTCGAGATGAGGACGTAGACGCTTCCCAGCCCAACGTCGGTAAAAAGCATGGTTGAGATGCCGCTGTTGTCCTCGTATGTTCCGACGAGCCACGTCCTGCCGTTATACTCGACGGACCCGTCATCCTTCCACTGGAACGTATCCCCCTTCTTTTCCGCCTGGTCGGCGTGGGATTCCTCGGCCGTCAGCGCTTTTTTCCAAACGGGGATAAAGCGATCGGCCGAGGCGTTCTCGTCTTCGAGGAAGGTGAGCTGGACCCTGTCGGCATTCTTGCCGGCGGAGTCGCTTACGCCGACGCCCTCGGGCATCTCGACCTTAAACCAGATAAAGTCGGTCTTCTTGGCGACGGGGGCCTTTTCCTTGCTCTCGCTCTTGGGGGCGCTGCCGCCGCCCGATGCGCTCCCGCCGCAGCCGACAAGGGCAAACGCGGCAAAGAGGGCGATGCAGAGGGAAAGGATCGATAGGGTCTTTTTCTTCATGGTGGCGTCCTCCTTGTCTGCCGATGACATCACGGCGCCGCATGTTGTTGGGGTACTGATTGCGCTGGCGGCGGATGTCTCTGTGTACTGTGCGGCTTATGCCTCCGTTCATCGCTTGTGGCCGTTGCGCGGCCGTGCCCCAACGGGTTCCTTACTTATAGATATGCCCCAGCTTGTGCTGCCCGGGAGTCCCGAAAGGTGGGCCATGTGTCCCATGTTTGTGTCGCTGCCGCCTATCGTGTGCCATAGAAATCCGCGATGGCCAGGTGTGCTGACGCTCATGTGCTTATGGGCTAGACTTAGCACCATTACGTGATCGATGCGGTCGGTCGGCGGTTGCCACCCGACCGATGTATATGACTTGAAGGTGCATGTGCATGAGCCAAGAGATGATGGACAAGACCTGCCGCGGGTTTGCCGAGGCGCTGGCCGCGCGCGAGCCGGTTCCCGGCGGTGGCAGCGCGAGCGCCTTTGTGGGCGCGCTGGGCGCCTCGCTGTGCGGAATGGTTGCCCGCTACGGTGCGACCAATCCCGCGCTTGCTGATCGTGCGGATGACCTGACGCGTGCGTTTGTCCATGCTGATGAGCTGGCCCAGGAGCTTGTCGAGTTGGTTGCCGAGGACGTTCGTGCCTATGGGCAGGTGTCCGCGGCGTACGGTATTCCGCGTGACGATCCGGCTCGAGCGACCGCGATTCAGGATGCGCTGCATGTGGCCGCTATGCCGCCGTATCGCATTATGGATGCCTGCGGGCGTGCGCTGGCGCTGCTCGAGGACATGGCCGACAAGGGTTCGCGTCAGCTGCTGTCCGATGTGGCGTGCGGCGCCGTGTTCTGCCGTTCCGCTATGCAGGGCGCGAGCTTGACGCTCTTTGCCAACACCACGTCTATGAAGGACCGGGCGCGCGCCGAGGAGCTCGAGACCGCGTGCGATGAGCTGCTGGACACGTGGTTGCCGCGCGCCGATGCGCTGGCGCGCCGCGCCGCCGACGCTGCAAGGAAGAGGGGGTAGCCATGGCTGAACTGCTGAAGGGCGCTCCCGTCGCCCGCGCGCTGACTGAGGAACTTGCTGCTCGCTGCGCAGCCCTGCGCGAGCGAGGCGTTGTTCCGACGTTGGCTATCGTGCGTGTGGGTGAACGCGAGGACGACCTATCCTACGAGCGCGGTGCGCTCAAGCGCTGCGAGAAGGTTGGCATTGAAGCTCGCCGCGTTTTGCTTCCCGCCGATGTTTCTCAGGTCGAGCTGTTGGCGGCCATCGAGGACATCAATGCCGACCCCGCTGTTCATGGCTGCCTGATGTTCCGCCCGCTGCCCGCCGGCCTTGATGAGGATGCGGTTGCCGCAGCGCTCGATCCTGCCAAGGACGTTGACTCCATGACGCCGGCTTCGCTGCTCACCACGCTTTCGGGGCGCGGCGAGGGTTTTGCCCCCTGCACAGCCGAAGCCGTGCTTGCTTTGCTGGATCATTACGGCGTTGAGCTGGATGGAGCTAAGGTTGCTGTGGTCGGGCGCTCGCTGGTGATCGGGCGTCCCGTAGCCGCTATGCTTACGGCGCGCAATGCGACTGTGACGACGTGCCATACGCATACGCGCGACCTTGCTGCCGAGTGCCGTGCTGCCGACATTGTGGTTGCCGCCGTTGGACGCGCGCGTACGATTGGCGTGGATGCCGTTCGCGAGGACCAGACGATCATCGATGTTGGCATTAATTGGGACGAGGCCGCTGGCAAGCTGGTGGGTGACGTCGATTCTGATGCTGCGGAGCCGGTCGTTAACGCCATCACGCCCGTGCCGGGCGGCGTGGGCGCTGTGACGACGGCGATCCTCGCCAAACACGTGATCGAGGCGGCCGAGCGCGCATCGAAATAGGCGTTTTTGGCTGTTTGAGGGGTTAGTTCTATACCCTGTGGACAAAAAATGCCAAATATGAGTACTGTTGCCAAGATACTCACATATATTTTAGGCTAATTTGGCTCTCTAACGATATTTATTATCGATAGAGAGCCTATTTTATTGGACCTATGAGGAATTACATCATCTAATTTTTGAACAGATGTAGACTTCCGACACCCATGCGTAGCAAAATTGCTGTTACTAAATTGGTGACAGTACTCATATTTGGCATTTTTTGACCACAAGGGCTGCCGAGGCCGTGGTTTCGCCCTTTCTGCGCCGAAGCGATACACTGTTATCGTTTGATTTCTTCGCTCAAGGAGGATGCGCATGCCGTGCACAACGATTCTGGTTGGTAAGAATGCGAGCTACGACGGGTCGACGCTTGTCGCCCGCAACGAGGACTCGTCCAACGGGGTGTTTGAGCCCAAGCGTATGCGCGTGGTGCATCCCGACGAGCAGCCGCGCGTCTACACGAGCGTCCTGAGTCACCTGACCGTTGAACTGCCCGATAACCCCATGCGCTACACGAGCGTCCCCGATGTTGTTCCGGGCCACGGCATCTGGGCCGAGGCCGGTTTCAACGAGCTCAATGTGGGTATGTCCGCAACCGAGACGCTCACCACCAACGAGCGCGTTCGCGGCGCCGACCCGCTCGTCGACTACGTGCCCGCCAAGGGCAACGAGGGCGAGGACGGCTATGTTCCGGCGCAGCCCGGCGGTCTGGGCGAGGAGGACATGGTGACCTTGGTGCTGCCATATGCCAAATCCGCCCGCGACGGCGTACGCATTCTGGGCGACCTGCTCGAGCGCTATGGTACCTACGAGAACAACGGCATCGCCTTTAGCGATGTGGACGAGATCTGGTGGCTCGAGACCATCGGCGGCCACCACTGGATCGCCAAGCGCGTGCCCGATGACGCCTATGTGACCATGCCCAACCAGCTGGGTATCGACAGCTTTGACCTGGATGACGCCGAGGGCGCCCAGGCCGACCACATGTGCTCCGCCGACCTGCGCGCCTGGATGACCGAGTGGCATCTGGACCTGACGCTGGGCGTTGAGGGCGACGGCCCGGCTGCGGTCTTTAACCCGCGCGAGGCCTTTGGCTCGCACAGCGACAGCGACCATGTCTACAACACGCCGCGCGCCTGGTACATGCAGCGCTGCCTCAACCCCAGCGACGTGTGGGATGGCCCCGACGCCGACTACACGCCCGAGAGCGACGACATTCCCTGGAGCCGCGCGCCCGAGCGCAAGGTGACCATCGAGGACATCAAGTACGTACTCTCGAGCCACTACCAGGGCACGGAGTACGACTGCTACGGCAGCAAGGGCACGCCCGCTACGCGTGGCGCCTATCGCCCCATCGGCATCAACCGCAACAGCCAGCTCGCCGTGTTGCAGCTGCGCCCCTATGCGCAGCCGGCGTATCGCGCCGTGCAGTGGATGGCCTTTGGTTCCAACTCGTTTAACGCGCTGGTTCCGCTGTACGCCAACGTCGAGACCATGCCCGAGTACTATGCCGACACGCAGGCTCGCGTAACGTCCGAAAACTTCTACTGGGCCAACCGCCTGATCGGCGCCCTGGCCGACGTCCGTTTTCATGAGTGCGGCCGCGCTGTGGAGGACTATCAGGAGAAGGTCGGTGGCATGGGCCACAAGCAGATCCATGACGTCGATGCTGCCGTAGCCGCTCTGCCCGAGGCCGAGGTACCTGCCGAGCTTGCACGCGCCAATGAGACCTTTGCCGAGCGTGTTCGCGTAGAGACCGATGCTCTACTGGGCAAGGTGCTCTATACCACGAGCTGCGCCATGAAGAACTCTTTCGCGATGAACGACAACGTGAGGTAGGGATTTCCCGTCGATCGAATAGCGCTAAAACGCTTTGTCGCTTTCACTCAATCTTGGGTACAAGAACGCCAATGCAGTTGTTTGTGATTGGAGACAACCATGGTTATGAAACTCGATCAGCTTGTTAACGGTGCCATTAACGTGGGCTTTGGCGCCGCTGCCGTTGCCGTTGAGGGCGGCAAGAAGGTTCTCGACGACCTCAATACCAAGGGCGAGCAGGTCCGCAAGGACGCCGGCGCTCCCGATATCGCCCGCAGCGTGTCCGACATGTTCGAGCAGGCGGGCGGCACCATCTCCGATCTGTCCGAGCGCCTGGGCATGCAGGGCGAGACCGCGGCGCAGCGCGTGCTCGACGAGCTCATCCTGGCTCGCGTCCGCGTTATGACCGCCCCCGAGCGCACGGCTTTCCTGGCCCATGTGCGCGACATCGTCGATTCGGTCGAGGACAACGTGACCTCGGTGCCCGTCGAGTCCGTTGAGCCCGACGATGCGAAGGATACCGAAGAGGCCGAGTAGCAGCGCAGATGGCAGATTCCACCACCGATTACAACAATCTAGATCCCTTGGGTGACGAGGCGGCGGTTGTCGATGAGGTCGATGCCGCCGTCTCGGGCGCTCGCAAGAAGCCGCGCGCTGTCGATATGGTGCCAGAGGAGCCCGACGCGATGGCGCCGGACGAGGAATACCAGCTCACGCCGGCGGGTCGTCGCGAACGCATCGGGCAGATTGTTCGCCTGGTCAAAAAGTACCGCGTGTGGGACAACCTCACGCCGGTTCGTTTGCGCCGCCTGCTCGAGGAACTCGGCCCCATGTTCGTCAAGATGGGGCAGATTCTGGCCAACCGGTCCGAGATTCTGCCGCAACGCTTTTGCGACGAGCTGCGTCGTCTGCGCTCCGATGTAGAGCCGGTGCCGTATGAGGTAGTGCTCCGGTGTCTGGAAGAGGAGTACGGCCAGCGCCTGGGGCAGATGTTCGACGCGATCGATCCCAACCCGCTCGGAAGCGCTTCTCTTGCACAGGTGCACCGCGCCCGCCTGGTGACCGGCGAGGACGTGGCCGTTAAGGTGCAGCGCCCCGGTGCGCAGCAGGTGATGGCTCAGGACATCGACATCATTCGCTCGGTGGTGCGCATCGTCTCAAAGTTTGTCAATACCGATCAGTTTGTGGACTTGCATGGCGTGGTCGAGGAGCTGTGGACCTCGTTTCGCGAGGAGACCAACTTTTTGGCCGAGGCCAAAAACCTCAACGATTTCTATGAGTTCCATAAGAGCGTGCGCGGCGTGTCGTGCCCCAAATCTTACCTGGACCTTTGCACCGAGCATGTCGTGGTCATGGACTACATTGACGGCATCTCGATTGCCGATCCCGAGCGCCTGGTGGCCGAGGGCTATGACCTGGAAAAGATCGGCTCGGCGATTGTCGAGGACTATTCGACGCAGGTGCTCGACGACGGCTTTTTCCATGCCGACCCGCATGCGGGAAACATCATTCTCAAGGACGGCATCGTCTACTTTATTGACCTGGGCATGGTTGGGCGCATGTCGAGCCACGACCGCGGTATCGTTAAGGACATGATTTTCGCCGTGGCCGAGGGCGACGTGCCCAAGCTCAAGGATTCGCTTATGCGCTTTGCCGTGACGCGCGGCGACTCGGCCGAGCTCGACCATTCGGCCTTTCTGTCCGATTTGGACTTTATCGTTGCCGACTTTGCGGGCCTCGACCTTAAGGACCTGGATATCGGCGAGTTTTTGACCTCGCTGCTAAACCTGGCGCGCAAAAACGACGTTGAGCTGCCGAGTGTGGTGACGATGTTTGCCCGCGGCATGGTGACACTCGAGGGTCTGCTGACCGAGTACATGCCCAACGTCAACATGATCCAGATTATCCAGACGCACATCAAAAACGAGAAGAGCACCTATGCGCGCATGCGCGATATGGGGCGCGATCTTGCCGCGAGCAGCTATCGCGCGGCAAAAGGCTCGCTCGAGGCGGCCGAGTATCTGGGCTTGGCGTCGCGCATGCTCACGCGTGGCCAGCTTAAGGTGAACACGCAGATTATGAGCAGCGATAAGGCGCTGCGACAGCTGGGCGGAATTATCGATCGCATGTCGATGGCAATTGTAATCGCCGGCCTGTTTATCGGTTCGTCGGTGGTGTACTACGCGCGCATCGAGCCGGTCGTGTTTGGTATCCCGGTCATTGGCTTTATGGGCTACGTGAGCGCGCTGGTGCTGGCGCTGATGCTGGGCCGCGAGATCTGGCGCAACAGTCACGGCGGCAAGCATTAACGATTTCCCGGGGTCGGGGAAACGGGTTATTTTGCCTTGCGTCGCGCCGGCGTGGGCTGGTCCGAACAAAACTATGCCGGTTTACGGGGCTGGAGTGCCGAACCTCGACCATGCCGAAATTCGCGCTTTTAAAACCGCAGGTAGATGAGTCGTTGGTTTTCGAAAATGGCAGATATGGTTGCGAGGTGCTGAATCATCCCCGTAATCCGGCATAGTTTTGAAACGGGCTATTCTTGCAAGGTCCGCCGACAGCCCTTCCTATCGCAAACCATAGCTTTTACCTTGGGCTTCGCCTGCGTGCGGGGCCCTTTTGCGTGCTACCATACTGACAGTAATAATCGATGGCCTAGATGGTGGTGCGGAGACGCACGAATGCGCGGTTTTCCTGCGCGTTTGGGAGAATCGGGGTGCAAGTCCTCGGCTGTACCAGTAACCGTAATTCCTCTTGGCCCGGGATGTTCGCGTCGCAGATCGGACGGCGCGCCCGGGTCGGTAAGGTTAAGTCGGATCGCCTCCCATCTTGTGCGCGACCGCGGCGCATGCCGCCGGTACGCGTTGGGCTCTGGAGGGAAGGGGGACCCCGATGGGGGAACTCGAGCGCAACATGCGCGATGACGTGGGGCAGCCGCTGGGCAATGTCCCAAGTTCAGACAATAGGAGACAAATGGATATGTTTGAGGATGAGTGCCAACGCGCCTCGTGGCGTCGTCATGGAGCGATTGCCCGCGGCGTAGCCAAGCGCGGTCTGGTGGCGTTCCTGGCTTTTGCCATGGCTTTTGGCACCACGCCGGCGCAACTTTGGGCCGAGGGCGCCGAGGGCATTGCCGAGGCCGTGGCGCAGGCTGCGACGGGCGGCGAGGGAGATCGGA
>OGYY01001296.1_pt1 | contig 22242 bp, 18 predicted proteins | sample 1576671 | NCBI WGS metagenome assembly OGYY01 (sample SAMEA3541593, study PRJEB24748) | human gut metagenome | biome: human gut; feature: human-associated habitat; material: faeces | place: China | collected 2012 | reverse complement strand
CACATTTGTAATTCATCATATATTATTTGATTTTTCAAGTAATATATGCTTACATGATAAACTCCAAGAAAAAAGACGTAAAATTCATCTCACGCCGTCCTATTCTAACTATACCGATCCAATCTTCTAAAGGTGTAAATAAGGTGTAAATTCTACACTTCCATTCAAGAAGCCCAATAAAATCAAGGCTTTCATCCCGTCCCTTAAACACTGCCGTGGCAGATGAGTAGTACTTTTATCATAGTTATGTTTTACTCCTTTTTGCCCGGAAATGCCCTGTTTTGCAAGGATTCCCGGGAATTTTATAAAACTGTTATTTATAGGTCAACTCGGCAAATCTCGGCAAGATTTAGCAAGTTGTAACCACCTGTTAATAGTAAAGTTGGTGCTATGTCAAGATTTAGTACAAGTTAAAACGAGAAATTTCTCCCCATTTTAACCTGCTCTCACCAAGCTTTTTATAAACAACGAAAGATGTAAGAAGAAGTTCACCCCCTTCCAGAAATTTTTCCATATCCTCTTCTACAATGATCCGAGTTCCTTTTATCTCTCGGTTGATTCCAGAATTATCACTGATCAATTGTATTCCTGGAAATTTATTCGAATCAATAAAGTCTTTTATTGTGTACCCCATTGGTGCTTGTCCCTCCGTATTTCTATAAATCAATCACCATCCCGAAGCGTTGTCCGACAAGAGCCTTTAACGGCGAATGGCTCAGACAGCCGCAGCTCCTTCTGTAGCCGGAAAGCAGCTGTCTGCTAGGAGCTTCCACTGTACCGCCACAATCTTTCACCGAATACCATTTTTGTTAATAAAAAGGAATACGACGGAACCTCGCCGTACGTATTCCCTTTTTCTTGCCATTTATTTAGGCTAGCACTCTAGATTTTCTATCATCTCCGCATTGCCTTGTTTTTGTTCTTTCTCCAAAAGATCAGACCTACAGCAATACTTATAACCAATAATATACATACCTGTTGATTTTTTGTTAAATGGATTCCTGTTTCTGGTATTGATTCTGTGTTTTTATTAGTGATTTTTAATTTAATCACATCTCCTCGTGCAGCCTCAATCCGCTGTTTCATAACAGCTGTATTTCCTGTCATAGTTGCTTCCACCGGAGCTGAATAGCTTTCATCCTTCTCTTCCTTCTTTGAAATCCAAACAGTATATTTTGATGTATCAACAGTTTCTGTTATTGTGATATCCGAAGATATATCTACATTTTGTAACTTGACTGTATCTCCATCTTTCAAGGACGTTCTAAGCGTCTTGCTACGCAGTTTCTGACCATCTTCCCAATATAGAATTTCCATAGCAAACGGCTTCTTACGATTTCCAAACAGACCGGTAACTTCCTTTGTAATCTCAACTGTCACCCCGCCTTTTTGCGGATAATTGACGATATGTCTGTCTAAAACAGCTTTCCAGGTATTGGTCGTCGGAGATTTTTCATATAGGAATAAAATCTCGGATTCCACATCTACTCTATATAAATTAAAGTTATCTTGATACTGTGTTTTGGTTTTATCTGCTTTATCCTTTTTGTTTGGAGTAACAGACTCTACCATCCAGTATCTGCCATTTGGTATCTCTTCCGATAATTGAAGCATTCCGTTTTTATCTGTCATCTGCAAGGCAAAATCCGGTTCACACTTCGTTCCATCCTTTTTCAGAACAATCGAATCACCATTCTCATCATACTCTACTGTGTATCCTGTATCATCTGCATATTCCTTCGTTCCATCATCATACGGTACTTTGTAGAGTAGGAAACCTGCTTCTGCGAGTCGGTTTCTTGGAAGATCATCCGTCTTTAAGATACTCCGTTCCGCAAGATTGAAATGCATATTCTGTACTTCCAGTTCCATCTTGGAAACATTTTGGAACTCCTTCTCATCCTTCGGGAATAACGGCTGATTGTTTTCATCCAAGTACTTAATCTCAGGATAAATAACTTCATAATACAGGAAACCGTCTCCAAATTCTGAAGAATAATGTGTCTTTCCAATCTCAATTTCTTCTATCTTATATTCCACCGGATTTTTGTCCTTGAACAATGGAAGATTATCAACTGTATATTCCCATCCGTTATCCTCATTCAGTAAGAACTCCTGTCCCGTGGAAACTCCATTCTGATACAAGCGGATTTTCACTTGTTTTTCTATCAATGCATCATTTGGATTTTCCCATGTCTTTTTGACATGCAAACTACCGGATTTCGCAAAATTTCGGATATTAAGGCTGGTATCTCCTCGTTGGAGCAGAACTTCTTTTCCATTGATCTTGCCATCAACTGGTGCCGCTACAGCCTCCTGATTTTCATTAGCCACTCTATCCACCAGTTTTGCCTCAGCAATTTTGAATGCTCCATTGGCAATCTCAACCTTAATCTGTATATCCCCTGTATCCACATACCCTGTTGGTAAGTTTATCTCTCGCAACAAATAGGTTTCCGTTCCTGTTCTATTGTTTCCATTTTCATCCTGTAACAGAATAGGAAGTTGTGCGATTCCATATTTATCCGTCGTTACAGTTTCTTTTTCAACACCGTCCTGACTAACAGCAAAATGAATATTTTCCATTCCCTGTCCGGTAGACTCATCAAATTTATTCAGTGTGAGTATTCCTTCTTCTTGATAACGGTTCTCCAATTCAATGGTAAGTGTCTCACCTCCACGACCAATTCCGCGTCCTGTGAATTTAACTCCACTTTCCGGATACAACTCCCAGGAATATACATTGTCTCCTTGTTCATGGGAATTACGGACATTATACCAGCCCGAAAATTTCACTTTCGGATCTTTCGGCTTATAGTTGTACTCTTTTAATGTGTATTTCCAGAATGCATCTGCCTTAACACTCCATGTACAGCTTGTATGTGTTTCATCCGTCCATGTACCCACAATTTCCATCGGAGTGCCTTCTGCTTGCGGAACTTCTGTATCCGGTGTCTGGCCTTCTTCTGAAGGAAGCACAAGTTTCATGTGTTCATGAAATGCTGGAGGCTGTGGCTTTCCATCTAAAAGCTTTTCATCCATATCTACCTGGATATAATAATCTTTCTTAACTTCCTCTATTGCTTCCGGCATTCCAACGAAATCCTTCTTTACTGTCAGATAACCGTTTTTCGCTACAATACGTCCGTCAATATGCCATCCATCGGACATTTCACTTTTGAAAGAATACCAGTAAATAGTAAAGAACTCGGTATCTAATTTTGATGGTGGAATCTCCCTGTCACCGATACGGATCATACGACCGCTTTCTCGAATTGTCTGGAATACCTCTTCGTCGGAAGGAATTCTGTCTATCTTGTAGATATAATCTCCATTTCCTATGTATCCCTCATCTGGCTTTGTTCCTTGCAAAAGTTCTCGTACTCTCTTATCTCCCTCTGCATAATGCTCCCATGTAGTCGGATCTTTATTTCCAAGAACTGGAACATCATGCGTGCTGCTTGCTTTCACATTACAGTTTGCAACTGCAACCGCACTTGTATAATCGTCTGCTTTCACACTTGGTAATGCTACAGAACCATCTTCCGGCATCGCTGACTTACAGATATAAAACTGTACCTGTTTTCGATTTCGATTACTAACCTTACGCCACGCTGCATAGAGGGTGATTGGCTGTCTTGCATTCTTATTTATAAGATCAGAAATAGAATCCCCTGCGTTACATTCCTGCCACTTTCCGTCTTTGTTTCTGTAATCCCAATGATCGAATTCATACTGTTCCAACTCTTTGCTGTCATTATCTTCATGATCATAAACTAGCGGATATGGTGACTTAACGTTATGTTTTCCAGCTTCTAGTTCGTTCGCATAATCATCTGTATGTCTTGTCTTATTTCCAACCTGTGGTGTCAGCTTCGCTTCCTTTGGAAGTTTCTTCATATAACGTGTTGTATTATAGATAACCCTGACTGTCCCAGGAGCCAGCGGTTTGTCTGCAATCACCTCATAAGATGATTTAACAGACGGAATTTCAAATTTCACGATGTTGTCTCCGGACTCTTTCGGAAGAATCTCACTTGCATCCCTGTCATTAGATGTACAGCTCCAGACAATGCCCTTGTCATAATACTCGCCTTCTAAGCTTGCCTTCTTCGGTACTTCTACAGTATATGCTTCACCATTTCCTACATACTGCCTCTTAATCGCCTGTCTCTTTGTCAGGTTTAGTGGATCCAGCACCTCGATCAGATGAAAGCTTCCTTCTACACTGAAATGTCTTCCTACCACCCCAACCTGCGAAGAAAGTCCTGTTAAACGATCAAAATAATTCTCAATTTTGTCCGGATTCAATGGATTTGGCTGTGAGAAATAATAAACAGATACATCTTTCCCGTTTTTCAAGACAGGAATATACCATGTACCATCGTTGTCCTTATAAGGATGCTGTACAAATACTCGGCTGTCTGTTGCATAACCAAACAGGATTTTTTCTTTTCCATCTTTTTCTGGATTCAATTTCTCTGGCGTAAAGCCAAACTCTCTGTAAATTTGGGAAATCGTATCCTCTGGTTTCGCTCGCAGATAATAACGGCTGGCTCGTCCACTGTTCGCTTTGATTATGTAATGCTGCTCAGCATTGAGATTCTTTATCAGCTTATAATGTCCATCGATAAATACATAAAAACTGATATTTGCTTCTTTTACCGCAGCCGGCTTTTCTGTATTATCAGGAACAATCACATATGGTCGCACCGCTTCCTTTGGCTGAATTGTAAAGCTCATTGTGTGATCTGCAGCATTTTTGCTCGATACAACTGTCGAAAGTGTACCATCTTCCTCTCTACACTCCCAGTTAACTTCCTGCGTCTGTCCTTCTGTACGCGGCTTTGTGCTGACCGTTCTTGTAAGCGTTGAATCTCTTGCTACAAAATCCATTGCCGGAAGTTCACCTAATTCTGTCTTACTATAAACCTGTCCGTCTTCATCTTGCACTGTCACACTATAAAAACCGTTATATCTAGAATCATCATGTTCGAGTAAGGTCTTTGCACTCATGGTTACCAAAGTCTGCCCCTTTGGCAGATAATACACATCCATTGGTTCTCCGGTCTTTCCTATATAGATACATTCTTTTCCGCCTATCGTATAATTCCCTGCATTATGGATTGTATCGTAATCTCTTTTAGAGTAATAGAAACGTTCCCGGCTTTCTTTTTGAATAGAACCATCGTAATGAAATCGGTTTAATTTTTCCTTTAACACATCATTAGAAATATAATAGTAAACTGTTCCTGGCTTCGTTGTAGTATCTTTTATAACAGGAACCTCTTTATTATCTACGTTATATCTTTCATTATTTACAAAGGTATAAAATTTGATGTTTAAAGTCTCTGGTGCAAATGTATTGCTGGCAATGGTGTATGGCTGTTCAATCTTATCAATCGTGAATTCCAGTTTTTCTCCATTTTCAGTCGGATAAAGCGTCTTCTCTTCATCTTCACTGATACCAAGCCAGTCCTCTTTCTGCGTAGTGCCCTTCTCGACGGATGTTGTAACTTTAGAATCCTTCTTGTAGTAACGCATAGTTCTGTTTCCATCCGGATCAATCACTGTAACCGAATAGAAACTGTTCTTATTCTGCTTAATCTGGTCCGAATAATTATCTGGAACCTTTTCGCCATCAGATGCTCCCTTTGGCATATAATAAATATCTGTTGGTACAGTCGTTTCCTGATGATCCAGATTATAAGATACATATTGTTGTCCTTTATAAGTTGCCACCGTCGCAGGAGCTAATGTCTTCTCTCCATGGACTGCATACGGAAAATAAGACCCCTGCTGTACTCCTGTTTGATCCATGGCAAACTCTTTATATATCTCAGCCAGATCACTGACAGAAACATAAGACTTCCCTTGTCGATTCCATTTATATACCTTTTTTAACGAATCAGATGGCAGCTTGCGGACCTCGTTATCTGCATATACGTAAAACTGAAGGTCAAATACTGTCTGATCCGCTCTCTGGATCACATAAGACTGACTGATACTATTGATCGTAAAGCTTGTCTGATTTGTATCAGGATTTCGTACTCCATCTACCACCGCATCGTTTGTTCCAATGCAGGTCCATTCGATTCGATCTGTTGTCCCCTGCAGTTTCGGATCAAAATCAGATACTGTTTCCGCTGCCTTAGTTCCCGTCAAAGCATAATGGATACGATCCTGATCTTCACCTTTTACTTCTACTGAATAGAAAGTATTTTTACTAATTGCATAGTTTATTTTAGCAATAGTTCCCATTCCCTTTGGGAGATAATAAATATCTACTGCTACGCCTTGTTGATTTTCTCCATAATTATAAGAGACATATGTTTTGGAAGCTTCGTCTGTATAAACTTTTCCGTATTCTATCCCACTTTTTCCTCTATTTGCAGATACGAACTTCTTATTTAACTCGGGATTCTGTCCGTCACTTCCTTTTACAAATCCAAACTCTTCATACACTGAGATTAAATCATCAAGGGAAACCCCATGATATGTCGTTTTTCTATCTTTCCATGTCTTAATTCCGGTAATGCCATTATGCTGAAGCTTTACTTTCTGTCCCTCTATGATAACATAAAAATCAATATCATATCCTTCTGCAACTTCCTGCGTATTTGGATCTACTTCTCTTACTTCCTGTTGCTCAAGAAATGTTTTATCTTCGGAAATACCTTCCTTTGGGATTTCTTCTGAGATAGTTTCTTCCGAAATGTTATTATCTTCCAAAACTTCCGTCTCTGAAACGCTTCCTGCCTCATCCATCGCTGTTGCAAAAGCAATGGTTCCCACGTTATTTATACATAGAATCACTAGAAGTGTTAAGGCAATCAACCGCAGCCATGTTTTTTTCTTTTTCACACTTTCCCCTCCCACATAATTAGTTTTCTTTCTTAGCAGACCTGTTATCTTCCGTTATTATTTCCTCTCAAAATTCCTTCACCACTCACTAAACTCGACCCATGAAGGGATTAGTTTGGATCAAATAAATATTCTGCCTATTGTATCTTTCATGATAGTCACTCTATTTTTCTTATAATGATATTTAATTATACACCTCCCTGCATTTTCATATAATGTACAAAATTTGAAATTTTTTGGCTCTTTCCTTGCTAAAAGTGTTCCATTGCATTAGAAAAAGAAGCTATTACACGCATTCAAACTCGTGTAATAACTCCTTTTTCTTACATTGCCTCGATGATTCGAAGAATGATCAATCCATTTCGAACTGCAAGCATCTCTGTCACATTATCAAAGTTCATTCCTGAAATCTCTACAATCTTTTTCATTCGATACGTAACAGTACGGTAATGCACAAACATCTCACTGGAGGTCTTTTTATAACTCTGATTATTATTCATGAAACACTCTAACGTATTGATCAATTCTTTATCTCTCTTTTTATCGTAATCATAAAGCATTTGCAAAGATTCCGGTATATAAGACCATAATTTATTCTTGTCCTTCATCTCTGCAAATATATGAAAGAAACCTAATTTAGAACAATCCACAACCGAACGATTTGAATCTCCTATAATTTTACGAATCACATTAATATAATCAAGTGCCTGCTTAGAGTCTTCAAAAGATTCCTTAATGTCCTGATAGCCGACCACGCTTTTCCCAATGCCAACTACAAAATCAATTTCTGCATTTTTTTGATCTAAATGTTTTTGCACATCTTTCTGTAAAGCTTCAATTTTCTTACGAAATTCCTGTTTACTTTCCTGATCCTTTCTCTTATAAATATAGATGATCTGATTCGTGTTACGCATCACACAATCTTTCGGCAATCGATGCCAAAACATTTTTTCTGCTATATCAAGTCCTCTCCTTTGTTTGTCTGTAAATTTCCCTTCATCATTTTTCGGAATGACACGGAAAATAACAACACGTAATTCATCTGTTTTTTCAATCTTTAAAATCTTTGCCGCTTCTTCTTTTTCTAAATCGGAAAGCGACCCATTTAGCAGTCGATATTCTAGATCTTTATGATACTGTCTGGCGATATTTTCTTCCATCACACTTCCCATAATGATATGGCGTAATTCAACAATGATATTCTCAAGTGCAATAAAATCCAACGTTTCCACTTTTTTATTCCGTTCGGTAAGAACAAGATAAAAGGGTCGGTGACCAAACACATCAATTTTGTGAATGTACTCTGATTGTTCTCTTTTTTGATGCCAATATTGACACTTTGTAATAATATTAGGGACAAATTTTTCCGCATCCTCTTTCATCACAAACTCTGCTGGTTCTTTATCATTCGAATAAAGACATACATACTCTTCATCGTATAGAGTAATCGGATTTTCAAGCATAGGATAAACCAAATCAAAGAACTTCTCTACAGAATCTTTTCTCTCTACGAGATAAGTAGTGCTACCCCCCCCCCAAGCTGTCGTGCGTTGTCTTAAAGTAAGTTAATTTTGCTGTCTCCATATCGTAAATGCAGGTTAAGACATGCTTTATGATTCCCCAGTAATGCATCGTCTTAGGAATTTCTATAACAGGGATTTGATGCGATTTTGCATATTCCAGTAAAATGGTAAGATAACTTCTTTGTAGCTCTGTTTTCTGATCTTCTCTTACTACAAACGCACTAATATGTTTTTTTGAAATTCCCTCTAAATGTTCTAGAAATTCTTGATACTCTACATTTTCGTATGTTCTCAAACTTGTTAATAAAATTTCTCCACCGCTCAAAAAAAGCTCCATATTTGGTACTTCCAGAATTCTAGCACCTTTTATCTCCCGATCGAGTTCAGATTCACCACTGATTAATTTCATCTCAGGAAATTGTTTTGATTCAAGCAAATCTTTTACTGTGTATTTCATAATTACTCTTTTTCACTTCCTCATAATCTAACAATTTATTTCATTGTTTCATCATCTTTTATCTATATAAGATCTGCAATCGTTACACTTTTCAATGCATCCTCGTATGTCTTTTGCACATTCAACAAAGCTTTATGTACGTTGCAATAATCCGTAGCATTTCTAGAGCAGAATCCATCCGGCTCCAGACAGCGATTGATTTTCATCGTCACCTCCATAGAAGATACAATATCAAACAGAGAAATCATTCCTGGCTTTTTCATCAATGCATACCCGCCTTTTATGCCCTCACAAGCTTGAACTATTTCCGCTGCTTTTAATTTTTTTGTTATCTTCGAAATATAATTTACAGGTATCTTTAGCACAGATGCCAATTCTGATGCTGTAATAGTTTCTTCTTTCAAAGCTAGGTAATACACTATCCTAATCGCATAATCTGTCGTAATATTTAATTGCATTTCATTTTTTACCTCTTGATCACATAAAGTCCCCTTTTTCTTTTATCAAAGGATCTGTTTTTTATCATTCTTATCTTATCATGCAGTCCAAATCGAAGCAAGACAAACTGCTTGCTCCATGACTTTGATTTTCTTTTTTGATATAAAATAAGAAGAATTATATCTTATCCTCAAACGATTAAATATAATTCTTCTTATTTATCAATGTTTTCTTTTCATTCTTTTAAAACATCCATAACCTACAATTCCAATCCCAAGTACAAGAACTGCTAATAGTACAAAACTGTTATTTTTCACACTTCTTCCTGTCACTGGAGGTGCCACTTTCGATGCATTAACAAACTTAATGTCTTCGCTTTCTTTGTCCATTATAAAAGATAACTTTCTTCCATCAACAGCCGACTCCTCGTTTCTTTGATATGTTGTTTTAAAATTTTCTCCCGGGTCTGCTTCTTCTACAGTATAGGTCCATCCCATTGGCAGACAACTGATCTCTACAGATTCTTTATCTTTCAATGTGAAAGTTGCTTTGTTATCTGTAAAATCAAGACTCTTTATACCATCTGATTTCTTGATGTAGATCTGTCCGGCTTGGATTGTGGATCCACTTGAGTCTGTTCCTGACGGTGCCTGTGCTTGAATCGTAAAAGTAAAGGCTTTATTGGCATCCAGCGTATAACCTTTTACTATCTTACTGACTGTTAATTGTGTCGGCTTATAATACAGATTTAACGTAATTGTATCTGCTGAAGCATTATTTGTCACTTCTTTTTCCAGTTCATTCCGAGAATCTTCTGTATCAAAAACATAACCTGGAAAAGTTCCATTTGCTTCTGGTTTTGCAAATACTTTAACACTCTCATTTTCTGTAGCAAAAGAAATAGTTCCTGGTGTTGTCTTTTCCAGTTTTTCTGTACTATTCGGTACCTTAAGCCAATGCTTCACTTCTACCCTTTTTGTATCGATTTTCTTCCACTGGGCTACAATCTGATATCCACTAAAATTTGTCCAAGAACATACTGGAAGATTTGTGTTATCTGCATATGCGTAATTATCTTCTGCAATTGTAAAAAGGTCTCCATGTTTGTATAGTGTATCACTTAGCTTTCCAGAACTGTTTTTTAACTTCCATCCCAGAAATTCATATCCTTCACAAGTCGGTTCTGGAAATTTCTCACCCATAACAAAGGTCGTTCCCATCCTTCTTGCACCTTTATACGTGGATGGATTTTTACCATAAGATTGCATCGGTTTATTTTGATTATTTGTTTCCTGATTATACGGAATGTTATTCACAAGGGCATCTTTAGGTAATACACCCTCACCTACGCCAGAATTATAATGTACATATAAATCTCTGGAAGCTGCTTCAAAACTTGCTGCATATAAAAACCATTTCTTATTACTTGGATCTGCTCCTCCCCAAGCTAGATATGTTGTATATCCAGCCTTTTTAGCAGCATCCTTTGCAGCTTTCCATTCCTTTGTATATATATAAAATTCGTTATTTCCTGATATAATCGACGTTTCTGTCATCGTATCTATCTTCCCTGCATTAACAGATGATTTACGGCCGCTCAAAAGACCTGTTTCATCACCATGTGGAAGACCATAACTCACGCCTGTGGAAGACGGAAGACCATTTGTTAGGACATAACCTGATTTTGGTTTTACAAAGAAAATTCTTACCTGTCGTCTGGATTTCCCGTCATATTTCACAGCATCCATATTTATGACATCATTATCTTTAACAGGCACAAGCTCCTTTTTTTCATAATCCCACATTACTACGTCCAAACCTTCACTGTTTCGCCTTTGGTCTGTATATAATCTTGCCGTTAACGCCTGCTTTCCAGTACTGTATGGTGCTAAATTAAAATTATAATCTTCTACATCTCCATTTCTGACTTTTAATCTCATTGCATAAGCATAAGAACAGTCTTTTTCATCACCTCTATTCGATGTATATTCATTCGTCATTTGAGTTATTATAGTCAGACTTCCTGGACTTGTGGACAACTCATTATTTGTTCCAGTAGAAGTAGGTACTTCTTTATAATACCCATTGGAACTAGAAGTCATTGTATAACCATTTACTGTCATATGAACCAAACGATAGCCTCTGTTTACATGAAATTCTGGCATACGTAAAAAATAATCACCATTACTAAAATCAGATTCTTTAAATGTCCACTCAATCTTATCCTGGTCTTCCAAGTAAGTCCAGCCATTCTTTTTACTATGAGGAATATTAATATACTCAACACCCGCATTATCCTTCGTATTAATCGTCACACGATAAACACCCTGATTCGTATATGAAATAATAACCGTGTCATCTTGATTAATTTCGATCTTATAGTTAGCCCCGTATTCATCTCCTGATGTTTGAGTTATTCCGGCACCTTTTTCTGTCGTAACTGATTCAATCTTAAATCTTTCTTTTTATCTGCATAGTTTGTTGGTTTATGATTGTCTTTACCAGGTGTAACAGAGATCACCCAATCTTCCCCTGCATTGACACGAATCTGTTTGTTCGTTTCAACTGGAATATTTTCACTACCTTTTTTCATCGCAATAGTACCCGGATCACAATTTGTCGGAAGCACTTCTTTAATCGTAACAAAGTAGTATTCCTGATAGGTCATTGTAAGATTCCGCCCGTCTTCCATCTTGATTGCAACAACACCATCCGTACTATAATATAGCACTCCGTTGTATTCCCCGATATACACACAATCTTTTCCATTTACCTTCGCACTAAGGAAATCAAAATGTCTGCCATCTATCGAAAGAGCCTTATGTTCAGAAATATTTCCATAAGCGATTGTAGTAGGTGCACCATTAATTGTAGTTCCCTTTGCATCTACGTACTCTACTCTGTTTGTGGAAGCTGCTTCTCCTCTTGCATCAATTTCCTGTACAGCTTCCTCTAAGCTCTGTACGGAAATCTCTTCCGGTACATCAGACACTATATTATCTGTGGAAGATTCCTCCGTAGACGTATTCTCGTTTGGTTCTAAAGCACTCTCAGAATCTGATTCTATGGATGAATCATTTTCCACAGGTATACTTTCTTCACCTTGCAAATCTGTCATTTCACTTTCTGAAGTTACAAAAGAGCGATTCTCAGCAAATACTAATGCTGTGTCTAAAGATGAGAAACACATAGATAAAATCAAAAGCCCGCTGCATATAATCTTCAAGTATTTATTCCATCTATTCTGCTTCATCCTGGCTCTCTCCTTTCTTTCTTCTCTGCTTTTCATAAAAGAAGATCACAAAACACAGTATGGAACTTACAAGTAATAAAATATATCCCCAAATTGTACTGTTATCTCCCGTTTTCACTTTTTCTTTTGCAACAGATTGTGATGTCTTATCTGATTGCTCTGTTTTGTTCAAGCGATTCAAAAAAGTAATCTGATCCGTTTTTTCCCCTTTTGGGTTTTTTACAACAGTTACCGTTTTTAACTGATTTGCTTCATTGTAAAATGCTTCCACACTTACATCAAAATGACTTTGGTCACATTCGTAAGCAGCTTTTTGTTCTGTCGTCTGATAAATCTGGTAGTGATAAGTTCCATCTGTCGTAATCGGAATGATAATCTTTGCAGTTTCCTTTTTCTTCATGCTCCAAACATACTGCTTCTCCTTGCTTCCTTTTGGCATCGGAGCCTCATTTTGATTTGTTGTCAGAACATAGGAGAACTCCGCAGCCTGATCTTGTGCTTCACCTTCAACGACCTGTTCCACAGGAATTTTCACTTCGGTTACAGGTTCAGATGCAAACACCGGTATCTGCATACTCAGGAAAAGAAGCATGCTAAGCACTATGATATTTATTTTCTTTAAATCAAGGATGTTCATCTTTTTTCTTTCCCTTCTTTTTTAGTTTTTGATCAAGTAACAATAAGATAAGAAGTAGCAACAAGAGCCAGAAAAGAATCGGCACGGATATGACCAGTTTTCGTATCTGGTCGATCCCAGTCCCCCAGTTTTTCGGTTTTCCCTTCTCTGGATAAATCTGCTCCGTAAGTCTTCCTACTAGTATATTTCTTCCATTTGTCATTTCAGAAGTACATGTTATTAGTAAAACCAAATGATCTTCTTCTGTAATGTCAAGATTTCTTTTATGTAAAGCATTGTCTGTAATTTCCTGCAGATATTCCTGTTTTGCTTCCGATGTTTCCGGACATACGCTAAAAAGTCGCTCATTATAAGCATCTGCCTGAAGTAATGCATAAAATTCGATTCCATGGTCTTTTCCATCAAAAAACAGATTTCCGTAGGGATGTTCATCAAAATACTTCTTCTCTGTAAAAAGTCCCACATCTCCAAACATCTTGTGTTTTTCCATGTGGTGCCCGTAGATCAGATTGTTAAAATCTGAAAAATCCGGTGCATTGGCACAATGTAAAAAAATCGAACCGCTTAAGGAATAATTTCCTTCTGCATCCGTATTCATATATGTATCATCATCTTCTGCCTGAAGCAGAGGATAATTGACATTTGTATCATTGATCCGAATCCAGCCAAAAACATCTGGATTGATTTTCTGTAACTCTTCAAATGATTTCGTATGGTTTTCACTTGGCATATAGGCTTCGTAGTTTTTTGCATCCGCTGCCTCAAATACCTGATTGGAATCCCACAACATATAACAGGACAAAAACATCAGCAAAAGGATCAGCATAAGTACGATAAAATTTACCATATGATCGATCCCGCTTATTATAACCTTTGCTAATCTTTTCATATCCGATTGTCCTTATCTTCCCTTCTTGTTAAGAAAGGGGATGCGACAGTGCCCTGCCGCACAGCATCCCCTTTTCTTATCAATTTAATTATCCTAATTATCTTCTGCGTTTGAAAGCAACAAATCCAAACAGTGCTGCACCGCAAAGAGCGATCATCAGAACATATGGAAGTGTGTTCATGATAATACCAGTTGTTGGTACATTGTTGTATCTGTTAGTTACATCAACTGTATTTTTATTCTGTCCAAGTTTATTCTGTCCAAGTTTATCGCCATTTACTGCTGTAAGAAGTTCATTGTACTTTGTTGTTGCAACAGTTGTTGCCTCTCCGCCATTAAGTACAACACTAGCACTTGCCTTGTAGTTCGCTTTTGCAGTCTCAGTTACAGTGATCTTTGTTCCAACCGGAAGACCTGTGAATTTCATATTTTCATTATGTCCAAGCTGGAATGTAGTTGTTCCATCTGTTGCTAATGTAACAGCTTCTCCATTTTTCTTTACTCCACCAAGAGTAGTTGCATCTGTTCCTGCTGGGAATTCAAATTTTACAGTAAAATCAAATTTATCAGTTGGAAGTGTTGCTGCATTATCTGCTGTATTCAGAATAACTTTCTTAGCTACGTTTAAGGAACCATATTTTGTATAATCATCTGGATCTGGGTTCGGATTTGTAGGATCTGTTCCTGTACCAGCTTCCTGTACATATGTATTAGTAAAATTGAAACCATTTTTACCTGCATCATCACCGATATCTACTTTTCCTGTTGTAGAATCGCTTTCGCCTTTATCATTCATTGTTTTAGTTACGATGATCTTCTCAATTTCAAATGTTCCGCCAGTTTTCTCAACAACGTAAACATCCATTGTATACACAGCCTTTGACATGATCAGCTTTTCATGGTCGCTATTATTAACAACTGGATCAGTAATTTCACTCTCTGTTACAGTATATTCATACTTTCCTGCCTCAGTAAAGTTGTCAAATGTAATCTCTCCACTAACCTTTTTATAGGATCCTGAATTACTATTGAAGTCGCTTTCTTTAAACTCAATGCTTGGAATTGTACATGCAACGCTTGTCTTTATCAAATCTTCTCTACCTTCAGCTGTAACCTGTGTTGCAGTAAAGTTAAATTTCATCTCTTTTTTAACTTCTGTTTGGTAAGTCTTGCTAACATAAGCTTTCTTTGCATTATTTTTGTTGTCTGGTGTCGTTGTTCCATCTGCAAATACTGGCATTGCCAGTCCCATTGTCATAGCACCTGCTGCGACAACAGCGAGCAGCTTTTTAGATAATTTTTTCATGCTCATAATTTTTTCCTCCCTTGTGAAATTTTAATACGTTTATATTGGATTAACGGATGAGGAACTTAGATTCCTCTGTTCCGAATAATCGCAATAACTTTGCCCCGGATGTCTTTTAGATCAATACATCCATAAATACGGCTGTCACTGGCCTTTGGTCTGTTATCTCCAAGTATAAAGACCTGACCTTCTTTTACCGTAAGTGGGAAATCGACTCCGCTTTTAAACTGTGTCGTATCAAAATAGATATCCTGTGAGATCTGTTCTGCACCGTTGATCTTAAGTCCGTCTTTTGTAATGTCAACGGTATCACCGGCAACCGCTACAACTCGTCCGGTCGTTGTTTTATCATCCTTTTCAAAAACAGCGACATCTCCGGATATAAATCTGTGGTCCAGTCGGTAATATACCACCAGATCTCCGTCCTTAATGGATGGTTTCATAGAGATATCATTAATTCTTACAATCCCATAAAGAAAAGTAAAAATGAGAAAAACCACCAGAATAAGAAGCACGATCTTTAATAATAACTGTACGAGATCTTGTGCTATAGTTGTCTCCTGCACGGTATTTATATCACTTTTTTGCCTGTCATTTCTTTTCTTCATGTTACGATTCCATCTCCAAACTTAAACTCTCAAAGTTTTAGTTTGTATATAATTATACCCTCTTCTTTTGTTCTTTCAATGCATTGAACTTATAAATCTTTCCACACTACTTTATCATTTTTGTTCCATACCTGAACTATTCTTTTGATTTCAATCTGCTTTTTCTGTCCATTCTCGTTTCATTGACGCTTTTTGAAAACATTGAAGTAGTTGTTTTGAAAACGCTCCGCATGCTCCATCTAAAATCATATTTACTGCTTCTTTTGATGTGATTTTTCTCTTATAAGGACGTACACTAACCAGGGCATCATAGGCATCTGCAAGTCCGACCACCTGTGCACAAAGTGGGATTTCCTCCCCTTTTAATCCATCCGGATAACCAAAACCGTCATAACGTTCATGGTGATGTCTGCAGATTTCATAACTATATTGATTCAGCTGTTTAGTTTCGCTTCCCTTCGGGAACCATTTTGTCATTTCCGCACCAACAAGAGGATGTCGTCTGATAATATTCCACTCTTCCTCTGTAAGTTTCCCTTCTTTATTTAAGATTTCTATCGGAACACGGATCTTCCCAATATCATGGATCGGTGCCAGATGAGCGATTGTCTCGATTTCTTCGTCTGTGATTCCATATTCCGGATAGTCTTTTTGTAACTGCCGGTAGATTTGTTTTGTATAATATCCGATCCGATCCTGTTGGTCTGCTTCTTTTAACTGATTGTGTTCTAAAACATTACTTAGTAAAGAGACTGTATCCCAGTACTGTCTGGTAATTGCTTTTTCTTTTTTATCCAGTTCCTGTTTCATGCTTAAAATTCTTGGATAAACGCCTTGCTCCTGATGTAACGTGATCATTGCCGTATGTTCATTTTCATCGATATGTCTGATTGCCTTCACCCAAACATATGCATCCGATTGTTGGGACTCCACTCTTCGATAGAAGAGCTCTTCTTCCATACATCCGCCTGACAATCGACTGTTTTGGAACTCAATGGATAAGAATTCCTTCACTTTTTTCGATCAAACTCATAAACATACGCTGTCACATACTGATTGATAAACACATCATACGAGTCTGCCTTTTTTACTTCCTCATAAATTACCTGATCTTGTAAATAGACACAGTCGCACTTCTTTTCTTACATGTAATGTACATCAGTGATAATTTCCTTTTCTCTTCTTTATACTTCATATAACAAAAGAGCGATCGCCTGTAATTAGGTTTTCGCTCTCTTGTAGTAATAAAGCCTATATTATTCACGGCTATGCCGTGTGAAGTGGCTGAAAGCCACATGATTACTGTATTTTAATTGAATACTGCTGTTTCACCTATCAAATGAATAAAAAAAGAGCATCCATTCGTGGTAAAATTAAGGTGTCGAATCTTAAATAATAACCCAAAGGAGCCATTTATGAGTAAAGTAAACACCTTATCACTAGAAAGCAATAGACAGATTGTGTAAGCCGTAGCCAGTTCCAGCGTTTCACCTTTTGCTCCAAATAAAACCATGAGCGGTTGCAGAAAAATCAGCGTAACGACCATCAAAATGATACCACTAATAGTTAATGCCATTAAACTGTTTCCAACAGCTTTTCCTGCACTTTCATTTTCTCCGGCTCCTTGAAGCAGGCTGAATTTAGAGGAACCACTGCTTCCAATCGTTACATAGACCGTAACCATAAGAAGAACAAGGGGGAAAGCTATATTCGTTGCAGCATTTCCTACAGTCCCCAGTTTTTGCCCTATAAAAATTTGATCAGCAATATTGTAAAGCGAACCAACAAGGTTAGATAAAATTGCTGGCAACGCAAATTTATGAACCAATGTTGGCACCGATGTGTTTTCAAGTAAAGTATTTGTTGAATCTGCCATAATAAAAACGTATCCTTCCTCACACATGATATTGTACTTTTGCCCTGTGTGTATCTTGCATTCTTCATTTTATCATGGTATTATTTGGGCTACAATCATCAATATTTGTACTTGTGTTGAAATAATAAAAGGGGAGATAAAAATTGAACACAAAAAATAATCAAAGATACAGAGATATGGATATTTGCATGAAAGCAGCCATGTTGGAACTTATGCAGAAAATACCTTTTGAGAAAATAACAGTAAAGAGCATCTGTCAACGTGCCGGGGTAAATCGTGGAACTTTTTATTCTCACTATACAGATATGGAAGGAATGATGAATGACCTTGAGGAATACCTAAGCGGAGAGTTACTTCAAGTTGTGGAAGAATGGATTAAGTACAACGGAAGCAAATCCATTTTTCTTCCCTATCTGCGTTACATTAAAGAGCACCAATATGTTTATCAAGTAACATTATCCAATCGAAAAGCACTGCCGATCAAAAAAAGTTTCCAGCCTTTGTTAGAACACCTTATCTTACCCATCTGCCGTACCGCACAAATAACCGATGAGGAAGAGTTGCTTTACTATAATGTCTATTTCCAATCCGGAATTACTATGGTACTAAAATGCTGGATTGAAAACGGGTGCAAAAAAAGCGACGAGGAAATGAATGTAATTCTCATGAATTGCGTTCCTATGATTTCTGAATGTCAACGAACAATAGATGTTTCCGAAAATATTTAATAATTGCATCAAAACGGCTTGCCCCATACCAGTTCTATTTTTCTTTTAATGCCAGCATAACTGCCGCTTTGTATAGCTTAAACAATTTGGCACTTAACAGGACACCACCTACGATATCCGTGAACCAATGTACTCCGGAAACCAATCTCCATCCTTCCTTCTATTAAAATTGGTCTGTAGTTGATCGGGATCATTTCCAAAATCGCATATGCCAGGAACACAATGACAAAAGCTCTTTCACATACGTGATACAATTCGTATCATTCCCGCAAATGCTTGTTTTTCAATGTATTCTTCTGATTATCTATATTTGCAGCTTCTATAGATTCGGACACTCCGCCTGCTCCAATAATGGGAAACATCTCGTGGTTTTAATACCTGTTTAGCTGCCATTAGCACTATCAGCATACTAAAAACAAACATACATACAATAAAACCAAGCATGCAACTAATAATCCCTGATATCCATAGCACAGGATGTATTTTTCGAGTCTTTCGTGTAATAATAGAAATCACGATACCAATAAACGAGCATAATGGTCCCCAAAATATGACATCAATATAGGTATACGGTGCATGATTTGCACTGTAAAAGTAAAGCACAAATGAAAATAATGAGAGTATACCAAACACAAGTGATGTCGAAGCCAATATTTTGTTGGTAGATATTTTCTCTTTCATTGCATAAATTTCTCCTTCAACTTCCGATTTTATAAAACACATCCGTTTCATATAGATACTTCATCCCACACTTACCGTACATATACAATATCTATACTGCTGCTTTCAGTTAGAATTGCTGTGAAGAGTTTCTACTTTAGTTAAACGTGTAACCCACCACAAAATTCTCATTCGCTTTTTGTGATATTTCCACATATTTCAGATTACAACACAAGTTGCTTCATCAGCCCATTTTCTCATCTGTGGCATAACAGATGCCTCCTTCCCCCACTGTAATGCAACCAAATCAGAGTGCTTGTAACGGTTATCGTCTGTCTTTACCATCTGGCAGCAATGTAACCACATAGTAAATAATTCCAAATACAGCTATGCTTCCCATCATAATGCCAATCATCTGATTTACACTTACCACATTTCCATGAAATACCGGATTGCAATCAAGAGTGTCTCTTATCGCTTCAACCATTTCATCCGGATAATGTTTTCTCTCCATCTCCCTGAAAACTCCGTGAAGCATATGATTCTTAATCAATGAAGTGGCATATGTACTCGGAAGATAAGACAGTGCCTTCTGAAGACCTGGTCCAAAATTTGAAATCGGCATATAAGCACCACATATAAAACCATATCCTGCGCTGACAATTGTACCCACAGCCGAAAGCTGTCCCTGTGTTGTTAATGGAAAGCTAATGATACTTGAAAGCGTACTTCCAAACAGGACGAGCAATATCATATCAAATAAAACCCATAATACGTCTGCTGCATTCATATACCAACCCATTTTAAGTAAATATCCCAGGCATAATACAAACGCAAGTCCATTGACCATCAATGAATTAGCTACTGTTGACAGAAAATATCCCAAATAAATTTTTTCCTTGCTGACCGGTGCAACATTAAAATCCTTCCTTGTTCCATTTGCCTTGTCCTGCACCATAGTCAGATTCACACAAAATGTTACAGTGATACAGCTCACTGCCATAAGTGATGCTGTCAGCTGTGCCGCCACGGTTCCATTGATGAGCTTATCCGAAATCGTGATCATATCCGGAATCGCCGCTGTAAAAGAATCTCTGAAAACCTTTGCAAGAAACGTAGCGTACAGAACAATCAGAATGACGGGTGTGATCATTGACGTAAACAGCATACCTTTATCTTTAAAAAACAGTTTCCTGTTCCTGTTCATTAATGCCAATACTGTTCTCATCAATGCTCACCTCCAAGCCTTTTTCCTGTGACTGCAAGAAATACATCATCCATACCGCCTTTTACTACTTCATAATCTGTGAATAAGTCCTGATGCTCTACAATAAGTCTCGTTGCTTCCTTCGTATTTCTTACTTTTAACTGATATCCGTCACGTATTTTTTTATATTCTCTGTTCAATGACTTTATTTCATCTTCGGAAATACCATAAACAGACACGATATCCTGTACATAATCATTTTTAAGTTCAAACGGTGTCCCTTCCGCTGCAATACTTCCTTTGTCAAGAATTACAACATACCCGGCATTAGCAGCCTCTTCCATATAGTGTGTAGTCAGAAATACTGTCATATTTTCTGTTTTCTGAAGCTTCTCGATAACATTCCAGATTAACTGCCTTGTCTGCGGATCAAGCCCTGTAGTAGGCTCGTCAAGAATCAAAATCTCCGGTCTGTGCAATAATGCACGGGCAATATCAATTCTTCTTCTCTGACCTCCCGACAGCTTACCTACAGGTCTGTTTAAAAACTCGTCAAAATCCAGAATCTCGACCAGCTCCTGTAATCTCTTATCAAAGGCATTTCCTGTAATGCCGTATAAAGCAGCTCTGCTCTTTAGGTTTTCTTTCACCGTAAGCGGTTTATCAAGTACGCTATCCTGAAACACAACACCAAGCATTCTTTTTGTCTGTGCGCCGGCTTTGTCAGTTTCTATTCCGTTTACCTGAACCGTTCCGCTGTCTTTTTTCTGCAATCCGCAGAGAATGGAAATGGTTGTACTTTTCCCTGCACCGTTTACTCCAAGAAACGCAAACAATTCTCCTTTTTTCACACGAAAGCTCAAATCATTTACCGCTTTTACTTCGCCAAAGCTTTTATTCAGATGGCTGATTTTAATAATATTTGATTCCATATCTTCTCCTTATATTTTCATTTTTCCTTAAATGCTGCGGCATCAAATATCTCGGTTTCGTTCTCTACGTCCAGGGATGCGGTTGCCTCATCGAGAAGGATCACCGGGGCATCTTTTAACAGTGCTCTGGCGATGGACAGGCGCTTACACTCTCCACCGGAAAGTGTGGATCCGTTTTCTCCGATCACGGTCTGATATCCCTGCGGCAGACGCTCAATGAATTCGTGACACCGTGCGGCTTTCGCAGCAGCGATAACTTCCTTGTCCGTTGCATTTTTCCGGCCTACACGGATATTTTCCATAATCGTATTATTAAACAACACCACATTCTGGAATACCATCGAGAAATCCTGGATGCCTTTCAGACGTTTCACCTGAAGATCCACAGCAAATAATTCTGCCATATTTACCATTGCTCCCGAGAGCGGATCATATAATCGGGATGCTGCGATCAGGAATAACAGGTAGGAAAATAAGGTAATCTGCTCTTTCATGATCAACGTATTTCCAACAACGATCACTGTTGCCAGCCCCAGACGCAGGAACATCTGACCAGTATAATGCAGTGCCAGCCGTAGCCGCATCCAAGATCAAGCACTTTTTTCCCTGTAACTCTGGAAAAAGCTCTTTAAACTGGTGTCATTCTCCAGCCGCACGCAGACCTTCCTGACTGCGGGACATTTTGGCGTATTCCTCAAAAAATGTTTTATTGTCATATTCGCTGGTCACTGTTTTCTGTTCTTCTCTCTCCATCTGTTTTTTTTCTGAGTTCTACAATATACTCCGTTGTCCCTTCTTCAAATTCTCTCTTTCCTGTCGGTGTAAAGCTGTGACGCCGGTAAAATGCAAGCGCCCGCTCATTTT
>OGYY01001295.1_pt1 | contig 22261 bp, 18 predicted proteins | sample 1576671 | NCBI WGS metagenome assembly OGYY01 (sample SAMEA3541593, study PRJEB24748) | human gut metagenome | biome: human gut; feature: human-associated habitat; material: faeces | place: China | collected 2012 | reverse complement strand
CCCAGTGAAACGGGTCTCGTTTGAGAGCTTGTCAAAAATCCTTTTTTGACAAGCTCAGCCGCCGCGGCCAAACGACCGCAGCGGCTGCGAATTATTGCATCATATTTGGGTTTCTGTTTCCCTTACGCTTCCTTCTTTTCGAACTCCTTCGCCACATTCTCCAGCAGCTGGCGGATGGGCAGATGCTGCGGGCAGACGGACTCGCACTTGCCGCACTTCACGCAGTCCGAGGCCTTATGACCGGGCAGTGCGTAGACGGCATTGTAGTAATAATCCGTATGCCAGTCGTGGTAGATCTGCTTCGCGTTCATCGTGGCGAACAGTTCCGGGATGGCGATCTGCTTCGGGCAGCCGTCCGTGCAGTATCGGCAGCCGGTGCACGGGATGAGGTTCTTGCTGCGGAAGATTTCCTGCACCTTCGCGATGGCAGCAAGCTCCGTTTCGTCCAGCGGCTTGAAGTCCTTCATGAACGAGATATTGTCCTGCACCTGCTCTGGCGTGCTCATACCGGAGAGCACCATCAGCATGCCGGGGAAGCCCGCAGCGAAGCGGATGGCATAGCTGGCCGGGCTGCCGCCATGCAGGGCATCCAGAACGGCGCGCGCATCGTCCGGCAGTTTGACAAGGTTTCCACCCTTGACCGGCTCCATGACGATGACCGGCTTGTTGAACTTCCGGCAGACCTCATAGCACTTGCGGCTCTGGACGGAGGGATCGTCATAGTCAACATAATTGAACTGAATCTGCACGACTTCGATCGCGGGATACTCTGTCAGGATCTGCTCGAGCAGCTCGGGGCGGCCATGAAACGAAATGCCGACGTGGCGGACCTTGCCCTCTTCCTTCAGAGCAAACGCCGTCTCATAAGCGCGGCAGGCCTTGAAATGGCCATAGTTCTCCGAGCACTGCGAATGCATAAGGTAGAAATCAAAATAATCGACCCCGCAGTCCTCGAGCTGGCTCTCGAACAACGGACGGATGTCCGCCTCGGTCTTGAAAAAGTTCTCCGTCAGCTTGTCCGTCAGGATGTAGCGGTCGCGCAGATAACGGCTCGTCAGGCAGGTCTTGAGCGCCTTTTCGCTCTTGCCCTGCAGATAGCCGTGCGCCGTGTCAAAATAGTTGAAGCCTGCGTCCAGAAATGCGTCTACCATGCGGTTCGTTTCCGCGATATCGACCTCGCCGTCCTGCATCGGAAGGCGCATAAAGCCAAAGCCGAAGTTCTTTTTGATCCGTTCCATGTCCGCTTCTCCTTTCGTATCATATTTTTTATATTGGACCGCAGAGGGCCTGCAGTCACTTCGTTTTTTGACCCTTTTCCATTAATAAAGGGATAACCTGCGTTGAGTTTATGATACCATACTTTTTTATGGATTGCAATTCGCGAAACAATTCTTCCCGTGCGCCGTCTTGATGGATACAAGGGGGTCAGCGCAGCAGGCTGACCGGATCCATACAGAAAAGGGAGGCATTTTTTATGAAGAAGACGTTCCTGCTCCTCGCACTGGTCTGCGTTCTCGTGCTGCTTGCGGCCTGCGGCAGCAAGCCCGCCCCGACGGAACCCGCGCCGACCGAGCCAACCTCATCGCGCGATCTGCTGATGCTCTATCAGAGCGGCATCACGGCCATGGGCGCGGACGCGCCGGTCCTGTTCCCGGTCTCGGACATTTCGGAGCTGAGTCCCCTGTTCCCCGGACTGGAGGAAATTTCGTTCCGGCAGGTCAGCGGCGGCCTCTCCCCCGTGACCGGCGCGCCGGACGAGGTCGTTCTGCTTGAGGTTGAGAACAGCGCCGACGTGCAGAAGGTCGTTGACATTCTCCAGAAGGCCGTGGACGAGGGCGCCGTCGAGAGCGAGGGCACAGACGAGGCGATCACCGCGGCATGGAAGGACAATGCCAGCATCACGACGGATGGAAACTATATCTGCCTTGCCGTTTTCATGAACGGCGTATCGATCCCCGCCGAATTTATGCTTCCCTGAATTTGGAACGAAAATCGCGTCCGTCATGTTGGCATACCAACATATTTGCGTGCTGTCATTTGGTATGATGTGTCCATGAAGTGAACCCCAAACCACAAGAAGGAGTTTTCCCATGGACCACAACATGTTTTGCTTTCAATGTGAGCAGACCGCAGGCTGCACCGGCTGCACGAGCCGCGGCGTCTGCGGCAAGGACGCGCAGACTGCGCAGGTGCAGGACCGGCTGACCGGAGCACTGATCGGTCTGGCGCGCGCGGCGGACACCAGTCCCGACGCAGGTCCGGAGACCTGGCAGCTGATGATTGAGGGCCTGTTCGCCACGCTGACGAACGTCAATTTCGATCCGGACAGCCTGAACGCCCTGGCCGGGCGCGTCCGGGCCGAGAAGCAGCGCCTTGTGCCGGACTGTGCCGTCTGCACCGCGCCCTGCGGCCGCACGGGCGACTATGATCTGGCGCAGCTCTGGGGCGCACAGGAGGACATCCGCAGCCTGAAGTCCCTGCTGCTGTTCGGCAGCCGCGGCATGGCAGCCTATGCCTATCATGCCATGGTGCTCGGCTACCGGGACGAGTCCGTCGAACGCTTTCTGTCTAAAGCGCTGTTCGCCGTCGGCGAAGACTGGAGCATGGAGGAGCTTCTCCCGCTCGTGCTGGAGCTGGGCGAGGTCAACCTGCGCTGCATGGCGCTGCTGGATAAAGCCAACACCGAATGCTTCGGCAAGCCGACGCCGGTCCATGTGCCGTTTTCCGTGGAGCCCGGACCGTTTATCGTTGTGTCCGGTCATGACCTGCACGACCTGAAGCTCCTGCTGGAGCAGACGGCTGGCCGCGGTATTGCGGTCTATACGCACGGCGAGATGCTCCCGGCGCACGCCTACCCGGAGCTGAAAAAGTATCCCCATCTCAAGGGGAATTTCGGCACAGCTTGGCAGAACCAGCAGAAGGAATTTGCAGACCTGCCCGCGCCGATCCTGTTCACGACGAACTGCCTCATGCCGCCGCGCCCGTCCTATGCCGACCGCGTGTTCACCACAGCCGTCGTCGGCTATCCTGACATTCCGCACATCGGCGCGGAAAAGGACTTTACGCCCGTCATCGAGCGGGCGCTGGAGTTGGGCGGCTATGCGGAGACACAGCACCGCACCGGCATGAACGGCGGCACGGGCACGACCACGGGCTTTGCACACGACGCCGTGCTGGCAAACGCCGCGCAGATCGTCGAGGCCGTGCGCTCCGGTGCGATCGGCCACTTCTTCCTGGTCGGCGGCTGTGACGGCGCGCGCGCAGGACGGAATTACTACACGGAATTCGTCCGCCAGACCCCGCCGGACACCGTCGTGCTGACGCTCGCCTGCGGGAAATACCGCTTCCACGACATGGACCTCGGTACCGTCGCAGGCCTGCCGCGCCTGCTGGACATTGGTCAGTGCAACGACGCCTACAGCGCCATTCAGATCGCACTGGCGCTGGCGGAGGCCTTCCACTGCGGCGTGAACGATCTGCCGCTTTCCATGGTCCTGTCGTGGTATGAGCAGAAGGCCGTCTGCATCCTGCTGACGCTCCTGCACCTCGGCATCCGGAATATCCGCCTCGGCCCGACGCTCCCGGCCTTCCTGTCGCCCAATGTGCTGCAGTATCTCGTGGAGCACTATGCCATCGCACCCATCACCACCCCGGAGGCGGACCTTGCCGCTCTTCTGGGCTGATCAGCTCAAAAAATGGAGCACCCGCGTCATGCGAGTGCTCCAAAATTTTATTCTGCAAGCGCTGCCGCATGGGCCTTGCGTTCTGCTTTGTCTGCCAGGTATATCTCGCACCACGCCTCCACCTTATTGAAAACATGGAGGAACTCGTGCCCGACATCCGTCAGTCGATACGCAACATTGCGCGGGTAGCCCTCCGTCTCTTCCCGGAGCACAAAACCGACCTCCTCCAACCGCCTGAGCTGCTTTGTCAGCGTAGCCTTTGTGATCTCCGGGAAACAGCGAAGCAGCGCACCGAAGCGGATACCGTCGTTCTGCTCCAGACAGCGCAGGACCGGCAGCATCCATTTTCCGGAAATGATTTTTTCAAATGTAAAGAGTGGGCAAACGCCAAATTTGGACTTTTCCATAGTGTTCTCCAAATCGATCCGATATTTCCGCCGTCTGCGGTATCCTGGAAGATACTACTTGACACCCGGAACAAATATTGTACACTTATTGGCAGAACCTGTCAATATTTTTGCTGCCACAGAAGTATTGTCCGGAAAATGAAAAAGGAGACTCTCTATGAAAAAGGCATTCGCAATGATCCTCGCGCTTTCTCTGCTTCTGGTCGCCATGGCCGGCTGCGCATCAGACCCCGCTCCCACGGCCGCCCCGACGGAGGCGCCTGAGACCGAAGCTCCCACCGAAGCACCGACGGAAGCGCCCACAGAGCCCGAAAGCGACAGCTACAATGTTCTTCTGCTCGTTCCGAAGGTCGGCGACAAATCCTACTTTGACGGTGCTGCCGCCGGTCTGGACCTGATCAAATCGAAGTACGATCATGTTACGACCGAAGTCATCACCATGGGCGAAGGCGAAGAAGCAATGGCAAACTATCCCTCCTTCTTTGAGGAGGCCTGCGCCGGGAAACAGTATGACCTGATCATCACAGGCGGCGGCGAGTGCACCAACGCGCTCGTAGAAGCCGCAACGAACTACCCTGACCAGAAATTCTTTGATTTTGACTATCAGGATACGTTCGGCAATGAATTGACCAACATTTATGGCGTGTACTACAAGGCCTACGACATGGGCTACCTTGCCGGTTACCTTGCTTCGCAGATCACGGTCAGCAACATGCCGCTCGCCAATGCTGACAAGAAGGTCGGCGCAGTGGTCGGCATGGACATTCCCGATCTGAATGACTTTGTCGGCAGCTTCTGCCAGGCCTGCATCGACAATGGTGTTCAGGCAACGATCGTCTACTGCAACAGCTTCAGCGATCAGGAGGCTGGCTACACCAGCGCAATGGAGCTTTACAATGACGGCTGCGACGTCGTGTGGCAGGTCGCAGGCAGCGCCGGTATCGGTGTGTTCCGCGCCGCAACGGAAACGGGCCGCTACGCCTTCGGCGTGGACGTCGATCAGGTCGACGTGATCGGCGACGAGAGCCTGACGGCCAACATCGTCACCTCGTTCTGCAAGGAGTACGCCAATGTGATCCTCGAAGCGTTTGACCAGCTTGTCGCCGGCACCTATCCCGGCGGCACGACGCTCTCGCTCGGCCTCAATGAGCATGGTGTCGGCCTCGTGGAGAACGAGCAGTATGAGCGTCTCGTCCCGCAGGAGATCCGTGATTCTCTGACTGCGCTTTACGAGAAGGTGAAGTCCGGCGAGATCGTCCCGTTCAGCGCCATGCTGGATCAGGCGAAGTGGCCGGAGATTCGTGACGAGGCAGCAAAGCCCGTCGAATAAAACAGTGTAAAACAGCTCCCTTTGGAGTCGGTCGGTAATGCCCGCCGCCCCAAAGGGAGCTCTTTATGGTTCAGGATTTCCAAAATTCCACTTCCGCCGCCGGTTATTACGCAGCAGCCGCAGGCGGCTCGCCTCCTCGTGCGCATAGCCGTCGCCGAGGGCAGCAGCCTGATCGTACAGCGCAATGGCCCGGTCCAGATCGCACGGGACGCCGCAGCCCGCCTCATAGCATTCCGCAAGGCAGCTCAGTGCCTGCACGTCGCCCTGCTCCGCTGCGCGCGTATAAAGCTCCGCGGCACGCGCCCGGTCCTGCTCCACACCGTTCCCGGTAAAGTACAGGTTTCCGAGGGCGCACTGGGCCTGTGCATCCTCCTGCTCCGCCGCCAGCGCATACAGCTCGACCGCCCGGGCCATGTTCCGTTCCAGTCCGATGCCGTGCTCATAGCAGAGTCCCAGCTCATACTGTGCAGGCGGAAAGCCGAGGGCGGCACTGTCCCGAAACAGCTCAGCCGCAGTCCGCTCATCCTGCTTTGTTCCCTTGCCGATCACATAGCAGGCCCCAAGAAAGCAGCGGCCCGCCGCATTCTCCGGCGAGGTCCGGCTGAGCCAGTAGAATGCGGCATCCGGGTCTTCCGGGACGCCGTTGATCCCATAAAAATAGTTGATGCCAAGCTCCGTGATGGCAGCCTCATTGCCGTTCTCCGCCGCCTGAAGGCAGGCATCGAGCCGGGCCTGCTTCTGCTGCGCAAGGCGCACCAGCTCCGGCGAGAGCGATACGGCAGAGACGTTCCATTCCTCATTCTGCATGGGGGATCTCCTCCTCACAGCGCGCGAGCAGCTCCTGCAGCTTTTTGGCAACGGTCTCCACCACGCAGTAGCACGGGTCCTCATAGCCGTCGATCTCCAGCCCGCGCAGCTCATCGCACCAGAGCGTTTCAAACTGCCCGAACACGTTCGTCAGCTCCTCCACGAGCGCGGCGCCGACCGGATTGTCGCTGTTCCATTCGCCGTTTCCCGTTGTCATCAGGCCGAGGATCGCGGTCCCCGCCGTCAGCGCGCCGCAGCAGGAAAGGCCTGTCTGCATGCCGCTGCCCAGCAGCGTAAACAGCTTTCGCGCCTGCTCCGGCAAATGCAGATGGTAGTATTCCTCGCAGCCCAGCAGGATGGATTCTGCGCAGCTGTAGTTTGTTCCGATATGATAGCGATTGACGATTTCGTATAATTCCATGCTGTCTCCTGACCGCAAGTTCCCCCGGAGCCGAAGCTCCGGGGGTTCATTTATAATGTTAACGATAGAGATAAGAATAGCTGTCGCGGATCGTGCGCACGAGCAGGGCGGCATCGGCGGGCAGCTCGTCCGGATCACCGACGGTCTCCGTCGTCAGGCGTGCGCGGACCTTGCCGTCCGGCAGGAAGCAGAAGCCGAAGTTTCTGGAATCGTCCATGTCCTCCGTCGTCTGGAACAGCGTCAGCTTATCCTTGCACGGCTCGGAGGCATACGGACAGAAGGCCGTGCAGTTGCCGCACTCGTTGCACATTTTGTCGACGTGCACGATCTCCGTGCGGCCGTCCGGCAGACGGACGGCGACGTTGGCGCGGTTCGGGCAGACGTCCACGCAGTTCTGGCAGACGGTGTCACAGCTCAGGCAGCGCTCGCCCTCGCAGCAGGCCTTGCCCGGTGCGCGCAGGATGCCCTTGCGGGCGATAGCCTCGGCCTCTGTGGGATGGGCCTCCGCCGGGATGTCATAGGTGTGCGGCGCGCCGATGACGGCCTCCGCAAAGCGGGCTGCGTCTGCGATGCCTTCCACGACCGTAGCCGGGCCGCGCAGCGCATCACCGGCAGCATAGACGCCGGGAACGTTCGTGCAGAAGGCAGGACGGCCCTTCGCACTGAGCGTGATGCCGTTGTCCGTAAACACCTGCTCCTCGACCTGCTCGCCGACGGCGGAGATCACGAGGTCGCACGGCAGCTCGACCGTCTCGCCGGTCGGAACCGGGCTGCGGCGTCCGGAGGCATCCGGCTCGCCGAGGCGCATCTTCTCACACGTCAGGACGCCGTTCTCCTGTTTGACGGGCGCAGCCAGCTCGAGGAAGTCCACGCCATCCTGCATGGCAAGCTCCAGCTCCTGCGCATCGGCAGGCATGAAGCGGCGTGTTCTGCGGTAGACGAGCGTCACAGACGCTGCGCCGCCGCGCTTTGCCACGCGGGCAGCATCCATGGCGGTGTTGCCGCCGCCGACGACGGCGACATGACCGAGCGGCTCGTTCGAACCGGCCTTGCGCTCCTGCATCCAGCCGATGACACCGCGGACGTTGCCGGGGATGTTCAGCTTGCCGGGCTTCCATGCGCCGGTGGCATAGAGAATGTGGGTATAGCCCATTTTGTGCAGCTCTTCGACGGAGGGAGCCTCGGTATTCAGGCGGACCTCTGCGCCGTAGGCCTGCATGAGGGCGATATCGCGGTCAATGGCCTCGTCCGAGATGCGGAACGCCGGGATGACATGGCGGACGATGCCGCCGAGCTTGCCGGTGCGCTCGAAGATGGTGCAGGCCACGCCTGCACGGCTGAGGAAGTAGGCCGCAGCAATGCCGGTCGGGCCGCCGCCGATGATGGCAGCGCGCTTGCCGGGAACGGGAGCCGGGCGGACGATGGATGCCATTCTGGCATCGATGCCCTTCTCGGCCGCCAGCAGCTTGGCAGCGCGGATCTGGACGGGATCCTCATAGAAATTGCGGGTGCACTTGCCCATGCAGCGGTGCGCGCAGATCGTGCCGGTGATGAACGGCAGAGCGTTGCGCTCCGTGATAAGGGCCAGCGCCTCGTTATACAGGCCCTTGCGGCACAGCTCGAGATACTCGGGGATGTCCTGCGAGATGGGGCAGCCGCCGCGGCAGGGGGCGGAGTAGCAATCGAACCAGGGCACCTTTTCCTCGGACTTGCGCGTGGGCAGCGGCTTGACGGGCTTGCAGTGGTGCGGATCCGTGCGGCAGGCGGCGGACAGAGCCGCAATGGCCTCGGTGTCCGTGCCGTCAAACGGGCGGAACGGCATGCCGGCCGTCTTTTCGGCCATCTGGGTCAGGCGGTTGTAGCCGCCCGGCTTCAGGATCGTCGTGGCGACGGTGACGGGCCAGATCCCGGCCGCCAGCAGCTTGTCGCAGTTGAAGAAGTCTGCGCCGCCCGCGAACGAGATCTTCATCTTGCCGCCGAACTGCGCGGAGATGCGGCGGCACATTTCGATGGTCAGCGGGAACAGGGAGCGGCCGGACATGTACATCTCGTCGTTCGGCAGCTCGCCGCGCGTCGTGTCGACCGGGAACGTATTCGACAGCTTCAGGCCGAACTGCAGCTTCTCGCGGTCCGCCAGCGCCTGCAGACGCTCAAACATCGGGACGGCATCCTTCCACTGCAGATCCTCATTGAAGTGGTGATCGTCGAAGACGATATAGTCATAGCCCATGGAGTCGAGGATGGCGCGGGCATCGTGATAGCCGAGAATCGTCGGATTGCACTTGACGAACGTGTGCACATGCTTCTCGGTCAGCAGGTAGGACGCGATGCGCTCGATCTCATCAGGCGGGCAGCCGTGCAGCGTCGAGAGTGTGACGCTGTGGGAGACCTGCGGCGAGATGGAGGCAATGAACGCCGCCTCCTCCGGGAACAGCTCCGTCAGGACCTTACGGCACTCGGCAAACACCGGCAGCTGCGAGGCATCCTTCATGGATTCGATGTAGTGGTCGATCTTCGGGCCACGGATTCCCTCGAGGTCATAGCCGACGGACATGTTGAACACAAAGCCGTCCGGGTCGCCGTAATGCCAGACCTTCGCCATGATCTTCAGGGCGAACCACGCCTTGACATACTCGTCGAGCGCCTGACCGACCTCCAGCTCCGTGGACCACTCCTGATTGTAGCCCTCGTCGTCCGCAAGGATGCAGGGACGCGGCACGCAGGCGGCAAGCTCTGCACCGTCCATCTTCTGAACGGTCTTGACTTCAAAGAAGCGCGCGCCTGCGACGTAGGCGGCGATGATATTCTGCGCCAGCTGGCTGTTCGGGCCTGCAGCGGGGCCGAACGGGCTTTCGATCTTCTCGCCGAAGATGGGAAGCGTCTTGGCCGGGTCGGCGATCCAGCGCTTATGCACGCCGAAGACCTCGCCAGTCTTCTCCCGCTCTGCGAGGATCCAGTTCATCAGGCTGCGGAACGGAATGGGATACATTTTCTCAGACATGGGATCATCCTCCTGTGATGCTTGTTGCGGCGCCGCGCGCACCCCGGGTAAGGCAGGCGCGGCGCAGGATCATATTTGACGGAAATGAATTATAAATTAGTAGGTGCAGTCGTTCAGCGCGCCCCAGAGCTTCTTGGACTCCTCGAGAATGTGCGCATTAATGGCCTCTTCGTCGACGCCGATAAGCTCGCGGTCCTTCATAAGGAGCTTGCCGTTGGCGATCGTCGTCTGGCACTGGCGGCCAGTCATGCCGAAGATCATATGGCCGTCGATGTTCGCATCTGAGAACGGGGTGTATGGCTTGTAGTCCATGACGATGACGTCCGCCGCCGCGCCCGGCTCCAGCACGCCGAGGGGCGCGTCGAAGTAGCGCGCGCCGATCTTCGCGTTGTTCTTGAAGAGCATGTCCGTGACCTCGCACCACGCGACATTCGGCGCACAGGCATTGCTCCGCTGCGAGCAGAGGGCTACCTTCAGAGACTCGAGCATATCATTCGTGTAGGCATCCGTGCCCATGCCGAGGAGGATGCCCGCCTTGGACAGCGGCAGCACCGGGCAGATGCCAACGGCGTTGCCCATGTTGGACTCCGGATTGTTCACGACCATGGTGTCGGTATTCTTAATAAGCTCGATCTCCGCCGTATTGACATGGATGCAGTGGCCGAGGATCGTCTTCGGGCCGAGGATGCCGTGGTCCTGCAGGCGCTGCACGGGACGGCGGCCATAGTTCTGCAGGCTGTCGTAGACATCGTTCATGCCCTCGGAAACGTGGATGTGATAGCCGGTGCGGCCGTTGTTCGCCGCGACCATACGGTCGAACGTCTTGTCGGAGATGGTGAACAGGGCATGTCCACCGAACATGGCGGCGAGCATGGGGTCCTTCTCCTTCTCGCACCAGGTGATGAAGTCGGCATTCTCCTGGATGGCCTGCAGGCACTTCTCCTCGCCGTCGCGGTCGGAGACCTCGTAGCACAGGCAGGAGCGGATGCCGAACTGCTTTGCCGACTCCGCGATCTGGAACAGACTGCCGGGGATCTCGCAGTAGGAGGCGTGGTGATCGAAGATCGTCGTCACGCCCTGCTTGATGCAGTCGATGTACAGAGCGTCGGCCGAGGCCTTTGTGCCCTTGAGCGTCAGCTTGCGGTCAATAGCCCACCAGGTACCGTCGAGCACCTCATAGAAATTCGTGGGGTTGTTGCCCTTGATGGAAAGACCGCGGGCCAGTGCGGAATAAATATGCGTGTGGGCGTTGATGAACGCCGGCATGATGACGCCGCCGCGTGCATCAAGAAACTCCGCCTCGGGATATCTGGCGCGGAGGGCAGCGGTCTCGCCGACCGCTTTGATCTTCGTCCCGTCGATGCAGACGGCGCCGTTCTCCAGATACGGAAGGGCCTGACTGCGGGTGATCAGTCTGCCGTTTCCAAGAATATACATGCTCGTGTACCTCCTGTTTGTGATTTCCATGGCGTGAATAAAACAAAAATGGGGATGCAGAACCATTCGTTCAACATCTCCACTCAAGAATCCCTGAGTGATAGTCGGAAGCCCGTGCGCGCAGCACTTCGTTACAGCTATCAATCTGAAATTGTAATTCTATTATACACAACGCTCCCAGTTCCCGCAAGGCTTTTTCGGAGGCAAATCCGACCAAATTTTTGTCGAGAATTTTGGCAGTATTGCACAAATACTTGCGCAAATAAACGTTACAAGCATGTTAGTGTCTGTAACACTTTTAGCCAAGAATGCGGAGTTTTGAAGGATATCAAAAAGAGTCTGCTGTTATCTGCCGTATTTCGTTCTGAAACTGCACAGTCTGGGGCGAAACCTCGAAATCTATCGAAATATCACTTAAAATTGAACGCGATATTTTTTCACATAATTTTGCCAGAAAGGGCTTGCAAAAGGCTTTCATATGTAGTAAACTATGGTCAAAAGTTATTCGCGTTTTTCCTCTATTTCAGATATAGATATTTACATCGGATAAATTCTTTAACATTTTATCCGATTCTTTTTGAACGCAAAACTGCAGCACCATTCATCTCGTTATATGCTATTCTCAAAAACGAAAAACGCCCATTGCGTTACAGAACGCAGAAAATTTGCGGCACTCACCTGCCGAAGAGTCGTTAGAGGAGGAAACACCATGAAACGCATCAAACGAACGCTTGCTGCTCTGCTCATCGTCGTCCTGACGCTGGCCCTGCTCGGCGAAGCCGTCTTCGCAGACAACAGTGAGCAGCCCGTCTGGCCCGAAGAGGGCGCGATCCAGCTCAGCAAAAGCGCTGCCGCTGTCGAGGGAAAGGAAAACACATGGGAGGTCACACTCGGTATTCAGGGCAAAAATTATAAGACGACCTCCGACGTCGTGCTGGTCATCGATAATTCGAACAGCATGTACGACAACAGCCGCATGGCAAAGACAAAAGCCGCTGCAAACGCCTTTGTAGACACGCTGCTCACCGAGGAAAGCACCACGCGCATCGCGCTGGTCGTCTACAATCTCGAAGAAACCCATACCGGATTCTATACTTACGCGGGCAAAGAATCATTGAAAAGTCAAATCAATGCGATCACTCAGAACCAAAGCGATGGCGGCACCTTTACGCAGCTTGGCCTTCATACAGCCCGTACCCTGCTGAACTCCGCGGAATCCACCGGGCAGAATAAGAGCATCGTGCTGCTGAGTGATGGCGAGCCAACAAAAGCCTATGAGTTTGTTGCTGTAAATGCCACCTATACGAATTGTCAAAGTAGTCATAGTATATTTAATTGGAGTCATTCTGACGGTCATTTCAAAGCTGATACATTTCTCCCTGATTATAATTCGACGCTTGGTGAAGGCACCACAAATGATTTTGGCACTTATTCCTACAATGCTATTGCAAGTTCTGTAACTTGCAACAAGGGTAAAAGTAGAGACATAGACTGCAACTATTACAAGGATTCGTCCGGCAATTGGGTCTATACCACTAACGAAGTTGAAACTAACCTTGGTGTGCCGACCATGTGGGAAGCCGAGCAGGCCACTGCAGAGGGCACTACCGTTTACACCGTCGCCTTCCAGGCAGGCACCGACGGCGAACGCGTTCTGAAAGCCTGTGCCACGAATCCGACCAAAGGCTACTTTGCCATTGGCTCCTCGACGAACATTGAGACCGCGCTGAAGGACGCCTTCACCTCAATTGCGGGCAGCATTTCCATTGCGGCCCGTGCCGGCTCCGTCGCCGACACGATGGGTGACAAAGTTCAGCTTGTCTTCAAGGACGCCGCGCCCATCATCACGACCGATATGGCCGTCTATGCTGCGGGCAACGCCGACGTCTACATCAGTCAGGGCACGGCCTCCTATGACTCCGCGGCCCGCGCCATTCACTGGACGGTCGGCAACGTCAGCGAGCAGGATAAGCCCGTCATGAAGTACCGGGTCACCATCAAGTCCGGTTATAACCCGTCCACTGGTAAAACGCTTCTCACGAATGAGCAGGCCGCCTTCTCCTACATCGACTACCTCGGCCGCAATGCCGAAGCCGAATTTCCGAAGCCCGAGGTCACCGTGGGCGGCGGTAAGCTGCTCGTGCACTGGTATCAGGTAAACGAGCAGGGCCAGCCTGTCAACGCGCAGGGCACCGTGGTCGAGTCCCCCGCCCTCGCCAATCAGGTCCAGCCTGCGGAATACCACAGCGTGAACGGTTCGACCGGTCTGCGCTATAACACCCCCTATACCGTGGACCACAAGATCTTCGACGGCTACACCTACTACGGCAGTTATATCCTGAATGACGGCATCCTGACCGAAGGCGACAGCGCCACCGTCACGCTGACGGCCGTGAGCTCCAACCAGGACCTCTGGTTCGCCTATGGGCGTGATTTCAAGGTCGCGCATGTGCAGAACGGCACCGTCGTTCAGACCGACACCCACGCCGTGACGGAGCATTTTGATCTCACGGCACAGGTCCCCGGCGGCCGTCTCTACGGCGGCGCATTCTCTGCCGAAGCCTGTGGCGCAGACAGTGTCCAGAGCTTTGCCGCCGGGCAGAACGCCATGGACTTCACCCCGGTGGCCGGAGCCACCTACTACATCTGGGAGCCGAGTGATGTTTATCTCGCGCCGCGCAACTACAACGTCTGGCAGCATGTCTACGGCGGCTCGAACGGCGAGCGCGGCGTCATCGCAACGTATCTGCTGACGACCATTGACCGCACGCTCTATCAGGAGGTCGGCTTCCTGTCCGGCGGCAGCAGCTATGTGTCCGAAAAGGACGGCGCGTCCATCGCCTACGGCGTCGTGAATGCAAACAAGGGCAGCAAGCTTTACCAGCAGCTCTTTGTCCGCGACGGCAGCTTAAACGCGACTGAGGGAATCGAGGCCACGAGCCGCGACGACGGCTACATTGGCCTGTATCGCTGGACGGACGGCGCGTTCTATCAGAAGGACGCCGTATTCTCCTTCCAGCCCTATTGGATCACGCTTGACGGCATCCGTGTCACTGGCACGAGCGTGCGCACCTGCACCTATCGCGGCACCGGCACAACGGATGATCATCAGAGTCTTGGCATCTCAGCAGAGCCGACCGGCTCGGCCTGCACGGTAGTCTCTGCTGCCGAAACCACCATCCGCTTCGCCGAGACCTATTCCCTTGACGCTGCAACGGACGCCCCTGTCGCTCCGCCCGAGCCGGAGCCCAAAACTGTCACGCTGACCCTGCACGAGGGCACGAGCACCCGCAGCATCACCGTCCCGACGGGCGATCAGCGCGGCAAGGTCGCCCCGGCCGAGCTTGGCGGCAAGGTCTTCGCAGGCTGGTATACAGACGACGCCTACCGCACGCCTGCCGATCTTTCCAATGTGCAGGAGAACCGCACGCTCTACGGCAAGTACGTCAGTTATAATTACCTGCGCGTGGAATATCAGCGCAACAGCTTCCTGCAGGGCAACAGCATCACGCTGCTCTCCGCCGTCGACGGCCGCGGCTTTGCAGAGACGGGCTTTGTCATCAACGGCAAGCGCGTCGCCGTACCGCAGCTGACGGAGCGCTTCCGCGTCTTTACGGCGCAGATGGTCTTTGGCCGCAGCGTCAGCCGTGACGCTCTGCTGATGACGATGCCCTACTCCCTGCAGGGCCTGCAGCGCGGCGCTGCGATCGAGATCACGCCGTACTGGGTCACGCCGGACGGAACGACCGTCTACGGCGAGGCGCGCACGCTGATCTACGAGTACTTCACCCTCCGTGGGTAAGAACAGGAGGCAATCACAATGGATGATATTATGAATGCAGAGCTGACAGACATCCTGAAAGCCAATAATATTGAAATTCCCGTTTCGGGCGGCGGCGGTCTGCAGAGCATCGGTCCCGGCATGTATCTCTTCACCATGCCTGACGGCAGGCAGATCACGTTCAATGACGCAGGCGAGATCACGAATATTCAATAAACCACCTTATGGAGAGGCACAGTCCCCCCGTAACTGTATTCGCTCAATTTGGTAAGGAGATATCTATGGAGCTGACCGTCGTGCTGGCAGGGATCCCGGTCCGCCTTTCCCTGCGCAGCCCGGCCTATGCGGCATGCTTTCAGCCGTTCCGGACGGAGGCCGACCCGGTCGCAGCCGTCCGGGTCCCGGAGGATGCGCTCAAAGAGGCCGCACCGCACTACGAGGCCGGTACCACGCCGGAGCAGGTCGAATATCTGGAACTCGGTCCTCGTGTCTGCGATGCCCTGCTCCCCTACGGCCGCATTCTGTTTCACGGCGCGGCGATTGTCTGGCGCGGACGGGCGTGGATCTTTACCGCAAACAGCGGAACCGGGAAAACGACGCAGTACATGCTCTGGAAGCTGTGCTTCGGCAGCGAAATAAAAATTCTGAACGGAGATAAGCCCCTGCTGGAATTCCGCAAGGACGGCATTCTCGTCCATCCCTCGCCCTGGCGCGGAAAGGAGGGCCTCGGCTCTCTGGACACCGCCCCGCTCGGCGGCATCATTCTGCTGGAGCAGAACGAAGAGAACCGCATGCGCCGTCTGCTCCCGGCTGAGGCAGCCGGGCCGCTGCTGACGCAGCTGCTGTTTACCCGCAAGAACGCGGACGATGTCCGCGCAGCCTGTGCGCTGGAGGAGCGCCTGCTGGCGCAGGTGCCCGTCTGGCTGCTGCAAAACCGCGGCGACGCGGCCTCGGCCGCTCTGTGCCGCGATACCCTGATGGAGGCGCAAACATGACATACACCTTACAGAAAGATGTGGCGCTCGTGACCGTTTGCGACGAGCATTTTCTGGTTGCCGCCGGGCAGGCCCGCGGCAAGGTCCCTGCCGTGAAGGGCATCAACCGGCCGGGAGCCTATTTCTGGAACCTTCTGCAGCAGAAGCTGCCGGAGAACGACATTCTCCGCCACACAGCAGCGGATTATCACATTCCCATCGAGAAGGCCGCACAAGCACTGCGCCGCTTCGCCGCGCTGCTGGCCGCCGAGGGCTATCTGACCATGGCAGGATGATCCTCAAAAGCGCTCCGACTTCGCTGTCGGGGCGTTTTTTGTGGGAAAAAGCTTGTAATATGGGCACGTTTCGAGTATAATAGATTGCAAATCGAATTCAGCGCAACGCTTCGGCGGACCCTGAAACACAAGAGAGGTTGAAGTCATTATGGAGCTCGTAACTGTTCGAGACCTGTTCAAGCACACCGCAGACTACGCCGGGAAGACGGTCTCCGTCGGCGGCTGGGTGCGCTCCGTCCGCGCGTCCAAGACGTTCGGCTTTATCGTCCTGAGTGACGGCACGTTCTTCCAGCCGCTGCAGGTCGTCTATCATGATACGATGGATAATTTTGCCGCCATTTCCAAGACGAATGTCGGTGCTGCTCTCATCGTCCGCGGCAAACTCGTCGAGACGCCGGACGCCCGCCAGCCCTTTGAGCTGCAGGCCGAGGAGGTCACGGTCGAGGGCGCTTCCACGCCGGACTATCCCCTGCAGAAAAAGCGCCACACGCTGGAATATCTGCGCACGATGACGCACCTGCGCCCGCGCACGAACACCTTCCAGGCCGTATTCCGCGTCCGCAGCCTCGCTGCCTATGCCATTCACCAGTTCTTCCAGGAGCGCGGCTTCGTCTATGTCCATACGCCGCTCATCACCGGCTCCGACTGTGAGGGCGCAGGCGAAATGTTCCAGGTCACGACGCTGGACCTCAACAACGTACCCCGCACGGAGGACGGCAAAGTCGACTATACGAAGGACTTCTTCAACAAGCCGACGAACCTGACCGTTTCCGGCCAGCTCAACGGCGAGACCTATGCCATGGCCTTCCGCAACATCTACACGTTCGGTCCGACGTTCCGCGCCGAGAATTCCAACACGACGCGCCACGCCGCCGAGTTCTGGATGATCGAGCCGGAGATCGCATTTGCCGACCTGAGCGACGATATGCGCCTTGCCGAGGATATGATCAAGTATATCATCTCCTATGTGCTGGAAAACGCTCCGGAGGAGATGAGCTTCTTCAACCAGTTCGTGGATAAGGGCCTGCTGGAGCGCCTGCACCACGTCATGACGTCCGACTTCGGCCATGTGACCTATACCGAGGCCATTGCCCTGCTCGAGCCGCACAACGACCAGTTCGAGTATCCGGTCCATTGGGGCAGCGACCTGCAGACCGAGCACGAGCGCTACCTCACCGAGGTCGTGTTCCAGCGCCCCGTTTTCGTCACGGACTACCCGAAGGAGATCAAGGCCTTCTACATGAAGCTGAACCCAGACGGCAAGACCGTCGCTGCCATGGACTGCCTCGTCCCCGGCATCGGCGAGATCATCGGCGGCAGCCAGCGTGAGGACGACCTCGAGACGCTGCGCAACCGCATGCATGAGCTTGGCCTGAAGGAAGAGGACTACAGCTTCTATCTTGACCTGCGCAAGTACGGCTCTGCCCGCCACGCCGGCTTCGGCCTCGGCTTCGAGCGCTGCGTCATGTACCTGACCGGCATGGGCAACATCCGCGACGTCATCCCCTTCCCGCGCACAGTCAACAACTGCGATCTCTGATCCAATATCAATGAATACAGCCGCAGGTTCCATCTCGGTCCTGCGGCTTTTTCTGCGCCAAAAACGCCGCTGCAGAAGGCCTGCAGCGGCGTTTTGATATTCAGCAGTAAAAATCGCGGATCTTCTTGGCGCGGCTCGGGTGACGCAGCTTTCGGATCGCCTTGTTCTCGATCTGGCGGATGCGCTCGCGCGTGACGCCGAAGATCTGGCCGACCTCCTCGAGCGTGTGCGTCTTGCCGTCGTACATGCCGAAACGCAGGCGCAGGACATCGGCCTCACGCTCTGTCAGCGTGTTGAGGATCTCGCTGAGCGCCTCGGCCAGCAGCGTGTTGCTCGTGGCATCCGCCGGGCCCGGCGTGTTGTCATCCTCAACGAAGGAGCCGATGGTCGTATCCTCCTCGTCGCCGACCGGCGTATCGAGCGACAGCGTGTCCGCCGCCGTGCGGTTCGCCTCGATGATCTTCTCGATTGGGAGGTTCAACTCCTCGGCGATCTCCTCGAGCGTCGGCTCGCGGCCGAGCTCCTGCACGAGCTTGCGGTTGCAGCGCGTTGCCTTGTTGATGACCTCCACCATATGCACCGGAACGCGGATCGTTCTTGCCTGATCGGCAATGGCGCGTGTGATCGCCTGCCGGATCCACCAGGTCGCATATGTAGAGAATTTATTTCCCTTTGTATAGTCGAACTTGTCCACCGCGCGGATCAGGCCCGTGTTGCCCTCCTGAATGAGGTCGAGGATATGCAGGCCGCGGCCGGAATACTTCTTCGCAATGGAGACGACAAGGCGCAGGTTCGCCTCGGTCAGCTTGTTCTTGGCCTCCTGATCGCCCTCGGCGACGCGGCGGGCAAGATCCTGCTCCTCCTCTGCGGAGAGCAGCGGTACCTGACCGATCTCCTTCAGATACATGCGGACGGGATCGTCCAGATTATATTCTGCTGCCAGCTCGACCGGATCAACCAATGATTCTTCCTCATCCAAGTCCGCGCCGGTCATGTCGAGGTCATCCAGCAGGCCCTGCATCGGATCGGAATCGCTCTCGGTGTCCCCGCTCACGATCTGAATGCCGATGGATTCAAACGTGTCGTAGACCTGTTCGATCTTATCCACGGAAAGATCCATTTTTTCCAGCGCGGCCATCAGCTCCGAGGAGCTGAGCATACCGTCGCGGCGCCCCTTGCTGATGAGCGCGTTCAAAGGAGCCATCAGTTCCTCTGTCGATTTTCCGTTTTTCTTCGAGGTAGCCATAGCGCACTTCCTTGCAGCTTGATAAGATGCGCTCTTTCGGGCGCATCGGAACTCATTATACCGCGTTTTCTGCGTCAAAGCAAGAGTTTTTCAGAATTTTTATCGAAAAAACGCAGAAATATTCCCGTTCTGCCGCAGCCCGCAGCGCATGGCCATTTCCGTCCGGCTATTTCACAGGATTCCCGGTTCGATCTCACAATATACCCGTCTGCTCGTCTTTTTCTGCGGGCTCCGGATCGGGCAGGACGCCATGGTTAATGAGCTCGCAGCGGTTGATGGGCGTGCCGAGCGCGTAGAATTTTTCCTCGTAGCCCGTCATGATGCCGACGGGGCCGTTCTCGTGCAGATTGCGAGTCAGGTTGCGGATCTCCAGCCCACAGGCCTCAAATTCGCCGAGCGACCACTCGAACAGCGGTGCGTTGTCCGTCTTGAAGTGGATTTCCCCGTTCAGGCGCAGCACACGCTGGTAGCTCTTCAGGAAGGTGTGGAACGTCAGGCGTCGCTTGGCGTTCTTCTTGCGCGGCCACGGGTCGCAGAAGTTCAGGTAGATCAGGTCCACCTCGCCCGGCGCGAAGTACTCCTCCAGTTTGGCGGCATCGATGCTCAGGAAATAGACGTTTTTCAGTCCCATGGAAAGGGCCTTCTCCATCGCCAGCACCAGTGCCTCCTGCACGCGCTCCACGGCGACGAACAGAACGTCCGGCTCCAGCGCAGCCGTCTCGACCGTGAACTTTCCCTTGCCGCAGCCGATCTCCAGCCGCAGCTCGCGCGCCTGAGGCATCAGCGAGCGCCAGTTGCCGCGCAGATAAGCCGCGTCCTCCAGCCATACCGACCGGCAGGCCTCCATCCGCGGCGCAAGATTCTGTCTTTTTCTCATTCTCATGGTGATTCTCTCCCGGATCCATTCTCGTTTTCCTGCATTATACCAGATTTTCGCACGCCCGTAAAGGGAATTGTGATCTCAGCCGTAGAAAAGCTTGCATTTCTCCCCCGTCCCGTGTATAATATTAGGGCAATATCTCCGGGCGTAGCTCAGTTTGGTAGAGCGCTAGCTTTGGGAGCTAGATGCCGCAGGTTCGAATCCTGTCGCCCGGACCATTTTTTCGAAAAAAGCCGCCAAAACGTGTTGTATTTGGGGGCAGAATGAACTGCAACCGCTTTGCGATCTGAGGCGGTAAGAAAAAAGCGGAAGAAAACACCATGCCAGACGCTTAGACGCGGAGCAGGATCTGATGAGGAATCGGATTTGCTCTGCGTCTTTTTTGTCAAAATTCTCTGAAATACAGGGCAGAGCCGCGCCGTTCTGGCTATGAGGCCATCAAAATCCCGATATAAGCACCGGCCGTGCTTTTCCCGGATCAAAGGAGGAATCACAGATGAACTATATTCGGATCACAAAGGAAAATATTGACAGGGAACACATCTGCTGCGCCATGTCCGGCAAGCAGAGCATTGCGAAAAAGGAATGGCTCAGGCAGCGCTTTGAGGAGGGGCTTGTTTTTTACCGCAGTGAGGAACGGGGCAAATGCTTTATCGAATACATCCCGGCAGAAAACGCATGGGTGCCAATTATGGCTGACGGCTGGCTCTATATCAACTGTCTGTGGGTATCCGGCTCCATGAAGGGCCACGGATACTCCAACGATCTGCTGGAGGAGTGCATCCGCGATGCCAGGGCGCAGGGAAAAAACGGGATCTGTATTCTGTGCGCCGAGGGCCGGAAACGGGAATTCCTCGCTGACCCGAAATTCCTTGCCCACAAGGGATTCCGGGTTGCAGACATCTCCGACTGCGGGATCGATCTGATGGTTTTGCCGCTTGTGCCCAATGCGGAACCGCCGAGGTTCCGGGAATGCGCAAAGCATCCGGCAATTGCAGAAGCCGGTTTCGTCCTGTATTACACCGATCAGTGCCCTTACACCTATTACTGGGTTCCAAGGGTGCAGGAGGCGGCAAAAGAACACGATATCCCGTTCAAGGTCATCCACATCACGGACAAAGAATCCGCGCAGAACGTTCCCGCGCCGGTCACGACCTATGCGCTGTTCCGGGACGGCAAGTTTTTGACGCAGAGCATTCAGTCAGACAAAAAATTTCTGGCGCTGGCTGGGATCCGGGACTGAGTCATCGTACATCGGAAAGTCGTCGATTCATGTGCGGATACGCGGAGCTTATCCCCGCTCCCGGCGATCCGCCTCGATCCTTCTCTTCCAGTCCGCCGTCAGCGGCTCGCAGGCGCGGACGCTGCACACGGCATCGCCGATGACCTCATAGTTCAGCGCCGTACCTGCCCGGTCGCACCGATAGTTTACCGCCCGGTCGGGCCGGATACCGAAGCGCGCCGCCTCCCGTGCTGCGTCGATGTTCGCGCCGAGGAACAGAAACTCCCAGCCATACCGTTCCTTCTGCCGCTCGATCATCCGACGCACCGCCGCATAATCATAGCGCCGGCTGGCGTTCTCCAGTCCGTCCGTTGTGATGACGAACAGCGTCCGCTCCGGCACGTCCTCGCGGCGGGCGTATTTGTGGACGTTTCCGATGTGGTGGATGGCCCCGCCGACGGCGTCGAGCAGCGCCGTGCAGCCGCGGGGGAAATACTCGCGCTCCGTCATGGGCGGCACGCGGTCGAGTGGCAGCCGGTCGTGGATGACCTCGCTCTCATTGGAAAAGAGCACCGTGGAGACAAGCGCTGCGCCCGGCTCGCGCTTCTGCTTTTCGATCATGGCGTTGAAGCCGCCGATGGTGTCGCCCTCCAGCCCCTGCATGGAGCCGCTGCGGTCCAGGATGAAAACGATCTCGGTGTAGTCTTTCATGATGCGTCCCTTCGTCTGACGTTTGCTGGCAAAGGGAACTCTACGCCGCCGCTCAGGGCGGCAGGTAAACTGCCGGTTGACATCTCGCGGGGAGAGGCCGAGACCCGCCAACTATCCCAAAATAGGCTGATCGTAGGCAAACAGCGCTTCGTTTACCCGGAAAATGTCGTGGATGCCGTTCACCAGGAAGAATTCCACAATCACATCGAATTTCGAACTGTGAGAGAGGGCGAAGCCGGCCCGCGATAGCAGCGTCAGCGCGTCTTCATAGCTGAGCTCCAGCGCAAACGCCAGCGCACAGGCGGTACGTTTCGTGGGGCGGTAGTCATCGTCCTTACGGATTTTGGCAAACAGCTGGCGGCTCATATTGGCCCGCTTATATACTTCCACATCGGTCATACCCCGCTCGTCTATCAAACGAAGCACCGTGCAGGCGAACGACTCGTCCAGCGAATCCAGTCGATCTGCAAGGGACTGCTGCGATGCAGCTGCTGGTGCTGGGGCATCGAGAGGCATCGGAGCCGC
>OGYY01001283.1_pt1 | contig 22382 bp, 22 predicted proteins | sample 1576671 | NCBI WGS metagenome assembly OGYY01 (sample SAMEA3541593, study PRJEB24748) | human gut metagenome | biome: human gut; feature: human-associated habitat; material: faeces | place: China | collected 2012 | reverse complement strand
AACTGGTACGCTGCGTAAAAGGTAGAGTGCTTGATGTAGCAGTAGATATTCGCAAAGGCTCACCAACCTATGGCAAGCATGTGGCTGTAGAACTGACAGAAGACAATCATCGCCAGTTCTTCATTCCAAAGGGCTTTGCCCACGGCTTCGCTGTCCTCTCAGAAACAGCCGTTTTCCAATACAAGTGTGATAACTTCTATCACCCAGAGGCTGATGGTGGTATCTCGATTCTCGATGAAACCCTCGGTATTGATTGGAAGATTCCTACAGAGCATGCCAATCTCTCAGAGAAAGATACAAAACATGCGATGCTGAAGGACTTTGATAGTCCATTCGACATCAATGTAGATTTATACAAATAAACAAGATACTAATCATTTAACATTAAGACAATGAAAGGAATAGTATTAGCAGGTGGTAGCGGTACACGCTTGTACCCTATTACAAAGGGTATCAGCAAGCAACTGATTCCTATCTTTGATAAACCGATGATATATTATCCTATATCAGTATTGATGTTGGCAGGTATCCGTGAGATACTCATTATTTCAACACCATTTGATTTGCCAGGCTTCAAACGCCTTTTAGGCGATGGAAGCCAGTTCGGAGTCAAGTTCGAGTACGCTGAGCAGCCATCACCAGATGGCTTAGCCCAAGCCTTCATTATCGGAGAGAAATTTATTGGCGATGAGGCTGCTTGTCTTGTACTTGGTGACAACATCTTCTATGGTGCAGGTTTGAACAAGATGCTTCATCAGGCAGTAGTAGATGCAGAGCAGAACGACAAGGCAACCGTCTTCGGTTATCGTGTAAGTGATCCTGAGCGCTATGGCGTGGCAGAGTTTGATGAGCAAGGCAATTGCCTGAGCATTGAAGAGAAGCCTGAGCATCCTAAGAGCAACTATGCTGTGGTAGGTTTATATTTCTATCCTAACAAGGTTGTAGAAGTAGCTAAGCATATCAAACCATCTGCTCGTGGTGAGTTGGAAATCACAACAGTAAACCAGGAGTTCCTGAAGGATAAGCAGCTGAAGGTACAGACCATGGCAAGAGGATTTGCCTGGCTCGATACCGGAACCCATGATTCCCTTTCAGAGGCTTCCACCTTTATTGAAGTCTTGGAGAAACGCCAGGGTTTGAAGGTGGCTTGTTTGGAAGGAATTGCATACCGCCAAGGTTGGATTACTGCAGAACAGTTGAGAGAGAATGCACAGCCTATGTTGAAGAATGACTATGGCAAGTATTTGCTTTCAATCCTTGACGAAGCAAATAGTACATTAAAGAAGAATTTAGAATATTAAAATATAAGATAGGTGAGGGAGGGAATAAGAGCATTTTTTAAGCTACTTTTCGCTCTGTTCTCAAACTCATCTATCTCTCTTTAAGTAAAATATGAACATACTAGTAACAGGTGCTAACGGTCAGCTTGGTAATGAGATGCGTATCGTTAGACAAAATACAACAGATCATTATATCTTTACCGATGTCAATCAGGTAGAAGGTTTGGAAACTACCTACCTTGATATTACCGATATGGATGCCATCCGAAAGATTGTGAAGGAGAATGATGTGAAAGCCATCGTGAACTGTGCGGCATGGACCAATGTGGATGCCTGCGAGACGGATAAGAAACTGGCTGCTTTGGCTGAAAAGCTCAATGCGGATGCTCCTGAGAATCTGGCGAAGGCGATGAAGGAGGTTGATGGCTTGCTCATTCAAATCTCAACAGATTATGTCTTTGGTAAGGAACCTTATAATGTGCCATGTAATCCAGACCAGAAAGGAACTCCTACTGGTGTATATGGAACAACGAAGCTTCATGGTGAGCAGAAGATTATGGCTATTGGCTGTGACTATGTGATTATCCGTACGGCTTGGTTGTATTCTGAGTTCGGCAAGAACTTCTGCAAGACGATGCTCAACTTGACAGCAACTAAGCCACAATTGAAAGTTGTCTTCGACCAGTGCGGAACCCCTACATACGCACTTGATTTGGCTAATGCCATCATTACCATATTGGATAAGGTAAAGGCTGCCCAGAGCAAGGATGAATATGTTGGAGTATATCATTTCTCAAATGAGGGTGTTTGCTCCTGGTATGATTTCACCCAGATGATAGCAAGAATCGCCGGTCATACGGATTGCGATATCCAACCTTGTTATAGCTCGGAGTATCCTTCTCCTGTAACTCGTCCTGCTTATTCCGTATTGGATAAGCGAACCATCAAGGAGACCTTTGGTGTTAAGGTTCCTTATTGGGTGGATTCTCTGGAGAAGTGTATTGCTAATCTTAAGCAGGATTGTTAGAAGTCTGCTCAATAATACTAATCATAAAGTTTAAAGTTCAATTTTCAAAGTTCAAAGTAAATGAAGAATATCATTATCACGGGCGGTGCTGGTTTCATCGGCTCACACGTAGTAAGACTTTTCGTGAACAAATATCCAGAGTATCACATCATCAACCTCGACAAGTTGACATATGCAGGCAACCTGGCTAACCTCAAGGACATTGAGGACAAGCCTAACTATACTTTCGTTAAGGGCGACATCTGTGATTTCGACCTGATGTTGAAACTGGTGCAGGACTACAAGGTGGATGGCATCATCCATCTCGCTGCCGAGAGCCATGTAGATAGAAGTATCAAGGATCCATTCACTTTCGCTCAGACCAACGTGATGGGAACCCTATCTCTGCTCCAGGCGGCAAAGATTTACTGGGAGAGTCTTCCTGAGAGATACGAGGGTAAGCGCTTCTACCACATCTCTACCGATGAGGTTTACGGTGCCTTGCAGATGACTCATCCTGAGGGTATTCCTGCTCCTTTCACTACCAAGGCATCCAGCGGTAAGAACCACGAGGCTTATGGCGAGGAGTTCTTCCTGGAGACAACCAAGTACAATCCTCACTCTCCATATTCTGCATCCAAGGCAAGCTCAGACCACTTCGTCCGTGCTTTCCACGATACATACGGTATGCCTACCATCGTGACCAACTGCTCTAACAACTACGGTCCATACCAGTTCCCTGAGAAGTTGATTCCGCTGTTTATCAACAACATCCGTCATCGCAAGCCATTGCCTGTATATGGTAAGGGTGAGAACGTGCGCGACTGGTTGTATGTAGTAGATCATGCCCGTGCCATCGATATGATTTTCCACAAGGGCAAGATTGCCGAGACTTACAACATCGGCGGTTTCAATGAGTGGAAGAACATCGATATCATCAAGGTGGTTATCAAGACCGTGGATAGATTGCTCGGCAGAAAGGAAGGCGAGGATATGGATCTCATCACTTATGTAACAGACAGAAAGGGTCACGATATGCGTTATGCCATCGACTCTAGAAAGTTGCAGAAGGAACTCGGTTGGGAGCCATCTCTCCAGTTTGAGGAGGGTATCGAGGAGACCGTAAAATGGTATCTCGATAACCAGGAATGGATGGATCATGTTACTTCTGGGGAGTATCAGAAGTATTACGATGAAATGTATCAAAACAAGTAGGGAAAATAATATATGAGCATGGATAAACAACTATACGATACAGCATCTTTAAAAGTGAGGAACACAAACATAGAAGTCTTTCGCCTTTTATTGATGCTATCAATATTCTGTTGGCATATATTGATGCATGGAGCGGGATTAAAAAATATGTCGGATGGTTATGTAAATAATTTTGTTTATAAGGCTTTCTTGTGTGCTTTTTTTGCACCTGCTACCTATTGCTTTATGTTCGTATCTGGTTTTTATGGAATTAATTTTTCGTTGTCAAAACTAGGAAAACTGGAACTCTCATTAATAATTGTTTCTCTTCTATGTAGTTTTATCGTATATTTTCTGGGGGGGGCAAGCTCTAAGAATTTACTTAGGAAGTTTATTCCCTATTAGTTCTTGTCGTTGGTGGTTTATAACTTATTATGTGATAATTTATCTTTTGTCTCCTATAATAAATAAAGGAATTTCTAATATTAACAAAAAACAGTTTACATATCTATTGTGTGGACTGATTATTTATAATACTTTATCAATAGTCAGATTGTTAGATAATGGAGGAAGCAATTTCTTAGGATTATTAACTATATTTTTAATTGCTAGATATTTTAAAATATATAGTATTCTGTTGAGCAAAAAGATAGTCGTATTAATATATCTATTTTCTGGTTTACTGCTGACTTTGCTATTAGTCTTGGCAAATAGTTATTGTCCGGTTCTTACGTTTAAGTTACTTAACTATAATACACCATTGATTATGCTTATGGCAATAAGCTCTTCTCTGTTTTTTATAAAATTAAAGCCGTTATATAATAAGAAGATTAATAAAATATTAAGTTCATGTTTGTATATCTATTTGTTTACGGATGGATTAGGGGTACTTTTTTATAAATTTGTGCAATCTTGTTTTATAAATAGCTATTTAATGGGAGTTGCAGTAGTTGTGATGTCTATAATAGTTTGTTTATTAATGGGATTGTTTATTGATAGGCTATCTGAAGTGCTTTTAAGAAGAATTGGAAAAAGTATGTTTTGGCAAAATATGTCACGTGTATTCGTCTAAAAGAACTTTATGATACCCTGCAATGTTATAAAAATTACTGATATTTATGTTTGTTTTTCGAAAACAACATAAGCAACCTAGACTTAAAAGAGCTTTATTTTATGTTCATTAAAGTATTTTGATATGAGTTCGAAAAAAAATAAAAGATAAATGGCAAGTATAAAGAAAAACTTTTTATATAGTAGTATATTAACTACAGCGAATTATTTATTTCCCTTCTTGACATATCCATATGTCGCAAGAGTATTGGGAGTTACTAATGTTGGTATTTGTAATTTTGTTGATAGTATAATCAACTATTTTATAATATTTTCAATGCTTGGTATTGGAACTGTTGGAATAAGAGAAATTGCTAAATACAAAAATAATTCCACAAAATTAAATGAAACTTTTAGCGGACTATTTCTTATTAATTTTATTTCTACTTTTATAGTGCTATTAGTTTTGATTTTTTCAATTGAATTAGTTCCTAAGCTTAATGAACATCGAGAACTAATGTATTTTGGAGCTTTGAAACTTGTCTTTAATTTTTTGTTAATAGAATGGTTTTACAAAGGACTTGAAGATTTCAAATATATTACGGTTAGAACAATTATTGTAAAATGTATATATGTTATTTCCGTATTTGTATTTATTCATAATGCAGATGATTATGTCATTTACTATATCCTCATGACATTGATGATAGTAGTTAATGCTTTATTAAATATTATCCACGCTAGGAAATGGATTTGTTTTTCGTTTAAAGGGATTATAATAAAGCCTTACTTAAAATCATTCTTTATTTTGGGATTTTATATGTTATTAACTTCAATGTACACTTCATTTAATGTTGCCTATCTTGGCTTTAAGGGTGGTGAAACAGAGGTTGGTTATTATACAACAGCAACAAAGCTATATACAATAATATTGTCTCTTTATTCGGCATTTACAGGTGTCTTACTTCCTAGAATGAGTTCATTAGTTGCAGAAAAGCAGTTTGATAAGTTTAGGAATCTTCTAAATAAATCTTTAGACATACTTTTTGCATTTTCTCTTCCTTTAGTTATTTATTCTGTTATAATGGCTGCAGAAATAATCCGTTTAATAGCTGGTGAAGGATATGAAGGTGCTGTATTGCCAATGAAAATTGTTATGCCACTTATTTTTATTATTGGTTATGAGCAAATATTAATTATACAGACATTGATGCCTTTAAAGAAGGATAAGCAAATATTGATTAATTCAATTTTTGGTGCTAGTGTTGGCGTTATAGCAAATTTAGTTTTAGTTCCAATATATAAAAGCGTCGGTGCATCTGTGGTTTGGGTTATCTCAGAAATAACAGTTTTGAGTGTTGCCCAATTATTTGTATATAAGGATATTGGTTATAAATTTCCATTTAGAAAGGTACTTGCTTCATTGCTGGCATATTTACCTTTAGTTATATTCTTGATATTTATCCATAATATGAGTAGTAGCTTCTGGATTAAAATAGTATATAGTTCGTTAGTTTTAGGTATTTATACCATATTATTGCAAGTTTATATATTAAAAAACGATTTTGCTATTTATTGTTTAAAGAATATTAAATCTTTTATAAGAAAATAATGGATCCACTTATCTTAAATATCATTCTTTATCTTTCTGTTGTATATGCATACTGGCATAAATATCATAAGTTCACAGCAACATTTGTTATTATTCTTATGTATGCAATATTTGCAGTTAATGCATATTTACTTTGGAATTATGGTGAATATAAATGGGGACCATATCAAAAACAGCCTCTTTCCTTTATTCCATATGTTTATACATTTGTCGGATTTTTGATTTTTTTATCTCCAATTTTTAAGAGAAATTTACAGCAAAAACTTATAATTGTACCTATTAGTAATAAAAAAGCAAATGTTTTATATTGGTTCTTTTTAATAGAATTGCTTTTGGGAGCATTATTAAACTTCTCCCATGCTACAAGTGTTACCGATTTTGCTGATGTTTATCATTCAGAGACCGCTGTATCTACAGGTCTAGCAGGGCAGTTACGAATCGTTTCTACTGCCGTATATTTGCCTGCATTAGCATTAATTGGGTATTATTCTTCTGATATGATGCTCAATATGAAAAGAGCATTCTTATTATTATTTGCCTATTTTTTTAATAATATTATTGAGGCAATGACATGTGGCTCTCGTGGCGTTTTATTTTTTGCAGTCTTAAATGTTTTGATACTATTATTTATTTTTAGGGATAGTATAAATGCTAAAATTAAAAAGATATTGTTGGTTTCAACCATAGGCACAACTCTATTTGTATTTTCTATAGCATTAGCTATAAGTGTAGATAGATTTGGAGATGAAGCATGGAATTGGATTTATTCATATTTTGGCGAACCTTTTCTTAATATTTCACTTTATTACTGGAATGCTCCTTTCACTACTGGTGGTGCTATAACATTTGCCCCTTTTGTGAAAATCAACTATTATGATCATAACTATATAATGATCTTATTTAAGTTGTTTAGTGGACAAGCGATGCTGGATTTTGGTGTAATTGGAGGATTAGTCTTTCTGATTATTATTAGTTTTATCCTCTATTTAATGATGCCTAGGGGAAAATATCTAATGTTTAATAAGGCAATGGTTCTTATTTATGCTTATTATCATTGTATGTTTGGCGTTTTTGGAATTCATGTTTATGGATGGTCTGCTTACGCTTTATTGATTGTTTTATATTACTATACAAAACAAAAGAGAATAAAAAAATAATTGATATGAAAACTGTATTATTATTGGCTCCGGCTTTTTTAGATCTTTACAAAGATGTTATTGCCGAACTTATTAAACAAGGTTATAAGGTAGAATATATACAAGACAAATCTTTCAAAATTGATCCTTATTTGATTAGGATAAAGCAATCATCTAGATTTAAAGAATTATTTTATAATTTATTCTTATGTTTTTATTGGTTGAAAATTATTTTTAGAAAAAGGGGAAAATGGAAGAATATTGATATTCTATTTACAATCAATGGAATGTCGTTTCATCCGATTCTCTTGTTCTTTTTAAAAAGAAAAAATAAGAATCTTAAAGCTTACCTTTATTTATGGGATCGGACTTATGAAAATTATCGTTTCGAACGTCATTTTAAGTATTTTGATAGAGTAGCTACTTTTGATAGGATTGATGCCGAGATTTATAAGATAGGGTTTATGCCGAATTACTGGATTCCTTATAAAGATCAAAAAGATGAATGTTATGAAGTATTTGCTTTTGGTGCTTATAGAAAAGATAGATATGAGCTATTTTCGAAAATAAATGGCTTTTATACCAAAAATACTTGTGAAAATTATATTTTCATATATGTAAGGCAACAAAAGATTGATTTTGTTTGGAAGCTAAAGCAACTTATAAAAAGAATTTTGAGACGAAACAAGGATAGTCTAGAATCATTAGTTTATGATAAGACTCTTTTAAGTCATGATTCTTTGAGTCCAAAAGAATTTAGAGAGAAAGTGTATAGCTCTAAATGTATTATTGATACTAATAATAACTTTCAGGAGGGTATGACACCTCGCTTTATGTGGGCTTTAGGTGCAGGGAAAAAGATAATTACAACAAATGCGAACGTGAAAAAATACCCTTTTTATGATGAAAGTCGTATAATGATTGCTGATGATAGCTTAGATAAAGAAAAGTTTGAAGTATTTATGAATACGCCTATTTGTCATATTAGCGACAGTTTAATATCTGTATATCGAATTGATAACTGGTTAAAATTCATCATTGGTGACAATTAATAATAAGTAGTATATGAATATACATGATATTTGGGAACGTTTAGACTTTGTGCTCAGTAATCGTAGAGTAAATTGGGTAAAGACGATTCTTTTTAATTTTAGAACACTTCCTTTTAAAACAGCTTGCAAATTGCCTGTATATATTTATGGTAAAGTTCAATTTCGAACTTTGGCAGGAAAAGTTGATTTTCAAGATTGTGAGCCTAAAAGAGGAATGATCAAAATTGGTAGACATGGTGATTATTTTTCAATACCTAATAAGAGTTTCATTTGGTTAGGGAAAAATGCTAAGATTATTTTTCGTGGACCAAGTTATATGGGGTATAATCTTTTGTTAAGAGTTGAATCTGGTATTCTGGATATTGGAGAATTTACAGGATTTGGAACTAATTATCGTATAATTTGTTTCAATCATATAAAAATTGGTAGACATGTACGAATGACATTTGATGGTAAGGTTGTTGACTCTAATTGTCATTATGTTATAAATACAGTTACAAATCAAATAAGGAAGAATACTGCAAAAATTGAAATTGAAGATTTCTGTTGGATTGGTAATAATACCACCATAATGAAAGGCGTTATTTTACCGAAATATTCCATTGTAGCATCAGGTTCTTTACTTAATAAAAACTATAAAAAGGAAGTTGTTGAAAATGCTCCTCTTTTCCTTGCGGGAAGTCCTGCAAAGGTTAAAGGATACGGGTTTAAAATGGTTTTATCATTAACCCGTGAAAATGAAATTAAAAATTATTTTCAGAGAAACCCTGATAATGATTATATGATATGGCAGGGTAAATTCGAAGATCCTGTTGAAGATTTAAGTGTAATTTTTAAATGAAAAAGGTATGAATATTTTGTTCTTGCAGAGACTATGGCCTGTATATGGTGGTGGAGAAACCGTTACTATAACATTGGCTAATGAAATGGTTTCACGTGGTTGGAATGTAGGTGTTTTGTATTTTAAACATAATACAAGAGATAATTTGCCTTATATTAATCCGGCAATTAAGGCCATTTTGGTTGAAAATGTTGATTGTGATCAATTTCATCAGAATCCTAAAGATGCTAAGAAAGCCATTTCTATGGCAAAAAAGTATATTGAAGAGAATAATGTTGAGTTTATTATTGATCAATGGTGGGATCCGCAATATATAAGAGGCTTAAAAGGTTATCACGGTGTTAAAGTTGCAAAATGTTTACACACTGCCTTTTTTGTGCCGAGATTCGATGGTGTAGGAGTAAAAGCCACTTTAAGACGAATACTCAAACCTCTTTATTTGTATCATAAAAAGAAAAAAAGTATTCGGAATGTTACGAATTATCTAGCATATGTAAATAAGTATGTTTTTCTGTCATCTTCTTTTCAAAAACAATATCAACATATGAATCATGATGATGATTCTGCAAAATTCGATTCTATACCAAATCCAGCTCCATATAATACTATAATTTCAGAAGCCAATCTTCTTGCTAAAGATAAAACTGTTTTAGTAGTTTCTCGTATGGAAGAACATGTTAAATGTTTATCTCGAGTGATAAAAGCTTGGAGTATAATTGAGGCAGATTCACATTTTAATGAATGGAAGCTAGTTTTTGTTGGTGAGGGTCGAAATTTATCTGATTATAAAAGGCAATCTAAAGAACTTGGTTTAAGCAGAATTAGTTTTGAAGGTTTCCAAGATCCTCGTCCATATTATGAAAAAGCTCAACTTTTTTTAATGACTTCTGCGCTGGAAGGATTTGGAATGACTTTGGTGGAAGCTCAGCAATATGGTGTAGTTCCAATTGTCATGGATACATTTCTTTCACTTCATGATATTATTACCAATAATAAAAATGGCCTTATTACTTCACCAGGTAATATTGAAGAGTTTGCAGCAGCTATTATGAAATTGTTAGCTGATGAGCAACTTCGCACTAAAATGGCTAGACAATGTTTAGTTGAATGTCAGCGCTTTTTTGCAAATAAAGTTGTTGATCAATGGGAAAAGATGTTTTTGGAATTAGATAAACAATAAAATGATAGTTCGTAGTAAGGAGCCACAGCGTCTTGGCTGAAGTAGGTAGGTATTATTATCACATATCAATGTCCGTCCCATTGCTTCTAGCAATTAAAACATCGATTATCTGAAGCATTTATGATATGTGATAATCTGATAAACATTTTTAATGCTAAAGTTACCAGGATGCCGGTGTTATGAAGTAATTCTAAATTTTTGACAATGTGGCTTATGCTTTATTGAACGAATTGATGAAAGAATATATCCTTAGGAAATAAAAAGTTGCTTTTTTCATGAATGATATTCACGTAATACTCATGGCCGGCGGCGTAGGCAGCCGCTTCTGACCAATGTCAACCCCCGATTACCCAAAGCAGTTCATTGATGTGATGGGTGTCGGCCGTTCCCTCATTCAACTGACAGTGGATAGATTGAAGCCTATCTGTCCTATCGAGAACATGTGGGTAGTAACAAACGAGAAATACATTCGCATTGTTAAGGAGCAAATCCCTGATATGCCAGTAGATAACATATTATCAGAGCCAGAGGCTCGCAATACCGCTCCATGTATTGCTTATGCCTGCTGGAAGATCCAGAAGAAGCATCCTGATGCCAACATCGGGGTGACACCATCCGATGCCCTCGTCATCAATACTTCGGAGTATCAGCGAGTACTCAGCAAGGCATTGAGCTATACATCCGATAAGAACGCCATCGTGACCATCGGTATCAAGCCAAGCCGCCCTGAAACAGGCTATGGCTATATCGCAGCAGCAGAGCCAACATCCGTAGATGAAATCTACAAGGTAGAGGCTTTCAAGGAAAAGCCAAACCTGGAGACAGCCGAGTTCGGCTGGAGCGACTTAGGCAGTTGGGGCAGCCTCCGCACCTTGCTTCCACAGGATGAGAAAGGCAATGCCAAGGTGGGTAAGGATATCCGATTGTATGAATGCAAGAACTGCGTGGTTCATGCAGCCGATGAAAGCAAGGTAGTAGTTCAAGGCTTGGATGGCTATATCGTAGCCGAGAAGAATGGACAACTGCTTGTTTGCTCTTTGAAGGAAGAACAGAGGATTAAGGAATTCGGAAAGTAAGTAGCTTTGATTATATGGTGTAAGAATATAAAGAAAGAATAATTAAATATGACGAAAAAGAAAATACTTTGGCTTACTGCTGATTTTTTTATAGATGTGGACCGTCAATTGGTTCCCTATCTCAAAAAAAATAGTGAATATGAAATTAAGTGGGTGGTGGTGCAGTCGTTTATCGGTGCAAAAGTAACTGAACATGAGGACTACGAGATATGGAATTTGCATCATCGTACCAAAGATCCTCGTACCTTCTTTGAATTGAAGAAATATTTCAAAAAAATAGGATTGGCTCAATTTGATTTGGTTTATAGTGATGCTTTGGGTTTCTATTATTACCCCTTGTTGTTGCATTATATAGGAAAAACTTCTTTTATACATGCTGCCCATAATGTAAATCCATATCCTGTATGGACGTGGGACTTGAAACTCCAGGTAAAATACATATTCCAGAATGGAAAGAATTTCCAAATGTTCTCCAAGCATACTGCACGATGGTTTAAGGAGCATTATCCAAAGAAGTCGTTCTTCTATGCTCCAATGGTAGTGAAGGATTTCGGAAAGGTACAGACAGATAATTATAAGATTGATGAACAGAAAGTAAACCTGCTTTTCTTTGGTAATGTGGTGGCTAATAAGCGTCTTGATTTGCTAATTGATGCTGTTAAGGAGTTGCCTAGGAATATACAGAATAAAGTGCATCTCAATATTTGTGGCAATTGTAGAATGAACAAAGAGGCTTTTTTGCAGCAGATAGGTGATTGCAAGAGCATCTCTACCTATTTCAAGCGCATACCTGATGAGGAAATTCCGGAGTTGTTTACTAAACATCAATTCTTTATGCTTCCTTATCAAGATGTGGCACAAAGTGGTCCTCACATGATAGCCTATAATTATAACTTGCCTGTAATAGCCAGTGATATTGACGGTTTTGCTGAACGTGTTGAAGATGGGGTGAATGGCTTCTTGTTTCGTATGAATGACAAGGAAGCATTGAAAACTGCCATTATTAAAGCTGTGACGATGTCATCTTCTGATTATCAGAGAATGAAAGGCAAATTAAAGGCTTATGTGGAAGAGAATTATAGTCTAAAGGCTGTTTCAAATAAGTATATTGATTATTTTAACTTGATTTTAAAATAAAATGAATATAAAAAATATAATAAAGTATGCAACTCCGGTAGTATATTTGCGAATTTTATATTCAAAAATATTAGAAGCAGGAGAGGCAACAAAATATATTGCAACTGCAGGTGGAAGAAAAAATGCTAAGAAGCTGCAAGTCGATTTATTTATACGTACGCATGCTCTTGAAAAGGGTATGTCTATAGGAAAAGTGAGATATGGATTCGGAAAGTTAAAAGCTAAGAGTCTTTTAAGAGATTTACAGTTATATCTAAATCTAGGTGGTGATAAAACCTTTGCTGCTGATAGTGCTTCAGTCATTAAGAAGTATATTGCTTATAATGAAGACGGAGGTGCTGATATGACTGATATAGTAGCACTCTTAAATGATTTTAAAAAGAATAATTCAATTAAATTTGTTGAAGAAGGGGGAATCTTTCAGTTAAATCATAATGATATCTCTAGAAAAGAAAAATCTTCTTTTGATGTTTTTTCTCAATCTAGATATTCTGTTCGTGATTTCGGTGATACGCCAATTTCTAAGGCATCAATAGAAAAAGCATTGGAACTTTGTAGAAGAACTCCATCAGCTTGTAATCGCCAAAGTCAACGTGTTCATATTTATTTAGATAAAGAAAAAGTTGAAAAAATTTGCAAGTTACAGTTAGGATGCAATGGCTTTTATCAAGATATGCAAGGAGTCATTTTGGTTTGTAGTGATATGGGGTGCTATAATTTTCAAGAATTGAATCAATCTTTCGTTGATGGAGGACTTTATGCGATGAACTTGATGTATGCTCTTCATTTCTATGATATTGCTAATATACCATTGACTATGGCACATAAGGAAAGTTATATTAAGCAGATCAAAAAAGAAATGAATATTCCCCAAAATGAAAAGCCTATATTATTAATAGGTATAGGTTCTTATAAGAATTCTTGGAAGGTTGCACAATCCAATCGAAAAGAATGGAAAGACTATACTAAATGGAATCTATGATAACAGAAACTTTTATAGAGTGTAGAATATGTACGGAGTTTTGTTGAAAAGAAATAAAGCTAGAATTTTATGAAGATATTAATCATAACATTTACGTCTGGTAACAATCCAGGAACTTTTATGCAAGGTTTGGGTGTTCAGACTGCAATGAAGCGTCTTTATCCAACGGCACAAATAGACTTCTTGAAGTTTCCTGATTTTAAGGTGAATATAGGAGTGAGAGACAAAAAGGCTAAGCTATGGCAAACATTTCGGCAAAAAGCCGCTTCTGCTTATAGATTGGTTAAGTATAATGAACTTCGTAAGAAGGAAATGAACTTTACACCAACGATTGATCTGTTCAATTATACAAAAGAAGATGAATCTGTTATCTGTCAATATGACTTAGTGGTGATAGGTAGTGATACTATTCTTGAAGAGGCTTATGGAAAGGATGGGCGAATAGGCTTGAATTGGATGCCGCTTGATGTTCGCAAGTTGTACTTTGCAGCAAGTGCCTCTCCTGCAAATTTTGTGCCTAAAAATGAATTAAAGGAAGTCGCTTCTAAGGCAGTTTTTATAGGTTTGAGAGATAATTTAACAATAGATTTTTTTGCCAATAAGTTGGGGATAGAAAAAGAACGTATATTCAAACAGACAGACCCTTCCTATTTCTTGGATATAAAACAGTTTAAGTTAAGAAAAAAACTAACTGTTAAATTAAGAACAGACCAAAAATATGCCTTATATAATTTTAATTCTAATTTCCCATTGAGAAGGGAGCTGGCTGATGCGATTAGAAATGTTGGATATAAAGTCGTTTCAACAGCTTATAATCCATATGCGGATATTTGTTTTGATATGGTTGATGCTTATGAATGGGCTGGAGTATTTCCTTTGATGGATGTTATTGTGACAGAACGTTTTCATGACAGTGTGTTTGGATTAAGAAATTGTAAACCTGTTATTGCTATTGATTGGGATCCTAATCGTTTTGCTAAATGCGGAGATAGTAAAACTAAAAGAATAATGGAAGATTATGGCTTGAGTCATCTACACCATAATTTATACAATAATACTGATATAACTCCTGTTATTGATAGCTTGAAGAATATTGATCAATGTTATGATAAGGCTTCTTTAGTATTATTAAATGATCAGATTTATGCTAATGCAAACCGAATATTAGAAAATATTGGAACAATTTTGAATAATAATTAAGCAATGCAAAAGATTAAAGTTTGTTATGTAATATCTTCCTTGAGTAATCAAGGACCTCCAAATGTTTTGTATAACATTATCAAATATATGGATTTCTCTAAATTTGAGATTTCTATAATAACTATGGTAGAGGAGCAAAAAATATCTCGAATTGATGAGTTTAAAGCTTTGCCAATTAGGGTTGTACAGATGTCGCCAGAAAAGACGCTGAATCCTCTTGCAATGTATAAAACTTTAAGGAGAACAGTAGAGTTGATAAACCCTGATATTCTTCACACACATTGTCCTCGTTCTATGTTCTTGGTTCCATTTTTACCAAAGAAGTATAAGAAGATGGAGACTGTCCATATTTACCCTGGAATTCAGCAGAAGGTAATGTATGGTAAACTGAAGGGACAAGTAGTGATTTGGTTGAGTAATTTCTTCACAAAGAAAATGGATGAGCCAATTGCCTGTTCAGAAAGTGTAGCTCAAAGTTATTGGGATGAGCAACACTTTCGAATGAAAGCGATTCCTAATGGCTGTTCATTACCTCTTTGGCGTACGGATTATAACCAAAAAGAAAGTCTTAGAAAGCAATTCGGACTTAAAAAGGGCGTAAAGTATTTCATATTTATTGGTCGCTTTTCCAATGAGAAACATCCTGAAATGATTATTCGTGCTTTTGAGCAAATGAATAATCCTAATCTTGGTGTTATATTATTGGGTAATGGTGACTTATATGATGATTTGAAAAAACATGAGTCTGCGAATATTCTTCTCCCAGGTTTTAAGAGTAATGTTTATGACTATCTGATAGCTTGTGATTATTATATATCTGCTTCAGATGTTGAAGGATTAGCTAATACATTACTTGAAAGTATGACTGTTGGATTACCTTGTGTCTTGTCTGATATTCCTTCTCACAAGGAAGTTATAAATAAGACAGTGCAACCAATGGGATATACTTTTGATAACACGAATATGGAGTCTTTGTTAAATGCTATTCGAAATGTATTAAATCTTAATGTCGAATCAACAGCAAAGTCTATCCGTGAAGTATTTGAACATAACTATACTGCTAAGAACATGTCTGAACAGTATCAAGAGGAATATTTAAAGATAATGGGAAAATAATATCCTCCAATTGATAGTGGCTACAACTGCAACATGCAAAGTTACATATTACACTCTTCTGTTAGTGCTATACGTAATATATAGAAACACAGATTGAGTGCTATGAATTTAGTTGGGCTGTTGTGCACATAGGAAAAACTTTTTTTATGTGATAGCCTTGCATTTGTAGTACGCATTCTTTGGCGTAGGATTCCCATTATTGTTTATGTGGGGATTCAGGAATGGGAAGAGGATACTTTTTAAAATTATGCATAATGAAAAATCGTAGTATTATAGTTGCCACACAGGGCGCTTCAGACATCAAGAGTGAGGTGCATCTCAATTTATGGAAGATTTCAAAGGCTCACTTTACATTAGATGTAGGAATTAAGTTATTTAACTATTTTGGTAGTAATGTAACTGCTATTTTTGTATATTTCCCTTATTCATTAAAGGAGGGCGATATTGTTGATTTGGGACAAAAACTTCAGACAGATGAAATCGTAGCCACAATTTTTAATGATGACTATGTTGGTGAAGCAGGACCGCAAAATTCTTCTATCAAAAAATATAAAGTTAGGGATCAGGATTCTTTTGATTTTGATTTATTTATTTTAGGTAAAAATGATATCCAGATTCATGATGTCAATGGAATAGAAGGTACATTTGTTACTTTGACGTTGCCAGAAACTCGACTAGATGGAGTTCCGGCTGGCGAGAATCTTTATGTTAGAATACGTTTAAACTTAGATAAAAATGCCATTGCACATATAAAACATGACGAGGGTATTTCTAATGATGTCTTTCAATCAGCCTTTTCTGTAAACGAGCTGTATGATATTAGGTTAAACAGCATGCGTGATATAGATCCAAAAGTCTTTCAAAAAATTACAAATGCAAATGGTTTTAATGCCTCGCTCCTGAAACTGAAGAAAGCACACTTCTTTTTTATTACCTCCGTCAAAGATAAATTGTCTAATGGTAATTTAGCAAGAATGGATTCAAGAATGCTTGAAACAGACAAATGGTCAACGTATCTACCTACAAATGATTCCCATACATATATGGCATATCATTGGAAGAAGAAAAATGAAGATGATACTAGTTTTGATAGTTTTGAAGTCTTTTTCAGAACTATCTGTGACAATAAAAATATAGTAAAGATCATTTCATATATTTTGATGGCAGTATCAATAGGATCTTTGGGTTCTTTGGTCTCAACTGTTGGATGTGGTGATATTATAAATTGGGTAGCTATTATTGTTACAATAGTTCTTGGGCTTGTTGGATTTGGATTATCATTCTTATGAAATATGTTGTTTTAAGTAATAGGACGGAGCCTATAATACGAGCGAAATACTTTTCAGAATTGAGACTGTTTTTGAGCATTTTAGAATATGACTATCCTTTTTTTACTAGTTGGTTAGACAAGGTGTTTTTAGAATTAAATTCACCAAAAAGAAAAATTATTCTATGCTTGTCCAATGATGATATTCATATCTTTGGTGTGGCTATTTTGAAAGATACACAAGATGAGAAAAAAATATGCACTATTCGTGTAGAAAGAGCTTATCAGAATCTGGGAATTGGTACTGCACTGGTAAAAATGGCACAAGAAATATTAAATTGTGAAAAGCCTCTTATTACAGTATCCGAGAAATTGATTTGTGATTTTCTTCCGTTTTTGCGAAAATTTGACTTTAAATTGGTTTCAAAAGTAAAATCGCTTTATCTAGAAGGTCATTATGAATATTTTTTTAATAAGGAATATTCGCATACCAATATACTTCTTTCAATAAAACCTCAATATGCAAATGCAATTTTTTCTGGAGATAAATCTGTAGAATTTAGAAAGAAAATTGCAAATTCAACAGTAGAAAGAGTTTTTGTGTATTCCTCTTTTCCATGTAAGGTAATAATTGGCTTTTTTGATATTGCCAGAGTGATAAAAACTTCTCCTAAGGAGCTTTGGGTTAATTTTGGCTATAAAGGTTGCATAACAAAAGAAGCTTTTGATAGATATTTTTCGAATGCTGATACAGGCTACGGCATTGTAATCAGTAACGTTTATAAATATTCCATACCATTGGACCCTAATGAATGCTTTGAAAATTTCAGGGCTCCACAGAATTTTACTTATATCGATAATGTACAAATATTAAATAAACTTCTAACTAGAAAATTATTAAAATGAACGTAATTAAAACAAATATAGAGGGCGTGCTCATCATTGAACCACGCCTCTTCCGTGATGCTCGTGGATACTTCTTCGAGAGCTTCAGCGAGCGAGAGTTTAAAGATAAGGTAGAGCCTTTAGTTGGATACGAGGTTAAATTCTGCCAGGATAACGAGAGCATGAGCTCGTATGGTGTGATGAGAGGCTTGCATTTCCAGCGTCCGCCGTTCACCCAGAGCAAATTGGTGAGATGCGTGAAGGGTAGAGTGCTTGATGTTGCTGTGGATATTCGCAAAGGGTCTCCTACATACGGTAAGCATGTGGCTGTGGAACTGACAGAGGATAATCATCGCCAGTTCTTTATTCCTAAGGGCTTTGCTCATGGCTTCGCTGTACTATCAGAAACTGCGGTATTCCAATATAAGTGTGATAATTTCTATCATCCAGAAGCTGATGGTGGCATCTCAATATTGGATGAATCGCTTGGTATAGATTGGATGATTCCTACGGAACATGCTAATCTAAGTGATAAGGATACAAAACATCCTTTGCTAAAAGATTTTGATTCACCATTTACTTTTTAATTGTCGCTATGATAATAACAGCATCAATCGTGACGTATAAGACTGATCACGAAGAATTAAAGAAGTGCATAGACTGTATGCACATGAATGGTATTGCACCTATATATATAAGTGACAATTCGCCAAGTGATGAACTTAAGGATTTCTGCTCTCAGTTGGACGGGGTGGAGTATATTTATAATAATGCCAATATGGGATATGGACCTGGACATAATGTGGCTATTAAAAAGGCACAGGAGATTCATGCCAACTATCATCTGGTGATAAACTCGGATGTGTATTTTGATGAGGGCGTTATAGCAAAGATAACTGAGTATATGGAAGCAAACAAGGATGTGGCTCAGCTTCAGCCGATGCTTCGCTATCCTGATGGTCGCCTACAGTTGACCACTCGTTTGTTGCCAACTCCTTTCGACCTTATCTTCCGCAGATTTATGCCAAAGAAGATGGGAGAGAAAATGAACTATCGCTATACCTTGGAATTTTGGGATCACAAGACTCCTGCAAATATACCATATCATCAGGGAAGTTTCATGTTCTTCCGCTTGTCTGCATTTGATAAGGTGGGATTGTTTGATGAGCGATACTTCATGTATCCTGAGGACATTGATATTACCCGTAGAATGCATAAGTATTATCGTACAATGTATTGGCCGATGGTGTCTGTGGTGCATGCTCATAGAGCAGCATCTTATAAGAGTAAGAAAATGCTGAAGATTCACATGGAGAATATGGTGAAGTACTTCAATAAATGGGGCTGGTTCTTTGATAAGGAACGTTCTGAATGGAACAAGAAACTCTTGAAGGAACTGGGCTATAAGAAATAATTTTGTTTGTGTAAATTTGAAAATCTAGTATGAACTATATTATCACTGGCGGTACCGGCTTCATCGGTACCCATCTTACAAATCTGATCAAGGAGCGTTATCCTAACGCCCAAGTATATAACCTCGACATCGTGAAGCCTGGTACTCCTAATCCGGTAGTGAAGGATTACAAGCCTGCTTTGCGTGATGGTCAGAAGTTGCAGTCTACTTTCATCGAATATGATATCCGCAAGCCTATCGAGAACTTGCCATTTACTCCTACTGAGGACGATGTGATCTTCAACTTTGCTGCAGTTCATCGTACTCCTGGTCATGAGGATCATGAGTATTTCGAAACGAATATCCGCGGTGCTGAGAATGTGGTGGCGTTTGCTGAGAAGTGGAATATCAAGAAGATTGTGTTTACTTCAAGTATCGCACCATACGGAGCTGCTGAGGAGTTGAAGAAGGAGACTACTTTGCCAACTCCTAATACAGCATACGGTATCTCTAAGTTGGTGGCTGAGAAGATTCATGAGAAGTGGCAGAATGGCGATGCGACTCATCGTCAGCTCACTATCGTTCGTCCGGGTGTGGTATTCGGAAAGGGTGAGAATGGTAACTTCACCAGATTGTATTGGGCTATCCGTGGTCATAAGTTTGCTTACCCTGGCAGAAAGGATACCATCAAGGCTTGTATCTATGTAAAGGAATTGGTTCGCTTCATGCTGTATCGCTTGGAACATCATGAGCATGGTGTAGAGCTGTATAACTGTTGCTTCGAGCCTGCTTATACTATTCAACATATTGTTGAGGCTATGAAGAAGGTAACAGGCTTGACTCAGTTTGTGCCTGATATTCCTAACTGGGTTATCATGCCTATGGCAAGAGCTGCCATGCTTCTTGGCTCACCAATGGGTATCTGTCCTGCGAGAGTGAAGAAACTCCAGATTTCTACTAATATCTGTGGTGAGAAGTTGAAGAACTGCGGCTATCAGTTTAAGTGGAGCTTCGAGGAAGCTCTTGCTGATTGGTTCGAGGATAATGACAGGAAATATCTGAAATAAGAAATGATAAAAACATCACCAATCTTTTTGTTCTTAAATTATTGCCTTGGCAAGAAGGTGGATATGAGTATGGTCGTCGCCAAAATAGATTGGCGACAACTATACAACTTTGCTTCTAGGCAAGCTCTTCTTGGCTTTTGTTTTGATGGTATCGAGAGATTGACGAAAGAATTTTCAGAAGAGCTAAAGCGGAATCCGATAGGGAGGGAGCTGCTGATGACCTGGATGGGAGCGGCACAACAAATTCGTCGACAGAACATGAAGGTGAATGCTGTGGCGGGTAAACTCTATTCAAAGTTTAGAGAAGATGGATTGCGATGCTGCATCTTGAAAGGACAAGGCAATGCCTTGATGTATCCGAATTCTTATTCCCGTACTCCAGGGGATATTGATGTATGGGTGAATGCTAGCAGAGAAGATATAACAGAATATGCTAAGCGTTATTTTAATCTAGCGGATGATATAAGGTTTCATCATCTTGAAACAACAATGGATGGTGTACCTGTAGAGTTGCATTTCTTTCCTTGCTCTATGAATAATCCTCTTTATCATGCCAGGTTGCAGAAGTGGTTCAAGCGGAATGCGGATTTGCAATGCTCAAATGTTGTTAGCCTGCCAGATGGTATTGGAGAAATCGCTATACCAACGACAGCATTTAATGTTGTTTATCAGCTGACGCATCTATATCATCACTTCTTTGATGAAGGGATTGGAATGAGGCAAATCATTGACTACTACTTTGTGGCATCAATGTTAAATGTTAATTGTGAAATGTTAACTTGGTTGCAGAAGGATTTGAAGCATTTGGGATTGTGGAAGTTTGCTGGGGCGGTGATGTATGTGCTGCATGAGGCATTGGGACTATCTGGGGAGAAGATGATAGCTCCGATGGATGAAAAGCGAGGAAAGTTGTTGCTGGCAGAGATACTGAATGGTGGTAACTTCGGTAGGCACTTTACGAAGTATGCTGGGTTTACGCATCAGAGTATGGGGAAGAAGTATTTCCTGAAGATATGGAGAAATATGCACTTCGTTCGATATTTTCCTGCAGAAGCGCTTTGTGAACCATTGTTCCGTACTTGGCACTTCTTCTGGAGGCTAAAATATAAAAAATAAATTAATCAAATAATTAATTGAAATAACTCTGTTTATGTTTGTCGAGATGCAGATAGATAATCAGCTAGATGAGGATGACTGTCTGCACTTCGATTATCAATGAAAATCTAATGAAGAAGAAAGTATTTGTAAGCGGTTGCTATGACCTGCTACATTCTGGTCATGTGGAGTTTTTCCAGCAGGCATCACAGTATGGTGACCTGTATGTGGGTATCGGATCGGATGCTACTTATCTGGAGTATAAGCATCGCAAGCCTATGTTTCCGCAGGAGGAAAGGCTATTCATGGTCAAGAATATCAAGGCGGTGAAGGATGCGTATATCAATGAGGGAAGCGGAGTCATCGACTTCCTGCCTACTCTTGATAAGGTGAAACCGGACGTGTTTGTGGTGAACGCTGAAGGTGGGTCTGATGAGAAACGTAGGATCTGTAAGGAAAGGGGCATAGAATATGTCGAACTCCAGCGCACGCCTCATGCGGGTTTGAAAGCGCGGTCTTCTTCTGGCTTAAAAAAGGCGTTATTGACCGTATCTGAGAATTCGGTACAGGAGGCGGGGATTCCTACCCGTCTGGATCTGGCTGGTACTTGGATTGACCAGCCTTATGTAAGCATGTATCATCCGGGATGGGCAATTACCATCTCGCTGGAACCGACCTTTGAGGTGCGCGACCGCTGCGGTCTGTCTACCTCTACCCGTAAGATGATTCAGAAGATATGGCCGGTCAAGTTGCCGAAGATGGTAAGTATTCGGTGAATGCCGTATTGTGTGCCTAGATAAAGTTTCGTACCTT
>OGYY01001277.1_pt1 | contig 22444 bp, 25 predicted proteins | sample 1576671 | NCBI WGS metagenome assembly OGYY01 (sample SAMEA3541593, study PRJEB24748) | human gut metagenome | biome: human gut; feature: human-associated habitat; material: faeces | place: China | collected 2012 | reverse complement strand
CAGTATTGAATTTAATAATATATAGAACAGAGAGGAGGAGCATCATGTTAGACGAGTTAGATGAATTAGTGAAAAAAGTAATTGAACTAATTGAAGATAAGAAATATGTACTAGTAAAAAAAGAGTTTGCTGACATGAATGAGGCGGATATAGCTGAAGTATTAGAAGAACTTCAGGAAGAACTGCCAACACAGGAATTTATAAGGGTATTCCGATTGCTCCCCAAAGATATAGCGGCAGATGTATTTGCTCATCTTCCTGTAGAAATTGAGCAGTATATAATTAATTCCCTTACAGATAAAGAAACAACAAACATTATTGAAAACATGTTTGCTGATGATGCTGCCGATTTGATGGAAGAAATGCCGGCGAGTGTTGTAAGAAGAATTTTGGCATTGGCTTCGGATGAAACACGAAATGATATAAATCATTTGTTAAAATATCCGGAAGATTCTGCCGGTAGTATTATGACAGTCGAATTTGCTGACTTGAAGGAAAACATTACTGTAAAGCAGGCGTTAGAAAGAATTAGAAAAATAGGAATTGATAAGGAGACAATCAATACCTGTTACGTACTTGATTTGCAAAGGCATTTGGTAGGATCGGTAACACTTAGAACTTTGCTTCTTGGCAATGCTGATGCTATTGTAAGCGATATAATGGATGAAAATGTGATTACTGTAAGTACGTTAGATGATCAGGAAACTGTAGCCAGACAATTTCAAAAATACGATTTTATGGCGATGCCTGTAGTAGACAGTGAAAACAGACTCGTTGGTATTATTACGGTCGATGATATTTTGGAAATTATTGAAGAAGAGGCAACAGAAGATATGGAAAAGATGGCAGCTATTTTACCATCTGACAAGTCATATTTTAGAACGGGAATATTTGAAACATTTAAATCAAGAATTCCATGGCTTCTTATATTAATGATATCAGCTACAATTACAGGTACAATAATAGACAGTTTTGAAGCAAAACTTGCAGGAATTACAGGATTAGTTGCTTTTATACCTATGTTAATGGATACCGGTGGAAACTCAGGTGGACAGGCATCAGTTACAATTATTCGTGCGATTTCACTTAATGAAGTGGAATTTAAAGACATTTTCAGGGTAATATGGAAAGAAATAAGAGTTGCAGTTTTGTGTGGCTTAACATTAGCGGTAGTTAATTTTATAAGAGTTTTAATTATGAATGCTTTAGGAACAGGAATTACTCACGAAGCTATAATGGTAAATATTACTGTGTGTATTACACTGTGTATTACGGTAATGTGTGCTAAGTTAGTTGGATGTATGCTTCCAATATTAGCAAATCAGTTGGGATTTGATCCGGCAGTAATGGCTAGTCCGTTTATTACAACAATCGTGGATGCTATTTCACTTGTATTATTCTTAAAGATTGCAACATTTATGTTAATGTGATAAAGTTTTGTATTGAAAAACCAAAGAGAGATACAAATACTTGTATCTCTCTCGGGTAAATTTATTCTAATAAAAAAAGGGAGGAGAATCGACTCCTTAGCCGATTCACGAATATGCCTGATGCATATTCAAAATTATGAAAAAATATGAAAAAACGAGTAACAAAATCAGTAACAACTGTTTTTGTTTACAATATATATACTAAAGTTAAATCGTGAAAAAATGATGTTTTCAATGTGAAAGTATATTTAATTTAGTATGAACAAAATATGAACGGAGGAAAGACAATGGCAGACAAGAATCCAATAGTAACAATTGAGATGGAGAATGGAGATATAATGAAAGCTGAATTATATCCTGAAGTTGCTCCTAATACAGTAAATAATTTTATCAGCCTTGTAAAAAAAGGCTTCTATGATGGAATAATTTTTCATAGAGTAATTGAAGGATTTATGATTCAGGGTGGAGATCCTGAAGGAACAGGAATGGGTGGCCCGGGATACAGTATTCAGGGTGAATTCAATTATAATGGTTTTGCAAATGACCTTAAGCATACACCGGGAGTGTTATCTATGGCTAGAGCAATGGATCCGGATAGTGCAGGATCACAGTTCTTTATTATGCATGAAGCCGCACCACATTTGGATGGACAGTATGCTGCATTTGGAAAAATCATCGAAGGAATGGATGTTGTTGATGCAATAGCAACAACAAAGACAGGTGCGATGGACAGACCTGTTAATGAACAGAAGATGAAAAAGGTCACAGTTGAGACATTTGGTGTTGAATACGACGAACCTGAAACATACTAATATTAATTTAGTGAATTATAAAAATGTAATGGTTATATACTAAAAATAGAATTGAATTTAGTTAAATATCATTTAATATATCAATTATATATGGAAAGTATTGAATTATAAAAGAGTTAATATTACAATTGGTTTGTCAGAAAGACCTTGGAGAGGGTCTTTAAAAACTACTACTGTATAGATAGAAGGAGAACTTATCATGGCACAGATTACAAAGAATATGATTATCGGCGATATTTTAAAAATTAATATGGGAGTAGTTCCTATTTTATTAAATGAAGGAATGCATTGTATAGGATGTCCTGCATCTCAGGGAGAATCATTAGAAGAAGCTTGCATGGTACATGGCATTGATGCTGATGCACTTACAGTAAAGTTAAATGAATTTCTTGCAAATGTAGAAAATGAAGAAAATAAATAATATTGTATTAAAAATCTAATGAAGACAGCAATGTTATATATTTCTTATGAAACAATATATTAAAATTAAGATTGTTTTAAATTAACAAATAAAAAGCAATTGCACCAATGTATTAAACGTGGTGCAATTGCTTTTTATAATATATGTAATTGTTTAATTATAATGTAATAAAACCTGTAGCTTTGTCGATAACATAGTAAGCACGATTATCTTCAGGTTTGATATAAAGTTCAACAGATGTAACTGTTTTCTTTCCTGTTTTAGCTGTGTAATCAGCTTTAGCAGCTTCCTTTAATGCTTCAACATCAAATTCTTTTCCATAGAACTGAACTAATACTTTTTCAACTTTTTTAGCGGCAGCTTTTTTAGTTGTAGTCTTTTTAGCAGCTTCCTTCTTAGGTTCAGCTTTAACAGCTTCTTTTTTTACTGGAGTAACTTTAACAGTTTCCTTTTTTGTGTCCTTAACTTCAGCTTTTGTATCAGCTTTTTTTGCAGTTTCTTTTGCAACAGTTTTTGTAGCTTTTGATGTTGCCATAATGAAATCCTCCTTTTTGTAAGGTCGATTAATAAAAGCCCACCAATATTGTAAGTAAATCAACCTATATAAATAAAATTTTCTATAATATTCCGAAGATAATAATAACGCGGGCAAAAAAAAATTGCAATAAATGGAAAACAAATTTGGCAATACACACAAATAATAAGTCGTAATTTAAAAAAATGTATCAAATATACCAATAAAAAAGTGCCTTAAAATAGTAAATAATTGTTAATTACAGTCTGATGTTTCATACAATTATGAATTAATAAACATATAAAATAGAGGAAAACCGGTATAAATAATGTTGATATTGAACCCTAGGACAAATGCCTATTAAGGCTATTCACTTTGAAAAATTGTTTTTCATATTTGCAAAATCAGGTAATTAAATGTATTCAAAGTAACATAATATTTATTGTAAAAAGATATATATGTATGATAGAATAATATAGAAAAATGCAGAAAGGAGCGAAATATGGATTATGTTGTAGTATGGCTGGCTCTGTTTGTTATACTTGCAGTTTCAGAGTTAATAACAATGGGATTAACAAGTATATGGTTTGCTGTAGGAGCACTGGCCGCATGCTTAGTTTCGGCATTGGGGGCAAATTTGATTGTGCAGGCAATAGTTTTTGTTGTTGTGTCAATCTTAATATTATTATTTATTCGCCCATTTGCAGTAAATTATATTAACAAAGATCCTGAAAAAACAAATGTTGAGTCCATGGAAGGAAAGGTTGGAGAAGTGACGGCTGATATAAACAACGTACTTGCAACCGGAACTGTAAAGATTGATGGAATGGACTGGACAGCAAGAACTGATAATGGAGAAATCATAGAAGCCGGAGAATATGTAAAAGTATTAAGGGTTGAGGGTGTCAAAGTTATTGTCGAAAAAACGGAACTAAATAATTGAGCATGAAGTAAGATTGAGGAGGAGTAAAATGCCATTATTAATTGTAGTAGTAGTATTAGCGTTGATTTTAGTATCAACATGCGTAAAGATTGTACCACAGGCACATGCCTATGTTATTGAAAGACTTGGAGGATATAAATGCACATGGTCTGTAGGTCTTCATTTTAAAGTGCCATTTTTAGATATGGTAGCAAGAAAAGTTAACTTGAAGGAACAGGTTGTTGATTTCGCACCTCAGCCGGTTATTACAAAGGATAACGTAACAATGAGAATTGATACAGTTGTATTTTTCCAGATTACAGATCCTAAACTTTTCTGCTATGGTGTAGAAAGTCCTATTATGGCTATTGAAAATTTAACAGCAACAACTCTTAGAAATATTATTGGTGATTTGGAATTAGATGAAACACTTACATCTAGAGAAATTATTAATGCTAAGATGAGACAGTCTTTAGATGAAGCAACAGATCCATGGGGAATTAAAGTTAACAGAGTGGAACTTAAGAACATCATTCCACCAACAGCAATTCAGGATGCGATGGAAAAGCAGATGAAGGCTGAACGTGAACGTAGAGAAGCAATCTTAATTGCAGAAGGTGAAAAGAAGTCAGCTATTCTTAGAGCAGAAGGAAAGAAAGAATCAGCAGTACTTGAAGCAGAGGCAGAAAAACAGGCAGCAATCTTAAAGGCTGACGCTGAAAAACAGAAAAGAATTCTTGAAGCAGAAGGTGAAGCACAGGCAATTCTTAAAGTACAGAATGCAACTGCAGAAGGTATCAAATTAATAAAAGAAGCAGGAGCAGACCAGTCAGTACTTACATTAAAGAGCTTAGAAGCATTTGCTGCGGCAGCAGACGGTCAGGCAACAAAGATTATAATCCCATCTGACATTCAGGGACTCGCAGGCTCAGTAAAAGCAATAACAGAAGTAATAAAAGACTAATAATAAAAAAAAGACAGGTTCTTAAGAAAGCTTGCTTTCAGAGAGAACCTGTCCCTTTTTTTGAGGATACTACGAATGCCACAAAAATTACCGCAAAATTGCCACATCAGTATAATTGAATAAGTGAATATGAAACTTTATAATAAACAAAGGCAGACGAATGATTAGAGGGGAAAAATGGATAAGATAATAAAAAAGACAATCATAGGAGTTATGTTATGCGTTGCCTGCATAACAATATGTGCATGCAATGGAAAAGAAAAAATAAAAGAGACAACTGTTGTAAATGATAATACATATATAGAAGAAACAACAAATCAAGAAGTAAGTACAAATAATGAAGAAAGTACACAGGACGCTTTAGATGAAGCGATTAAGCAGTTAGAAGAATTAAATGATATTTTAAAGGATTAAAAGGAAGGGTAAAATGAAAAGAATAGCACAGACATTTTTTATAACAATGACAATAATTATGATTTATAGCATGAGTGCATTTGCGGCAGTAGATTATAATGTTATGACAAATGAAGAATTAGATGTAATTATAGAAGACAATAACTCTATTATTGATACTAAAAGTGTAAAACTTACAGAAATAAACAATAAATGCATAGAATTAATAAAAAAGAATACAAAACCAACAGAAGAATTTAAAATAAAAATAAATGAATATACTGAAAATTTGAAAATATATACTGAAAGAATACGTGCACAGAAGGAAGTGTGCCAGAAGAAAAGCTTAAAGATGGAAAATGCAAAATTAAATAATAAGAAGAAAAGTTATATAAAAAAACAACAGATAAAATATATAAAGAGTCAGAACAAGCTTTCATCTATTTTGAGAAAAGCTACAAAAGAATCAAATGAAATGAAAAAATATATTAGAAGCAGTCAAAAAGTAACAGAAAGCAAGGTTATTACTACAACAGACAGAAGATTAAATTGCGATAACCGAAAATTACAGATAGCATCGTTAGAATTAGAATCTGTAGTTTCAGAAAATTAAAGATAACCGTAAATAGGAGGAAACAAAATGAACAAAGTTCATTTTTTATAAATGTTTCCAACGAATAGCCGCTGACCGAAGGGCGGGGGCATTACATATTTTATAAGAGGGATAAAAATGAGCGAATTAATTTATATAGCTGATGATGAAAAGAATATACGTGAGTTAGTAAAATGTTTCTTAGAAAATCAGGGATATGAAGTTGAGACATTTTCTAATGGAGATGATTTATTTAAAAGATATAAAGAAAAAAATGCTGATATGATAATTTTAGATGTTATTATGCCGGGAACAGATGGTGTGGAAATATGCAGGCAGATAAGACAAATAGCAAATGTTCCAATAATCATTTTATCAGCAAAAGATAGCGAAGAGGATAGGATAAAAGGAATAAGTGTTGGCGGGGACGATTATCTGACAAAGCCGTTTTCACCAATAGAACTTGTGGCGAGAGTTCAGGCATTATTTAGAAGAATTTCGATGGATAAGGTAGAAAAAGTAGAAAAGGTTACATTTGGAAATATAAAAATTGATGTGACTAAGAAGCAGGCATATGTAGATGATGAGGAAATTGCTCTTACACCACTGGAATTCGACTTTCTTAAATATCTTATACAAAAAAATAATCAGGCAATTTCAAGAGAAGAATTACTTAAAGAAGTATGGAAAATTGCATATGATATTGATACAAGAGCTACAGACGATACAGTAAAGAGGCTTAGAAGAAAAATAGCAGACAGTAATGTAGAAATAAAAACAGTATGGGGATATGGATTTAAAATGGCATTAAAAAAGCAGGTGTAAAATGAGAACGATATATAAACAATTATTGTCATCAATGCTTGCAATTTCAGTTGCAGTACCTATTATAATCTTAGTTATTTTTAATGTTGTAATGACTAATAATATACAGACCACGGCTAAAAAGGAATTATCAAGCACAATGACAACGATGGAAAAACTTGTGCAAACATCGTATGAAGAAGGGGACTCATCAGAACTCCTTACTAATTTAGTTGCAGCTCTTACTTCCACAAAATTATCAGGAAACACTAATTTTTATATTTTGAGAAATGAAAATATAAGTTTTAAGAGTGATAGTGGGTTTGAAATAAATGATGGTCAGATAATAAAAATTTCAAAATCAAAAAAAGATATCCACAGAGAAAAAATTAATAATTATCAGTGCTACATTTCAGTTGTATCTTTGGACAATTACGAGGGTGTTAAAAATGCATCAATGGTATTTGTAACCAATACGAGGAATGGGACGGACAATCTTGTAAATTCTAATGTAATATTAATGGTTATTATACTTATTTGCATGATAGTAAGTGTTGTATTTTCCGTAAAATTATCAAAAAGTATTAGCAATCAGATTATGAAAGCCTGTGCTTACGCAAATGAAGTAGGAAACGGAATATTTACAAATAAAATTGAAGGGCAGTCAAATAAAGAAATTGAAGATTTGTACAAGAGTCTAAATCATATGGCTGCAAAATTAAAAGCAAATGACGAAAATCAAAAGAGTTTTTATCAGAATATTTCTCACGAGTTTAGAAATCCACTTATGTCAATACAAGGTTATGCAGAAGGTATTGAAAGTGGAATATTAAGCGATAATGTAGGGGCGGCATCAGTCATCAGACAGGAAAGTATAAAACTAAATAAGATGGTGGCTGAACTTCTTACATTATCTAAATTTGATAGTCAGATGTATAATGTTTCCATTGAGAAATTCAATGCAAGAGAGATTATGTTAGATGCTTTGCAGAGAATAAAAGGAATTGCATTAAAAGAAGAAATCGATATTGATATGGAAATAGATAAACAGATGAGCATAAATATTGACGAAGATTTGTTCCATAATGTTATTTTAAACATTACATCAAATTGTATTAGATATGCAAAAAAACAGGTTTTTATCAGAGGATATGTAATGGAAGGTAAAAACATAATTGAAATATACGATGATGGAGATGGAACAATTGAAAAGAACATTCCTCATTTGTTTGAAAGATTCTATAAAGGAGAAAAAGGAAACTTCGGATTAGGTCTTGCAATAGCAAAAGAAGCAATGGAAAACATGAATGGAAATATAACTGCAATACCAAATGGAGAAAGCAAAATTCCGGGAAATTATAAAATTAAATTTTTGCTATGTTTTAGCTAATATTTGTCAAATTAATTTGGTTAAGGCAAATTGAATATTAAAAAATGTCAAAATGGGAAAAGAGTTGTATTAATAATTAACAGATATTTACTCTACTTTATTAACATTAGTAAGTTTTTCTTGACAAATTCTGTATTTTGCGTAAAGTTAAAAAAGACGAAATGACAAAGAACGGAGAAAAAACAGAATGTTTAATGAAAAAATGGTTTTGTGTGCGTCTAATGCATATGAAAAAAAGTATTATTTAAACGATCAATTTTCTAATCTTCCGGAGCGTGTAAAACAGGAATTGCAGATTATGTGTGTGCTGTTTACAGAAGAAGTAGGTGGAATTCTTATTTTGCAATATGAAGAAGATGGAACATTACAGATTGTCACAGAGGCAGATGAGGGAGACCTTTTATATGATGATATAGGATGTGGATTAAAGGTTAAGCAGATGCAGCTTGATAAGAGAGAACTTTTAGAATCACTGGAAATGTACTATAAAGTATTTGTTTTAGGAGAGGAATAAATGTTAATTACAGTTGACGCCGGTAATACTAATATTACACTTGGTGTATTTAAAGAAAAAAAAGTTTATGCTACATTTAGAATGACAACTCAGATGGCAAGAACATCAGATGAATATGGAGTATTAATTGCAGAAATGCTTGGACGAAAAGGCATTTCACCTAAGGATATCGAGGCGGTAATTATATCATCTGTTGTACCAAAGATTATGTACTCGTTAACGAATGGAATTTACAAATATATTGGATTACATCCTATTGTTATTGAGGCAGGCACAAAAACAGGAATAAAGATTCAGCGTGCAAATCCTAGGGAAGTTGGAACAGATAGAATCGTAGATGCAGTAGGTGCATATGAATTGTATGGTGGACCATGTATTGTAATTGATTTTGGAACAGCTACAACATATGATTTAATTACAGAAGATGGAACATTTGCAGCAGGAGTTACATCTCCGGGTATTAGAATTTGCGCAAAGGCATTATGGAATGATACTGCAAAGCTTCCTGAAATTGAAATTAAAAAGCCTGAATCAATACTTGGAAAAGATACAATTACGAGTATGCAGGCGGGTATAGTTTATGGCTATATCGGACAGACAGAGTACATCATAGATAATATGAAAAAGGAAAGCGGACTTCTCAACGCAAAAGTTATTGCAACAGGTGGTCTTGGAAGAATTATTTATGAAAATACGGATAGAATAGATATTTATGATAAGGAACTCACTCTTCAGGGAATGAGACTTATTTACGAAAAAAATAAAAAGTAAAGGTGCTTAATGAAGATAGGAAATATTGAAATTGAAAATTGTTTGGCACTTGGACCAATGGCAGGAGTAACAGACCTGCCATTTCGCTTGTTGTGTAAAGAGATGGGGTGCAACATGCTTTACACGGAAATGGTTAGTGCAAAGGCAATTCTATATAAAAACAAGAATACCAAAGAATTATTGAATATAGATAAAAATGAACATCCTGTAGGAGTTCAGTTATTTGGCTCTGACCCTGATATAATGGCACAGATTGCAGCACAGGTTGAAGAAGGAGAGTGCGATTTTATCGACATAAATATGGGATGCCCGGTTCCTAAAATTGTAAATAACGGCGAAGGCTCAGCATTATTAAAACAGCCAAAACTAGTAGAAGAAATTCTTACAAAAATGGTTAAGGCCGTAAATAAACCTGTCACTGTAAAGATACGAAAAGGCTTTGAAAATGGAACGGTTTATGCTGTTGAAATTGCAAAAATTGCAGAAAGCTGTGGTGTATCGGCTATAGCAGTTCATGGAAGAACGAGAGAACAATACTATAGTGGCAAGGCAGATTGGGATGTAATAAAAGATGTAAAAAAAGCAGTAAAGATTCCTGTAATTGGAAATGGAGATATTTTTTCAGCTGAGGATGCAAAGGCAATGAAAGAATATACCGGATGTGACGGATTAATGGTTGCAAGAGGTGCAAGAGGAAATCCATGGATATTTAGAGAAATTAAAGAATATCTTGAAAATGGGAATGTTATAGACAAACCGACAATAAATGATATAAGAGAAATGATTATAAGACATGCTAAAATGCTTGTTAATTATAAAGGTGAGTATACAGGTATTAGAGAAATGCGAAAACATATAGCATGGTATACGGCAGGTTTGCCACATTCAGCAGAACTTAGACGTATGTGTAACCAGATTGAAACTATGGAAAATTTGGTAGAGACGGTTAACGCGAAACTGCAATAAACATTGACATTAATGCCGTGTTAGGCTATTATTAATTGTAAAACTTTAAATATAAAAATTTGATCGGAGGATTAAAAAAATGGCAGAAACAAAGAAGAACGTACTTACAAAAGCCGGACTTGATAGATTGGAAAAAGAATTAGAAGATTTAAAGGTAAATAGACGTAGAGAAGTCGCTCAGAAAATTAAGGAAGCAAGAGAACAGGGCGATTTATCAGAAAACGCTGAATATGATGCTGCAAAAGATGAGCAGAGAGATATTGAAGCAAGAATAGATGAAATCGAAAAAATTCTTAAAAATGTTGAAGTAGTTGCGGATGAGGACGTTGATATTAATAAAATCAGTGTTGGATGTCATGTAAAAATCTACGATTATGAATTTGATGAAGAATTAGAATTTAGCATTGTAGGTTCTACAGAAGCAAACAGTCTTCAGCAGAAACTTTCAAATGAATCTCCATTAGGAATGGCATTACTTGGTCATGAAGTAGGTGATGATGTACTTGTTGAATTAGCAGATGGAGAAGCTAAATATAAAGTATTAGAGATTAAGAAGGTACTTTAATTTTAATAAAAATTCACAAAAAGATATAGATATAAAGGAGTAACAATGGGACAGCAGAATAACCAGAATCAGCAGCAGGATATTAATCAGCTTTTAAAGGTAAGACGTGAAAAATTAGCTGATTTGCAGGAAAAGGGAAAGGATCCTTTTCAGATTACAAAATATGAAGTAACATATCATAGCCAGGAAATTAAAGATAATTTTGACAAGTTAGAATGTGGACATGATGAAGAAGGAAAATTAATCAGAGAAGACTCTAAATTAGTTTCAATTGCCGGACGTATTATGTTAAAACGTGTAATGGGTAAGGCTTCATTCTGTAACGTTCAGGATAGAGATGGTAACATTCAGGTTTATGTTGCAAGAAATGATATAAGCAAAGAAGAACCATGGGAAGAATATAAGGATTTCAAGAAAATGGATATCGGTGATATCGTTGGAGTTAAAGGTTATCCATTTAAGACTAAGACAGGTGAAATGAGTATTCATGCAACAGAAGTTACTCTTCTTACAAAGAGTCTTCAGATTCTTCCTGAAAAGCATCATGGTCTTACAAATACAGATATGAGATACCGTCAGAGATATCTTGATTTAATTATGAATCAGGAATCAAAGGAAACTTTCATTAAGCGTTCAAAGATTATTAAGGAAATCAGAAACTTCCTTGATGCAAAAGACTTTATGGAAGTCGAGACACCTATGCTTGTACACAACGCAGGTGGTGCAGCAGCAAGACCATTTGAAACACATTACAATTCATTAGATGAAGATGTTAAACTTCGTATTTCTCTTGAATTATACCTTAAGAGACTTATCGTTGGTGGTTTAGAAAGAGTATACGAAATCGGTAGAGTATTTCGTAACGAAGGTGTAGATACAAGACATAATCCTGAATTTACACTTATGGAATTATATCAGGCATATACAGATTATTATGGTATGATGGACCTTACAGAAGAGATGTTCAGATACCTTGCAGAAAAGGTTGTAGGTAGCACAAAGTTTACTTACAATGGAATTGAAATCGATTTTGGTAAGCCGTTTGAAAGAATTACAATGGTTGATTGTATTAAGAAATATACAGGAATTGATTTTGACACAGTTGCAACAGATGAAGAAGCTAAAGCTTTAGCAAAGGAACATAATGTAGAATTTGAAGAAAGACATGGAAAAGGCGAAATCATTAATCTTTTCTTTGAAGAATTCTGCGAAGAGAAACTTATTCAGCCTACATTTGTTATGGATCACCCAATTGCGATTTCTCCACTTACAAAGAAGAAACCTGAAGATCCTAATAAGGTAGAACGTTTTGAATTATTTATTAACACATGGGAAATGTGTAATGCATATTCAGAACTTAATGATCCGATTGATCAGAGAGAAAGATTTAAACTTCAGGATGCAGCAGCTGACGCAGGTGATGAAGAAGCTAACCATACAGATGAAGACTTCTTGTATGCACTTGAAGTAGGTATGCCTCCTACAGGTGGTATCGGTTATGGAATTGACAGACTTTGTATGTTATTAACTGATTCACAGGCTATTAGAGATGTATTGTTATTCCCGACAATGAAGTCCTTAGATAAATAAACCTAGGAAAAACAATGGTTTGAGAGACTAATGGTTTGGATTTACGACCAATTTACGACCAATTAAAAGAAGACACGCAAAAATGAAACGGTTGGATTGAAAATCTAACCGTTTTGTTATAGTACAATGTATAGTATAGAAGAGGTAGAATAAGTGACACGACAGGATATGGCAGATATTATTGGTAAGAACTATCTTACTACTAATGTGGAAAATGATGAATGGAGCTTTGCAAAGGATGCAGGAACAAAGGCAGACCTTGAAAAATATTTAGGACATAAAGCAGAGCATATAATAGTTGATAGAAGATTTGCACATAGTACAGATGATGGGAAATTTATTATTTTAATTGAGTGCAAGCAGAATTTTTCCAAAGAGGATGAAAAACAGCTTGCTGATTACTTAGAGGAAGAACGTGCTCTTCATAGAGGAGAACGTATTATTTGTATACTTGCCAATACTCTTAATGATAAAATTAAAGTATGGAAATCGGATATTGCAGATGAAACCATTCTTACAAATGAAACTGTATTAAAGAGTATGGAATATTATGAAGAGCTTTTTAAAGCTGATAGACAAAATGATAGAGAAAAGGTTATGAGAAATACTTATGACCTTAATACTCTTCTTCATAAGATGGATATAGATGAAGACAAACGTTCTCAATTTGTAGGAACTTGTCTTTTGTTTATTAAAAGTCAGCACGAAAATCCATTAATTGGAAATGATGGATATATTAATGATGCTATGGTTGAAAAACTTAAAAATCATTGGCGTGTTATGTCTGCAAAGGAGATTCGTGCTGGAATAGAAAATGTGTTAGATGGTCTTCTTGATGGAACAAAGAATAAAACTAAAAAAATAGAACTTCTTCAAAGGAATGTGTTAAATGACCAGAAAATAAGAGCGTTAAATGTTTTGACACCAGATAATAAAGATGGTGATTGGATAAGAATACTTGGAGCTATTACTGATGGTATATATAGACACATTTATGAGGATTCTTCTGAAGGTCAAGATATCTTGAATTTGTTTTTCATAACCTTTAATAAATATACTGGAAGGGCAGATAAAAATCAAGCATTTACACCAGACCACATTTGTGATTTTATGGCAGAACTTACAGAGATAGGTAGAAAGACAAGAGTTTTAGATATTTGTTGTGGTAGTGGTTCTTTTTTGGTAAAAGCTATGGCAAAAGAAATTAATAAAGCAAGAAATGAAGGTAGAAATACAACTGAAATCAAAGATTTTATTACTACGATTAAAGAACAACAAATTTTTGGTATTGAGTGTGAGGAAAAAGCATATGGACTATCTACAACAAATATGCTTATTCACTCCGATGGTAATTCTAACATTGAGTTTGGTTCTTGCTTTGAGAAGAGAGATTTTATTGTAAAAGCAAAACCGAATGTAATACTTATGAATCCACCATACAATGCAAAGCCGAAGACTATCCCAGATATGTATAAAGCAGATTGGGGAAATGCAAGAGATGGAAAAGAAGACCCCACTAAAGGCTTAGTATTTGTAAAATATCTTTCGGATATAGCAAAGGAGGAAGATTGGGAGGATACTAAAGTAGCTGTTCTTCTACCTATGAGTGCGGCAATAGGTACAAAATCTGTAATTAAAAATATGAAAACAGCACTTCTTGATAATAATACTCTTGAAGCGGTGTTCTCGCTTCCAGCAGATGTTTTTTATCCTGGAGCAGCTGTGCAAACAGTTTGTATGCTTTTTACTTTAAATAAAAGCCATTTTGGGTCTGATGGAAAGCCTAATAAGAAAACATTCTTTGGATATTATAAGAATGATGGATTTGTGAAAAAGAAAAATTTAGGCAGGGTGGAACAATCGGATTCGGAAGGTCATAGCCTTTGGACTTCTATTGAAAGAGAGTGGCTCAATCTTTTTAAAAATAAAACTGTAAAAACTGGAATGAGTTCAATGATGGATGTTGATGGTAATAAAGAATGGCTTTGTGAGGCGTATATGCTTACAGACTATTCAACTCTTACAGAAGATGATTTTCAAAAGACATTAAATTATTATTTTTCATATTTAATAAAAGAAGGTAAAACTGATGAAACTTGATATAGAACATTGGAAACAATTTAAACTTGGAAAAGTGCTTTCAATAAAAAATGGTAGAGGAATAACTAAAGAGGAAATATCCCAATACGAGGGAGATTTTCCGGCAGTTCAAAGTGGAGAATCAAATAATGGTGTGCTTGGATATATTGACCTTGATTATTGCATAGAGAAGGGGTATGCATATTCTCTTACACCGTGCCTTACTGTTGCTCGTAGTGGCTCTGCTGGATTTGTTGCATTTCAACCTACTGGTTGTGTAGTAGGAGATTCGGCAAAGATTCTTCATGTTAAAGATATCAAAGAAGAGAATATTTATGTACTTTTATTTTTTCAGACGATTTTAACAGCGAATAGATTTAAATATGACTACGGCAGAAAGGTCTCTGAAAGAAAATATTCAAGTGAAGTTTTAGAACTTCCTGTTCTTCATAATGAAGATGGGTCAATATTCATTGATGGAGAAAAAAAATACTCTGATGAAGGGTTTTATCCAGACTTTGAATATATGGAAAGATATATTAAGAATTTAAGTTTTCAACAGATAAAAACAAAGATTAAATCAAAACACATATCCTTAGAAACAAATAGATGGGAAACAAAGTTATTAAAATCTTTATATCATATTCAAATGGGAAATAAGTTGGATAAAAATAAAATGTCGATGGATGACCCTGCTGTTAATTTTGTATCGAGAATTAGTTTTGATAATGGAGTTGACTGTAAGGTAGATTATATTGAAGGATTAGAACCTTTTAGAGCTGGACTTGTAACTGTTGCACTCGGAGGTAGTTATCTAGGTTCGAGTTTTGTTCAACTAGAGCCTTTTTATACTGCTCAAAATGTATCAGTGCTTACTCCACGTTATAAAGAAATGAATTTGTTTGTAAATCTATTTATAACAAGGCTCATTAAGAAAGAATCCGAAACAAGATATTGTGCTTTTGGGAGAGAATTAAATGCTCATATTAATAAGGATTTTACAATAGATATTCCAGTTACCAAAGAAGGAAAGCCAGATTTTGAATATATGGAAAATTATATTAAATCATTGCCATATAGTGATAAATTGGTGTGAATGATATATCCAATTGTCATAGAAAGAGATAAGATAAAAATAATATGGAAAGAGAATATGTAATATATGAGGGAAAAAAATACAACCATTACATTACATCTAGATGGATTGTGTTAGGCGTTGATAAGAAATTAAAATTGGAATATCCTGAGGTTATGACAGGTATAAGGATAGTTAATAGCAATAAGAGATTAGTGAATGATTTGAAAGCAGTATTATTTAATAAAACACCATATTTAAATAAGCTTATTGCAAAATGGGATAAAGATAATTGGAAAAAAGTTGAGTACAATGGTTTCTATTGGGATGTATTATTGGATGCAATAGAGGTATTTTATGATGATTCGATTTCACAGATAGCAATAGAATTAGGCAAAACAGATTTTTTTGAATGGTCAATTAAAAAGTATAAGTATGGTAAGTATTCAGACTATTATAAGGCAATATATGATGATATAGACAAGGCAAGAGATTATTCAGGTATTAAAAAAACAATTAGCGCAAGGAGAAGGGATATAATTAATTTGATATGTTGTAAGTATAAATTTGATTCGAGTATACTTAGTTTGGGAGCGGGTAAATATTATTTTTCTGAAAATGAAAATGTGCATAATTTTGAAGATGTGTTTTGCGTATATAAAGAGGAAGGCGATATAGGTATAAAGAAGATTATTGCTAAAATTGAAAATATAACAGAAGACAAAATATCAGAGATACCAGTATATATTGCACAAAGAGATGAGTTGTTAAATGGAAATCAAGTTAATATGGTTAATGATATGGCGGAAATAATAAATTTAGTGGGATTATGAGTAGGTCAGTGCTATTGATTATTGCATCAGTATTATTTGCACCAAGTCATATTGTGATTTCATATAAAAATGTAAAATGATATTTACAAATTCTTGTAGATAAGGAGACGGGAGTTAATTACCTTTGTTGGAAGTCCGGATATGGAGCTGGTGTTACACCTCTCCTGGACTCTGAAGGAAAAGTTATAGTTACAAAGTAAAAATCGCATTTGTTCATTTGTAAAGTAAACGTACACAATGTCTGCTACGTATTGTAGCAGGCATTGTAAATGGCGGTTTCTTGTTAAAAACTTGAAAATCGTTATAATGAGTTTACCAAATAATAAGGAGGACTCAAAAATGAATTTAGGAGAAAAAATCAAAGAACGCAGAAAGCAGGCAGGTCTTTCACAGGAGCAGCTTGCTGAAAGACTAAATGTATCAAGACAAGCAATTACAAAATGGGAAACTAATAAAGGTATTCCCGATATTGCTAATCTAATAGCGATTAGCGATGAATTTGGATTGAGTTTGGACGAGCTGATTAAGGATGATGTTGCCGTAAAAAAGAAAATAATTACTGATAGTTCCGCTAAAAAGTGGCACATTTTGATGATTGTATACTTGGTGGCTATCGTAGCATATATTGTTTATTTTGTAATCTGCCATAAAATATTGATGATTGGATTTTTGGTTGCTACTCTATTTATGCTGTTCTTTGAATTGAGAATTTTTATTAGAGAGAAAATATACAGACAGCGTAAGGAATAAGCACTGTTTTAGCTATAGTTGTTTCAAGCATTTGGCATGCGAATAAAGATAGCATTAAAGAAAAAGTGTTTGACAATTTCTAGTTTATAAAATTAAGAAAATGGAATTTAAGGAGGAGTATGTAAATGAAATTAGCAGATTTAGCAACAGGCTCTGATTGGATAGTGTGGATTGCCTTTGCGATATTTGTTGTACTTTCTATTATTTTACTTTCTGGACATGGAAGCTGGTTCATTTCTGGATATAATATAGCTTCAAATGAAGAAAAGGAAAAATATGATGAAAAGAAGTTATGCAGAACAATGGGAATTGGAATGTCTATTATCGCAATTCTTGTATTAACTATGGGTTTGTTGGAAAATATTTTACCTGCATTTTTTGTATATATTGCATTGGGGATTATTTTGGTTGATGTTGTGGTAATTATCATTTTAGGAAACACGCTATGTAGAAAGTAATAACTTCCAGTTGTGAAAATTGATATGACAATTACATATGGCGAGAAATTGAAAAGGAAAATTAGAAAATTATTTTGAAAGAGAGTGTCCGTAATGTAGAAAGGGGGAAAACCAAGATTGAAAAACATGAAAATAGATGCCGATGGAACAGAAATCAGAGTGATGGGCGATGTTGTTAATGAAGATGCTTACATTTCACTCACTGATATTGCAAAATATAAAAATCCAGACAATGCTTTTATCGTGGTAGCAAACTGGATGCGTAATCATTCTACGATTTCATTTTTAGGCTTGTGGGAACAAATTCATAATCCCAATTTTAAACCTATCGAATTCGATAGGTTTAAAGCGGAATCAGGAGATAATGCTTTTACATTGACACCACAGCAATGGATAAAAGCAACGGATGCAATCAGTATCGTATCAAAATCGGGACGATATGGCGGTACTTATGCACATACAGATATAGCTTTTGAGTTTGCTTCGTGGATTTCGCCGGAATTTAAGCTTTATATCATCAAAGATTATCAGAGACTAAAGAAAGACGAAGCAGATCGGTTAGCGATTGGGTGGGATGTAAAGAGAGAAAGCTCATAAATAAAGGCTTTGCGGGCAGTCGAAAAGACCAAATGGAGTGCAAATGGAGTTTAAAAATTATTTTTTTCTCTTGTTTATATTCCAGATTCACCTGCAAATTTCGTGAAATCAGTTATTCTCATAAAATAAAATTAGAGTAAATATGAAGAACAGTTTGTTTTGATTGAAGTGATTTTCGTCAAGGCAGACTGTTTTTTTGTTGCCTGCATTTAGAAAACAGATACCACAGAAGGGATTGATGTTATCCCGACAGTCCACATGGGAGCCGCTGTCTCTGCTATGGAACGCAAAGGCATTGAAACCAATATCGGTAATCTCAACCGTGACATCAAATCTGCCAACAGTCTGATGGCAGCCATCCGCAAAACCATCAAGTCTCTGCTTGAATGGATTGCTGATGTAAGCGAAGCCACGAAAGAAGCTCTTGCTGAAATGAAAGAACAGAACGCATCCCCGACACTTGCCGGATTGCTCGTAAGCGACAAATATTAATGCGGTTAGATACAAAATTACTCCAGCCCTTTGCGAGTTGGAGTAATTCACTATAATTCACATGTGATTTTTGATAGATTGGAGTTTTTCACTCCAAGGTGCCAGTTCTGCCAGCTGTTCATCGGTCATATCTTTACTTGGTCGGTGCTCCAGCAGAAATTTAAGATATCCGTAGATATTCAGCCCATGTGCTTTTGCCATCTCAACCATTGTGTAGACTACCGCGCTAGCATTCGCTCCGTCCACGGAACTGCTGAACAGCCAGTTCTTTCGGCCCACTGCAAATGGACGGATCGCATTCTCGCTGAGATTATTGGTAAAGCTGCACCGCCCGTCTTCCAAATAGGTCTCCGCTGTATCACGCCGGTTGAGAACATAATTCACGGCTTTATCCATCCGGGTATTCCGGACGGGCTTTTGCTGGTCAAGCCACGACCAGAAAGCCTCCAGAACAGGTTTTTCCTTCTCGAGACGCAGCTGTTTCCGCTTTTCATAATTACCGGAATACTTTTTGTTAATGGAGTCTTCAATGGCAAACAACCGATTGCAGTACTGGACTCCCTGTACTGCCGGCTGGCTGTAGTCATACTGCTTTCCTTTGGGAACAGCGTCGATAAAGTATCGGCGGATATGTGCCCAACAGGAGCAGCGCCTGATCCCCGGCAGATTGTTATAACCCTGATAGCCGTCAGTTTCCAGATATCCGCTGTAGCCTTCCAGAAACTCCTTTGCATGGCTGCCGCTTCTGGTCGGGGAATAGCCATACAGGATGATCTCCAGAAGTCCGTCCTCACCGCTTCGGAACAGCCACATGAACGACTGGGTCTGGGCCCTGCGGTCTTCCTCTTTCAATACCTGGACTCGCGTCTCATCTGCCATCGCAAAACTACGTTTCAGCAGTTCTCGATGAAAGTAATCATACATTGGCTGAAAATAGTTCTGTGAACAGTAGATGATCCAGTTGGCAAGGGTGGTTCGGCTGATCTGAGCCCCATACTGCTTCCAGTCCTTCTCCTGCCGGTAAAGCGGAAGCCCGTTGGCATACTTCTGATACATAGTCCATGCAACAGCAGATGCTGATGCAGGCCCTTTCCCAACCAGAGCCGGCGGAACCTGAGACTTTACGATCACAGGCTTTTCTGTATCACCGAGTCCTTCCTTGCAGGAGGGGCATCCGTAACTCTGGCTGTAGTATTCGATCACTTTACAAGTGGCAGGAATGAATTCCAGTTCTCGGCGGACATACTCCTCGCCGATCAGGACCATCTGCGTACCACATACCGGACAGATCTGATCCTCTTCTGGAAGAGGGATCATTACTTTTTCAACCTTCAGGCCTTTGAAGAGTTCCTCATGCGTTGCCTTCTTTTTACGGGTATGCTCCCGGATTACCGTTTCGCCTTCCAGCAGGGAGGGAGCCTGTTCCACTTCTGCTTCATCGAAGAGATTCTGTTGTCCCGGAATGTCATCAGATCTTCTTTCGCTGGAGGAACCAAAGAGTTTTTTGGTCAGATAATCTACCTGTTCCTGAAGTGCTTTCTCATGACTGGATTTTTCGTCAATAATAAGACGGAGAGATTTGATCAGCTCAGTCTGTTCAGATATCATTGTTTTCAGTTGTGATACTGTATCTTTCAGCTCTCGAAGCTGGATATCTTTCGCACTGGAAGCCATCGTTTCTCTCCTCGGATTTGATACCTTTATTATACCAGAAACGGGGCTTTTACTAAAGGAAAATGGCTCCTGAAAAATGCCGAATTTACAGGGGATTTCCGGATTTTTCTGTGCAGGATTTCTGTCGAAATCCAAGTGTTTTTTACTCTGCTTTGAGGGCTTTTGGCTGGTCAATATCAATCCCGGACATCAACCAGTCAAACTCCCGCCAGGAAAGATTCCGGACCTCCGACTGCTTCCTGGGCCATTGATAGCCGCCGCGGACAGACAATCGCTTATAGATCAGAACGAAGCCATCCGGTTCGCGGAACAAGGCTTTGATCCTGTCCCGTCTTCTTCCACAGAAAAGGAAGAGAGCACTGGACGACGGATCCATCTTAAGCTGGTCTTCGATAACGGCGCAGAGTCCGTCAATGGATTTCCGCATATCCGTATAGCCGCAGACAATGTAGATCTTCTCAAGTCCGGAGATATCGCCTAACATGAAAACTCCTGAAGCATACGAAAAGTCCTGGTGAGCAGAACAGGATCGGCATCATTGCTGATACGGACCGTGATATCCTTCATAGCAACTTCAATCGTATGTGAATTGTCAAGGTGCGAGTTTAGCATCTGTGATGCTGTATGCTGTCCCGGAATGTGATCCGGAACAATGTCAATGGGGACCACGTCCTGTTTCGGGCGGGGAACCTCAAGATGACCGTAATTCGCTGCCGGAATCTGATCCGCTGCGGCTTTCCGGCAGCGGCTGACCCAGTTGTAAAAGGTGCTTACTGCGATATCGTTTTCGCGACACCAGTCGGCATCTGTCATGCCGCTCTGGCGGCATTCATTGATAAGCCTGATCTGTTCAGCCATCGGGACACGGGCTTTGCGAGTACCTGCCATAACCTATCCTCCATGATTGTAGTGAAATAGTCTAAATATCTATCGGCTACAATTATAGGCAAAACTTAAGGATCAGGAAATCCGCAGGAATATTTGGCGCTTACTTATTATCTCGCAATTCTCCTGAAAAAGGGAGGTTTTTATTAATAATTATTTTTGCTCGTCAGAGCTGTTATGAAATACAAAAGCCTCCCAGAACAATGTCCTGGGAGGCCATGCAGCGCCTTACGGCGTCTGGATCGTATATTGTTGTATCCGATTAACGCTTGCTTAACGTTTGGGTAACCGAAAATGGCGGAAATACGGGGATGCCGCTGGAATTTGTTGCAAATGCGTTGCAAACCGCAGAAGACTGAACACGATTGAGGACGCCTCTCTTCTCAAATACTCATACCTCTTTTTAAAAGTGCTTCTTGGAATTCTTTTTCTTCTTCTTGCGATATTCCTTTGCATTCTCTATAAATATTACCAAGATATTCCCCGTAATAATCAAATTTTGTACCATCATTAAGCATTTTGGTCAGCAATCGAATCATCGGATGCGGGTATTGTAAAACAAGTTTACTTTTATCAAGTCTGCGTAAAGATAGCGCATCTATGTGTTGAGCCATCTTATCTTTGCAAATAATATTTACAGCCTCTTCAAAAAGTTGTCCTAACTCCGGAAGCCAGCTTAAGAACAATTCTTTCTCCTTTTCAGTAAGCATTGTTGGTTTGTTTTCATAACGATAGGTCAAATACTGCTTCAACCATCCAGTCCACAAAACTTTCTTTCCGTTGTCATCCATATCCCCTAATCTATATCCCATTTCCTGTATAAATAATTCTAAATCCTGTTCCTCTGCTATATCATAAAATCGAGGAATATATTCTAAACAGGGGTCCTCCACAACATATATCAAAAGAAGCAAATATAAGTCTATAAAACCTCTTCTGGCTTCTCCTTCCAG
>OGYY01001275.1_pt1 | contig 22452 bp, 23 predicted proteins | sample 1576671 | NCBI WGS metagenome assembly OGYY01 (sample SAMEA3541593, study PRJEB24748) | human gut metagenome | biome: human gut; feature: human-associated habitat; material: faeces | place: China | collected 2012 | reverse complement strand
AATTTTGACGCTTTCAACATCTGATAGGCGTCTACTTGTACTTGAGTGCCTTTGTTTTCTTCGCCGCCAATATTCGCAAGTCCAACACGCGGATTATGTAAATGCATTACTTTTTCCATATAAATGCAGCCTGCATACGATGGTTCTCCATACATATTATAACTCAGATAATGAGACTGATCCGCACCCTCATACCGGGCAACCGGATAGTCAATATTGGTCCCCGGCACCTTGATCCAGGCAACCAGGTCTGAATTATACGATTTTAGTTTTTCGAAATCTACCGGATTAGACTGTCCCTCTGACATTACATCATCGGGATTTTCCGGAGCTTCGCCCTCACGTTCCCCGGTAAACGCAACATTTCTGACATCCTCAATTGTCACCTTTACCTCTTTCTGCAAATCCTTGTATTTATTTTCCTCATTCCACCTGCTGTACAACGTTACCGCCACATAAACTGCTGCGACAATACATACAAGCAGAGCAATTATAAAAATCAGCAAGGTCTTCTTCTTGTTTTTTTCCATGTAGAGCTAACCCTCCTAGTCTTCAACCTAACTATATCAGTTTTTAAAAATGATGTCAATTTCCCTTCTCGCAAAAAAGAGATTTCTCTCCTGTTTTTTTTGACATTGTTCGCTTCGTTCTCTATCGTTCGCCGCAAACGGCGCCAAAACAACGAATCAGCCCTCGCCGCAGGGGAATGAGACGTATCCAGACATGCTCGAAAAACTCCCACCAGAAATCTCCCGGCTCCAGAATGCGTCCTTTTCGCTTTACCCGGACGATCCTGGCAAAGATCTGTTCCCGCCTTAACGGGCCCTCGATCTGGGTCTGGGCGTCCCCCACCATATAATAGCCTTCCGGCCTCACCTTCCAGATGCGGTGCATCACGTACTGGCCACTATCCCTCTGGTAGAACACCATGTCCCCTCTTTTCAGTTCTTCCTCCGGCCTGGTGAAATAAATGTAGTCCCGGCGGTGGCACAAAAAAGGCGACATGCTGCTGCCCGCGATCTGCATGGAAACGACCCTGCCCTCTTCCGCCAGTTCCCGAAGGACAGATACATATGCATTTGTATCCACTATCTTCTCAACCATACTCCGGCCTCTTCTATATCAAAAATCTTTCTATTATCCCCTCGCTATCCCATCGCTTAGAAATCCATAGCCATACGGCTGGACTCTTCTTCACCAAGTTCGGTCACCTTTGTCTCCATGACTCTATAGGTTCTTTGACAAAGATTCAGCACGCTGGGCCGATGGGTAGTTACGATACAGGTTTTGTTCGGGTGCTGCTTTACAATATTCCGCAGCACCGTACGCTCTGTCGTCACATCCAGCGCCGAGGTGGCCTCATCCAGCAAAAGCACCGGCGCGTCCCGGAGCACGGCTCTGGCAATGGCGATCCTCTGCGCCTGTCCTTCTGACAGGCCCCGGCCTCTCTCGCCAAGATTACTGTTGATGGTATCCGGCATCTTGGACACGAAATCCCAGGCACAGGAAATTTTCAGTGCCTCGATGATCTCCTCGTCCGTGGCGTCCTCTTTTACCATCCGCATGTTTTCTGCAATCGTCCCGGAGATAATGGTGTTTCCCTGGGGCACATAAGCAAACAGATGCCTGGTCTCCGCATTCATCTCAATTGCGATCCCGTCTGCGGCGCATAAGCTCACCCCTCCGTCCTGCGGACGGACAAGCCCCAGGATCAGACGGATCATGGTAGTCTTGCCCTCGCCAGAAGGCCCTACCAGCGCCACGATCTCTCCCGGATTGGCCTCAAACGCCGAGTCCGTGATCACCCTGGTCCCTTCCACATAGGAGAAATCCACTCCCTCCATCTGTACCCGGAATCCCTGGGAGGCATACTTGTCCATATCGCTGCTCTCGGGAATATGTACCTCTCTGGGAAGCTGCACCAGCTCACGGATCCGGTGTGCGGAAACCGAGCTGTTCAGGAAAGACGGGATGATGGACACCACGTTGCTGAACGCAGAGGACAGCTTGCTCCTCTGCTGCAGGAACAAAGTCATCGTTCCATAGGTAATATCATTTGTCCACAGCCGGAACAGACAGTACCCGAATGCCAGAAACTGCACCAGCGTTCCCATCACAGACATCAGGATATTGGTCTTGATGGTAAACATATTATATTTCAGGCTGATATCACGGAATTTTCCCTGCCACCAGCGCATCTTCTTACTGTAATGAGGTGCGATCCCGAAGGACTTGATGGTATCAAAATTGTAAATGGCCTCTACCTCAAAGGTCATAAGCTCGGAGCTCATTTCCCGGACCTTCTTGCTGTAGTCCCGCTGCTTCCGGATCATAAATCTGGACATCAGGAGCATAAACGGCGCGCTGCCGAGCGCAATGACCGCCATGATCCAGTCATAGTGCAGGATCACAAAAAAGGTGGCGATAAAGTTATAGACTGCAATAATAATGGTCGGAAGCCAGCTGATGGCATTGCTGCTGACCGTGCCGATATCTCCATTGAAACGGTTCAGGATATCTCCATTGGAATACTGGTTCAGTGCCAGCCAGTCCGCATCCACGATCTTATCAAAGATATCCGCCTGAATATCATTGTTGATATCAATGCTGAGCTTGGCCGTGATTCGGCTGATCACGCTGCCGAATACCAGGCTGAACACGGTACTTCCCACCATGATAGCCACCATGACCCAGAGTCTACTGGAGTCGTGGCCGGTAATGATGTCTATCATATACTTGCTGGCCACGCTGCTGACCAGTCCCATAGAGGTGCTGAAGATACCAAGAATAATATAGAATACGATGGCGCCTTTATACCTGGCGCTATACGTGAAAATCCACTTCCAGTCGTCGATGATCTCTCCGAAGGTTCCGTCCTTCCACCTGGATATGAGGATGTCCAGAGATTCAAAGGCCGGATTCTTGTGCTGGTCCTGATTTTCTTCGTCCATGTCATCTTCCTCCTTTGCCTGTCGGTATAATCCCTGCGCAGCAGGGAGGGCTGGCCCGCCAGCCCGGATCGCACTTTGTGCGATCATTATACTCTGCTCATACAACCTCGTCAAGCATCCAGGCTCTGCAAAACCTCCTCCAGACACTCTACCGCCTCCTCGGATATGGTGCAGCCCAAATGGATGACCGGCACACTCCCCAGGAAGTCTTCGATCAGATCCATGGTGTGCAGATGATCCTGCATATTCCATTTGTTGACCGTGATCTGGCTGTATAAAAGAGGAAATGCCTGCCCCGGCTTAAGCTTCTCTGCCCGGTTTTCCTTTGCCTGACTCAGCATCACTACCGCCTTTATGGAAATCGCCTCATTATGGCACACCTCGGATGTGCCGCATACCGGCCATCCCTGGGCGATCCACCCGCCTTCCTTTTTTCCCAGCAGGGAACGGTCCCCGTTCACAGTCCTGCCGCCCCGGTACTTCTCCCAAAGCCCTGCCTGGGTTGTCTTTCCCGTCTCTGAAGGAGCGGAAAATAAGATAGCCTCTCCCCGGTACTCCACATAGGCACAGTGCAGGACCATCTGATCCTTTCTCACCAGCCTCCGCTCTAATGCCAGCAGGGACGTAAACAGAGGATCGATGTGCAGATCCCGGAGTTCATCCTGCATCAGAAGGATCTCCGCCCGATTCGCACTCGTCTCCCGGTAGCAGGCATAAGGATCCGGCCTTCCCTTCACGCCGATCAGTCGGCTCTCCAATAACTGGCTGTCTCCCTCTGCCTGACGCTGAAATACCAGAAGATCTGGTCGTCTCGCCACAATCTTCCCATCCGGCTCCGGCAGATGGTCCGAAACCTCTATATGATATGTATACTCAGGCGCTTTTACAGTCACGCTCTCTTCCAATTGTCCAGACTCCCGCTGCCCCGGAAGCCCCGAGCTGATCCCAAACTTCATGAAATTTTCCGGAGGTGTCACCTCCGCCGGGCAGCAAAGGCGAAATATAAAATCACCAATCTGAAATAGTTTGTCCATGATTGAATCCTCTCACAATATCCTACTCTTTTGTTCCAAACTTATATCAGTATGCAATCATTCCGACTTTTTTCAGAGTATCAAGAAATTCGAGCACCTCTTTTTGTATTATCTCCGGGTCTCCCTCGTATTCATCCGTCACCATTTTCACCATATCATCTGGCGTCTCACACTCTTCTACATGCTTCCAGATAAAACCGGCCACTTCATTTGTAGAAATCAATCCGTTAAAATTCTCGATTGCATTCCCAGTAGGAACAATTACTGTCTCCCCTGCAATATCCTTTACTACATAAAGCTTATTCCGTTTCATCTTTCATCCCCCTCTCATATTCTTCGAGCAGACTGATATATTTTCCTGTAAGTTCACAGTAATATTCAGGCGTACCGTTCACTCGTCCTGTTTCTGTTATAGCGGCTGCCGCACATGTTCCGCAAAGCACCTTCATTTTGCACTGATGACATTTGGGAGACATACAGGAATCTTCTACAAACGTGTGAATTTTGTCCCATGCGCGGTCAAACCCTTCTTTAAATACATCAACCTGACAGTCTGTAGTGAAACTGCAAGCGCTCATAAGCCCGTCATAGTTGATCCAGAACACGCTGTTTCCCGAGCGGCAGGAATATCCCTTTTCATATTCTCTGGTCTGTGAATAATTTCTGTAACTTTCCAGCGAGAATTTTACCATATCTTTAAACTGATTGCCATACCCAAGCTGTTCATAATGGAATCTTGCTTTTGCAGCGTCCTCCGCCGCAAGACGATACCGCACATTTCTCCTATTGTTGTCCCTCACCGGCGGGAACATATAATATCCCACCTCGATTGGAATACTCAGCCTGCCTGCTGTTTTACAAATTGCATCCAAATCATGGATATTGTACGGCGTCAAACTGCAATTAAACTTTACATTGATCCCCCGTTCCTGAAGCAGCTTTACTCCACGCATCACCTGTGTAAATCCCTGCGGATTTCCGCATAATTCAGCGTATGTCTCATCAGATGCTCCGTACAGGGTAATATTGATCCTCCGCGGCGGATCCTTTGCCAGAAAATCTGCGATCTTTTCGTCTATCAGCGTTCCGTTGGAATTGAAAGAGATAATCAGACCAAGTTTTCTCAGCTCCTGATACAGTTGTTCAATTCCTGGATACATAAACGGCTCCCCGCCCGTTAGCAGAAGGAACAAAGTTCCTGCTGCGCTGAACTGTCTGGCTATATCAAGCCATTCTTGCCATGTTTTCATGGGAGCGTGTTTTTCCATCTCTTCCCGAGTCATTCTGGCAAAACACATTTTGCAGGACATATTGCAAAGAGGAAGCAGTTCAATATTGCCTGCCACAGGAACATGATGATTATCTGCACGATTACATATTTCTCGTTCAATAGAATTCAAATAACTAATTGGGTCCATTTCAATTCTCCTTTAATATTTGTTCTAATTTTATAACTGCCTTCTCATCTTTTGTACATGAATAATAATAGCAGGGAACTTGAGTTCCAATTCGCTGCAAAATCTCGAATGCCCGTTCCACAAACCCACGTTCGAAAAAACTGATCGTTGTCTCACTGATAAGACACTTCACCCGCTCGGCAAACCGCATCAACTGTATGTGATTCTCCGTTCCCTGCTGCAGATAAACGATCGCAACAATCGGCAGTGTCCGGTTCAGGCAGATATCCGAAGAACCGCAGACCGGTATGCCGCACGCTTCAAAACCTTCTTTTCCTTCCCGGATGATCACTCTGTCGCCGTTTACAATCTCCGCGCCTTTATACTTTTCCCACAATGCCGCCTGCGTGGATTTTCCCGTACCGGAAGGAGCGGTAAACAAAATAGCTTTTCCGTTATAATTCACATAAGAAGCATGCAGTATGATGCTTTCGTGTGCGATCAGCACCTTTTCCAGGGCCAGCGCGTTAAATATCTTATAATTTCCTGTATTCAACAGAGCGGATTCGTATTTTCTGTTCAGATAAACAGTCTTCATCCCCGTTTCTGTCTCTTCGTACAGCATACAAGGCTCCTCAAACCCCAGAAAATAATGAAACCTCATCTCTTTATTCTGACTTCTGTCCCAATAAACCTGAACGAAATGATATAGTGATAGGTAAGCCTTTGATCTCATCTCCGGCTTTTCCCCCACTCCACACGGTACGTGCGGGTTTCCCCGCATACCGCGTTCCATCGAATGCCGGCATTATCCATTAAATTCTCCATGGGAAACGTCGTCATCCGACTTGTGGCCATCCCTCTGCCCCCATTGCAGGAGCTTCACCGGTTCGACCACTGCTTTTCGGCACCGGTTCATCTGCTTATTATCCTTCGTCAGATTATCTTCATGAACTGCAACCGTTACACAAAGACCCGATACCTTTCCCTGTTTCAGCAGCTCTATCTGTACATATGCTCCCTTAGGTCCCTGCTATGAGCCTTCCAGCAAGGGTATGCCTGTAACATACCATGGACTTTCATAACCAGGCTTCTTACTCATCCACCGCCGAAACCGTTTTTCCGGTCTGTATGTTTCCATACAGCTGTATTTAAGACCCTTTAGACCACAGGTTCGTCCGCCTTACGGCATACTGACCATAGGAGTTTTATAGACTTCCGGCATATCATCATCCATAGCCCTACCTTCCGGCATTTTCTGCCTCAGGATCACTTCTGCCGACTTTACCGAGCTTCTGACATACCAGTTTTCACTTACGCATGCCAGTCGGAGTATCAAAGAGAGCGTTTCCGGGCGTTACCCCTTCATTCCGCTCTTCGAGCTGCCGCTTCACCGTATATCTGAATATTCCTCTCTGTCATCTTTTCCGAAAATGCTCAGATATAAGGTGCCTGACCTTTTCAGTCAGGAACAGGTCGCACCCTGATATACAATCTCGCCGTCCGGTTTATGCAGGTCGTCTGTCATTCTGATGCTGTATACCTCATTCGCCTGTTCAAAAGCAGCCGTCTCAAACGTCTTTATATGCGGATTCCAGTCAAACACAGTATCCGTATCAACCCTAATCTTAATCCCTGCAATTTTAAAATAGTATTCCATACAACCCCGCCTAACAAATATTGACAAAAATGTCCTATACTGACTAGAGTCCAGAGCATATACTCTGGACTCTACTTGCACTGCCTGTTTTATTATTCATTTCTCAATTATGACAACTGATACTTTTCTGCAAGGCTCAAATCAATCACAGTATCATGCATAATAAATTCGCCTGGCTCTCTACCACACCCGAAAATAAACATGCCTCCACTGCCATGTTCACTCCTATGCTGGCTTAAATCCGTGTCCCCAGGATGGGCCGCCATCCAATTCTGTCTGTTACATCCCTGCACATAAGCACAAGCCTCAAACTGCGTATAAAATTTATCCCCGTGTCCTTCGCCTACTCCAGGATTAAATTTTGCGATACAAGCATCCTGACTATCAAGAAACATCACATTAACCTGTGTTTGATCATGTCCCGGACTCATACAACGAACGTCCGTAGGTGTTACATTATAAATCGGCTCCTTGCAAGCTGCTATATACTGATTTGCCACAAAACTCTCAGCATACATCTGCGGTGTTTCATAAATTCCCTTCATATCCATTCCCTCACTTTTATTTTTTATTTATTAGGCGAAATATTCTCCCCTTCGCTATAGATGAAATTTCAAGCCCTAATTTTGGTCAACTATTCCTTATTCCTAATACACGCTTAATTTTATTCCTATAACCATAAATTGTCAATACTATACCGAAGAATATTTTCACATTTTTATCACAAAATGCTCACGCATTATAGTGTAAATAGCCCCTCTCCATTTTACAGCATTTTACCGTTTCCTTTTTAAGATTTAGAAAATGGCTGATTTGCACTCTTACTGACCAGAAATATTCTCCAGCAACTGCAACTTCCTTTTTTCACACTATTCCCAAAATAAAGGAACCCGTTTTAAACAATATCTAGTGTTACTTTTCTCGCTTCTTTACTAAACCAACGGTTCCGTAAATTCAGGAATCTCCCGCACAATATCCCTCACATACAACTCACGAAGGAAGCCATACACATCCCGCCTTGCAGTTTCTTCATTCACCTCAAATTCCTGAAGTATCTTCTCTACGATTTCCTCAAGGTCTGACGCTGTATCTACCTGTTTCCATATATATGCAGCCGTCTCTGTCAGCCGGATCATTCCATTCAATTTCTGGGATGCCATCCCCGTAGGGATTAATAACGGCTCTCCTGCTATCTCTCTTAATACATATTCTTTATTTGTCTTCATCTTTTCTCCTTAAACCAGCATTTGCTTCATAAAGTAACCGCGCATATTCTTTGGCGTACCTGCAAAGATACTCCGGTAAACCATCGTATTCTCCAGTTTCCAGCCAGGCGCTCGCCACACATGTCTTGCACACAGGGCGCAGCCGGCACTTAACACATTTTGTATGCAGACGAAATTTCTTTGCTCCTCCTGACGTCTTTTCCCAGGCAGCATCAAATCCCATCTCAAATACCGGAACCGATGGCTCTTCTATGGTGACACAGGGACGCATTTCTCCCTGCCAGTTCACTGAGAAGGAACAGTTTCCCGCCATACAGGTCATGCCATCCGGATAAATATCAGAGCCATTTTCTATCTGTGCAATTTTTCTTTGTACATAGAAAGGAAATTGTTCTTCTCCAAGTTCTGATTTGACCGTTTCAAGTTCTGCGGCCGCCGCTTCCTCCGGCGCCAGTCTGGACTGCTGTCCAATAGCCAGCCCTCTCTCCCGTATCCCCGGCAGCATGTAAGTATCCATATGTACCGGTATTTCAAGCTCCCGTCCGATCTGATAGATCCGCTCTATATCCTTGCAATTCTCCTTTGTTACACTGCCATTGATCTTGACATCCACGCCACGTTTTTTTAGAAGCCGGATTCCCCGCATTGCTCTCTCGAAGCCTCCCGGGTAATGACAGAGTTCCTCATAAGCCCTCTCATCCGCTCCATAAAGCGTGATATTAATCCTCCTCGGCTTTTCTCTCCCTAAAAAATCCGCCCATTTCTCATCGAGAAGTGTACCGTTAGTGTTGATCGTCAAAACCATACCCATCCGCTTCAATTCCTGATACAGTATTTGAAAATCAGGGAATAAAAGAGGCTCCCCGCCAGTCAAAAGCAAGAAAAGCACACCAGCTTTCTTCATCTCTTCTCCCAGCCCGATCCATTCTTCCGCAGTGCGAAGCCCTCCGCCTCTCTCCACCTCAGAGCGATCCCGTCTGATGTAGCACATGGCACAGTTCATATTGCAGAGAGGGAGGAGCTCAAGGGTGCCGTTAATAGGCCTCTGTGCGGTAGCGGCTTTTTGCAGTATGACCTTTTCCAGCGTTGTTGCCTCCGTCTGAAAAAATTCCATCTCAAACTTCTCCTTTAAAAAAGAGAACCGACACATTATCGATTCTCCCTCTAATCTCTTGTATTCCTAGATCTATATGTATAATAAATGTGGCATTAAGAACGGTTAGGATGCCCCTCTGCCGTTGCAAAAACAGTTCCCTTATGGTTCCATGTTCTTCCATCACTGGCCGTAGTTGTCCAATAAATTGTATTACCAATTTTTACAGTGCTCACATCTCTAATCTGACTGTAGCTTCCCTCCTGGTAAATTGTACAAATCAAGTCTCCTAATCCATCTGTTCCTGTCTCAATCATACGGTCAGCTGTACCATCATCATTATCATCAAAAATGACTTGATTAGAAGAATTGCCACAATGATCTGATGCGTGAGTAACGCCATTTCCATAGTCTCCCTGCATCCATTCATAGTCGTTTGACCAGTCAACATCACATTTCACACCCCAACATGCTGCTACATACTCATTTGCCTCAAATTCTTCTACCATTGCCTTTGGAGTTTCCCAACTTTTCTTCATACTATTTACCTTCTTCCAAATCCTTTACATTCCTACCTATATATCTACATCTAGCTATATGTTATTATCATAACCAACAATCTAATTTTTGTCAATGTTTAACTATGCAACTTTTTTCTCATTTCTGTATATTTATGATGCTAAGGCCAAAAGGGATGTTCCCCTATACGCTTGCCTATAGGCATGTGAATGACCTTAGATCTTGGGGCGGAGTATGGCACGCCCCAACAGTATATTTATACCGTCAGCTTTCTTGCATCATTTCCATTGCGCTCCCTTCTTCTATCTGCTATGATACTCCTACAGACAGCAGTTACGCACGGCACTGCCGCCATATATCATATATATTTTATTTTCTTATTTTTATCCTTCATGTCACGCTGACATGTTCTGCACATTTTTCTGTCCATTCGGACGATACTCTAAACAAACAGATCCCAAAAACATTTGCAAAATCAGGCATTCTGCTGTCAGTAGAGCATTTTTTATGCTATGATATTTATATATGGAGACCGTCCTGTGCCGCCGGAAACGGAGGTCACATTGCTGCCAAATGAAACCCGCCGGAATCATGATCTCGCCCACCTGGAGGATCTTGCCTTAAAGTCCGCCGCCGACTACTTCGGCGCCGAACTCCTCCACTGGCTTGGGATTCCCGGAAAGATGATCCGTTCCTCTCCCACCGAGATCGTGGAACTGGAAACCAGACACATGTACGAGGATTTTCTCTTTGAGCTGGAAGACGGCACCTGGTGTCACTTTGAATTCGAAAGCAACGCCATCACTCCGGAAGACTTAAAGCGCTTCCGGGAATACGAGGCAACCACCGCCAGACGGGTAAACGCCCCGGTCATCACTTATGTGATATGCTCCTCAAAGGCCAGCCGTCTGCTGGATCATATCACGGAAGGAATCAACACCTATCGAGTGAAGGTAATCCGGCTGAAAGACCACGACCAGAAAGTGCTGCTTGATTCCCTAAAAGAAAAAGCCTCCTCGGGACTAGACCGGACGGATATCATCCCGCTTCTTCTCTCCCCTCTCATGGCAGAAGAAGAGACCCGAAAAGACTGCATCTTACAGGGAATCCGCATACTAAAGATAACAGAAGAGAAACATATTTTCTCTCAGAATGAAATACGAAAGATGGAAGCCATTCTATACGCTTTCGCACTTAAATATTTTAGAGGCATAAATTTAGCCGCAATAAAGGAGGAGATTGCCATGACAGAACTTGGACAAATGATCTGGGATGATGCTCTTGCACAGGGCCTCGCAGAGGGACAGGCACAGGGGCTTGCCAAAGGACTTGCACAAGGGCAGGCCCAGGGACAACAGCAGGCTTCGGAGCGCTACAGTAAATTAATCCTGATTCTGGATAAGGAAAAGAAAAATGACCTGATCATCAAAGTTGCCTCTGATCCGGATTTTCGCGAAGAACTATATCGTAAATATGGCATTTGATTTTGGCCGAGGAAAAGGCGCAGCCTCTTCATATGCTGCGCCTTTTCCTGATTTTTCTTCTATATGATCTTATACTTTTTCAGCAAATCCACTCTCCGGCTCCCGATCTCAATGCTTGCTTTTGCGTAATTCCCTTTGCTCTGCCTCGTTTCCTTCAGGTATTTCCCAATCCTTGACAGATAGGCCACCGGCAGAAGAAACCTGTGCTTTTTCAGATAGCTGTAGTTTCTTTCCATATATCTCCGGTCCGGGAAAAGAGACTGCAGGACAGACGCTTTGGCCTTCTTTCCTCTTTTGCTCTCGCTGACCGCCTGTAATGTGATATTGCTGCTGTGTTTTCTGCTCATGCTGGAATCTCCGAACACGCCTCCCTCCAGGATATCCTCCAGAAGCTCCGTCCCGTCTGTCTTCAGCTGGCTCCAGCTGTCGGGATAGCCGGCCTTTCCCGGATCAAACTCCATGTATTTTTCTCCGATATCAAAAAGGGCGGCGGCAAATACATCCGCATGGATGCTCCTGCATTTTTCCAGCACCGCTTCCCAGTCTATCTCTTTTCCATATACACCCGCATAAATGACGATATCACATACCTGACGGATCCCGAATCCGCTGTGAAGGAAATGTTTGAATGCATGCAGGATAAGATACAGAAGGTGATCCGTGTGGCAAAGTGTATAGACCGGGATTCCCTGTATCTCTTTCTGGATCTTCCGCACAAAGGCGTCTTCGAAAAAGTCATTAAGGCTTCCATAAGCGTCTGACTCTGAGGAAAACAGCTCTTTATGAAGCTCAATATGCAGCGCCCCGCCCGCCTTATAGTACGGCACTTCTCCTTCTTTCTCAGGATCCTTATCCGGCTCCGCCGGAAGCATCTGGTTTTCTGCAAAAATGCGGCTGCATTCCGGAAACTGCTCCGCAGGGATCAGTATATCTTCATCTCCGGACGCCCGGTAATCCGGCTCCCGGTACAGGCTCCGGCATACCAGCCCCTTCACCACCAGAGGCGTCAGTCCGGCCTCTGCCAGCTTTTGATATAGCTGAAGAAACTCTCCGGTCTTCCGGCTTTGCATCATGACCTGCCGGATCACCTGCCCTTTGACTGCCAGCACAAGCCCTTCCGGGCAGGTCCGGAAAGCCGGACAGCTATAGACTGCGTCATAGACCATCGGCAGGATCTGGTGGTGCTGACTAAGCCGGAAGAATTCTGCCCACTCTTCCGCATCCAGCCCGTCCTCCCAGACTGCCTTTCTTCCTTTCAGGAAGCAGCAGAGCGCTTCCATCATTTTCTCACTTATTCTCCCAGGCATCTTTTTACCTCTTATCGTCGCATAATCCTACTATCTGCTATAAGTTCTTTTATTTCCTTTTACATGGTAAAATTTCCCAGGCCATACGTCAAGAGATAATCTCATCATTTTTATTGAATTGTTAAAACCGCGATCTCCGGAGGATTGTTGAACCGGGGGAGCTTTTCATGATGCGTTCCCAGGCCGCTGGTCACAAACATCCGGATCTTATCCTTCTGATACATTCCATGGATATATTCCGGGAACCAGCCCTGATCCCCGCCGTAAAGCCCGCCCAGAAACGGAATAACCACCTGGCCGCCGTGGTTGTGTCCGCTGACCACCAGATCTACGTCCCAGACCTTACTCGCATCTCCGAAGATGAAGCTGTCCGGGCGGTGGGCCAGCATGATCTTTAAGCTGTCCGTGTCCTGAAACTCCTGCAGGAAGGAAAGGGTATCCGACGGCGCCGCAGATGCGTCGTTATTGCCATTTAAGCCAAAAGCATAGTCATACATGCCGCCAATCCTGACCTTGTTCCCATTCACCTCTATATCCACATATGTTTTATCCAGCACGACTGCTCCTGCCGCTTCCAGTTCTCCGGTCAGCTCCGGATGTCCGTTCTCCATATAGCCAAGCTCGTGGTTCCCCAGCGCATAGTAGACCGGCGCCGTATCTTTTAACTGCCCGATCAGCTCCAGCGGAACCGACGCATCTTCCGACGCCTCGTTAAGCATATCCCCGTCCATAAGAATGAGATCCGGCTGAATCTCCTCTATTTTCTCTGCCAGCCTCCAATTATCCGCTCCAAACTCATGGTCGTGAAGATCCGAGATCACCACCGCCGTGACGGCTTCTCCGCATTTCCCGGTATCTACTGAAAACTCATTCACCGCCAGATAATTATAGGATACAAAAACACTTCCGGCCACATAAACGATAAGCACAATGATGATAATAGCAATGACTTTCTTCACTTTATTTTCTCCCCATATCAGCTTCCAAAAGTTTATTTGACTATTATATACGCTTTCTCATTCTTTTATCAAGAAAAACCGGAACAATCTGGCAAATGATCAAAAGTCCGGACAGACTGCCTCTTTTCTATTGACTGTTTTGCTCGCCGGCGCTTATAATGACTACATAAGTAAGATTAAGGAGGACATCATGGAAAAATTACCGCAGATCTCAGCCGCAGAATATGAGATTATGAAGATTATCTGGGAGAGTTCTCCGATCAGCACCAACGATGTGTGTGAACGAGTTCCGGAAGACCATCAGTGGAGCAGCAAAACAGTCCACACGCTTTTATCCCGGCTGACGGCCAAGCAGGTCCTTGCCTATGAACAGCGGGGGCAGATGTATTATTACTATCCCCTGATCTCACAGGAAAGCTATCTGTGCCAGGAAAACCACCTCTTTTTAAACCGGTTTTACAACGGTCAGGCCTCTGCGCTGCTGTCTTCTCTTTTATCCGGCTCCGAATTATCAGATGATGATCTGGAAGAAATGCACCGCCTGATCGATTCCAAACTGGGCGGAGGTGAAGTGCTTTGACTTTTCCCATTCATTTTCTTCTGTGTAATATTGTGCTCACCGGTTTTCTGGGCCTGGTGCTGCTTTTTAGAACCGTCTTCCGCAGGCATGTGACCGCAGACAGCCGACGCCGCATCTGGTATATCTGGATGCTGGCGCTGGTCCTTCCTCTGGTGCCGGAACAGCTTTTCGATCCGGCCGGGCTTATTTATAAAATCCGGGATCTTCTTCCCTCTGCTTCTTCTGTGTCCGGTATTCCTGCGGAAACAAATGACACCGCCATTACCTCCATGCAGCTGGGGCTGTCGGATTTTGCCTCATCACTGGACGGCAGCACAGCTCTGTCTTTGAGCGCTTTTCTTGCCGCCTTCTGGGGCATCGGATGTGCGGTCACTTTCTTATGCTTTATCATCCAGATTTATAAGATCTATATGCTTAAAAATTCAGCCCGCCGTATCACCCCCGAACAAGAACCGGATCTTTATGCTCTTTATTCCTCATGCATGCGAAAGGCCGGCGTCCGTCGCCAGGTGGATCTGTACACATCCTGCCGCATTGAAAGCCCTGCCTCCTGCGGGATTCTCCGTCCCACAATCTTCATTCCGGAGGACCTGGATATCCTGCTGTCCGCTGATGATATCCGCTTTATTTTTCTGCATGAGCTGCAGCATCTGAAGCACAAAGATGCCATCCTCAATGGCTTAAGCTGTATCCTCCAGATCCTGTACTGGTTTCATCCCCTGATCCGCTACAGCTTTACCGTCATGCGCCGGGACTGCGAGATTGCCTGTGACCATGCTGTAATCCGCACGGCAGGCAGGAAGCAGGCCGCAAGCTACGGACACATGCTGATCCGCTATGCCGGGAGCCTGCGGGATCATGCATTTCTCTCTCCGCTCTCCAGCCTGGGCCAAGACAAATCCGCTGCACTACGGCGGATAAAAGAGATTGCGGAGTACAGACCGGATACCAGGTCCCGGAAATGCAGGAGCATTGTCATTTTATTCCTGACAGCACTGCTTCTTTTGGCGGCAAGCCCGTTTCTGTCAGTCTATGCTTTCCCTGACAGTACGTTTGATCTTCCTGATCTTTCCGCCAAACAGCTGGAGCAAATAGATCTCTCCGCCTGTTTTGCAGAAACGCAGGGCTCCTTTGTCTTATATGATGTAACGAAAGACCAGTGGCAGATATACAATGAAAAGTTGAGTACCCGCCGTGTATCCCCGGATTCTACTTTTAAAATATACAGCGGTCTTTTTGCTCTGGAAGAGGGGCTTATTGCGCCGGAGTCCTCCGGACGGGAATGGAACGGAACCGCATATCCCTTTGAATCCTGGAATCAGGATCAGACTCTTGCCACTGCCATGCGGAATTCTGTAAACTGGTATTTCCAGGATCTGGATCAGCAGATGGGGATTTCAGCTTTATATTCCTACTATCGTCAGGTCTCCTATGGGAACTGCGATCTGTCTTCCGGCACAGATCACTACTGGGCGGAGGCTTCTCTGAAAATTTCTCCGGCAGAACAGGCTCTCCTTTTATCCGGACTGCTCCAGAACAGATGGGGATTTGATGAAGAAAATATCCAGGCTGTCAAAAACGCCTTGTTTATTGCAGATACTCCTCTTGGAAAGCTTTACGGCAAAACCGGCACGGGCCTTGAAAATGGAAAAAGTGTAAATGGCTGGTTCGTAGGTTTTCTGGAAAACGAAGGACATGTCCGCTGCTTTGCCACGAATATCCGGGATACGGACGGTGCGGACGGCACTGTCGCAGCAGAGATTACCCTGGAAGTTTTAAATTCCCTATAAAAAGCAGGATAAGACTCCGCTGCATCCCTTCCACGAAATTCAGGATGCGGCGGAGTCTTATTTACGTCTACCTTTTATTCTTCTATACCTTAATCTTTTCTGCAACTTCGTATCCAAGGACCAGTCTTATGTCCTGCACTCCTATGATCACACTGTCCCGGCACTGCTGGATCACCCTGATCGTGCTGCCCTCTTCCACATGACGGCTATGCAGGAAATCGAGCACATCCGGCAGACCGAGCATCCATTTAATGGTGTAAGACTCTCCTTGTCTCGCATTTGACAACGCCTGCATGATATCCCTCCTTTTTCTAATTTTAGAAAACAGATACAGGGTTAGTCAATCGCAATCTTTGTTGCATAAAACAAATCCTATCCAAGATGCTCCGCCAGGTAAAACCCTGCGGCCACTCCCGCCAGACAGAGCACCATGCTCAGGATCATGTAGGCCGCCGCCGTCTTATAATGTCCCCGGTTCAAAAGATCGTATGTCTCCAGTGAAAACGTAGAAAACGTTGTAAAACCGCCGCATACGCCGGTTTTCAGGAAAAGCACCAGCTGTTCATGGCCCCCGCGGCGGGCCGCCACTCCTGCAATGCAGCCGATCGCTGCCGCGCCAAGTACGTTTGTGATCAGCGTGAGCGCAGGAAATAGTCCTTTATAAGGCAGAAGACTGATCGCATAGCGAAGCGCTGCTCCAAGCGCACCGCCGGCTCCCACATACAAAAATCCTGCCATGCCTATTTCCTCCCTCTTGCCTCTTTATAAATCTGGTACATATCCTCTTGATCCAGCTTTTTGATACAGCCAATGGTACGTTTCCCGAAATGACTGCATTTCTCGGCCAGCTCCCGCATCTGTTCTTCCGCAAGCTCAATTCCCATATCCCCGATGCAGACCGGCATATCAAGAGCGCGGTAAAAATCCTCCATCCCTTCGATCCCTTTCTGTGCCGTTTTAAGCTTTTCCGCCTCTGGCTCTACTCCCATCACATTCACCGCAAATTTCGCAAACCGCTCAGGCGCAGCGTCCATTACATAGCGCGCCCAGCTTCCCCAGACCGCTGCAAGTCCTGCTCCGTGAGCCACGTCAAACATTCCGCCCAGCTCATGTTCCAGCTGATGGCTTGCCCAGTCTCCGCCGCCGGTTCCACATCCGGTCAGGCCGTTGTGCGAAAGACTTCCGGCCCACATCACCTCTGCCCTGGCCTGATAGTTGTCCGGCTCATTCATCAGGATCTTTGCATTTTTCACCACCGTCCGAAGCAGATGCTCACTAATGCCGTCTGTCATTTCCATATTCTCGCTACGGTTGAAATAACGCTCCATCGTATGCATCATAATGTCCACACATCCGCTGGCAGTCTGATATTTCGGCAGCGTCATGGTAAGCTCCGGGTTCATCACGGCAAACCTCGCCCGGGCATAGTTGCTGCTGTATCCCCGTTTCAGCCAGCCTTCCTCTTTCGTGATCACGGATGAATCGCTCATCTCGGATCCTGCCGCCGCAATCGTCAGCACGACGCCGATCGGGAGGCAGGCTTTCGCCGTACGTCTCTTTTCATAAAAGTCCCACACGTCCCCTTCATTTGCCACGCCATATCCAATCGCCTTGGCAGAGTCTATGACGCTTCCGCCGCCCACAGCCAGAATGAAATCAACCTGCTCTTTCCGGGCAAGCCGGATGCCCTCATACACGAGAGAAAGTCGGGGATTTGGCACCACTCCTCCCAGGGAAACATAAGAAATCCCAACCGCATCAAGCGACCGGTATATCCGTTCCAGCAGGCCGCTTCTTACCACGCTCCCGCCGCCATAATGGACCAGCACTTTTTTACACCCCTGCTCCGCTGCCAGCTGTCCCGTCTGCTCTTCTGCCCCTCTGCCAAAGATGATTTTTGTCGGTGTATAATACTGAAAATTTTCCATCTGTCCTCTCCTTCCTCTATATGCCTCTTCTCCCTGCCTTCAGATCATAATAGAAAATATACTGCTGCATCACTCCCGCACATCCCTGATATCTCGTAAAAGGAAATCCTTCTGGGTAATGGAGCTCCAGCGCCTTTTTAATATGCGTATCCACAGGAAATGCATCCATCTGATGCAAGGCAAACAGACAGATACAATCCGCCACTTTGCCGCCGATTCCGGGAAGACGTATAAGCTCTGCTCTGGCATCCTCATAGGCCATGCCCTGCAGCTTTTCCAGATCAAAATCTCCTTCCGCAGCCATCCTTGCCGTACCACAGATATATTTACTCCGGTATCCCAGCTTTAACTCCCGTAATTCCTCTTCCGACACGCCTGCCAACGCCTCGGCATCTGGAAATGTATCGTAAAAGCCTCCCTCCGGAGTTTCTTTTCTCCTGCCATATTTTTCGCACAATGCCCGGATCAGTCCCTTAATACGGGGAATATTGTTCTGCTGAGAAATTATAAATGTAATGATCATCTCCCATACGTCCTGCCTCAGGATCCGGATACCCCCTCCAAACCTGGCCGCGGCTTTCAGGTATTCATCTGCTTCGTCAATTCGCCTGGCATAATCGGCATAAGACGCAGAAAGGTCAAAATATTCTTTCCATACCTCTTCGTACTCTTCCTTTGAACAGTGTAATATCGTTCTCCCCGTCTCTTCCGGCTGCCCCTGTTCTATAACCTCGATTTTCAGATACCTGCCGCCTGCCAGAAGCTCATATGTATTCTCCGATACCGGATCCAGCCGGAAACACTGCCCGGATTCACAAATCTGGGGGATTGAAAAGTAGTTATTATCAATCGTTACCATGCTCTTCATACATCGCCAGCTTCTTCTTAAGCTCCGCGATTTCCTGCTCCTGCTCGGAAATCTTCTCATCCTTTCTGTTAACTTCTTTTTCTCGCTCTTCCCTGGCTTCCTCCCGCTCCTTCCTTAATGCATCGATCTCCTCCTGCATTTCATCAATCATTAACTGTACCGTATTCCTGTCCAATTCACGTAACTCCTCCGAGAACATCCCCATCACCCTTTCCACATTCCGGCACAGCTCATAAATTTCCTGGTAAAGTTTTCCAAACTCCGGATACTGGTCAAGTAATGCCTCTATCGCTTCCGGATCATCTACGCTTAGGAATGTGAGCCATGCGTCCAGCTTGTTTCTAATACCTTTATTGTGCAGAAGATCCCGAAAGATGTCAAGGCAGACATAACAGAATTCCTGCAGAAGCTCAATCTCCGCGCCAGTGTCAGATACCTGGGTAAAATGGTGGATACATTCCTCCTTAAATCTCCGAAAGCTTTCCGGGCTCTGTTCAAAAAATACGATTGTATATACTTTATGGATATCGCGGTAGCTAAACGCCCTTCCCCTTTCTCCCCGTACGCGTTTATACTGGCGAAGGAGGAGATCCGCCGAATAACAGGCGCTTCTTTGGCCTGAAAATTTATAACCGATCTTCTGCACCTCCACATTTGCAATACTATGATCCTCCAGCTCTACCACGATATCCATAATAACCAGAGAGCTTTCGTCCGCAATCCGTGTGGAATCATTGGGAAGTACTTGTAAAATCTTCACCTGCTGCCTTAGGATAAGAGACAATAATTCATTCAGGCGCTCTGGTGCATTTTCTGGGTTTAGGATTTCTTTGAAAAATGAATCATACAGGATTTTGACACCCCTGTTTCCGGAACAAAAATCCAGAAATTCTTCCTGCTGGCCTGCTGTCCAGCTTTGAAATAATTCTTCCAGCCGCAAATTTTTCCTTATAATGAGACAGACTTCTTCTTTCGACCGAATAATCGGAAAATGAGATTTTAAAGATTTCTTCACAGACAGATTCCCCCTTTTTAGAAATATAGAATTGAAAATAAATTGGAAAATAAAACGAAATTGTTAAAACGCTTCCAATTACAGAAGCAAAGAAACTTAAGAACCGGTTTTCACCGGATAGATAGTTATAACATAGCATATCCCTAAAAGGAAAGCAATCCGGATCTGCAAAAAACGCCGCAGTCTCACCTTGTCAAGGTGCTCCTGCGGCGCTTTGCTTTTTCACTTTCTGCTGTCTTAAGCCCTCTCGCTGTAGTGATGGGCCTCCTCCAGCATCATATCTTTTACTTTCATCAGACGAATCTGGGAGCTTCTCTCGTTCTCATCCAGCTTCATCGTGATATATTTGATGGTCTCCTGTGCTTCCGGGATGATCACATGCTCCAGTGCATTAACACGGCGTCTGGTCTTCTCGATCTCTGCCGCCATCAGCTGGCACGCTTTCTCCCTCTCCGCAAGCTTTAACATATCCGGCAGGATATCTGCCAGGGATTTTACCGCTCCATCCAGATCGCTGGACGTAAAAGCAAATCCGTAAGAGTAAATATCGTTTGCGTCTGCCGTCCTGGTCTTTGTCTCAAACACCGGAATGTTCACGCTCATGACATTTTTCTTATCTACTCCCAGGCTTACTTCCTGCTTCGGCGCCATCAAAGCCGTATTCAGAGTTGCCTCATCCATTCCGGCTTTCGCAATGACAAAGTTCTTATTTGCAGAGAGAATCCCGGCTTCTACCTTCTGGCGGAGTTCCATGTTCTCCTTCGCCATCTCCAGGAACTGACGCATCAGCTCGTCACGTTTATCCTTCAGAAGCTTATGGCCCCTTCTGGCGGTAGCAAGCTTTCTTTTGGTTTTTGTCAGTTCCATACGGGTAGGCGTGATCTGCGTAGATGCCATATATCTGCCTCCTTCTATGGCTTATTGTTTACCATAGTATTCATCTAAGAACTTGTCATCGATACGTTTCAGCTCGGATCTTGGCAGGATGGACAATAACTTCCATCCGATCTCCAACGTCTCTTCGATAGACCGGTCTGTATTGTAGCCCTGGTTTACATATTCCTTTTCAAAAGCGTCTGCAAACTGAGCGTAGATCAGGTCGATCTCTGTCAGAGCCGCCTCTCCTAAGATGGTCATCAGCTCTTTTGCGTCTTTACCACGGGAGTAAGCCGCAAACAGCTGGTTCATGGTGTTGGAGTGGTCTGCTCTTGTCTTGCCCTCGCCGATACCTTTGTCTTTCAGACGGGACAGGGACGGCAGCACGTCGATCGGCGGCTGGATGCCCTTGCGGTACAGGTCACGGCTAAGGATTACCTGTCCCTCGGTGATGTATCCTGTCAGGTCAGGAATCGGATGGGTCTTATCATCTTCCGGCATGGTCAGGATCGGGATCATGGTGATACTTCCGATCTTGCCTCTCTGACGTCCGGCACGCTCATACATCTGGGCCAGGTCAGTGTACATGTATCCAGGATATCCACGGCGTCCCGGGACCTCCTTTTTCGCTGCGGAGATCTCACGAAGAGCGTCCGCATAGTTTGTAATATCTGTCAGGATGACCAGTACGTGCATATCCTTTTCGAACGCCAGGTACTCTGCTGCCGTCAGCGCCATACGCGGCGTGGAAATACGCTCTACCGCAGGGTCATTTGCCAGGTTGACGAACAGGACAGTTCTGTCAATGGCTCCTGTCTCTTTAAAGGATTCTACGAAGAAGTTGGATTCTTCGAATGTGATACCCATAGCTGCAAATACAACGGCGAAGTTTTCATCTTTGCCGCGTACCTTTGCCTGTCTTGCGATCTGGGCTGCCAGCTGTGAATGTGGCAGACCGGAACAGGAGAAGATCGGCAGCTTCTGTCCACGTACCAGGGTGTTCAGTCCGTCGATGGCTGACACACCGGTCTGGATGAACTCGGAAGGATATACACGGGCCGCCGGGTTCATAGGCAGACCATTGATATCTCTTCTTTCTTCCGGAAGAATTTCCGGTCCGTCGTCGATAGGGCGTCCCAGTCCGTCAAAGACACGTCCCAGCATATCTCCGGATACGCCAAGCTCCATGCTGCGTCCCAGGAAACGTACCTTACTGTTGCTTAAGTTGATGCCGGCAGCATTTTCATAGAGCTGTACAACTACATTGTCTCCGTCTACTTCCAGCACCTTGCAGCGGCGCTTCTCGCCGTTTGCAAGCTCGATCTCGCCCAGCTCGTCGTAGAACACGTTCTCGACGCCGCGGACCAGCATCAGCGGACCGGCGACCTCTTCTATGGTACGGTATTCCTTCGGCATCAGAATTCCTCCCTTCTGGTCAGGCTTTCCAGTTCGTTGGTGAGCTGACGCTCGATCGAATCGATCTCGTCCCGAAGCTTTTCAATGGAAAGCTCCTTGAGCCGGCCGATCCGCTCGCGGACCGGCAGCGTCGCCACCTTTTCAATGTCCGCGCCCTTTTGCAGCGCAGCGCCGGCCTCATCGTAGTATTTGAGCACCATCTTCATCATCAGGTACTGCTTCTCCAGCGGCGAGTAGGTGTCCTCGTCGTGGAAGCTGTTCTGCTGCAAAAAGTCCTCGCGGACCGAGCGCGCGGCCTCGATCTTCAGCCGGTCCGGCGCGCTGAGCGCGTCCATGCCGACCAGCTGCA
>OGYY01001274.1_pt1 | contig 22469 bp, 11 predicted proteins | sample 1576671 | NCBI WGS metagenome assembly OGYY01 (sample SAMEA3541593, study PRJEB24748) | human gut metagenome | biome: human gut; feature: human-associated habitat; material: faeces | place: China | collected 2012 | reverse complement strand
CGGGAGGACGGGCTGGACCATTACCGGAAAGAGTACAATGAAATGCTGCTTTCCAAGGTAACCGGCACCAACAACAGCGTGGTGCAGGACCGATACATCACCATCACAGTGGCCAAGCGGAATATCGACGAAGCCCGCACCTATTTCTCCCGTGTAGGCACCGACCTCATCACCCACCTTTCTCAGCTTTCCTCCATAGGCCGGGAACTGGATATCGGGGCGCGCCTGCAGATTTTCCGGGATTTCTTCAAGGGGAACGAGCCTGCCGCCTTTGCTTTCGACCTGAAGGAGCACATGAAGAAGGGACACAGCTTCAAGGATTGGCTGTGCCCCGATTCCATGGAATTCCAGAAAGACCATTTCCGCCTGAACGACCGCTGGGGCCGGGTTCTTTACCTGCAGGATTACGCCAGCTATATCAAGGATTCCATGATTGCCGAACTCTGCGACATGGACCGCAGCCTCATGCTTTCTATTGATATTTTAGCGGTTCCCACCGACGAAGCAGTGCGGGAAATCCAGAACAAGCTTCTGGGTGTGGAAACGAATGCCGCGAACTGGCAGCGGAAACAGAATGCCGCCAATAACTTCTCAGCTGTGCTGCCCTACGATATGGAGCAACAGCGCAAGGAAACCAAGGAGATGCTGGAGGACCTCACCAGCAGGGACCAGAGGATGATGTTCGGCCTTGTGACCTTGGTACATTTAGCCGACACCAAGGAGCAGCTGGACAGCGACACGGAAACCCTGCTCACCACAGCGCGGAAGCATCTCTGCCAGATGAGCGTCCTGCGCTGGCAGCAGAAGGATGGGCTGGATACCGTGCTCCCTTATGGTTTGCGCAGAATCCAAGCCATCCGTACCCTGACCACCGAAAGCACCGCTGTGCTGATTCCTTTCCGAGCACAGGAAATCATGCAGACCGGGGGCATCTACTATGGGCAGAACGCTGTTTCCAAAAACATGATTGTAGCCGACCGCCGCAAGCTCTTAAACGGGAACAGTTTCCGCCTTGGTGTTTCCGGTTCCGGCAAATCCTTCAGCGCCAAAGAAGAAATCGTGAGCATTGCGCTGTCCACCAATGATGATATCCTGATTCTGGACCCGGAGTCGGAATTTGGGTTCTTGGTAGAAGCGCTTGGCGGGGAAATTATTCGGATTTCCGCAGCTTCCAACACCCACCTGAACGCCCTTGATATGGACAAAGCCTACGGTGACGAACGCAACCCGCTGATTGAAAAATCAGAATTCATTCTCTCGCTGTTCGAGCAGTTAGTAGGGGCAGGCGGTGTGTCTGCCAAAGAAAAATCCATTTTGGACCGCTGTACCTATGATGTGTACCGGGAGTACATGTCAAACAACTATGAGGGTGAAGCTCCCACGCTGAAAGATCTGTACCATTCCCTCTTAAAGCAGCCGGAGCCGGAAGCCAGAGGGCTGGCGCTTTCCTCCGAGCTGTTTATCACCGGCAGTTTGAACACCTTTGCCCAGCACACCAATGTGGACACCAAAGCCCGCATCATCGCCTATGATATCCGTGAATTGGGCGAACAGCTCATGCCCATCGGGATGTTGGTCACCCTCGATGCGATCTTCAACCGTGTGATCCAAAACTGGAAGAAAGGAAAAACCACATGGGTATTTGCCGATGAGTTTTATCTGCTGTTCCGCTACCAGTACAGCGCCGATTTTTTCTACAAGCTGTGGAAGCGTATCCGAAAATATAATGGCCTTGTGACAGGGCTCACGCAGAATGTCGAGGAGCTGCTCCGTTCCGATACTGCCCGCCTGATGCTGGCAAACTCGGAGTTCCTGCTCCTTCTGAATCAGTCTTCCACCGACCGGGATGAACTGGCGAATCTGCTCCATATCTCGGACACCCAGCTTGGCTACATCACCAATGTAGCGGCTGGCTGCGGTCTCATCCGCTGTGCTGGCAACATTGTACCGTTTGAAAACAGCTTCCCCCGCAATACCCGTCTGTACCAGCTGATGACCACCAAGCCGGACGAAGCACTGAGGGGGGTGTAAACCTATACATGAAACAACATCGCAGCAGGGAGCCTCCTTTGGCTCCCTGTATTTTTTATAGGAGGTATGCCATTGAAAGAAATTAAGACCAAACCGGAAAATGGAAAACCAAGGCTTTTGGATAGTGCCGCCAAAGCCCCAAAAACCGCAATGAAGGATGCATGGCTGAAATCCAAGGAGAAAGCCGTATCGGAATTGAAGGGGACGCCTTTTGCCAGCCAGCAGGGAGAAACCTCCAACGCCCCCGCCAACAGCGCTGGCGATCAAATGCTGTCCGGTATCGAAACCGCCGCAAAAAAGGGCGCAGACCTTACCTATCGGGGCGGGAAAAAACTGGCGCAGATCACCGCTCGGAAAGTCAAAGAAAAAAGAGAAATTTCCCGTACCCTCTCGGAAGCGAAAAACGCTGGCAGCAAAGCAACGGAGATCACGAAGGATACCGCTTCTAAAATACGAACCAAAAATACCGCTGCCAAAGCTGTCAAAGGAAAACCTCAAAAAGCAGTAAAAACCGCCAGCCGTTCTATGAAAAGCGTGAAGAATAGCGCTAAAGGTATCAAGACTGCCCAGCGCTCGGCAAAGACTGCACAGCAGGCAGCCAAGACAGCGCAGAAAACAGCGCAGGCCACTGCAAAAGCGGCACAAAAAGCCGCACAGGCCGCCAAGGCTACTGCGAAAGCAACAATTGCAGGAGTTAAAGCGGCGGTCCGTGTAACTATAGCAGCGGTTAAAGCAACCATTGCGGCTGTAAAAGGGTTGATTGCTGCCATTGCTGCCGGAGGTTGGGTAGCTGTAGTGATAATCTTGTTAATTTGTTTGATTGCCCTGATTGTCGGTTCCTGTTTCGGCTTATTTTTCGGTTCGGATTCTACGGGAACCGGCACCAGCGTTACGCAGGCTGTGACAACTTTAAACGGGGAATTTCAGGCACACATTCAAGAAATTGAAGATAGCAATAGCCATGATCGGGTGGAGTTTACTTCAAATGACGGAGTGCTTTCTATCAATTGGGAAGATGTTCTCGCTGTTTTTTCAGCCAAGGTGACCGGTGCGGAAGATGGCGCTCAGGTGGCTTCTTTGGATGACACTCAAGTTCAGCAGATGCGGGATATTATGTGGGAGATGAATGCAGTGTCTTCCAGCACCCGTACCGAGAGCCATGAAGTGGAAGTTACCGAAGTAGACGAGGACGGAAAAGAAACTCGCACCGAAACGGTAACGGAAACCATTCTGGAAATCTCTCTAACACATAAAACAGCAGAGGAAATGGCGCAGCAGTACCGATTCAATGCAAGGCAGAACGAATACCTTGCCTTAATGTCGGAGCCGGAAAACCAGAATCTGTGGGCAGAGCTGCTGGGTGGATTTGTTGGTGGGGGCGGCGAAATTATAGATCCGGATACAGATTGGGAAGGGACCGGGATCTTCCAGTGGCCTCTTCCGCAGAGCTACCCGATCACTTCACGTTTTGGATACCGTGAGGACCCCTTTACTGGAGAAATTGCCTACCACAGCGGAACCGATATTGGAGCGCCGGGTGGTACACCGATTCTGGCAGCGGCAGATGGCACAGTTACCATTGCCAATGCCATCGACTCTTGGGGCGGTGGATATGGATATCATATTAAGATAAGTCACAATGATACTTTTGATACCTTGTATGCCCACTGCTCCTCTATCTGCGTGACCGTAGGTCAGAAAGTGAAACAGGGAGAAGTGATCGGCTATGTCGGTACCACCGGCAATTCTACTGGAAACCACTTGCACTTTGAAGTATGGCAGAAGGTAGTGTCAAGAGTTATGCGCAAAATTATTTTTACGGTCTGGTAGAAATCTATTACATCTATTACAGGGGGCGGCTTGACCGCCCCTTGGTTACCATCCAGCGGTCAGGACACAAAGTGTCAAGGGCGGCGCAGCCGCTCGTCTTGTCCTTGACACTTTGGGAACTGACTGCTTATTTACCCGGCGATCTGATCGCGCTCCATGGCTTCCAGGTGCTTCATGTTCATGTACTTCTTGCAGCCCCACTGGGTTCCGGCAACATGCCGCAGCCTGGCACAGACCAGCATCAATGCGGAATTCCCATCCGGGAAAGCGCCCACAACCCGCGTTCTGCGCCGAATTTCCCGGTTCATGCGCTCAATCACATTGTTGGTTCGGATCTTCGTCCAATGCTCTGACGGAAAGTCGCAGTAGGTCAGGGTTTGCTCAATTCCGTCGGCTACCTTCTTTGCCGCCTCCGGCAGCTTCATGGATTTCAGCTCCGCAATAACAGCCGCAGCCTTCTCGCAGGATGCCTTCTTGCTCTCCTGCGCATGGATCGCTTTGAGCATTTTCGCTACATTCTTCACCTTGGATTTGGGCACAACAGAGAATATATTCCGATAGAAATGAACCACGCACCGCTGGTACTTGGCCTCGGGAAACACCTCTCCCACAGCTTCCAGCATCCCCAGGCATTTGTCTCCTACAATGAGCTTCACTCCTTCCAGGCCCCGCCCCCGGAGCCACTGGAAGAAGCTGACCCAGCTGGCCTTGTCCTCTTTCATCCCCTCGGCGGCGCCTAAAACCTCACGATATCCATCCTCATTGACGGCAATCGCCACCAATACGGCCACATTTTCGTATTCTCCGCCCCAATTCCGCTTGAGGTAGATGCCATCCACATAGACATATGGATACTTTCCGCCCTGCAGAGAACGGTTGCGCCATGCTTCGATATTGACATACGCTTTCTTGTTCAGCTCGCTGATGGTGGATGCGGATACCTTGCTGCCCCAGAGGGCCTCGGTGATATCCTCTACCCGGCGGACAGACACGCCGGCTAAGTACATCTCGATGAGGGCTTCCTCCACGCTGCTCTCCCGGCGGCGGTAACGTTCGATGATCGCTGTCTCGAAGGAGATCCCCTTGAGGCGGGGCACATGGAGCGTCACATCCCCGGAGGTTGTGGTGAGATTTCGGGCATAGTGACCGCTGCGGTAGCCCTGGCGGGCCTCGCTGCGCTCATAGCGGGCTGCCTGGGTCAGCTTTTCCGCTTCTGCATCCAGAAGCTCATTCAGAGTTTCCTCGACGCTTCCCCGGACCAATTCCTTGATTTGCCCCTTGATTATTTCCTCGTTAAATTGTACAATGTTGTTGGACATGGTTTGCTGTCTCCTTTCAGAATGGTGGTGTTGCAACTTCATTCTACCTCAGACCGCAAGCCGTGTCTACTTTTTATGCCCTCTTCAATTTGCGCAATTTATTATACCTTATCGTTGGAAAAGGCGGCGGAGTTACTGGATGCCTATCTGAATGTGCGTTTTTCCACCTTGATAACCGCAGCCCACGAGGAAAGGCTGGTGGAGAAAAAAAGTCGGTTGTGCTTCTCCGTGCTGGAGGATGCAGACGCCTACGAGCTGATGTGCCGGGTGATGGACGAGCAGAGTGGCAGAATGGTCGAGGCCTTTGAAAACCTAATGGTGCTGACCGAAAGCATTCTGCGGATTCTGTTTGTCGCCATTGCGGTTGCCGCCTTGAACCACTGGTGTGGGCTATTCGTGCTATTGGCTTTCCTGATGATTCTTCCGGTTGCAAAAAAGAACGGTAGCGAGAGCTGGGCGGCCTACGAAGATGCAAGCAAATACTATAAAATTTCTAGATATCTGCGAAAGGTTCTTTCCGCTCGCGATTATGTGGGCGAGCGAACGCAGTATGCTTACACGCCCACGGTACAGACGGCTTGGGACAACGCACAGGAGCAGGCACGGCTGCGGGAAAAACAGGCTGTTAAGAAAGACACTGCCCGCAGCAAACTTCTGAACTCAGTCATCGCAACGCTTGCGGCGTTGCTGTACGGCTTGATGCTGATACCTCTTTCCCGCAGGAGTATCACGGTGGGTGCTTATGTGAGTGTGGTAACCACCTCGGCGCAATTTATTTCTTTGCTGACTTGGTCCTATGCTGTATTAGCTGAGAAATTTGAGGAGCATCAGCAATATGCTAAGGATTTGGAAGCATTTCTGGCTCTGCCGGAGGACGAGCTGGAGCCGCAAGAACGTGCAGCTGCAAGCGTCTGCATATCACGCATTGAGTTTCGCAACGTAAGCTTTTGCTATCCGGGCTGTGAGCAGCCAATTCTGGATCGGGTCAGCTTCTGCCTGGAGAGCGGCAGCAGCTATGCCCTGGTGGGCCGGAACGGTGCAGGAAAAACCACGGTTATCAAACTGCTGACCGGCTTGTACACTACTTATGATGGAGAAATATTGATCAATGGGGCGGAGTTGCGGAAAATTGATCGCCGAACAAGGCAATCCTTGTTTTCCATCATCTACCAGGACTTTGCACGTTATGAACTGAGTGTGCGGGAAAACCTAACCATCGGCTGTGCAGTCCCGCCAGAAGAAACTGAGCTGCATAGTCTGGTTGATTCCCTTGGGTTGCGGGAAAAAATTGATCGGATGCCGCAGGGTCTGAACACCAATTTGGGACGGCTGGAGGAGATCGGGATCGATTTTTCCGGCGGTGAATGGCAGAGGATCGCCATTGCCCGTGCGCTATTAAAGCACGCACCGATCCTGATCATGGACGAGCCAACCGCTTCGCTGGACCCGTTGCATGAACGCTCCATCTTCCAACTTTTTGCGGAGCACAGCAGGCAAGCCAGTATTTCCATTTTGATCACGCATCGCTTGGGCGGTATCAAAAACGTTGATCGAATCATCGTGTTAGAAAACGGAACCGTCTGCGAGCAGGGAACTCACGAGGCGCTGATCGGCAGGCAGGGCGTGTACGCCAAGCTCTACGCAGAACAGGAGAAGTGGTATCAATGAGAAAGACGGGACGCATTCGCACCATGCTGCATATGATCCATCTGGTGGCCTCAGCCTCACCCTGGATTTTTTCGCTGCAATACTTTTGGTCAATCATAAATGGCATTTCTTTGGCTGTGACGCCAATCGTCCTGGAGCAGATTTTCCAAATTGTACTGGAATCAGAATTAAAAGTTTTACCGATTCCAGCATTGATCGCTTGGGTGTTCTGCCTGCTGATGATTTCTCTTCTTTCCGAGATTTCCACTGGATTTGCCGGATATTACGGGGAAATATTTACCGATATCGCAAACAAAGCCCTGTGCGGACGAGTTAACTGGAAGGCGGGGAAAATTGCGGCCATCGAGTACGAGAAGCCGGAGCTTCTGAATGAGGTTGAAAAGGCTTATCCGGCTTCCTTTCAGGTCCAGACTGTGGTCTATAAGGTTATGGATCTGCTATCCTCCTATCTACCCTATTTCATCATTTACGGTTTATATCTTTATCACGCCCATCCGGCGCTGCCGGGGATGCTGGTGCTGATCTTCCTGCCGGTTTTGCTTTCTCAGATTTTGAAGGGGAAGCTATACGGCAGGTTGGAGGACACGACCGCTGTGCTTCGCAGACGGAAGCAATACTTTGCGGCCTGCATGGGAGACAGGGAGTATGCAAAGGAAACGCGCATTTATGGCTTAAGAGACTTTTTCAGGAAGCGTTATCTGGATGCTGTTCATACATTTAATCAACACACCATCGAGACGGGGAAAAAGTCCTTTCGTATCGATTTGTCAGCGGCCTGCGTGAATATGCTGGGCTATGTTTGTATGATCGGGCTGCTGCTGTGGCTGGTGATTCATGGTCATATTGCCTTGGCCTCCTTTGCCGCAATTCTGGGCTCTGTACGCAAGGCCTATGAGCAGATGGAGGAGATTGTACAGCAGCAAGCCGGGGAATTCTCTGTTGCCTGGGCACTGTCGAAAAATTACTTCAGCTTCATGGCGGAGCCGGAGGAAGAACGGTCCACGGCCCACAAGGCGGAAATCAATGAGCTTGCCCTGCAAGATGTGTGCTTTGCCTACCCGGACGGTACCCAGGCATTGAACGGTGTTTCCATCGAGGCAAGGTGCGGAGATTGTATTGCGGTTGTGGGTGAAAACGGCAGCGGAAAAACGACACTGGCCAAGCTCCTGACGGGCATTTATGCTCCCTCCTCAGGTTCGATCTACTGCGGCGGCTCTATGGAGTTGATGACCCTGCGCAGGGGAAGCTCCCAGTTGTTCCAGCATTTTAACAATTACCGAATGACCGTTGCGGAAAATGTTGGTATCAGCGACAGCGAGGTGGATGATCCGGAGCGGATGCTGTGTGCGCTGGAAACTGCGGGCTTTCCGTTGGAAGGAAAACAAGAGCTTACACTGGACTCCATGCTTGGCAGAGAGTTCGGCGGTGCGGAGCTGTCCGGCGGACAGTGGCAAAAGCTTGCTATCGCCAGAGCTATTTACAGAAACGCCGATGTGCTTGTCCTTGATGAGCCGACGGCGGCTATCGATCCGGAGCACGAAAGCAGTCTCTACCACACATTTTCTGCCTGTGCCAAAGGAAAAATATGCTTTATTATTACACATAGATTGGGATTGGTCAAAATATGCAATCGCATTATTGTCATGAAGGCAGGCAAAGTTCTTGATGTGGGAACACATAATGAGTTGGTTGATCGTTGTGATTACTACCATACTATTTGGAACGCACAAGCAAAACAATATGAATAACACAAAATAGTATTATGCTGTTTGATGAGGAAGTGAAAAAGCACACTTCTCTTTCTGCAATCAGCAACTTGATTTTGGTATATTATCTTAATCATTTTCCTTGTTCAAAACAGAACATCTACCGTTTATAGGGACACATTGTAGCAAGTCTGAAAAGACTTGCTGTCAGAGTGCCGAAAAGTCCAGCTTAAACTGGGCTTTTTCGACACTCTGAAGGGGCTGTAGCAGAAGTCCATTTTCTCAAAAATGACAACTTCGATAATTAGAAATACGTCCGGAAACTAGGTATAAATTCTTATTTCTGGGCGTAAATAATTAGGCGGATCTGAAGAAGAAAGATTTTTGCTACACCGCCTTCTTTACTCAGTTATGCAGGGAAGAAATTCTCCTCTGCAGACCATCGTCCCAGATTGCTTCCGGTCTGATTTGTGCTGCGCTCAAAGAATAGATGCCGTCTTTGCCCGTGTACTTGTACCGTATACCGATCTCCTGTCCCCCGGCTTTCATCGCTGGGGCCTGACGTATATCTATAACCCAATCAATTTCATACCGTTTTCCATCTTCCTATGTAATTACTCTGAGAACAGGCAAAATGGGAATGCACTGAACGTCACCAAGAGGCAGAAGCTGTAAATTTAGAAAGCAGGAAGGAGACACGCAGAATGAAGCAAATATCCGAAAAGAGGCCGAGTTAGGGGAATCCCTGCCCTTGTAAGGAAAAGAAATAATCTGCATTCCATTTCTGCTTGGATAACTTTCGTCATGAGCTGTACGCTCAAATATGTGCTGCAGCTCATTTTATATGGCTTATACTATCCGCTACTATACGGGAGTATTGTTTCATATTGGAAAGCCTACCGCAAGTCGGTGATAGGTTTGACGCTTACTTTTCACCATAGAAAAATTCACTCGTGAATTCCTGCGTCTCAAAATATGAAAAAGTCCCGGCTGATCCGTTTGGGATCAGCCGGGCTTTGTTTACGGGGTTCAGCAGGGCAGATTGTCTTGCAGGGTTTTCAGCAGGGCGTCGGCATCCTCCGGGGAGCTGCCTTTGACGCCTAGGTAGAATTTCACCTTGGGTTCGGTGCCGGAGGGGCGGACGCACATCCAGGCGTCGTTCTCCAGCTCGTAATACAGCACATTGGACTCCGGCAGGTCCGTGGGGGTGACGGCGCCGGTGGCCAGATCCAGAACGGTGTGCTTCAGGTAATCCCGGATCTTCAGCACCTTGCAGGGGCCGACAGACTGGAGCGGGTTGGTCCGCAGAGACTCCAGAATGGAGGCGATTTTGGCGGCGCCTTCCTGGCCGGGATAAGTCAGATTGACGGTATCTTCCCGGTAGTAGCCGTATTCCCGATAGAGCTCCTGCATCCGATCCCACAGGGTTTTGCCCTGGCAGTAGCACCAGGCGGCGGCTTCGCACAGGGCCATCACAGCCACAACGGCGTCTTTGTCCCGGGCGTGGGTGCCTACCAGACAGCCATAGCTTTCCTCCATGCCGAACTGGAAGGCGTAGGTGTGATTCTGCTCAAACAGCCGCATTTGCTCGCCGATAAACTTGAAGCCGGTGAGCACGTCGATATACTTCATGCCGAAGGCCTCGGTCACCGTCCGGACCATGTTGGTGGAGACGATGGTGCTGACCACGGCGCCGTTGGCCGGCAGCACGCCCAGCTCCTTCCGGCGGCGCAGCAGATAATCACAAATCAGAACGCCGGACATGTTGCCGGTGAGGGGCTTGTATTCGCCGGAGGCGCGGTCGAGGGCAAAAACACCCAGCCGGTCGGCGTCGGGGTCTGTGGCGAGCACCAGGTCTGCACCCTGCTCTTTGGCGTAGCCCAGAGCCAGGGTAAAGGCGGCCTTGTCCTCCGGGTTGGGGCTCTTGACGGTGGGGAAGTCTCCGTCGGGTTTTTCCTGCTCCGGAACCACAAACACGTTCCGGAAGCCCAGCTCGGACAGGACCCGCCGTACCGGCAAGTTCCCGGTGCCGTGCAGGGGCGTGTAAACGATTTTCAGACCGGCGGCTTGGGTGATGGAGTCGTGGTCCAGCACCAGGGCCTGGATGGTGGCCATGTACCGATCGTCCAGCTCTTGGCCGATGGTGTGATACAGGCCGGCGGCAACGGCCTCGTCGTGGGTCATGGTTTTTACGGTAGCGTAGTCGGTCACGGCGTTTACTTCGTCCAGGATCTCCCGATCCAGAGGCGCGGTCACCTGAGCGCCGTCGTCCCAGTAGACCTTGTAGCCATTGTAAGCGGGGGGATTGTGGGAGGCGGTAATCATCACGCCGGCGGTGCAGCCCAAGGTGCGGACGGCAAAGGACAGCATGGGAACCGGCCGCAGGGAGTCAAAGCGGTAGGTGGGGATGCCGTTGGCGTTGAGGCACAGGGCGGTTTCCTCGGCAAACTCCGGGGACATATGCCGGGAGTCAAAGGAGATGGCTACGCCTTTGGCAGCCGTTCCCTTTTTCAAAATGAAGTTTGCCAGACCCTGGGTGGCCTTGCGGACGGTATACAAGTTCATGCGGTTGCTGCCGGCGCCCAGGATACCCCGCAGACCGCCGGTGCCGAAGGCCAGGTCCCGATAGAACCGGTCCTGAATCTCGGCGGTGTTGCCCGCGTCTGCCAGGGCTTTCAGCTCCGCTCGGGTCGCTTCGTCGAAGTAGGGATTGCTGCACCACTGCTGGTAACGTTCCATTGCATTCATATGATTCACCTTCATAGCTATTGTATTTTATTAACAGGCCGTTGTATGGGCCATGTCGTCCAGTTTTTGAAATACCGGTCTGAGCAGATATACATCCATCATAGGAACCAGGGAGAAGCCCAGCGCAAGCCAGAACAGAAGGGTGTACAGGAATAAGCTGCTTAAGAACAGGGCCATGAGAAGCGGCAACGCGTGGAAAAACAGCATGGCCAGGGTCCGCGGAAACTGATAGATGGTCAAGATCATGGCGTTGTGCAGATGCTCCCGCAGCGTGTTTTGGTACCGGATCATCAGGGGATAAAGATAGAGCAGAACGGCTGCCACGGTACAGGCTAAAATACAGATGATGACAAACAAAACCGTGTACAGGGGACCCTGAATAAAAAACCGAATCAGCATAAAATCGCAGATCAAAGAGGCCGCAATCAGAAGGGTGATGAGCCAAACAATGGTTGCCTGCTTAAAATTCTCGCGAAACGCCCGGAAAAATGTGCTCCAAATTCCGCCGCAGGAATCCCGGGAGATGTCCAGCACGACCTTATAGGTCGCGGCGATGGAGGCGCCGGCGGTGACCACGGGCAGGCAAAATAAAATACATAGGACGTCCACCAGGACCATGTCTGCCAGGGTGGAGAGGAATTGGAAAACAGGGTTATCCAGTCGGAAAAAATTTTTCATATACATGCCTCCGTCTTTTAAGATTTTCTCAGCCAGGCGTTGATTTGCAGCTGCAGGGTTTGTTGTAGCTTCAGCAAGCCTGCTTCATCCAGTTCGTCCAGCATTTTGGGGAGGTAGATCTCCGGATCCACCGTGCCGGTCATCAGAGCGGCATAGTATTTCTCATACACTTGAGAGACGGCTTGAAACTCCGCGCTATATCTGGAATAGTCCGGCGTAAAGCCAAGCAGGGGGGATTCTGCCGTATTGTCGTTGAATTCCTGATACAGCTCCCATTTGTTCGGGCTCTCGCCCACCGTGGTTTTCAGAATGAACCAGTTGCCCTGGGTGTAAGGGACGCCCCGGTAAGCCGACGAGATGATTTGCACCTGATCGTCCTCCGTCAGGGTGTAGTGGATCCCTTCGATGCCGTAATTCAACAAGTTCCGAATTTCCGGGTCGGTGTTGACCGCGTTTAGAAAAGTGAGGCAGGCTTCCGGGTGCTTGGTGTTGGCATTGACCACCATAATGCCCCCCTGGGCGGACTCGGTGGTGACGATTCTGTCGGAGACCTGCTGGGCGACGATGGGATAGCCATAATCCGTGGAATAGCTGGCAGAAGCGTCCGGCCCGCCGGTAGACAGACGCAAAAATACATTTTCTCCCTGAAACCGGGAAAAGGAGGTGCGCATGGAGGCATCCTGGTTGATATACCCGGCTTCGTAGTACCGGTGCAGGAGCTGCAGGGTTTCCTGGGCATACTGGGTTTCAAAAATATTGACGACCTGGCAGCTGCTGTCGTGAGAATTTACCATCAGGGGAATGGAGTCATATACGACATACTCGTAGTTGCCCAGAGAGAGGATATTCAAATGGCTGGAATCGAAGAATAACGGGATATACGTGGGCTCGGTTTCCGCGATCATCTCCAGCAGAGGCTCCAGGGAGGCGAAGCTGCGATACTGCGTGATATCGATGTCGTACTTTTCCACCAGCTCCTGGGAAAACAGGAAGTGCATGGGGGTAGCCAACTCTTTGTTGGTGGGAATCCCCCAGATCTTACCGTCGATGGTGACGCCCTTCCACAGCTCGCTGTGGATCGCGCGGTACATGTCCGCACCCAGATCCTCCAGGTAGGGGGTGATGTCCAACCAGGCGCCGGCCATGGCGTTGGAGACGTAGCTGTCTGTCCAGGCAAAGGCGATGTCGTATTCCTGGTTGGTGTGGATCAGGGAGTTCAGCTGGGCTGTGTAGTCGTTCCAACCGATCTTATGGTATTCCACGGTAAAGCCGTATTTGTCCAGTAGAATGCGGTTTAGTTCCTCGTTCACCAAGGCCAGATCCACGTCCGGCTCGCCGATGGTGTAATAAATCAGGTTGACCGGCTCCTCCTCCCCGGGCGGGTCGGGGTTTTGCGGGCGCGTTGCGCAGCCGGCGCTGCCCAGGAGCGCAACTGCGGTCAGGAGTGAGAGCGCTCGGCGGATGGAGTTTCTGGACAAGCTGAGGTCCCCCCTTCCTCTGAGGGAGCATTTTGTTCGGAAGAAGGCGGCTCCGGAAGCTGGGCTGCAGCCGTGGGAACGGAGGCGCTGAAGTTCCGAAGGGTGCTGGGTGAGATGTTGTAGTAATTCTTAAAGTGTACGTAAAAGTTGTTCAACTGAGAGTATCCCACCATGTTGGCAATGACGGAAATTTTCTCCTGGGTGTTTTCGATCAGTCTTCTGGCCTGGATCATGCGGTAGGCGGTGAGGTACTCCGAAAACTTGATTCCGGTGTCTTTCAAAAAAATCCGGCCGATGTATTTGCTGCTCATATTGAAAATTTCTGCGATATTGGTCAGAGATTGGGAGCTTCTGTAGTTGCTCTTGACAATGAGAATGATTTTGTTTGTAATTTTGGAAAAGTGGCTGTAATCCACCTGTAAAACCGGGTCCAGCTCCGGCTGGGAGGCGGCGTGCTCCGGAATGACGCCGTGCAGGTCCCGAACGATGGTGCGCTCGATAAAGGCGCGCAGTTCGGCTACGTGAATGGGCTTGAGAAGATAGTCCCGCGCCGTGGCTTGCATGGACTTGTGAACGTAATTGAAGTCGTCGTACCCGCTGATCATGCAGAACACGGTTTGCATGCCCATGGAGCGCAGATGCTCGGCCAGTTCATATCCCCAGTGATCGCCCAGGTTGATATCCAACAGAGCGATATGGGGCTGGAAATCCACGGCCTTGCTGACGGCCTCCGCATAGGAGGTGGCAGTGAGTATGCTGGTTATGTTGTACATAGACCAATCCAAAAGATACTTTATATTTTCGCAAATGTCCTTTTCGTCATCTACGATTAATAGGCGATACATATCAATTTGTCACCTCGTCTTTCAGCAGGATTTGAATGCAAACGCCGGAGGGCGCGTGGTTTTGGATGCGCATTTCCACCCGGTTGCCATAGTATAAGTAGAGCCGGTCATATACATTCTGAAGGCCGATGCCGGAGGCGGTTTCCCTGGACGCTTCGATCTTTTCCGGCGTAAATTGCTGGTTCAATATGACGATCTGTTCGTCACTGATGTGGCCGATGTTGTCGAAAAACTGGAATAAGATCCCGTCGGACCGCCGCCGGCCGGAAATGACGATGACCTTCAGCTTGTCGTCGTTTTGAAAATTGTGTTTGAAAAAATTTTCGACGATGGGCTGCATCCAGATTTTCGGGGTGGAGATGGCGGAGATATCGTCTGGAATATCGCAGTGGTACAGGAGCTGGTCATGATACAGGAAACACATCAGGTCCAGATACTGCTTGGTAATCTGCAGCTCCTTTTCCAGCGTGATGATGGGCTCGGTTTTTACAATGTTGCGGTACAAAAGTCCCAGGTCCGCCGTTGCCTCGGCCACGGCTGGACAGCCTTCCGACAGGGCCCGCAGGCGAATCCGTTCCAACGTGTTGTAGAGAAAATGGGGATTGAGCTGCGTGCTGAGCATTTGCATTTCCGTGCGCTGTTGCCGGATGGTTAATTTGTATTTTTGCTGGATTAACGTGTCCAGATATTGGTATAGGCTGTTTAGGTGGGTGGCGATGGTTGCAAATTCGTCCTTGCGCGGTCCGATTTTGACCGGGACGAAGTTGCTGGACTGCGCCTCTATCAGACTGTGCAGAATGCTTTGAATGAACAATGAGTCGTTGGAAAACTGGCGGACATAGAGTATCGTGATCAGGGTAAAGACGAAAATGAGTCCCAGGCTGAGGAGGATGAGCTCGTGAAGCTGATCCACGGTGTAAATTTTAGCGGGACAAAGGGAAATGACGGAATAGGAGAACTGGTCGGAGCTTTGTACCGTGTACAGAAGATTGTCGGAATGACTGCCGGGCAACGCGATGTGGCCCTGCTTCGAGCCGGTGTTTAAAATCCGCTCCCAATCAGCGTCGGCGTGGCTTGGGTTGCCTAGAGTGGTCACGGTGTCGTGAACCAGGAGAAAAACGGTGGTATCCGGCTGGGTGCAAAACGCCTGATATACCGGGCCGGTGACGTCTATCACAAAGGAAACCTTTCCCACATAGCTGGAGCCCTGATGGATGTCCTTTGTATAGAGGAATCCCCTTTGACAAAGCGCCTCGGCGGCGTCCAGGTCAATGATTTGGTACCGGGAGTAACCGGACGCGCTGTATTCCATGCTTATGATGTTGGAAGTGCTGTAGTAAATAATATAGCGAATGCAATAGTCCGTATCGGAAATTAAATTATTGCAGCTGGCGAGATAGGTCTCGTAAAGCAGACCGGCGCTGTTGAGTTGGCTTTCTGCATATTCCGCCGGGGTGGCGCCGAAGAAGTGAAAGAAATCGTTTAACAAAGAAGGGCTGGCGTATAGGTGCGTAAAAAAATTGTCGATTGCATTGGTGACGGAATTCAGCTGCCGCTCGGCCTGGGTAAAAGCGGTGTCGGACACCTGGAGATAAGCTTCCATGCCGTTGGACTGCATATTGTGATAGAAGACAACGAGCATGGCCGTCACAAAAATGAGGACAATGGACAGGTAAAGCAAAAAGGTCCGGCGATAGATTTTCAGATGCAGAAAGTTCGACAATTTTGACAAAATTCAATTCCTCGGCTGCACAATTTCTTGACAATATCATACATTTGCATGGCGGCTCAGGCAAGGGCAAATCTCTGGAAAATGCCAAATAAATACTAAAAAATATCTTTTTTGCACTATCGAAAGGTGCGATCCCTTGCTGCGCGGGCGTATAAAAGAGAAAGAATTTAGTATCAAAAAGGAATTATTGTGCCGAATTCATATTATAAAGTTTCTTTTTTGACATTGTGGATATTTTAACGGCGTGCTAGGTTAAAATCACAAATATGAGAGAAGGAGCGGATGAAAATGCTGCATTTTGGCGCCCTGGAGGCCGGCGGCACGAAGATGGTGTGCGCCGTTGGCAACGCCCAGGGTGAAATTCTGGAACGAATCAGCATTCCGACCCGGGAGCCGGAGAATACGATGCCGGAGATTCTGGCGTTCTTTCGGGAGAGGAATGTGGCGGCCGTAGGCATCGGCTGCTTTGGACCGGTGGACTTGGACCGCAGCTCCCCTACCTACGGCAATATCACCTCCTCGCCCAAGCTGCAATGGCGGAATTATCCCATGGTGCGCCGGTTTGAGGAAGCGCTGGGCGTGCCGGTGGGATTCGATACCGACGTCAACGCCGCTGCTTTGGGAGAGGCCGTGTGGGGCTGTACCAAGTCGGTAAAAAACAGCGTGTACATCACCGTGGGGACCGGTGTAGGGCTGGGCGTTATTGTGGACGGTAAGCCCTACCATGGAATGATTCACCCCGAAGGAGGGCATATTTTTGTACACCGCAGGTCGGACGATCCCATGGCAAAGGGCATCTGCCCGTACCATGGAAATTGTTTGGAGGGACTGGCCAGCGGACCGGCCATCGAGCGCCGCTGGGGCCGGAAAGGAGCGGAGCTCACGGATTGCTTGGCCGTGTGGGAGCTGGAGGCCTACTACATTGGGCAGGCCATCTGTACCTACATCTGCACGCTGTCGCCGGAGCGGATCGTGGTGGGCGGCGGCGTGATGCACCAGGAGCAGATGCTGCCCTTGATCCGGCAGGAGGTTCGGCGGCAGATGCACGGCTATATCCAGGGAAAGGGCATGGACAAGCTGGATGAGTACATTGTGCCGGTCAGCCTGGGCGATAACCAGGGCGTCATGGGCGGTGTAAAATTGGCAATGGATGCCTATGTGGAGAATGGAGGAGCACTATGAGCAAAACCCTGTTGCGCATGGAGCCGGTATTTCAGGAGAAAATTTGGGGCGGCAACCGCCTGAGAACGGCTTTTCACTATGACACGCCCAGCGACCATACCGGCGAATGCTGGGCCGTCAGCGGTCACCCCAGCGGCGATTGCCGTCTGCAAAATCCGGAGTTTGCCGGAGAGACGGTGGGCTCTCTCTGGAAAAAACGCCCCGATTTGTTCGGCCATGTTTCGGGAGATAGCTTTCCCCTGCTGGTTAAGATTATTGACGCCAAAGAGGATTTGAGCATTCAGGTGCACCCCGATGACCATTATGCCGCAGAGCACGAAAACGGCGCCCGGGGCAAAACCGAGTGTTGGTATGTGCTGGACTGCGATCCGGGGGCGACTATTGTCATTGGCCACAATGCCAAAACACGGGAGGACATGCGCCGGATGGTGGAGCAGCGCCGCTGGAAGGAGCTGATTCGGGAGGTTCCCATTCAAAAAGGCGATTTCTTCCAAATCAACCCGGGCTGCCTGCATGCCATCAAGGGCGGGACGCTGATCCTGGAGACGCAGCAGAGCAGCGACGTGACGTACCGGTTTTACGACTATGACCGGCTGGCGGACGGGAAGCCTCGCCCCTTGCACATTGCCCAGAGCCTGGACGTGACGCAGGTGCCCCATTGCATGCAGGAGCCGGAGCGGGAAACCAACCGTCAGGGGGATGCGACTGTGACCCATCTGGTGACGTGTCCCTATTACTCGGTGTACCGGGTGGTGCTCCGGGGCCGTTGGGAGACCTGCTGGGACCAACCCTTTGTCAATGTCAGCGTTCTGGAGGGAGCGGGCGCCCTGGACGGGGAGCCGGTAAAAAAAGGAGATCACTTCATCATTCCGGCCGGATACGGAAAGATGGTTCTCGAGGGAGAACTGGAGCTCATTTATTCCCACCTGTAATCGGTACAAAAATAAACACAAAAAATCCGCAGAAGCCTGTCGCTTCTGCGGATTTTTCTTGACATGGGAAAGACGCGTGTTTTTAAGATAAAGACATTTTGCCGTGTTTTTGTTTGGAACGGAGGCTGCCCCCGGAGCTGGCGGCGGTTGTGTTTTTGGTACATCTGCACAAATGACGTACCGGGGCAGATTTTCGGGCTGCGGCGCGAAGGAAGCAGCGTATTTCATCCTAAAGGGACTATTCTTTATCGTTTCTAGACTTTCCAAGAAAAGGGAGGTTCGGTAAAATGTATTTTGCAAGGTCTGAATGAATGCCCATCTTTGTGAAAAGCGCACAAAAAAACTTCCGGTTTTTGGTGCTTTTGACGAAAAGAACCCGGCGCTGGAGGATCTTAGTAAGCTGCCGCAGATTTTGCGGCAAACAGGAGAACAGCCGCCTTCCGGACGGAGCGCCCAAGCAGGCTTGCCGGCTTGCATCTGCCGGTGGGGCGGCGGAACATCAAAGGAGGTACCTAATTATGCAAATCAGGAAGTCCCATCGCATTCTTGCGGCTTTGCTGGCTCTGGTGATGCTGGTCGGTTTGATGCCGGCGGCGGCCTTTGCCAAATCCGCTGGAAATGACGGGTCTGCTGAGATGAACGAGGCCTATGCGGATCGGGAATCCCTCATGCCCATCGGCCCGTCCTTCAATGTGGACACCCTGCTGGAATGGACGCCGGAGTCCGACCCCGACGCCATATACAGCCGGGCTACCATTTCCCTGGCAGACCGGGAGGGCGGCTTTGTGGTCAATCCCCTGGCCAATCCGGAGGCAAAGCTCATGCTCTGCTCCCTGGCCAACTCGGATCATGACCATACCAGCGCCCAAGGCACGGAGTCGTTTTTGAGCTACTCCTTTAACTATTGGCAGTATACCGACTCCTTCGTGTACTGGTCCGGCTCGGAGGAGGGCCTCATCTGCTGCCCCACCGGTGAATTCACCGATGCGGCCCACACCAACGGCGTGCCGGTGGTGGCCACCCTGGGCTTCCCCTGGGGCCCCGGTTCGGGCTATGTGGAGCAGGTGCAAAAGTTTGTCCAAAAGGCGGAGGACGGCTCCTTCCCTGTGGCGGACAAGCTCATTGAGGTCATGGATTACTATGGCTTCGACGGCTACTTCTTCAACCAGGAGTCCTACGGCTGCTCTTCCGCCGAAGGCGAGCTGATTGATGAGATGATGCGCTACATGCACGAAAAGCGCCCGGATATGCTCATCAGCTGGTACGACTCCATGCTGCCCGGCGGCACGGTATGGTACCAGAACGCAGTCAACGATTCGAACAAGGACTTTATGATGGATTCCGAAGACGGCACGCGGGCGGTCGACGAGTTCTTCATGAACTACAACTGGTACTCAACTGAGGTTGAGGAGACCATCGATACCATGAAGTCCATCGGCAGAAGCCAGTTTGATGCGTTTGCCGGATTGGACGTGCAGCAAAACTGCATGAAAACGACGTTCCGCGACTACCTGCTGGTGGATGAGGATGGGCTGGCCCAACTGTCCTTGGCCCTGTACTGTCCCAACTCCACTCTGGGCTTGTCTACCTCCGGAGAGGATTTCCATGAGGTGGAACAGACCTTCTATACCAACGCAGTGGGCGATCCCCGGGATACCTCTGTGGACGTGACGGACACCTACGAGACCGAGTGGGCTGGTATGTCTCGGTTCTTTGCGGACAAGACGGTGATTCTGGATGCGCCCTTTGTCACGGACTTTAACACCGGCCATGGCCGGGGCTACTATGTAGAAGGCGAACTGTCCCGGGATGCCGAGTGGAGCTACCAGTCCAATCAGGACGTGCTGCCCACCTGGACCTGGATCATCGACTCCGAGGGCAGCAAGCTGGACGGCGCCTACGACTTCAGCGACGCCTACAACGGCGGCAACTCCCTGAAGTTCTTCGGCGACCTGTCTGCCGGCCGGGCCAACGACATCATGCTGTACAGCACCCTGGTGAAGGTGGAAGAGGGCATGAAGCTGGGCCTGACCTACAAGGGCGACCAGGGCCTTATGAAGCTGGTGGCCTACTATGGCGACGAGAGCACGGGCAGCTACGAGGACTGCCAGCAGGTTGCGTATGACCTGACCGCCGGCTCGGGAGACTGGACCACCACAGAGGTGGACCTGTCTGCGTCTGCCGGGAAGATTCTCTACGCCATCGGCCTGAAGGTGGAGAGCGAAACCGACCTGAGCGGTTACCAGGTGAACCTGGGCCGTCTGACCCTGACGGAGCGGACCCGCCCGACGCTGAACGGCCCGACGGGGATCACCCTGGATGAGATCCTGTATGCCGACGCCTATACGGCGGAGGCGCGGATCTACTGGAACAACGTCACTGGGGCTTCCTCCTATGAGATCTACCAAGTGGAGGACAACGGGGAGAAGCACCTGATTATGGAGACGCCCAGCACGGCGTTCTACATTCCCACCCTGAGCCGGAGCGTAGGGTCGGAGGATGTGACCCTGGAGATTGTGCCCATCAACCGGAACGGCCAGCGGGGCAAGGGCGCCCAGCTGACCATCGACTGGGCCTATGCCGACGGGGATACCGAGAAGATTGAGATTGTAGAGTTTGAGAATGTGTGTCTCAATGCCAAGATTGCCGGCATGTCTGCAGAGAACGACGGCGAGCCCGCTTCCAAGGCGCTGGACGGCACTGCGGAGAATAACTCCAAATGGTGTATCGGCGGCGCGACAACCGGTTGGTTGTCTATTGATTTGGGGCGGCCCTGCACCATCCGCCGTTGGCGCGTGGAGCATGGCGAGTATGGCGGAGAGGATCCCTTGACCAACACCAAGGATTTTGCCCTGGAATACATGACCGACTACGGATGGCAAGAGGTCATGCGCATTCGGAATAACACCCTGGCTGTGACGGACGTTCTGCTGGATGAGCCGGTGACCGCCCAGCAATGGCGACTGCGCATTTATGACGACGGCGATTCCCCCTGGCCTGCTGTCCGGATTTACGAGTGGCAGATGTTTGAGACCAGCGAGTTCCCCCAGGCAGAGCCGGTACCCATGCAGTTTGCCACGGCCGTAAACGGCGCAGGCGCCACGGATACCTTTACCCTCACCAATGTGCCCGAGGGTCAGACGGTGAAGGTGTACACCTCCATCGATGCAGAAGAGCCCATCGATGTGAAGGAGGCGGTGGAGAGCACCGTTTCCTTTACGGGTCTGGACTTCGGCACGGCGGAGGCCGGCCGGATTTATTACACCTGCACGGCAGTGGGTTCGGTGGAGAGCGCGAAAATGAGCGCCCCCTTTGATGCAGAGTCGGCGGAGCAGTCTGCCGCTGCGGAGGACGTGACCTTTGAAAAGTACTCCCGGAACGGCTCATCGAGCTCTTCCAACGGGGACGAGATCTACACCACGCTGACGGTGAACGGACTGGCAGCGGGAGATGTGGTTTACGTATATGAAGACGGCGAGAGCGCCGGCTACACGAGAGTTTCCCTGCCTGTGGCGGAGGGAGAGACCTCGGTGCAGCTGGACGGCATCCGCGTGATCCGGGCCGGCGGAAGCCTGGCGCTGCAGGTGAAGCGCGTGGGGCAGCTGATTTCGGACGTGTACACCGTACAGACGCCGAAATTTGCAGAGCCGGAGGCGGAGATTGCCCTGTATGCGGTGAACGCAGACGGAACGGGCCTGACGGGCGTTCTGTACGGCGTGTACAATACAGAAGGTGAGCGGATTGCAGAGATCGGCACGACTTCGGACTCCGGCGGACGGGTATCCCTGCCTCTGGGGACCTACACGCTGAAGTGTGAGTCGGTACCCGGCGGATACGTAGTCAATACGGAGGAAGTGCTCCGGATTCTGCGGATTGAGAACTGGACATACGATGTGGAAGTTTTGATTGCCGAGGGCGAAGGCAATGCGGAGAGCGTCAAGGCCGAGCTGCAGGCATATTACGAGAAGCTTCTGGAGGAGAACCAATACAGCGAGGCCGGAAAGGCGGAGCTGGCAGCGGTCCTGGCGGAAGGACTGGAGACCCTGCAGGATGGAATGACCACCAGTGAGCTGACGGCGGCCCTGGCGGAGGCCAAGGCGGCCCTGGATGCTGTGATGACCTACAGCGAGGAGCTGGAGGCTGCAAAGGACGCGGCCGAAGCCGCCGCCCAGGCAGCAGAAGCAGCGAAGCAGGAGGCCGAGGCGGCTCAGGCAGCGGCTGAGGCGGCCCGGAAGGCGGCTGCGGAAGCGGCAGCTTCCGCAGCAGAGGACAAGGAAGCCGCCGAGAATGCCCAGGCAGCAGCCGAGGCGGCCCAGGCCA
>OGYY01001270.1_pt1 | contig 22513 bp, 25 predicted proteins | sample 1576671 | NCBI WGS metagenome assembly OGYY01 (sample SAMEA3541593, study PRJEB24748) | human gut metagenome | biome: human gut; feature: human-associated habitat; material: faeces | place: China | collected 2012 | reverse complement strand
AGGTCTACCACCGCGCCTACTACTCTCTGGACGCATATAGCTGGACGGAGAACTACGCGCTGGAACATGGCAGATCGCCGGAGGAAATCGTGATGGAACAGGAGGAACGGGCCGCCCGGTTCCGTCTTGTTTCCGCTTTGCCGGAGGCGCTGGCCCGCGCCACCCCCACACAGGGCCGCCGCATTGTGGCTTATTACATCGCCGGTATCAACCAGCCGGAAATCTCCCGGCGGGAGGGCGTACACAGCAGCAAGGTCAGCGTTGCCATCCGGCGGGGCCTGCGGAATATGCGCCGCTACTATGACGCGCTCCCAATCGAGTGAGGGCGCGCCTATGCAGACCATCAACCTGAAACAGTATTACCCTTTTTGCAAGGAGGACACCTTTGTGGAGGTGTCGGATGAAGTCGTTGAAACCTTCCTGCTGTTCAAGCGGGCCGAGGCCGCAAGGGAGCGCAAGATGTACCGCTACAAGGCCCACTACTCCCTTGATTACGGCAACGGGATTGAGAATGACGCCATCGGCTGGGCGCAGCCATCGGCGGAGGAAATCGTGCTGGAACAGACCGAGCAGGAAGAAATGATGCGGCGGCTCTATGAGGCCATCTCCCACCTGACGCCCAAGCAGACCCGCCGCCTTCATGCACGCTATGTGCTGGGCATGAAAATCAAAGACATTGCCGCGATGGAGGGTGTCCACCCGTCGCGGATCGGCCACTCCATTCAGGGGGCCATCCAAAGCCTGCGCCGGTATTTTGAGCGCCGGAAATGGACAGGCAGCCTATGAAAACCATCAACCTGAAAAAGCATTACTACCCGATTGTCAAAAAGGACACCTTTGTAGAAGTGCCGGACGAGGTGGCGGAGGCCATTCTGGAAGAAAGCCGCGCCGAGAACGCCAATGGCGCCAAGCAGCATTACCACTGTTATTCTCTGGACGCTTCACCCGGTATAGAGAACCATTCCCCGGAACAGGCCCTCTCCCCGGAGGATATTTTGATGGAGGAAGAAACGGAACGGGAACAGGAGGCCGCCCGCGCCCTGATGCTGGAACGGCTCCGGGAGGCCCTTGCCACCTTAACGCCCCGGCAGGCAAGCTGCCTGTACGCCCGGTTCTGGGAGGGCAAGCCGTTCAAAGAGATTGCCGAGGCTGAGGGCTTCTCTACATCAGCGGCCACCGTTACGGTTCGCAACGCCCTTATCAAGCTACGAAAATATTTCATCAAGCGCGGCTGGATGGAGCCGCCAAAGGAGGACGCGATATGCACCAAGACAACACCGCCCAAGCGGAACAGAAAAAGGATGAGCGCGAAAAAGTCCTGAAAGAAATCCGGCAGCTTGAAAACCGCCAGAAGATTTTGCAGAACAAGCAGCGCAACGAGGAACGCAAGGCCCGCACCCGCCGCCTGATCGAGCGCGGGGCCATTTTGGAGGGCGTTTTCCCGCTGGCCCCCGTCTTATCTGGCGAGGAAGTCAAGACGTTCCTTGTGGCCCTCTCCCGCCTGCCGGGAGCCGAAAAACTGGCCGCAGAACTGCCGAAGTCCGGGGACAAGCTGTAAGTCCCTTGCTTGCAAGGGCGCACTTATGCACCGTTGCCGGTGCTGTGCGCGCGTCGTCGCAAAGTCCGCTTGTCTCCGTTTCCGCCTTGCGGCGAAAACTGCGCCCGCTCCCTTGCTCCTCCTTTCCCCACGAAAACCGCTCCGCTGGGTTTTCGCGGGGACCCCATGAGAGGGCTGTTGCGCTCTCCGAGCGCGATGGGGAGCTACACTCCCCAAACCCCTTGTGCGCCACAGGTTACGGAACTCCCGCAAGCGACTGTCCCGTCCCCTGCGGCCTGATTTATCCCACCCGAAAGGAGGCGTCACCTATGGATTTTTGCCATGCTACCGTCAGTATCATCCAGCGCAGCAAGGGCCGGTCTGCCGTTGCCGCAGCCGCCTACCGCAGCGGAACCAAGCTCACCAATGAATGGGACGGCTTGACCCATGACTATACCCACAAAACCGGCGTTGTCCATTCTGAAATCATGTTGCCTACCCATGCGCCGCCGGAGTTTGCAGACCGTTCCACTCTCTGGAACAGTGTGGAGCAGATCGAGAAAGCGCGGGACAGCCAGCTTGCCCGCGAGGTGGAGGCGGCCCTGCCCCGCGAACTGACAAGGGAGCAGCAGCTTGCCCTTGTCCGGGCCTATGTGAAGGACAACTTTGTGGACAAAGGGATGTGCGCCGACTTCGCCATTCACGACAAGGGAACCGGCAACCCCCATGTCCATATCATGCTGACCGTCCGACCCCTGAAAGAAGATGGCGCATGGGGCGCAAAGTGCCGCAAGGCATACGACCTGGACGAAAACGGCCAGCGTATCCCGGACGGGAAAGGCGGCTGGAAGAACCACCGGGAGGACACCACCGACTGGAACGACAAAGGGAATGTGGAGATTTGGCGGGCGGCATGGGCGGCCTATACCAATCGGGCATTGGAGGCTGCCGGTCAACCGGCGCTGGTAGACCACCGCAGCTACAAGCGGCAGGGCATTGATAAAATCCCCTCTGTCCATTTAGGGCCGGCGGCCAGCCAGATGGAAAAGCGCGGCATCCGTACCGACAAGGGAGAAGTCAACCGCCAGATCGCCGCCGACAACAAGCTGTTGAAGGAAATTAAGGCCCGTGTGACCCGCCTTTACAACTGGACAAAGGCCGAAACGGAGAAACCGGCAGGCCAGCAAAGCAGCATAGCCAGTTTGTGGGAGGCGCAGCAGCAGCTAAAGCAACCCACCACCCGGACAGGGCGCATCCGGGCCTTGCAGGAGAACGCCGCCCTGTTCAATTTCCTGAACGCCAACGGCATCCGCTCCATGCAGCAGCTCCATGAGAAAATCTCCGGCCTGAACACCCGCTACTATGACCTGCGGGGCGAGATCGTCAAGGCCGAGCGCCGGATCGCCACTTTGACCGAGCGCGGGGAGATGTGGAAACAGTACAGCCAGTACAAGGCCATCCGCAAGCAGCTTGACAAGGAAAAACCGGCCAAGCGGGAACTGTTCGAGCAGCGCCACAGCCGGGAACTGCTGTTGTACGAGGCCGCCGCCCGGTATCTGAAAGAACTGAAAGAAAGCGGTGAGGAAATCACGCCAAAAGCATGGGAACGGGAGATTTCCAAGCTGACCGCCGCAAAGGATGTGAAGTACATGGACATGAGAGCCATGCGGGAAGAACTCAAAGCGGTGGAACGGCTGAAAAAGGCCGCCGACCGCCTTGCCAGACAAGAACAGGAACAGACCAAAGACCGGGGGCCGGAACGGTAAAGGGTTCGGCGTTTTGGCGACCCCTGCAAAGGGCGTCGCGTTTCACGACGTGCCTTTGCACGGAACTGTCAACGTCACTCATGGAAGGAGATCACCCTATGAAACAGATTATTTTACCCGTCACTGTCAATCTTACCATCCGCCTGCCCCTTGACCTGTTCCAGCCGGAACCGGCGAGCCGCCCGGAGCCGCCGTCTGCCCCGGAGCCGGAGGCCCATTCCTGCCATTCTTGCCATAGCTGCGGCGGGTGTGGGAAGTGCCAGCATGAAGAAGAACGGCCCTGACACTATCCCCGTCATGGACTACCGCCAGTACCGGCGGGCGCGGCGGCTGGTGCATGAGTGCTGTAACTATGACTGCGGCCACTGTATCGCGCTGGACGATGGGGAGGAATGTGTCTGTGTCCAGTCCATTTCCTACTCCCTGCTGTGCCGGTGGTTCAAAAAGGCGGTGCTGCCGATGGATAAGGAACTGGAAACGGCCCTGTTCCACCGGCTGGACGCAAAGAAATGCGCCGTATGCGGGGCGCTGTTCGTTCCCGGCTCCAACCGGGCCAAATACTGCCCGGAATGTGCCGGACGCATGAAACGGATAAAGGCCGCGCAGCGCAAGCGGAAACAGAGGGCTAAATGTCACGCTTTAGAGGTCAAAAACCCCTTGTAAATCAAGGCTTTTTTGGAGGGCATCGGCGGGGGCGTGATACATTTATCCTCTTGCCCCCAAAACGGCCCTCTAAATGCGTACAGAGGCCCAAAACAACCCCAAAGGAGGAACCCATGTCAGACAACCGAAAGTATTACTACTTGAAACTCAAAGAGAACTTTTACAACAGTGAAACGATGGTCATTCTGGAAAGTATGCAGGACGGCCTGCTGTATTCCAATCTGCTGCTGAAAATGTATCTCATGTCGCTGAAAAGCGGCGGCATCCTCATGCTGAACGACCACCTGCCCCACACGCCCCAGACCATCGCCACCTTTACCCGCCATCAGGTGGGGACGGTGGAACGGGCCTTGAAGGTGTTTCTCGAATTTGGCCTTGTGGAGATTTTGAACGATGGGGCCTACTACATGGCCGACATTCAACTGCTGATCGGCCAGTCCTCTACCGAGGGGGAGCGGAAAAAGAAAGAGCGTATGCGTTTGCAGCGTCAAAAACTGCTCCCATCCGGCGGGGCGGACATTTGTCCACCATATAGCCGGGGGGACATTTGTCCACCAGAGATTAGAGATAAGAGATTAGATATTAGAGATAAGAGTATAGAGAATAGAGAGGGAGAAAGCGCCCGCGCTTATGGCCGTTACCAGAATGTTTTTCTTTCTGACGGCGAACTGGCCGACCTGCAGGCCGACTTCCCCACCGTATGGAACCAGTACATCGAAAAGCTGTCCGAGTACATGGCGTCCACCGGCAAGCGGTATCAGAGCCATGCCGCCACCATCCGGCGATGGGCCGGTGAGGACATGAAAAAGGCGGCCCCACCCACTCGCAACCGGGATTACAGCGTAAAGGAGGACGAAACCGTATGATTGAGATTACCGCAGAAATCCGCGCCATTATCGACAAGGCTGCCGCCGATATGGAACTTGCCGAGGACGAGTACATAGACCCGGCAGACGGCCTTATCCACTGTAAGAAGTGCAAGGGCCAGCGCCAGACCATCGTGCCGAACTTCGGGAAACCCGGCTATTTCATGCCCCGCTGCGTCTGCCGGTGCCAGAGGGAGGCCGAGGAACAGAGGCAGGCCGCCGAGGAACGGCAGCGCCGCATGGAGCGCATCAAGCGACGGAAAGCACAGGGCCTGCAAGACCGCTATCTATATGACTACACCTTTGCCAATGACAACGGCCAAAATCCGCTGATGGACAAGGCCCGCACTTATGTTGAAAACTGGAAGGAGGCATATAAGAGCAACACCGGACTGCTGCTGTTCGGGGATGTGGGAACCGGCAAGTCCTTTTTCGCCGGATGTATCGCCAACGCCCTGCTTGACCGGGATGTGCCGGTGCTGATGACGAATTTCCCCACCATCCTGAACCGGCTGACGGGGATGTTCTCCGAGGACAGGGCCGCCTTTATCGCCAGCCTGGACGAATACGACCTGCTTATCATTGATGATTTAGGCGTAGAGCGCAGCACCGATTATGCGATGGAGCAGATGTTTTTCGTCATTGACAGCCGCTACCGCAGCCGCAGGCCCATGATTATCACCACCAACCTGAAACTGTCGGAACTCAAGAACCCGCCCGACCTGGCCCATGCCCGTATCTATGACCGCATCCTGGAACGGTGCGCCCCCATCCTCTTTGACGGGAAGAACTTCCGGGGGGAAAACGCCGGTGCCACCAAAGCGGCGGCCAAAGACCTTGTGAACCGTAAAAGTGAGTAACTTTGTGACCGGGCAACCCCGCCCGGAGAAAGGAGCGCCATGAGCGAAGAACCCCGTACCATGCAGACCGCAGGCCCCGCCCCGGACAGCGCGCCGGAGGACGCCCCCGCGCTGGTAAAGAAAATCGGCAGAACCACCTATGTCGTGAGTGTCCATTTCAGTAAGACCAGCACCGAAACCATGAGCGACAAAATCAAGCGTATGCTGAAAAACGAGATACAGCAGATGTAAACACAGCGGGCCGGGAGTTTTTCACTCTCGGCCCGCCGCCTTTTCAACAAGTCAATATTTCAAAAATTCTGCCGGTGTCATAATCGCCGGATTTTTCACGCCGGACTCCAAGAAATCCTTATCGCCGGTAAGAAGAACATCGGCCTTTGCCTCAATCGCCGCCCGCAGGATAGGGCGGTCATTTACATCCCGGATTTGCGTTTCCGACACGTTTTCGTCTGTTGGAACCGGGACTAATTTCAAAGTCAGCAGAGCTACCGAAAGAAACTTATCCAGAGCCGCGAGACGGTTCGGAAATTTCTTGTTGAAAATCCGTTTCATTTCATCCACGTTCTGCTCACAGATCAGACCATGATTGGGATATGAGGCTGCTTTTACATACGCCTGAAACGGCGTCCCGTTGGCGCTTAATGCCGCAGAAATAAGGACGTTGGTATCTATCAAAACTCTCATGCCTTTTCGTCCTCGTTCCGCAATTCTTTGACAAGCGCCATCACATCATCTTCCGAAGTCAGGCCGGTGCGTTCTGCTTCTCCGGCCATTTCCTGCTGGAGCATTTGCATGGCGTACACAGCGGAATTGACAATACGGACAGTGTTTCCTTCCACCACGAAAGTAACCCTGTCACCGCTTGCCACACCGAGGACATCCCGGACATCCTTCGGGATTGTGACCTGTCCTTTTGCCATGACCTTTGCATTGTCTACAAATGCCTTTGCTAACATGGTTTTGCACCACCTTTCTGAAAATATGGAAAGTAGGGATTTCCCTACTTCTATTATACGCAGAAAGACTGAGAAAATCAATGGGAGCCGGTGGAATTATTTTTTCGGGCCAGAACAGACCGCAAGATTGTAGATTTTTTGTGAACTTGATTAAAAAGTCCTTGACAATTTGTTTCTGGTACTGACGAGCTGGATATTCTTTTTTAAGGAATCTGTAATGGGTACATCTGTATCAAACACAAATACAACCGTGGTGCCGGCCTGTATGGTAATGAGCTGCGAGCGGGAATCAGGTTTCCTATCACATTGAAAATCTTTACCCTGCCGGACATAATCTTCTGCGGCCTTTCTTTGAGGGCAGCCAAAAGTGCGGCTTCGCATTTTCCTTCCACAAAATAAATGCAGTTAGTTTTCATCTGACCACCCCTTTTCCAGCATATCAAGAAGAGAATCGTCCGGCAGAGAGGAAAACATATCATTCTCTACCGCGCAGCGGATCGAATCGGTATTCCGTTTTAAAATGTCTGAGGCATACATGACAGAAACATGATATTCATCGTCAACCGCCGTTTTTCGTAAGAATGCGAAGGCATGTTTCGGCAGGTTCAAATCTAACATATCCGTATTATGGGTAGTAAAAATAAGCTGCTCATTTTCCTTCAGATTATCCAGCATGATTCCGAAAATCCTTTTTTCAATGTCCGTCTGTATATAAGAAAAATGCTCGTCGCAGTAATAAAAGGAGTTTGGGCCGGAAAGCATGGCGGCGAGGAAAATAGCTACATCGACGCCTTCCGCTGTTCCGCTGGAAAGGACTTCCCGGTTGAGGAGCTTGCCGTCCTGAATGATGATTTCCGTACCTTTTCTCCGGATGATAAACGAATCGCGCAGATCCTTTGATACTGATACATCCGTCAGGGTAGGATCGAGTGTCCCGATAACAGCCTTTAAGGTTCGCAGTAAGACATCTTTGCGAATCCCGGAGATTTTAAGCGTTGACTCAATTTCCGGATAAGCAAAACGAAAGCTCAGTTCTCCAAAGCATTTCTTAAGCTTTTTGGGGTCGGCGTCAATGGTTTCGCCTCCCTTTGCTAATCGTTTGGCGCATTTTTCATAGGTATCCTTTTCGCCGATTTCCGTGTGGGCGTGGTTCAAGGTAATGCTTTCGGACGCTCCGTCAATGACTGCCGAAAAGCGGTGCAAAACATAACCGTCATTGATAAAATCAATCGAGAAAGAACCAGTAGCCTTTGGCGCGGCCATCTCAAAAAGAAGAGCCGTATTGCCGGAACCGATAAACTTAAAGATACGCAGCAGCGCCTTGCCCAGACTGGTTTTTCCGGTGGCATTGGCACCCATGAGAATGACCGCTTTCTTATAACGGAAATTCGGACGTCCGGCAAGATGTTCGTTTTCGATGATAGAGTTTACAATCTTTTTGGGATATGAAAAATTGATATGGAAATCCATAAATCCAAAGATGCTGTTTAAAGTCAGATCCATGATGATCATAGGACACACCTCCGAAAATTACTTCGTTATTTACGAACTAATTATAGCGCTCTTGCAGTTACATTTCAATAGGTTTTCGCAAATCAGTCATAAACTTTTTTGCGGCGTTGCCATATAGCTTGTACTTTTTAGAGTGCGCTCTTATTATTTTTGGTTTTGTGTGTTCAGATATTCTACAAGTTTATGAACCGTGGTTGAAGGGTTACTGTCGCGGCTCATGACGATAATATCGTCACGATACAGCTGCTCTAATCTTTTCTTTGCCCGTTCAATCGCTTCGGACTGATGGGGCAGAAGCAGGTCAAAGACATCCAGATTCTTTTCGTATTTTTCAGGACGGTCTTTATTCTGGAGCAGACGTATCACTTCGCTGGATCCTTTTAAGTATGCGTTATGCTGTATAAAGTGCAGCAGATACCAGTATTCAAAGCAGGGATTGGAAAACGCTATGCCATACCCCAGTTTATCAGCCGCAGCGGCAGCCTCCCGCAGCGCCTCGTTTGAATTATCATCACAGTCAAAGACACACCATATCTCATCGCCGTCTTTTGGGCGGTACTCAGATTGCCCAATCAGCCCACGGGCATGTTTTACAAGATGTTCCGCAGCTTTATGCTTAGAAGGCATAGGAGTAACTTCAACGAGACAATTCCGGGAACGAAAATGCTTAAAGTATTTCATCTCCGTTTCTTCGCCTTCGCAGATAATGTAGATGATAGCCCGCCTTTTTCGCCGCTGGACGCGGTTAGGGTTATATTCTTTTCTCATACCTGCCATGTGCCATCACCTCCGATAAACGGGATTGCTCCAAAACGTCCCTGCAAATATCCTTTACGGATATTCTCTCCCTTGCGCGGGGAAAAAGCGGAAAGCGGATATAACTCAGTTGCGCAGCTTTTTTCATTCTTTTCCGCAAACCATATTTGATCTCTCCGCAAAAAGTTTAAATCCAATAGCAGCGCATCGTGTGTGGTAAAGAGGAGCTGGGCTTTCTTGGTGTTAATAGCACTGTCCTGAACTATTTCGATTAAGCGGCGAGTAAGCAAAGGGTGCATACTGCGCTCAATCTCATCGACGACCAACAGCGAGCCATTCTCAAGCGCCTGCAGCCATCCGCCTATCCGGGAAAAGAATCGCTGGGTACCCGCAGATTCCTGTTCCATAAGCAACTGAAAATGTTTCACCTTGCCGCTTTCGTCAATCATACGATGAGTGGTTGTGATAACGGATTCCTCTTTGTTCCCAACGGGTTTTATTGTCACATCAGAAATGCCCAGATCCGCAAGCAACATTTCTTTTAAAATCCTTGCCTTCTGTTCATCGCTTCTGACAATTTCAGAAACCGTTTCAGACGATGCAGCCGGCTCTTCCATGATACCGGTGAGTTTTTCCAAAAACCATTTATAAGCGTTCTCCGTCTGAGGCAAATTCCAATCATTGGAGGATACAAGATACAGCTTGTTGTCCAGAGTCCGGTTGCTAAGTGTAGTCTGTTCTGCAATGTTATCGCGGAACTCGTAGACACCATTTTCTCTGGAAAAAATCAAGGCTTCACGTCCATTGGGCCAATGATACAGGTATTCGCTGTATATTTTCTTGGAATCAAAAGAGAAACCGTAAGCATAGCGAATCCCGTCATAAATGTAGACTACTTCAAAGGAAGTCGGCTGTTTATTTCCTGCAAAGGGTTCCCATGGCAGCTTTTGTCCTTTGGAAAGCTTGGAAGACGGACCTACGATCATATCTTTCATCGTCATGAGCGCATGAAGTACATTGCTCTTTCCGGCAGCATTTGCACCGTACACGGCAAGGACCGGAAGTAATACTTTTTTCTCATCCGGATGAATCAGGCAGGACGCTAAAGATGTGTCCTTGGAGGCGGCAAAGCTGATGACCGCACTATCCCGGATGGAGCGATGATTTTCGATCGTGAATTGAATAAGCATGGCGAATACCTCCTCTTGCCCATAGTATTAGCTGTTCAGCCTATATTATAGCATTAAAAACACCGCCCGTCAAATTTTAAGTCAATATTTTGCATAAAAAGCGCAAAAACAAGAATTAAAATCTCATATAAAGGAGGGGTTTCAAGGAGAAACCGCCTCCTCGACATTTTCATACCCTAAAAAGCAGTCGGAGGACATGGCCGCGTCAAAATACTCGCTGCCCAGGGAAATGCGCTGCGTCTGTTTAAAATAGAAGCGGTAACGGTCGCCAATCGTCACCTTCGACTGTTTGGGAAGAAGCAGTGCGGACTCGTTGCCCTCATCATCCATGATCCGGATTTTCCGGAACTTGCGCAGGGGCTTTGGAACAATGCCGACACAGGTTCCCTCGACAATCTCATACTTCTTTTCAGCCAGAACCCGGTATAGAGAGACCGCCTTCAACAAGCTGAACAGGCATACAGCACAGCTTAAAAACAGCATCATCCAGTCTTTTGAGAAAACACACATGGCAATGCCGATCAGCAGGCACAGCAGGCCGGCTAGTGCGGTTAGAAACAGTTTCCGCCTAAGCGTGGGCGGACTGTTATGGATCTTTTCCATCGGTTAGCTCCTTTCAAAAATAATCTGTTTGCGCAGGTACAGGTTGGCGACAGAGGTAATCACCGGACGGCACTGGGGGAGAAAGCGTACAGAATAGGCAATGTTATCGCTGGTGGTGTAATCATCGTGATACAAGACGTCCAATAAGTCTTCATCTGTCGCAAAGGTCAGCACGTTTTGATCGATGCATTTGATGATTTCCGCCGTTGAGAGAACCGCCTGGTTTGCCAGCCGCATAACTTTCTTTTCGCTGTCGCTGCGCTTGTCCTTACTAAAGATTCTTTTCGTCACGGAATACGGAATCCGGGAGAAGAATGTCAGCCGGATAAAGGATATGACTCTCAAAAAGAGGTTTTCCGAAATCGGGATGACATACAGTTCGGACAGAAGATCGTACAGCGCGTCCGCGCCGGTATCGCCGATACCTTTGGCGATCAGGCCGCGCTGTACCAGCCGCCGTACACATTCCTCCGCACTCCGGGATGATAAAAATCCGGTTTCCTGTACCTTCTTTTCATACAGCAGGTAGATTTCCTCCTCCGTCAGAATCCGCCAGTTTAAGATGGTCCAAAGTGTCATTTCCTGCATATCCAGAATAAACTCCCGGCCGCCGAGGGTTACCAGCGGGCAGCGCATACCGCCCACCGAACCTTTGATATGGAATTTGCCGACTGCGGTATAAAGATTGTTGTTCATCATATGAAACGCTCCTTTTGCTTTTTCTTTTTATTTACGCTTCATTGAGGCTGCTTTTCAACACGGTCGGCAAAGGCCTGTAAAAAGACGGAGTTCTGCTTGAGCCGGGAGGCCGCCCGGGAGATCCATGCGCCAACCAGATTTGGCTTTACGCCATACATATCCGCAATCTCTTTTCCAGTCAATCCTTTGACTTTCCATTCGATGGCTTCGATTCCAAGCTTCACCGTACCACTGTACTGCGCTTTCAGCGTATGTAACAGCTGCAGGGTATCCATATCTGAGATGAAATCCTCAGTATGATCTTCTGCGAGCAGCTGCTCCATACAGAGCTGTCCGTCCTCTTCATCAGCATAAAGGGGAAGGGTACATTGACGTTTTTGTTTGCTGCACATCAGCCGGCAGTAAGTACGCAGGCCGTTGGCGACCACCTTGAAAGCATAGGTTTCAAATTTTACGCCCTTTTCTTCCTGAAAGGTGGCCGCTGCCTTACAAAGCCAGATACAGCCCTCTTGATAGAGATCCTCATAACCAAAACCGAAAATTGTTTCGTTGACGACGATGTACTCCCGGATGGCCTGGTGGACAACAGTAAGGCGCCCGTTTGACAGGCAGGACTCCACGAGCTGTCTCTGTTTCTCATTAAGAGGAATCAAATTCTTTTTCATAGGTCATCGCTCTCCTTGTGTTTTGACATTCCATATTCCGTTCCATCCCTTCATGCCGCCATATGCAGATTTTCATAGACTTGATTGCAGGCGGCGATGAGCTGGTCGCACATATACTCGCTGAACTTGGCGATATGCGCCTGGTCTTCGTTTAGGGCGAATTTACCCTGCATCCACCGGTAAGCCTGCCATTTTGTCATGAGACCGCTTTTCCACATCTGGTCGAAGACTTTATGGGCCTCAATCCTTTTGTGGCGGAGATCCCCATTGGCCAGCGTACCCATCGGCTGTTTTGTTTTTTGATGTGCGCCTACATAGGCGTCGCATTTGGGATACCGGTCGCAGACATACAGATACCCGCCGCTTTTCGCCCGTTCGCCATAAACAACGCTGGAAGGGCGGAGCGTGGCTTTTGCCCCGCAGTAGGGGCAGCGAATTGTAATTTTCTTCAGGATAAACACCTCCAATACAGTTGGATTGCGGATATAACACGCAAAAACGGTTAATACGGTCCGAATGAGGATGAAAATATCTGCCGGATACCGCAGGGCTCGCTGGCGTCTGTTTCCCAAAGCAAGAGTTTGGAATACAGCTGGCAGAATGCCTGGCGGCTCAATATACCGGCACATTCATCTTTCAGGATTTCTTCATTTGTCAGTTCCTGCAGGCGGCTTATTGGAAAAAGAACCGGTTTCCCGCTTGCATCGGCTGTCAGCAGATAGCCAGAGCAAGTAGGGGCGGAATGGGGACAGTCGCCGCAATCTATGTAAATGGCATTTCGCCAGCTGCCACTTGTATATTCCATAAACCGGCAGAGCCTTTTGGCTGCTTGTTTTGTGAGCATGGAACACCTCCGTAGGATTTAAGTGATGCTTCGGGGGATATTCCCGCTTGTCGTCATTATAGTTTTTTCTGCGGAAGATCCCCCTGAAGCGGATTTACAGGGTTTCATAAAAAGCGGAGCGCCGCAAAATGCGGTGCCCCGAACCTTACAGGTTAGTTCTTTTCTTTACGGCGCTTTTTCAGAGTCGTGGCAAGAAGGAGCGCACCGGCTCCCAGGGAAGCGCCGGCAACGCTGATCCAGAGCCAGATATTTGAGTTGTCTCCGGTCTGAGGCGCATCCGGTGTTTCCGTTTCTGTCGGCTGATTGACAAAGCCGATGCCGGCCTCGTTTTCCACTTCAACCGTCACACCGTTTTCCCGGATTTCAAAGAAATAGTATTTGTCGTCTTTGATGTAGCCGTCCGGGGCGCTTTCTTCATACAGGAAGTAGCCGCCGCAGGGAAGACCTTCCAGACGGTAAACGCCCTGTTCGGTTTCTTCCATGGTTCCATACAAAGTGTCGATGTCCGGGTCATAGGTTCCGTTGCCGTTTGCATCCTGATAAATCACAAATACGGCGCCGGACAGCTTGTTTTCGGGGTAATTTTTATCTACCTTCGTGGTCTGCACCGTACCGGTGATAGGCTTGTTCTCAATGTTGCCCAGCTCGATCACCTGTCCGTCCTCGTCAATCTGTACCTCGAAAATCTCATCGGAGAGAACATATCCGTCCACGGTAGAGATTTCTTTGATCTGCCAGATGCCGTAAGGCACATCCGTGAAGCTGAAGCTGCCATCTTCTGCAGATTCTGCGGTCAGGATTGCGTTTTCTGCGGTAAACTCGGTACAGTCCGCTTTAAACAGGCCAAAGACTGCTCCGGGCAGAGGTTCGCCGGTTTCGTCCACTTTGATGCCGCTGATGCTGCCGCGAATGATCTGATTTAAAATAGCGTCGCCATCGTTGACAACGATTTCCACAACAGCCGTGTCCTGTCCGCCGTACTCAAACACCACCGGATAGGTTTCATCGGAAATGAGGTAGTGCTCATTCGTAGAGTATTCCTTTACATAATAGGAACCGATGGGGAGGTCCGCGGAGAAGGTCAGCGTACCGTCTGCCTGTACTCCGGCAACTTCAATGAGGCCATCGGCCGGGATCATGCTGCCATCGGCCGCAGTCAGGTCTTCGGCGGCATACAAGGCGAAATAGACGTTGAGGATTTCATCCCCGGTGCCGATTTCAAACAGCTCGTCTTTCTCAAGATCCTTAAAAAGTTTCACCAGTACCTTCTGGCGCTCATTGTAAACAGAGACAGAGGTGCTGGTCACAGATACCTCCTGGCCCGCATAGGTAAGCTCCACCGGGATCGGTTCCTCATTGATGACCATTTCATGAGGCGCTTTGGTTTCCACGATCTCAAATTTTCCAAGATATAATTCCTTGCTGGTAGCAGTACCGTCCGGGCCAGTGGTCAGAGTATCCACAACCTCGCCGGCGCTGTAACGGAGCGTGCCATCGGGCGTATAAACATCCTCGGCGGCGCGGATTTCAAATTCAGCGCCCTCCAGACCGGATTCCGCATAGATGGGCTTATACCGATCCTGCAGTTTTCCCTCCTGAATCTCTACGGAGGAGAACAACTCGCCGGTTTTCTCGATGGTGATGGTTCCTTTCTGCGGAACATTTTCCTTTTCCGCAATGACTAAGACGATACCATCCTCGCTGACTGCATTTTCCGGCGTCACATCAAAATAAACCGGATCGGAATTTAGCACATAACCGTAAGGCGCTTCCTTTTCCACGATGGAATAGCCTTCGCCATACGGCAATACCTCCGGTGTGATAAGCCATCCTTCTTCATTGGTTACAAACTGCGTATGCTCCTGTACCTCCGGATAGGTGGTGTTCATCGTTACCAGATTGCCTTCGGGGTCGTAGATTTCAAAAGTAGCCCCCGCATAGGGAATGGTCTTGCCGGTTTCCGCATCTACCTTGACTACCTTCAGATAAGCTTCAAATTCCGCATTGTTGATAAGGTATTTATAGGTTTTTCCATGTTCGTTGATGATGACGGTAAAGGCCGGCATGAACTCAGTACCTTCCCAGCCTTCGATCTGTTCAACGATATATTCACCAAATGGAAGTTTTTTGCTCTGCGCAAAGCCATCGGCATCGCAGACCAGAGTATCCCGTTCTTCCTCGGCGGCGGCGTCAAAGCTGCCTGCGGATTTGAGATAAATTGGGAAAGCAGCACCTTCCTCCGGGGTTTCTATCTGCGTACTGCCGTCATCGGTATGTTTGATGATGGCAATATCCCCTTTGATTACATCCTCACCTACGCCTACCGGGATGGTGTTATGCTCAATCTCAAAGTTTCCGGCGTCCGCGCCTACTTCATGGATGGTTTCATCTAAGAGGTAGCCATGGCTTGGCTCGATTTCCCGAATAGTCCAATCCGGGCCGCAGATATATTCTTTTGAATTTAAAAGAATCGGCTTCATCCGTGGTATAGGTGTCAATGAGTTCTTCCCCTTTGTAAAGGCCGTACGACGATTTCTATCAGCACATGGTCGCTGCCGGGTACACGGACATCCAGCGCGGCGAGCGCGGCAGCACCGAAGAACACCTGACTGTCACACAGTTTAAGGTGGCACAGGAACAGCAACGGCTGACCCAGGTGCAGGCGGCTGCGGTGCAGGCCCAAGCTGAGGCTGACCAGAAAAAGCGCGAGGCAAACGCCGCAGAGAAGAAGCTGGCAAAGGCGGAAGCCCGTATTGGCGCGGCCCAAAAGCTCGACGTGACTTATGGCGAGATCGAGGAAATGGGCGAGAAATCTCTGACCGGGAACGTCACGTTCACTCCCATAGAGGCGAGCGTTTTGAAAACGATGGCGCAGGAGGCGCTCAGCTCCAGAATCCGGATATATAAGCTGGAGGATGCGCTGACGCGGGCGAAGCACGACGCGGAGATTTGGAAGAAGCGCTATGAGACTTTGAAGGAAAAAACCGTGCCGTTTTTAGCAGCGGTGGAGCGTGCGCCGCGGCGGGTGATGGATTTTCTGCGGGAGATTATGACACGGGAACCGGAGAGGGCGGGACAAGAAGTCATTTCCATCCAGCGTAAAAAGGGAATGGAACGATGAACGACGTAATATGATAGCAGTCTATCATGCGGAGGCTTGGCCATCAGGTACAACCTCCGCATGATCTCTAATATTCTCAACTTCCTGCTTGATAGACTCACGCAGATATGCTATACTATAAGAAATCAGCGATTGCAGATTTTTCTTCTGTATGCAGTAAGACTAATGAGGTGTATAGCGTGGCCGTAAGTTATAAAAAACCATGGAAACTTCTCATCGATCGAGATATGAAAAAGAAAGGTTTATGTACAGCCGCAGGAATCAGTCATGCCTCCGTAGCGAAGCTAGGGAAGGATGAAAATGTTACAACAGATATATTGGTGAAAATTTGTACCGCTCTGCAATGTGATATAGTGACATTGCGGAAATGACAATAGTATCAAAAGCAATTTATGAAAGCGAGAAAATTTTGTGGACTTAAATTTGAACTTTCGCCGATTCCTGTATATCACTCCGGCTCTCAGATTGTTGCTTTCCATGGAATTCACCCAAAGGAGGTGCTTTAATTGCCTCGAAAAAAATATGAAGTAGCGATGGAGATTGCGGGAAATACAGCCATTTGGACAAGACCGGACTCCGGAGATTCTCCTGTGAGCTATCCGGCGCCGACCTACTCCGCGGTAAAAGGCATCTTTGAAAGCGTGCTCTGGGGGCCTGCGGTTTTGGTTCGTCCTGTGCGGGTGGAGCTTTGCGCAGCACCGCAATATCATTCCTACATTACGAATTACGGCGGGCCGCTGCGGAACCCGACAGCTATAAGGAAGGGGAACAACTACCAGATGTACGCAACTGTCCTGATTGATGTCTGCTACAGAATTTACGCGGAAGTCGAACCGAACGCAGACAAGGTCGGTTTGCCTAAACGGGCAACGGCGTGGGACGGAAAGACAACCTCTCCGGGTCACGCCTACCAGGAAATATTTAACCGCAGGCTCAGACGCGGGCAGTCCTATGGAACAATTTCTTTGGGGTGGAGCGAATTTACGCCCAGCTATGTGGGCCCATTTCGAGAGGAAACAAAGGTCTGCACAGAGCTTCCGGATATTTTGATTCCATCTATGCTGCGTGAGGTATTCCCAAATGGTTACGGTTCCGAATACCAAGCCGTATATGACACCAATCTGTGTATTCACAGAGGTATCCTGGAATACCCGGCGAGAGGGGACTGCGTATGATTAACGAGCTGTATAGCCTGACCAACGCGCTTGATGCGGCTGGGATCCAGGCAAAGACCTGGCACAGAAAATATAAGCCAATTCCCAAGAATACACCCTGCGTACGCATTTTAATTTCAAATGGCGAGGTAAAAGAGCTTTCCTTTGTCAACGCCACTCTTTGCGGAGAAATCCGAAAATACGGGTCGAACCAGGGCACCTATCCGGCCATGAATCTGGCGCCTCTCTACAGAGTCTCCGATGTGGAAATCAAGGAGGCCATCAGCGGCTTAAAGCCGGAAGAGATTGATGAGAACAAGCTTCAGGAAATTCGGAGCTGGTGCCGGGAGGATAACTGGGGCGTAAAATTCCAAAGCAAGTATAAAATTTCCATGGTGAATACCGCTGAAGAACTGCTGGCACTCCTTCCTGCGTATGAGCCGCTCCGAATCCTAGCGGAGGAAAGCGGGGCCTTTCAAGACCCCCAGCGGCTGCACCGGGCGCTGGAGGAAGCCGCGTTCAAAATGCTCCGCAACAAAAAAGAGCTTTTCCTTGCACTGCAAGTTCTGTTCTACATGGAGAAGCCAAATGTCGCAGCGGAGAACGACTACGGGGCCCTATCTGTGGCGTTGGAAACGCCCAGACTCATCGAAATGGGAATCCCGGCGGTCAGTGGGCAGTTTGTCGCGGAACTCAATAACGCCTTGCTTTCGGCCGCTTCCGCCGGAAGCGGCGGCTCCGCGGGGCAGGAGCGGGACGCATTCGGTATGCCCTATTCCCCGGTGGGAGAGCCAATGCCGGATGTCAAGCTGGCCGCGGGATTTAACGCGACTCTACGGACAATGTTTCGGGGGAATCCCTGCCAGAACCGATATAATAGGATAGAGGATGCGAGTTACCCGCTTTCCCCTGTGCTGCGAGATAAGCTGAGCGCCTGCCTGACGTGGCTTGGCGATGAAACGCGCAGAAATCTTACCTGGATAAACACCGATAAGGATGAAGCGATGTTTGTTTATCCGGGAAAGCTGCCCCAAAGGGCTGTCTCTTTCACAAGAATGTTCCGTCCGCCTAAGGAGAATAAAAAGTCCTTTGAGGCGGAATCCCAGCAATTTTTGAAAGAGCTGCGGCAGGGGCGTGATGCGGATACCGACTCCCAGGCCAAACACATTCGGATCTTTATTCTGCGGAAGCTTGACAAGGCCAGAACAAAGGTTGTCTACACCTGTCAAACCGATCCGGCGGAGCTGGAAAAGCGGAGCGAGGAATGGACCGTCGGAACCAAAAACCTCCCGCCTTTCTCCTTCGGGCAGATATCTACGCCTTTTCCTTTGGATACAGCGGATATTCTAAACCGCTTCTGGAAGCAGGACGGATCCCTGATAACCGATAAATTCAAGCCAATCCCCAAATATCACGGCATGGAGCTGCTACTGGAAGATAAATTGGATACAACCGCAGATTTGCACCTTTTGTCGGAAAAGGGCTTCGCAATTGGCGCATTTCTGGGAAACAAGCTTGCGAAAAAAGACTTCGATGACGCAATCTGGCTAAAAATAAAAGATCTGCTGGCGCTGATAGGGCTGCTTCTCTATCGGCGGGGCCTGGGAAAGGAACTCTATATGGACAGTTTACCATATCTCTACGGTCAGCTTCTGAAAATCTCAGACGCGCTTCACGCTCTGTACTGCACGGTCGTGCGAGAGGGAAATCTTCCGACACAGCTTGCCGGAAGTGGCGTATATCAAATGGCGGCGGAGGCTCCGGTGAGAACGCTCAGTCTGCTGGGGCAACGGATGAATCCATACATCGCGTGGGCAAAAACCTACAGAAGAAAAAATGTCCGGGAAGCGGGAAAGGAAAGCTGGCGAGCAGGCTGGCTGCTGTCCCTATACGAGAAAACGGTGGATAAGCTCGCGGCGGCGTGGAAGCCAGAAACCCGCTTTAATGATGAAGAGAAGGCCCTGCTGTTTATCGGGTATCTTGCGGGCTACCCCAAAAAAGAAGACGCGGGAGAAGATACGGATGATACCGAGGCGTAAGGAGGAAGAAAAAATGAACAACGAAATCAAACGCGCAACCGGTCTGCTGATACTTGAGGTTGTCAATTCCAACCCCAACGGAGATCCTGACCGGGAAAGTGATCCGCGGCAGCGCCCCAATGGCTGCGGTGAAATCTCTCCTGTGTCCTTTAAGAGAAAGCTGCGGGATCTGCTGGACGACCACGACGCACCGTTCTTTCAGGCGCTTCCCGAAAAGTTCCAGGAGAACGCGGACAGGTATTTCATCCTGGAGCATCGGGGCAGAGACAGGACCTCCATTAAAAAGGAAATGGGCAAGGATCCAGAAAAGTTTCTGGAAAGTGAATTTACAAACAAGTATTGGGATGCCAGAGTTTTCGGAAATACTTTTCTGGAAGACGGGGGAGATAAGGGCTTTATCAAAACAGGGGCGGTTCAGTTTGGCATGGGCGTTTCCGTTGCTCCAGTAGAAATCCTGCGCCAGACGAATACCAACAAAGCAGGTGTCCAAGAGGGAAAGAGCGCCGGTATGGCACCCCTCGCTTATCGGATTGTGGAGCATGGCGTCTACAGTATGCCGTTTTTTGTCAACCCCAACTATGCGCATAAGAGCGGCTGCACTGCTGAGGACATCGAGCTGCTGAAGCTGCTGATCCCCTACGCCTATGAGATGAACCGCTCCGCGATTCGCCCGGATGTCCGGCTGCGCCACGCCTGGTATATTGAGCACAAGAATATCCTCGGCAGCTGCCCGGAGTACCTGTTGTTTGAAGCACTTACTCCAGAGAAGCAGGGCAACCCCAGCGAGCCTTCCACATCCTGGCGCGATTATGTGGACAAGCCCGGATTGCCGGAAAAACTGCTGGCAAAAGTGGATAGCTGTGTTGATTTGGTAAATCTATGACAGAAGAATACCTTGCGCACAGCGTAAAGGAGGGCTGTCCGGCACAAAGCTACCGGGATCATGTTTCTGCAGTTACAGAAAGAGCTGTACAATATGCCACGGAGGCTGGGCGCTATTGTGCGTTGGGGAGCGCCCAGCTGGAACTGGTCGCGCGACAAAGCGGGCAACTGCATGACCTTGGAAAGCTGGACGACGAGAATCAGGCTGTCCTGCGGAACCCTGGTGGGAAGCAGCGGCATCTCCCCCATAACCATGTGGACGCCGGAGCCGCAGCGCTGCTAAGCGAGGAAAACCTGTACTCAGCGCTGGCAGTGTACTCCCATCACCGGGGACTGCCCAACATGGCCGAGGAGGGAAACCGGGGAAATGCGCTGTTTCGGGACATGCACCCGGCGAAACGGAAGCATGTGGACGAAAGTCTGCCGGAGCTGCTTAGACGGCACAGCGAGGTCTTCCCGCTGCTCACTGTGGAAAGAGAGCAGCCCTATGACGGCGATCTGAATGAATTCCTGAGGCTCGCGCTGTCCTGCTTAGCTGATGCAGACCACGGAGATACAGCCTTTGCTTATGGGCAGGCGCCGGAAGCGGAGGATATGCCAGCTCTCAGGGCAGGAGAACGGCTTGCAGCGTTGGATCAATATGTATCCGGCCTGTCAAACGACAGTGAACGCGGCCGCCTTCGTGGAAAAATGTACGTGGCTTGCCGTAATGCAAAAATCGAGGGTGGATTTACCACCTGCGATAGCCCAGTCGGTTCGGGGAAGACTACCGCGGTCATGGCGCATCTGCTAAAGCAGGCGCAGGAACGGGGTCTGCGGCGAATCTTTGTGGTTCTGCCCTATACGACCATCATTCGCCAGTCGGTAAGGGTCTACAGGCAGGCGCTGACACTTCCCGGGGAAGACGCAAATCAGGTTGTTGCCGAGCTGCATTGCCGGGCGGATTTTCAAGATTGGAGCACCCGTTACCTCACCTCGCTGTGGCGGGCGCCGATTGTGGTGACAACCGCTGTTGCCTTTTATGAGACGATGGCCTCCTGCCAGCCCGCTTCCCTGCGGCGGCTCCACGAACTACCGGGCAGTGCGATTTTTGTGGACGAGGCGCATAACGCGCTCCCCCTGAAGCTGTTGCCGCTTGCGTGGTGCTGGATGAACACGATGGCGGAGGAATGGAGGTGTTACTGGGTTCTGGCCTCGGGTTCCCTGGTGCGGTACTGGCAGCTAGATAGCCTGCGGCGGGCTCAGATCAGCATGACAAACCCAAACGCCGCCGAGTTGGTTCCCAACGCTCTGCGCACGGCGCTGGCAAACTACGAGCAGGGGCGAATCTGCTATCACTGGAAGCCGGAAGCGCTTCGCCTGCAGGAGCTTGTTTCCTGGGTGCAGAACGCGCCCGGGCCGCGGCTGCTGATTGTAAACACTGTGCAGTCCGCCGCTGTAATTGCCGAGGAATTTTCCAAAAACTACGGGAGGCAGCGGGTTGAGCATCTGTCTACCGCCTTAACGCCGGAGGACCGGGAAACCGTCATCCAGCGGGTCAGCGAACGTTTGGATGACGAAACGGACACGGACTGGACGCTTGTCGCGACCTCCTGTGTAGAGGCGGGGGTGGATTTTTCATTTCACAGTGGATTTCGGGAACTGTCGTCGTTGCTGTCTCTGGTGCAGGCTGCGGGAAGGGTGAACCGCAATGGAAAAATTCAGGGCGCACAGATGTGGAGCTTTGTTCTGGCGGAGGATTCCAGGCTAAAGAAAAATCCAGCGCTGGACGTCTCCGTTCGGGTGTTGCGGGAGTATTTCGAGGGGCAGCTTCCCATATCCCCCGCGCTCAGCACAAGGGCAATGAACGATGAAATTGTCCGGGATGATAGTTGCGTCAAAACAATGGCGCACCTGCTAGAAGAGGAAGAATTCCGAAATTTCCAAAACATATGCAGAGAATTTCAAGTTATTGACGCCGACACAATCCCGGCCGTGGTTGACAGTGCGCTTGCGCGTCAGATTACCTATGGGAAGAGCGACTGGCAGGCTCTTCAGAAAAAATCTGTCTCTATTCGCCGGGAAAAAGTAAAAGCTTGGCACTTGAATAAGATTGCGGATGGAGTGTATCAGTGGACAATAGGATATGACAATTTTTTGGGATATATGCGCGGGGTCTTGGAGGAAGAAAGGCTAAAATGTGATTTTCTAGATTGCTAGACACTTCTCCAAGTGGCAACGCAATGGCAACAAAAAATCAGATAGCAAAAACCATCTGAATAATAGAAACAATGTAAATACTCTGAGCCACATCCCATAAGCAAACCCGTTTAGAGCATTCCTGACGGGAGCGAGTTTGAGTAATCACCACAACCCCGGAAACCCGCATAAACACTGGGTTTTCGGGGTTCCTTTATGCCT
>OGYY01001268.1_pt1 | contig 22554 bp, 18 predicted proteins | sample 1576671 | NCBI WGS metagenome assembly OGYY01 (sample SAMEA3541593, study PRJEB24748) | human gut metagenome | biome: human gut; feature: human-associated habitat; material: faeces | place: China | collected 2012 | reverse complement strand
AAAAGGGGTGACAGAGCGTGAAGATATGGAAAAGGCGTTTCCGCCTGTGCTTTCAGATTTCAATTTTGTTGTGGTAGTTCTGTCTTTTGGAAAGAAACACTGTTTGCTTCATAGCAGCTTCCGCCATAAGCAGCCGATCCCGCTAGTGTCAAAACGGCATTTCGTATGAGGGTATAAAGGACGGCGGCCTTGATTTTTTCAAAGCCGCCGCATAGTAATCAGGCACGGGAAAAGGTCTGCTAAACGATGGCTTTTTTCTTTGCCGCCGTCCGGCAGATGTAATAACTATTTTGAAATAGAACTCTTAAATAATATCCATGTGGCGATAAAATAGCAAATCAGTAATAATAGCAGAACACCCACAGTCATACCTATCTGTACCATCAATGTTCCAAATCCAATATAGGCTGAAATTTCTGCTGATACTGTTTGAATAAAGTACGCAATCACAACTGTGGAAACAATGATCGCTACAATGATTGGAAGTCCAAACCAGACACCTAATTGTTTTAGCACAAGTTTTCCTATCTGCGCTTCTTCAACTCCCAGCTTTCGCAATACAGAAAAACGATATTTGTACTTACCTGCGTCTAACAACTGCTGTAAAGACAGTATCGTGAGGCAAATCACCATCAACACGACAGCGCCGTACAGCATGGCGGCTTGCACAACAAAGTTATTGGCCTTTGTGCTGTTGATCTGCAAGGTGCTTAAACGGATTGCATAGCTGACGCCGGTATCTGTAATCTCTGGATACTCGTCTGAAAAAGCCTGCTCTAATTCACGGGCGCTTTCATAGGAAATGCTTTTGGACGTAGTAATATAGCGGTTCCGCATAACCGGAAGCAGCTTTTCACAAACACTGTCTGGAAATACATAGAGTACATTTGTGTAAGAATTGTAAACTGTTTCCCCGATTGCTTCCTCGTAATAGGGCTGCCCGGAAATAGTCAATTCTCCGGCATCTGTCATTACGCTGGTATGTTCTGTCAAAAAACTATTCCGTTCTTCTTCGGTAGCGATGGTCTGCCATTGAGTTGTGAACTCATTTTCCGATAGGGAAATTGGCTCATATCCCAGCATTTCCCGGATCATGTTGTAATCACTTAATGAAATTGCCACGACAGGAAAAGTATATTTAACCCGATTGTTAAAATCATCTTTTTTGGGTAGATAAAGGTTAAATGTGCAGTCATAATCTGTTTCAATGTCGTGTTCTGTAAGGTAGTTTGTTACAATCTCATAATCATCGCTGGGAAGATTTTCTTCGTCATATACATCATTGTAGCTGGATGAAATCTGCACATCATACATTGACCGTATATCCAGATAGCCCGAAGCCCAGCCGGTCAAAATCGGGGCAGCGATAAACAGGAAAATGGCAAGCACAAGGGTTACGCTGATAAGTGTCATGGTCTTACTGGTGGTATTCAGTTTTGATATAACCTGCCCGAAAAAGAACAGGTTTTCGCCTTTGTATCTATGCTCTGGCGATTTATCTTTCCATGCAACGATGAAGCTGCTGGCAAGATAAATCAATGAGCAAATGAAAAAAATCAAATCAACCAGAATAAATAGCAGGTATTGGTTGACCGTACCAGCCCCCAGCGGAAGATAATACTGATTGACTAAGGCGGGTACGCTGGCTGCGATGCAGGCATTTAGGACAGCGCAAACCAGCAGTCCGAAAACAAATTTAGGAAATCCTGATTTTTTCCTCCTGATAAGCCACAATACAGACCAAAATAAAGTGGCTGCCGGTAAAATAATGTTGCCCCAGAACATGATCTGAACCGGCATAGCAAAACGGCCGTCATAATAGAACCAGACCTTTTGCACTCCCGTCACACACATCCATACCGTGAACAGTTCAAATAAAATAGCTGCAATTACAATCCAACGGCTTTTTTTCAGTGCGGGATCATTTTCCCGGTCTGCTGCAAGCATATCAATGATTTTGGTTTTCCGTATAGTACGGGTGTTGAATAGCCCTACCACAAGAAAACTTAAAACAAAGAAGCCCACCGTCAGCAAGACCGTATCTGGGAACAGCGTCCATGTTAGTTCATAGCTTTTCCCGTAAGAAGTCAGCAACATTGCCGTAATGAACTGCGAACAGAACACTCCGAGGAAAATTCCTATGGCAATCGAAATCATCCCCATTACAAAGGTTTCCGCAAAAAACAATCTGCCAACGGTTTTCTGTTCCATTCCCATGATGGATTGAACCGCAAATTCCTTTTGCTTACGCCGCAGCATATAGTTGTTGACAAACCGTATCAGAAACAGCAGAAAGAGGGTAATCACACAAATAGCCACTTTCATCCCGTCACTTAATACCGTAAAATTGTATTCACTCCCTATATCCGGCTGATAGTAGCTGCTGGAAATGGACAGGAATGAATAAAAGAGTGTGACGCAGATTGTCAAGGTTACGATATAAACCAGATAGTCTTTGACAGACCGCTTCGCATTTCTTAAAACAAGTTTAGCATACATGGCTTTGTCCCCCTCCAATCATGGTAAGGACATTCAGGATTTTATCGAAAAAAGCACTCCGGCTGTCGCTTCCCTTATGCAATTCTGTAAAAATCTTTCCGTCCTGTAAAAAGAGAATACGATTCGCATAGCTGGCCGTGAAAGCGTCATGTGTTACCATGAGAATGGTTGCTCCCATCTGCTCATTGATACTCTGGATCGTGGACAGAAGCATTTGAGAGGAATGGCTGTCTAATGCGCCGGTCGGTTCATCGGCTAAAAGCAGCTTTGGATTGTTAATGATGGCTCTGGCGCAGGCGCAGCGTTGTTTCTGTCCGCCGGACACCTGATACGGATATTTGTTCAGAATATCACGAATGTTCAATTTTCCGGCAATATCCATAATGCAAGGCTCGACTTCTTTCGCCGGGGTCTTGTTGATTGCTAATGCCAGCGCAATGTTTTCAGAGATCGTCAGTGTGTCCAGCAGATTGAAGTCCTGAAACACAAACCCTAAATTCTCCCGGCGAAAGCGGGCAAGAGATTTCGGTTTTATCTCTGTAATGTCTGTCCCCTCCAAATAAATATGGCCTGCGCTCACTGTATCAATGGTGGAAATACAGTTGAGCAATGTTGTTTTCCCGGAGCCGGACGCTCCCATAATTCCCAGAAATTCACCTGCTTCTACGGAAAAACTAATATCCTGAATGGCTTTTGTGATGTTTCCCTCGTTGCCGTAATACTTCTGGATATGCTCCAATTTCAAAATAGGTTCCATGTGTCCCCCTGCCTTTCTAAATCTTTCATGCCTTTATTGTAATCCGTATTCAGGGCCTTTTGTATCAAGTTTTCTTACACAGTTCTTACAGAAATGTAAGAAGTGCAGAGCACATCAGCTCTGCACCCCAGCCACAAAATCGTTGATACGGAAAGAAAGAGAAATGGCGGTTCCTTTCCCTTCGGAACTTGCTGAAATACCTATTCCCAACTTGTCACAAAGCCGCCTGCAAAGATACAGACCAATCCCGGTAGAACTACGGATCATCCGTCCGTTCTGTCCTGTAAAACCTTTCTCGAAAATACGGGGCAAATCGCTTTGTGGTATGCCTATACCGTTATCTTCAACAGACAGGATAATGCTATCATTTTCCTTTACAGCAAAAAAATGCAACGCTGGCTGGTCTGCACGGTATTTTACTGCATTGCTGATAAGCTGGTCTAAAATAAACCGCAGCCACTTATCGTCTGAATAAATACTGTACTCCACATCCTCTACGGTAACGGCCACATTGTTTTGCCGCAGAAGATATTTGTTGTCTGCGATTGCACCGTGTACCACATCGCTAAGATTGATTTCACGGACAGAATAATCCTTTTCCGTATGCTCACTGCGGGCATAATACAAAGCCTGCTCCGTAAAGCGATTGATATTTTCCAGTTCTGCCATCAACTCTCTGGTAAAAGAACAGCGGTTATTCTCGCAAATCAACTTTATAGCTGTGATCGGCGTTTTTACTTCATGTATCCATTGTTCGATATATTCTTTATATTCTTTCCGTTCCCTCTGTACTTCTCCGATCCGTTCCAACATGGATTTTTCAGCCATTTTCATAATCTGATAGAATACCTGTTCATCGGCTCTTTCTGGCTCCTGCATGATTTCCGGCAGCAAATATCGTTCTTTTAACTGCTCCGTCATATCCAGCAATTTATTCAGATATTTTTTCCGGGAAAAGTAGAAAAGCAGCAGGCATGAAGCAAGGACAATCAGCCAGACAACAAGAATGAATAGTACAGTTTGAATACCATTGCCGCTTGCAATTAAAAACAGGGCAAGGGCCAGCATACCCAGCAAATTGATTAAAATGACAGGCAGTTGATTTTTCAAATATTGTTTGCCATTCATAATGTGTACCCCTGCCTGTGCTTTGTCTTAATAAAGTCAGTCAATCCAATGGATGCCAGCTTTTCACGGATACGGGTCATATTCACACTTAGGGCATTATCATCAACATAAAGCTGATTATCCCAAAGGAAATCTACAATATCACTGCGAGAACATATTTTCCCTGCGTTCTTAAAAAGATAGTAGAGTATTTTTAGCTCATTTTTTGTCAAATCGGCTTTCTGTCCATTGTATTCTATAAAGCTGCTCTCTAAATGTAAATCTGCACCACTCCATGAAAGTACCTCCGTCTGCCCGGAAGCATACGCCCGCCGCAATAAAGAAGCAATCTTTGCAAGCAAAATCGCTGTATTATAAGGCTTTGTAATAAATGCGTCCCCGCCCAACATGATACTGTTCAATTCATCCATATCCGTGTTACTGCTTGTCACAAACACAATAGGAATATCGGAAAAGCTGCGGATTTGTGAACAAATTTCAAAACCGCTGTTTCCCGGCAATTTTATATCTAACAGAACCAAATGGGGGGCAAAAGCCTTTATCTGCTCAATCACTTTTGAAAAATCGGTAACTGTGTCAACCTCATATCCATTACCAGACAAGAGATTTTTTAACTGTTTCTGTATGGTTAAATCATCTTCCACAACTAATATCCTCATTCTTCTGTTCCTTTCAGGTCTTTATATCATATATCGGCGGGCTGGGCTGCCTCCTTGGGGATCAGCCAGACCCCAGCCATCTTCATGCCTCTGATAATATTTTTTATTATATTTCATTCGCCCAAAGAACACAAGGCAGGAAATATGAATAATAGAGTGTAAGTACAGGTCGTATTCAGAGGCAGCCATGCGCCGGAAAAAAGAAGCCGAACGGCAGCGGAAAAAATACCTGTCTTTGGCCGCCCGGAAATGAATATACATGAAAAATCCCATGCAGATAAAAATATGTCAACGATCTGCGCCGGTTTACAAATCCGTCGAACAATTCCGTATAATGCACGCAAGGCCGTTGCGAAAGTACGCAAAATACAGGCCGGAAAAGGGGTGACAGAGCGTGAAGATATGGAAAAGGCGTTTCCGCCTGTGCTTTCAAATCTCAATCTTGTTGTGGTAGCCGGGAATGGCCCGGTTGACAATGCCTCCTGTCTACGCATTTAAGCCGCTGATAGGCCAGCCATGACAAGGTTTTCCCGGCGTGGTCGGCAGGCAGGCGGGACAGATTATCCAATCCCCGCCAGAATAGGCATCTAAATGCGTAGAGGAAAACCCATAAGAAAGCGCCGGGCGCAGGGCCAGCAGGCCGCGTCCGGCGCTTTCTCATGGGCTGTCCTTTAGGATGGCCCGGATCAGCTTGTTTTGCAAGCGGTGTTTCATGTACTCGTCCACCCGCACATGGGGCGTAACGTCCAGCTCGTAGAGCGTCCGGGTACACAGCTTATTCATGTAGCCGTCATAGTACCGCAAGATGCGCTCCATTGCCAGCGGATCACCAGCGCGGGCCTCTGCAAAGACAGACAGGGGCAGAAGCACCCTGCCGTGGAATGTGGGCTGCTTCATACTTGTTTCCTCCCTCCATCGTTCTCCAATCTCTGCCGCAATTCGTTCAAAGTCTTTGTACGGTGGCGCTGTACGGCGCTGCGGGACATTCCCATGAGGCCGCCGATCTCGCCGTCCGCCATAGCCGCGACACAATGCAGAATTAAAATCTGCTGCTCCTGTTCCGGCAAGGTGGCAAAGGCTCCGGCCACCAGCTCGTCCCGGATATGTAGGTCATAGCCAAAGGCCGAGAACACAAAGCTGTCGCTGGGGTACTCGTCCAGCGTACAGAGCTTGTCCATTTCCGCCTGCGGCAAGGTGTCCAGCGGCTTTTCCCGGTCACGGCGGCGGGCCAGCTCCGACAGGTAGTTGATGGCCTCGTTGCGGAGAACGGTTTTGCAGAAAGCATCCAGCCGGTTCCGTTCCACATAGTCAAAGGTGTATTCGTTCATCTTCTCACCCCCGATCTGCGGGAGAGTGAGAAGATAAAGCTGCTTGCACCGCCTCCTTTATCGGTGACAGCGTGACGGCCCCGGCCCGCACCGAAGAACCGCAGGAAACAACAAATTTCGCCCGGCAGGTCGCAGACCCACCGGGCGAAAGAATAAGTGATATGCGGTTGATTTACATGGTATAGTGCATACTCATGGCCGCTTGTCCCCGTAGCCGGGGACGGGCTTTTTTTGACGGTTTATACCCCGTCGGAATTTGTCGAAACGCTCTTTGCTTCATGGCGGCTCCCTCCGTGGGCCGCCGATCCCGTCAGCGTCAGGGCGTCGTTCCGTATGAGGGCATAGAGAACGGCGGCCTTGATTTGCTCAAAACCGCCGCTGGATAGAAATATAGAATGAGCGCACAAAAGCAACCTGCCCGGCAACGGTTTTTTTCTTTCCCCGTCGGGCGGGGCAGGCTTGTATGTTATGTTTTTAGATTTCTACTTTCTCCTTTGCATTGTGATACTCTTTCTCAACAGATGCAAGGTATTGTTGCCGGAATGTAATTATGGCAGCTTTATCCGAGGTTACGAAATATCCCCGCCGCGTCTTTTCAACCACTCCCTGCTGTTGCAGTTCCCGGATTGCTTTTCTGACAGTTTCCGGGCTGCTCCCAGCCTCTTTTGCAAAGTCTATGTAAGAAGGCAATTTTGCACCCAACGCATACTCTCCACGCAAAATACGAAAGAAAATCTCATTGGCAAGACGCTGATACACTTTTTCGTGTACTTCAATGTCCCAACTCATGCAACGCCTCCTTATCCAAATGTCTTTTTGATCTTGTCCAACTCATGCCGGTTCTCCACCCAATTTTCTACATAGCCGCAATTACAGCAAACATAGCGGATCACTGGAATTTTCCCAAATAAGGTCACGGTTGTAGTATAGATATTATTTCCGCTGGTGTATTTTGACGGATTATCCGGCACACGCACGATATTCTCCGAATGGCACTTCGGGCAGCATCTTGTATTTTTCATTGTCACCCTCTCCTTGTAACAAAAAGCAAAACACAGCACTCCGTCAGCAAAACAGCAGCACATATCCAAAGGGCCAATGTCCATGTGCCTACAAATGCTGCAACCAGCAGCATAATCAGCGGAACAAGATATTTGCGGGGATGATGCCACAAATCGCTTTCTGTTTTCCAACCACGGATCGGATGCTTCCATTCCAGAATAACCGACAGAATGGCGCTTTGCAGAGCAAATATAAGAAGTGTCCCCACATGGACAAAATCAAGGCCACCGCTTACCATCTGCCAACTGCAAAGGTAGATGCTGGCGACAATGCTGTTGACCGCAAAGATAAACAAGCAATACTTCCGACAAAATCGCCCCGTCTGTCCGGGAAGCATACGGATTGCCTGCTCCAAATCCGGGTCGCAGGACAGCAGCGTACAGATTGGGGTGTTTAGACAAAGGATCGCAAGGCCGATAGGGAACATATTCAGTCCTTGAAATTCACCGAACAACAGAGGCAGAAAGCAGGCAATCCCACATAGGCCCGCAGTGTTGATAAGATAGGTCTTGTTCGCCATCAAATAGCGCATCAAGTAGGTGAACACGTTCCCGGCGCGGCCTGTATGCCGGATGGCTTTCTTTGCAACGCCAGCACTGTAAAAATCATAGGCATCCGCAAAGGCCAGATATAACACCGCAGCTATCATGCTTACCACCGCTGCAAGAAGAACCGCTGCCCATTGGCGTACCAGCAAAATAACGGACAAAATACCGGCTGCCCAAAGGATTGGCAGCACAGCAAGACCTTTCCGGCACATCCGATACCCCGCTGCCGTTACCACACACGCCATACAGCCGCAGATAATCGCAACAAAAATTTCCCATACGCTCCATGAGGCAACAGCGAAGAACAGTGCCCAGATCAGCAATGTTTTCGTAATCAGGGTGTGCGCTCCCAGCACCAGTACATAGGAAAAGACAAAGTTGCGGTTATCAAAGGGGAGCATAAACATCCCCAGCATCGCTTCCATGTGCCGCCCCCCGGTAAGCAACTGCCACATGATACCGGCGGTAAAAAAGGTTGAAGTCAGGTAGAGAATAAATGGCGCAATCTCAACCCGAAATTCAGCCGCATAGACCGCGATAAACAGGATAACCGCAGCCAGCAGGCTTTTTCTGGCGCTCTCATACTTTGCGCCAAAAAACTGTTTGGAGAGTGCTTTAATGGTGTTCTTCATCGGCCAGCACCTCCCGGATGTTTCCGGCAGCAATCTCCGCGCCAGTGAATGTCTGGTTGATCCTGCCATGCTCCAAAACCAGTACGCGGTCAGAGGTCAAACAAATGCTTTCTAAGATATGGGACGAAAACAGGAGTGTCCCATACTGCTTATAACCGCCCATAATCTGGTATAAAAACTCTGTGCTTTGAAAATCCAGTCCGTTCACAGGTTCGTCCAGAAGCAGCAGCTTGGGCCGCAGGGCAAACGCAGTAATCAGATAGGCTTTTTTCAGATTGCCGGTGGACAGTTCCTTTAAGAGAACATCGGTATAATCCTCGAAGTGGAAGCCTTTTACCAGCCCGGACACATCTGGCAGCGGTACGCTATAAGACGCAGCCACATACGCCAGATATTCCCGGAATGTGAAATACTGAAAAGACCGATCTTCCGCAAAAACAATGTATCGGCTCCGCTTGAACGCCTTATCACGGAACGAGAACGGCTGACCGTTCCATGCGGCGCTGTCAAGACGATAGTTCGGCAATAAACCGGCAACGGTTTTAATAAAGGTCGTTTTTCCGGCACCGTTCAGCCCAATCAGCCCGACAACTTCATTTGTCCCCAAATCCAGTGAAAAATCTGAAAGTACGGGATGATTGGCAGTGTACCAGACGCTTAATTTGTTGAGGGAAAGAAGTGTCGTGCTGCTCATATCGCTTACCTCCGATTATCTTTTTCTTTCTTCCAGATGGAATAGGCGGAATACAAAAATACGCCGCCGAGGAAAATATACAGCAGAGCAAACGGAATATTCATGGTAACGAAGCTGTAAATCATACAGCCGATAAAAACGATGCCGAGGATCAAACGAAAATAAAAGTGACGCATACAAACAACCTCCTATATTTCTGTATGTCATTGGGTTTCTTGTTTACAATGCAAGCATACACCAAAGGCCCCCTGCGTGCGGGAATGTCCACGAATGGTAGGTTTTTGACCACGAAAAAATGGCAGGCAGCTTTTGGGCCGCCCACCATTTGTCGAAGCAAGGATTATGATGTTTTGACCGGCTGGAAAGACAAGGTGACAACGGATTGGAACACATGATCTTTGTAATCGGTGCGAATGGTTCCATCGTAGCGATCCGCCGCTGTCTGGACACTTTTCAGTCCCCATCCATGAAAGGCTTTGTCCTTTTTAGAAGTCAGCAGCTTTCCGTTTTCCTGTATTAGCGTGTTGCCATATCCATTTTCTACCTTGATAATGAGCATGGCGTTAATCCGCCGGATTGTCAGATTGAGGAAACGTAAGCTCTCCGGGGCTGCTTTGGCTGCCTCCAAAGCGTTGTCCAGCAGATTTCCTAAAATGGTTGTTAAGTCAACGCTGCGGATATTGGTGTTATGGGGATATTCGATATTGACCTTTGTTTTGATCTGCTCTTGCTCGGCCAGTGCCATTTTACTGCTGATTAAATAATCAAGGGCTTTGTCACCCGTCCAAACTGTTTGCGAAATTTGCCGGACAGGAGTTCGTAAGTCCTCGCAATATCGTACCGCCTCCGTGGTATCACCTTGTATCAGGCACTGATAAATGGCCTCAATATGATTATGCAGATCGTGATACAACTTAGCATTGTCCGCATAAGTACGACGCAACGCCTGATAATCGCGCTCTACAATTTCCGCCTGCTCCTGTTTCAGTTTTGCAATTTCCGCCTCCATTTCACGCTGCTGGTTGACACGATAGAACAAGATTGCAAACAGCAATATGATAGACAGAATAATCCATGTACCTACCTGATCTTCGTTCAACGGCAGGATGGTCTGCTCCGACAATGTTACAGCACCAAACATTCCCAGAATGACGAGAACAGACAAAGCCCGAAGCGTCCCTGCGTTTGGATGTTCTTGCTTTACCAGCGTGATTGCACCAATGAACATCAAAAGACGTACCAGCCAAATACCGGCAAGGTATTCCATAGCATTTGGATTGATAAAATTTTCCGAATGGAACATGATGCCCAAACCCGCTTGCAGCAGGAAATCCCATAGCCCGACACCGACTTCATAAAAGAAAATCAGGAACAGACAAAGGTTCAACTTGTCCCGCAGGCAATACCATGTAACCGCAGTTATCACCAGCAATTCGACAGTCAAAACACCAATCGTCGGCAATCCTGCCATTTGCAGAGCTGTTACCAGAACACCGCCAGCCGCAGACAAAAGCAGTAACATTCTTTTTGGCCGGAAGTTCATCACCTTTGCGACAAGGAAAAGCCCCAAAAACAGGCGCATTTCATTGGTAAGAAAGTAGGAAATCGTTGAAATATACTCCATCATATATGCGCCCCCCAAAACTGATTGATTTTCTGCTTTACCTCCTGTAAGTGGGAACGGCTGATGGGCAACTGCTCGCCATTTTTTAGCACAACCATCCCGTCGCTGATTTTCATAATCTGAATAATGTTGACGATACAGCCTCGGTCAACAAAGATAAACTCCGGCGTATTCAGTTCGTCAAAAACCTGCTGCAAGCTCTTTCGTACCTTTGCAATCCCGACACTGGATATAATGCTGGCGTTTTTTCCGTCCCTCTGAATATAGAAAATATCTTTATATGGTATCTTTTCCATGCGGCTTGCCGTCTGGATTGTGTACTCCTGACCGGCTTCCAATTCAATCAGCTTGGCGGCATCGGTCACGGCGGCAGCCAGCTTCACTTCCAGATTATTTTTCGGTACATAACGAAAGATGGACAGTTCAAAGGCATCAATCGCATATTCTGTGTGCGAGGTCACAAAGATAATTCTAACATTCGGAAGAAAGCCTTTAAGCTGCTGCGGGATTTCCATTCCGCTGATCCCCGGCATTTCAATATCCAGCAAAATCAAGTCATAGAAAAATCCATCATCGGTTATATCATAAAGCAGATTGCGACTTTGAGTATAGGTCGTTATTTCATAGCCGATACCTTGCGATTGTAAACAGGCTTTAACGATCCTTTCGTGCATGGCGACGGCTTTTTCTTCATCGTCACATATTGCAATTTTTATCACATTCATCACCACATTTCTTCCTGTGCCAATCTACTGGCTTTTCTGTATTTGTTGGGAGTAGCCAAACACTGGCTATATTCATACCTCCGATAACATTTTTTATTATATTTCATTCGCCCAAAGAACACAAGGCGGGAAATATGAATAATAGAGTGTAGGTACAGGTCGTATTCAGAGGCAGCCATGCACCAGAAGAAAGAGGCCGAACAGCAGCGGAAAAGATACCCCCTGTCTACGCATTTAGGACGGTAAGAAGCCAGCTATATCAGGGCTTTTCCGGCATGGTCGGCAGGCAGGCGGGACAGATTATCCATTCCCCACCAGAGAGTGCTTCAAAATGCGTAGGAAAATTCTGCTGATGGTGGTATTCCCGGCACTTCTGTGGTATGCTCATAGTAAAACTATGACAGGAGTGTTTAAGAGATGGCCGAACAGAAAATGTTGCTGGACAACGCCACGATCAAAGCCGCCGTCGCGGGCGAGAAGTGGGCCACGGAAAAGGTGATTGAACACTATGCCCCCATGATCGACGAGCTGGCCGTGAATGAGGATATGAAGCAGCACTTGATTATGAAACTGTTGGAAGCCCTGCCGAATTTCCTGATAGAGCAGGCATGAACGCAAAAATAGCGCCGGACGCAGAGGCCATATAGCCCCCGCGCCCGGCGCTTCGTTATGCTTTACTTACTCGTCCGTGAAATGGAACCGGTACGCCGCAAAGTCGGCGTCGGTCATGGTGTCCAGCTTGGCAAGGGTCTGGCGGGCCAACGCCGCCATTTCCCCGTCCATATCCGGCAGCGCGGCATGGAGCTTCGCCATTGTCCTGCGCCGGTCGGCATTGTGATACAGACAGATCAGGTTTTCTTCCTCCACATTAAACTGCATTGTCATACCTCCAATTCGTTTTTCTTGGTGCGGGCCGGGGCCTTTTTCGGGGATTGGGCCTGCTTATTTTCGGAAAGCTGCTTTCGGATGGAAGCGCGGGGCCGCCGCACTTCCTTGTCCCGGTTCTCGTCTTTGCCTATCATGGCATATATCCCGTGCCTGTCCTTGATGCCGGTAAAAACCAGCGATTTATAGGGCAGCATGGAAAAGAGGCGGTCGGTGTCCTTGCTGGACGCGATCTGCGTAAAGTACGGGGACAGCTCTACCATGAAATGCGTCTTGTTGGGGCTGTTCGGGGTGGACAGCTCTTTCAATCCCGTAACAATACGCTGGGCCTCGTCCCGGATCAGGCGGTCATGCAGCGCCGTGACATGGGCTTTGAAGTCGCCCGGTTGAAGCTGTTCCCGGCCTTTCTGTTCCTGCCGCAGCACTTCCCGCAAGTTTTCCGGCTCATTGGGTTTTGCCTCATACCGCAGGAACGCCCCCAGCTTGGGGTCGGGGTGGCCGTCAAAGTACAGCTTGGCAGGCTGCTCCCGGTCGCCCTTTTCATAGTGCAGGATGATGGTATCGGCTTGAACTGCCTCGGCTGCGACGTGCCGGAAATGCTGGGGATAGTCCAGCTCATAGAGATTGCCCCGTATCTTTCCGCCCACCTTGCCGGTCAGCTCCACGGCGTAGGCCAGAATACGGTCACGGGTCTGCTCCCCGTAAAAGCGCCATGTATTATGCTGCCGGGTATCTTGCAGGAAAACGTCGCGCTCCCGGAAACAGTACGTCCCGGATGGACGGGACATCCAAAGCAGCGTTTTGTCCTCGGCCCTGTCACTGGCGGCGGCCTGCCGGATCATCTCTTTATCAATCTCAAAATCATTGCGGTAAAAGGCGGTGTTCTGCCGCATAAGCTGTTCCAGCGCGGCCAGCACATCCACATTTTCAAACTTGTTCACGGCTTCACACCTCCAATTCCTTAGATTTTTCCCGCTGCGGTGGCTTCTTGGCCTGTTCCTCCTTGGCGGCTTTGAGCTGCGCCCGGATGGAAGGCTTTTTCTGGCGCTGGGCGGTCTTGGACGCTGTGCGGGTCTGCTTCGGCTTCTGTGCCTCCGCCTTGGCTGCCTCGGCCACATCGAAAAGGGAAATCTGTTCCCCGGCCTTTGCTCTGGCTTCCAGTTCGCCCATCGACGGGGCATTGTTCAGGGTGCCGTCAATCATGTTGTAATTCTGCTCGGTGGACATTTCGGCGGTCTTTATGGGGCTTTCCCGCATAAACTCCGGCACAGGGGTAAAACCGATACTGTCACAGTAATGGGCTTCCTCCTTGCCGCCGCGATTTATCACAACAACATCCGAAACGGATAGGCTGTGGCCCCGGAAGTCGGCGGGCCGGTCGTCGGTATTAAACGTGCGGTAAATATTCTCTAACGTGGTCTTGCCGTCCAGCGGGGCCGTGTAGACAAGCGCATAGTTTTTCCTGTCCACGGCCAGCCCTGTGGCCTGCAATTCCTCATAGGAACGGAAACGGAAATCGCGCCCCTCCGGGCCAGCAGGCACTTGGTAGATGGAAAAGGTGTCGCCCGGCTCCGGGGGATCAACGGCAAAATAGGGGTTCTCCCATTGGGAAAACGGCATATCCGGCATAGCCTTGTAGTTGCCGTTTTCCTGCACATAGGGCCGTACCCGGTCAAAGCCGATTTCCTTTGCCACGCGGGAGAGGCTTTCCTGTACCACGGGATCGTCCCGCAGCCGTTCCATGCGGGTGAAGTCGTCCACAAGATAGTTTTGGCCCGCCCGCACTTGGAGAATATCGGCGGCGCTCATGCCGTCCTTGCTTTCCATGCCCAGCGTCAAATGGGCGTAGGGGCGGCCATCGGCATTCAAGTCCTCGGCTTCCTTGTTGTAGGGCTGGCCCCGCAGCTCGTCAAACCGGGCCTTGGCTTCCTCAAAGGTGGCAAAGTGTTCAATGGGGCTTTGCTGTTCGGCGTTGGTAGCCCATGTTTTCAGGTCGGCAATCACATAGAAGCCCCATTCCCGGCCTGCCTGCGGCTGGGCGGCAGTCCGTTCCGCCAGTGTTTGTTCCGCCCGTTCCCGCACGTCCTCCCGCAGCGGCACCGCATAAAGGGTGGATGCAGAGGAAAAGCCCACGTTGTTGAAAGCATAGTCCACATCGGTTTCTTTCAAGGCTCCCGCCGGATAGTAGTCGGCCCGTGTGTGGGTGTCGCTTACCTTGCCGTCTGCAATGTCATAGTTCAATCCTGTTTCCAGATGGGTGCAGATTTTCCCGTCCACGGCCAGCGTCACATAGTACCAGCCCATATAGCCGCCGGTCTGCTCGTCGGCTCCGTCGTGAAATTCCACATTCAGCAGCGTGTAGGGCTTCAATCCCTTTTGGGCGGCAATCTCGTTGTCCTTGGCCTCCCGCTGCAACAGCACGGGCAGGGCCGCTTCCTTGGTGGCTTGCACGATTTCCGGGTTATACCGTACCAACGCACTGTTGACACATTCCGTCTGTACCTTTACAGTTTTGGCCTTTGGCGTCAGGTGGTTGCCGATGAACAGGGACGCGCCGTTATCAAAGCGGATGGACATATCGCTGGTGCCGCGCCATTTACCGGTACAGGGGGAAGTGCGGATTTCGCCGGTCTTGCAGCCAAACGCCTGCGCGATTATATCAATCTTGCCTTGCAGGGGCAGGTCTTTGTAGCGGTCAGCGATTTCCACCGCCTTTTTCTGCAAATCGGTCAGGGGCTTATCGGCTGCCTTGGCTTGTGGCTCGGCGGCAGAAACATCTTCCTGCGCCGTTTCAGGCTCCGGCGTGGCTTCCTGTTCCGGGGCAGGCTCCGGCTCTGGTGCTGCCTCCTGTTCGGGGGCCGGTTCCTTCGGCTGCGCCTGTTCCTTGGCGTACAGCTTCTTGACGGCCTCTTGTGTCAGTTCCCCGGTATTGAGCTGATCCAGCAGTTCCCGGCATTTTTCTTCCGTCCCGGCATAAAGAACCGCCCCGATTTTTACCGTGCCGTCCTCCTGTGGGACATAGGCTTGCAGCAAATACAGGTTTTCCGGGCTGTCGCTGCGGGTGGCGGCGTGTACCCGGTAGACATATTCCTCCGGCTCGGTTTGGGCCTGCGCCATCTGCACCTGCTGTTCCCGGATGCTGCTGCGTTGCAGCTCCGTGGGCTTCTCGCCGGTAAGGGGCTGAATACTCGGAATACGGTCAGCGGCATAATAGGCGTTCCCATTCAAAAGGCGCTGCCATGCCCCGACGCTTGGTGCCCAGCGGAAGCCGTGTTCTTTCAACTGCTGGCGGGCGTCTGCGTCCGGCTTATCCTCAAAGAACACCTGTAAACGGCTCTGTTCCCGGTTGGCCTCCACATGGCCGCCGTCAAACTCCCAGCCCACATAAACGGTTTCCTTTGCGCGGGTCAGGCTTTCGATCCGCTGCCGGACGCGGTGGATTTCCGCATTGTTATTGGACAGCTCCCAGCTCTGAAAGGGTTTCTTTTCATAGTGCCAGCTTGATGCCATATCCGCTTTCAGGTTTTCGATGTTATCAGGGGAAAGGTGCGGGCAGCCGTCCAAAGTGCCGTGCTTGCGGTAGTAGGCGTTCACGGCTTTCATGGTTTCCTGCGCCTTTACCAGCCCGTCCAGCTTCTTTTGCAACTTGGGGATGGCCTGCGGGTCGTCCTGCCGGATGCCGCCCATGCCGGTGCTGCGGATTTTATCAAGCAGCCCTTGGATATACTGCCATTCCTGCATATTGCTGTCGCGGGCCGCGTTTTGTTTTTCTTTCTGGCGCACCGGGAAATTGGAACCACCGGCAATCAGGATCGAGGGAACACGGGCGTCAATGGCAAAGCTGTGGTTCATGTTGGCGGCCAGTTTCCGGGCGTAGGTGTCAAGCAGGCTGTCGATCTTCTCATGGTACATGGGGTCAACCCGCTTTTTCTGCGCCTGCGCGATCTCAAAGGCATTGTCCACATAATGCCGGTACTCCGCCGTGACGCTGCCGGGCTTGTAGTCGGAAAAACTGTTCATTTCCTTTGCTCGGCGGGCCGCGCCCTCGTTGATGGAATAATAATAGTCGGACGCCGCAGGCTCTTTTGTCGGCTGTTCCGGGGCTTTGTCCTGCGGCCCGGCTTCCTGTTCCGGGGCAGGCTCCGGCTCTGGTGTTGCCGGGGCCTCATAGCCAGCCGCCGCATATTCCTCCACGGTCATACCGGCGGCAGCGGCTTCCTGATCAATCTCGGCCTGAACCTGCGCTTTATAGTCCTGCAAGCTCTGGTCGAAGTCAGACAGTTTCGGCGGCTCCGGCAACTGATACTGGCCCTGATTGAGAAGCGGGCGGCACTCCTTGGCGTAGTCCACCAGCGCCCCATAATAGGCCGTTTCCTCCGGCGTCAGGGTATCGCCGGACGCCAGCCGGGTTTGCGCCTCCTGTTCCAGCCGGGACAGGTTGCAATGCTGCTGCATATAAGGGACAAATTCTGTCAGAAGCATTTCCCGCTGGGCCTTGTCTGCCTCCCATGCCTCCGGCCCCTCATGTTTCAGCACATGGTTTTTCCAGTTTTCATCCTGTGCGTAGTATTCGTGATAGCCCCGGATATGCTCGATCAGGGAACCGTCGCCGTCGCCAAAATCCTGCCGCCCCTCGTAGTTGTCCGGCTTCCCCTGAAAAGAGAAGTCAATGCGGAACTTGGTTTTGTCGTACCAGCTCCCCACATGGTCTGGCTGTTCCCGTTCAAAGCGTTTGGAACTGTCCAGCGCCTTGAAAACGGCGTCAGCTTCATGCAGCGGCATTTGCTGACCGTCTTTCAGGTGGGGGCTTTCACTCCAAATAATTGTGACAATCGGCTCGGCTGCCGGGTCATGGGCAATGGTCTGTTCCGCCCTCGCAACGGCAATCTCGCTTTCCATCTGGCTTTTCATAAAATCGTCCATGTAGCCGTGCTGCATTTCGTAGCCCTGTTCGCACAGACGGTTGATAAGCTCCATCACCTTATCGTTGTCGCCCACGGCCTCGGCATACTCCATAATCAGGCGGCGTTCCCCGTCGCCCAAACGCGGGCCGTCCTTTTCGACCAGCGCCATCAGCGCGGCGGCACGTTCCACCGGGGACGCCTCCGGCATCATCGGCTTTTCATTTATGAGGCCGTCAATCCCATTCCATGCCTGCGGTTCTTCCTGCTGTGCCTCGGCCCGTTGCAGCGTCCCGTCGTCGGAAAGGACAAAGCCCTGTGTCTGAATGGCGTCCAACGTGCCTTGCGTCACCTCGCCGGTGGATTTCACATCGGCGTCAATCAGGGTTTGCAGCATGGCTTTCACACTGTCGGTCATTTCCTGTTGCTGCTCCGGGGGCAGCGTGGAAAACACACTGTCCGGCGCTGGCTGCTCGGCGGCCTGTTCCGGGGCGGTGTGTTCCTGCTGGGCCTGCCGTTCCTGCTGAAGCTCTAACAGGTGGATTTCCATTTCATTGATAAGGTCATTGGCAGCGGCCCGGATCGTTTCAAGGGACGCCTGCAATTCTTTCAAATCCCTGCCGGAACTCCAATCTGCGATATACCCAAAGGAATAGTCGGACGTGTCAAGCCCCCAATACTGGCATACTGCATAGGCCACGCTCTCGGCCTGTACCTCGCGGGTGGCCTTATCCGGCTGTTTATCCTCCGCAAGATGGCTGTTTTTCTCATACAGGCGGGCGTGGGCAACTTCATGGATGGCGGTCTTTAGGGTCTGCAATTCGCCCATGCCCTCATTGACGGCGATCCGCTGTTCCAGATAGAAGCAGCGGCCCTTGGCTCCGTCCAAAATCGGCTCAATGGAAATGGCATAGGGGGACGATCTTTCCAAAGCCGCCTGCAAATCCTGAAACTGCTCCACGTCGCCGGACAGCATATCCACATGGGCCTCTGGAAGCTCCTTGCCCTCAGTCTGGCTTACGTCATACACCGATACCACGCGATAGTCCGGCACGGTGATTTCCTGTTCGTCCATCACCGTCTTGCCGTCTTTGTCCTTAATCGGTTCGCCGGTATCAGGGTCTTTCTTGGGAACGCGCTTTTTGACTTTATAGAAGTTAGGGGCTAAGATTTTCAGGCCCCGTTCTCCCTGTTTGCGGGTGCGCTCAAATTCCGATTGCCATTTCCCGGCCCCGGCCACAAGGGAAGCGTCCGGCTTTTGCAGGAAAATCAGCATGGTATTTCGGAAACTGTATGTGTGGAACTTGGACATTGAGGTGAGATAGGATTTATAATTCTCGCTGTCCAGAACGCCGCGCACACCGGCTTCCAGCTTATCGGTGATTTCTTTCATGTATTCGTCTTTGGTCTTGCCCTTTAGGATAATCGGGCCTGCCTCCGGCAGTACGGCGGCGGGGGCCGCCGGTTCCGTGCGAAAGGCTTCCCGGTCGGCCTCCGGCTGGGGATAGGCCATCACCCGGTATTCCTCCGGCACCGGCTGTCCCTCATGGACACGCTGCCATTCGTCGCCGCTTTTCACCAGATAGCCGTAATCGGTAAAAACACCATGCTCGGTATTGGCAATGTGCAGTCCAAAGCGGGGCAGGAATATTCCTGCTTTCCATTCCTCCGGCATATCCACCATGCCGGAACGGTTCAGGTAATAGTCCCCCAACTGGCCCGTGCCGGTGACATCCGGCAAATGCACATAGAAGTCCACGTTGTCGGGGTAGTCGGTGATCTGGCCGATGCTGTGAAAATCGCTCTGCGGATTTGTCAGGGCGGCGTTCAGCTCCGAAAGCTCGGCGGCGTCCAGCTTTTCCAGCCTTGCGGCAAGGAAATTCAGTTCGTCCACGTCGGCAGACAGCACCAGATCGCGGGGCAGCTTAATCGGGCGCTCCTGCGGGCTTCGATAGTCGTACAAGAAAAAGTCCTGCGGATTGTCGGTGCTGATGCCGATTTCCCGCAGGGCTGTTTGCAGTTTTTCGGTTGTGGTCGGCAGGGAAAGCCAAAGGCCCTCTTTGCCTTGCTCATAAAGCTGGCGGTTGTGAAGAAGAATAGAAAATACTTCGCTCACGGGTTCCCTCCTTTCTTGGTCTTGCTCCATCAATTTCTGCATCAACTCGTAGTCCTCCATGCTCATATGGCCGTCATAGGTGTACGGGTCGATGTCGTCCCCGCGGTAGGGGCGTTCATAGAAAGGCAGTCCGGCAGCATGGGCTTTTTCCCGTGCTTCCTCCAATACATCCGGCGGCAGCTCGTCGCTGTGAGCTTCCATGAATGGGACAATATTGTTCAGGCCGTTGTCGTAGTGGTGGCGCACACCGGCAACCAGCTCCGCCACGTTCATTTCCTCGCCCAGATAGCCGGAATAATAGCCGTTCACCACAACGGCCCGTGGGTCGGCGGCCTGTATTTCTGCAAGCCGCGCCCTGTCCTCTGGATAAAGGGTGTCGTCCAGATCAAGGTGAAACGCCTCTGCCTGCCAGCTCCGGCCCTCACGCCAGAATGCCAGCCATGCAATGCCGTTCCGCAGATCGTCTTGATACTCTGATACCATGTCCCTAAGACTTGCCATCGGCAGCCCTCCTTTCTGAAAAAATCAAGGGGTTTGGGGATATGCCCCAACAAGCAAAATCCCCGGCCCGGCAGGGGTGGCCGGGTCAGGGATTTGCCGGAAGTGTGGCTACACTTCCTATGCTTGCTACATTACTTCGTTTGCTCCATTGGTAGCCCTCCTTTCTAAAAAATGGCATAAGAGAAGCAGGAAACCTTTCAAAGATTTCCTGCTGGATGGTGCCGCCGGTGGGCGGCGGTTATTCAGTTTTGTAAGTTCAGGTCAGGTTGGCCCGACAAATTAGGAGTTATCTTGTTCCTATTACTTTAACGCTCCACTCAAAATATACTCTATCATCATTCAATAATCGTATTTATAGCAGACTGCACCGCTTTATATCTTCCTTCATTTGACAACGCAGCTAAGCAGGTTATCAAATATTCCTTTCCATCTTTTTCATAAAGAACAACAATGCTATAGGAAGATGCCATAGTTCCCGTTTTCATTCCTTTTACGTTTGCATTATAGTATGGTGAATTTTTGTCTAAAAACTCATTGGTATTTTTCCATGTAAATTCGCCCTGCGGAGTTTGAATTGAGAAGGAGCTTTTCCCAATACATTCTCTAACAAAATCGTAATCAAGAAGTTTCAAAGCTACACGGTTAATGTCGTCTAAATGAGTATCAGCTTGCATAGAAGCTCCACTTGGGTCATTATACAAATTTGTTTTGGAATAGCCTTCTTCGATTAAATACTCACTAAGTTCTGTCATAAAATAATCAATATATTCAGTTACCGCATAACCTTCTCCCAATTCGTTTTTAGCAATATAATAAGCCAGTGCATAGGCTGCATCATTTCCCGAAGGAACAAGCATAGCCTCCATTATTTGCTTAACTGTGTATTCCCCGGCTGTCAGATTTGCTAAAGATGATCCCGCTGGCACAAGCTCCAATACCTCTTGATTTACTTCGACAACATCGTCCAAATCAACTTTTTCCAGAGCATAATCAATGACAAATAATTTTGCTAAACTTGCTACTGTGGGTAATTGGCTATCGCCCTCGTAAAATAGATATTCCCCCTGTTCAATATCATAAACAGAAAATGAAAGAGCGTCCTGCGGAATATTAAGCTCATTCGTATTCAGTTGAAAATCAATTTTTTTATAGACATCCTTAAAAAAATCAAAACGATAAATTCCTGTTTTATATAATCCAATCGCAGCAACAAGTGCTATGAGCAACACTGTTACAAAAGCCATTATTACTTTTTTGTATTTTCTATGTTTCCTCATATTTTTTCCTCCAAATTCCCATTTGACGCTGACTTTATTATACCATAACCGGCCACTTTTAGAAATAGAGGAACTATAAATTACTGAACAGAAACAGGGGGTTGGGGATATGCCCCAACAAGCAAAAGCCCCAACCCGGCAGGGAAGGCCGGGTCAGAGCTTTGACGGAAGTATGGTTTAATTTCTCCGTTCAATGCGATAGTTGACGTATTTCCCGCCGGTATCGGCCAGAAGCACCGTGCCGTCGTAGGTTTTCCCGGTTTTCATGGAGCGCAGGCCCTTTACCTTTGCCTTTCCGTCTTTGAGCAATGCGGCGGCGATTTTCGGCGTGAACGCCTTGCCCCGTTCCTCAAAAAATCGGTCATTCTTCCACATGACAAACTGGCAGCCTCGGTTTCCGCAGTAGTAGTTCTTTTTGCCCTCATAGACGCTTTCCCCGCAGCGCGGGCATTTGCCGATAACCACACGCTCGGCCTGAAACAACCGCTGTGCGTCCTCGCTGATCTGCGAATAACCAACAATCAGGCTCCTTGTCATTTCCGCAATGTCATGCATGAAGCCCTCCGGGTCGGCCTCCCCTTTGGCAATGGCCGTCAGCTTCGTTTCCCATTCAGACGTAAGCTGGGGAGAGGTCAGTATATCCGGCAGAACACAGGCAAGGTTGTGGCCGTCCCTGGTGGGAAGTAGCTGCTTGCCTTTGCGTTCCACAAAGCCCATCTGCACCAGCTTTTCTAAGATGGAAGCGCGGGTGGCCGGTGTGCCTAAGCCCTGCCTCTCGGCGTCCTCCGGCATATCCTCGGCTCCGGCACGTTCCATAGCCGACAGCAGCGTATCTTCGGTGTAGGGCTTGGGCGGCGTAGTGAAATGCTCGGTAACACTGGCCTCCACCGGGTCAAAGGTCTGGCCCTCGATGTTCTCCGGCAGACGGCCTCCGTCCGGCAGCTCCCGCGCAAGCTCCGGCGCGTCCTCGTCGGCGTCAATCTTGAAAGAAGCCTTAAAACGGCGGTCAATCTCTTTCCAGCCGGAGGTAAGGACGGTCTTTCCCTTGGCGGTAAATTCATTCCCGGCGCAAGTGAATGTGGCGGTGATGGCCTCATACACATGGGGCGCGGCTACCGCACACAGCAGCTTGCAGCACACAAGGGACAGCAGTTTCTTTTCGCCCTCGGCCAGCCCGTCAAAGCCTGTCTGCACAAACTCCATCGTGGGGATAATGGC